>OERY01000203.1_pt1 | contig 10939 bp, 8 predicted proteins | sample 1540141 | NCBI WGS metagenome assembly OERY01 (sample SAMEA3891872, study PRJEB23780) | metagenome | biome: terrestrial biome; feature: animal house; material: Caecal content | place: Italy | collected 2015-05-05 | reverse complement strand
GATATAACGCGGCCCGGGACCGGGGGCCGGCGCAGCAGCCGGACGCCCCGGGGGCCCTGCTGTAAGACCCCTGCCATAGGTTGAATGATAGAAAAGGAAAATGAAGAGCGTGCAAGAGAAAGGACTGTCTGCCATGAACGTCTATACCACCAACGTCACTGATTCCATCCTGGGCATCAGCGTCAACGACACCACCATCGACCTGTTCGAGAGCCAGTACCCCGTGCCCGGCGGCGTCAGCTACAATACCTACCTGATCCGGGACGAAAAGACCGCCGTCATGGACACGGTGGACGCCCGCGCCACCGACGCATGGATGCAGGCGCTGGAGCAGGCGCTGGGCGATCAGGCCCCCGACTACCTGGTGGTCTCCCATGTGGAGCCCGACCACTCGGCCAACGTGGCCCGTCTGGCGGCCCGGTACCCCTCCATGCAGGTGGTGGGCAACGCCAAGACCTTTGCCTATCTCGAGAACTTCTTCCCCGGGGCCATTGCGGCCGGCCGCCGCGTCACCGTCAAGGACGGCGACACCCTCAGCCTGGGCAGCCACACCCTCCACTTCGTCTTTGCCCCCATGGTCCACTGGCCCGAGGTCATGGTCAGCTACGAGGACAGCGAGAAGGTGCTCTTCTCCGCCGACGGCTTCGGCCGGTTCGGGGTGGTGGCCGAGGGCGACAGCCTGGCCAACTGGACCGGCGACGCCCGCCGCTACTTCCTGAACATCGTGGGCAAGTACGGCCCCCAGGTCCAGGCCCTGCTCAAGAAGGCCGCCGGGCTGGACATCGCCCGGATCTGCCCCCTCCACGGCCCGGTGCTGGAAGGCGACCTGGCCCCCTACCTGAGCCTGTACGACACCTGGTCCAGCTATAAGCCCGAGGCCCCCGCCGAGGTGCTGGTGGCCTCCGCCTCCATCCATGGCCACACCCGCCAGGCCGCCCACCAGATGGCCGAAAAGCTGCGGGCCGCCGGCGCCGCCGTCACCGAGATGGACCTGACCCGCACCGACGTCTCCTACGCGGTGGCCGAGGCCTTCCGCTGCGGCAAGATGGTGCTGGCCTGCGCCACCTACGACGGGTTCCTGTTCCCGCCGATGGAGGCTTTCCTGACCCACCTCAAGACCAAGAGCTTCCAGGGCCGCACCGTCGGCCTGATGGAAAACGGCATGTGGGCCCCCATGGCCAACAAGCTGATGACCGCCGCCCTGGCCGGGATGAAGAACATCACCGTCTGCGAGCACACCGTCAGCATCCGCGGCGCCGCCCACCCCTGCGACGACGCCCAGATGGACGCCCTGGCCAGCGAAGTGATCGCCCGGTGACAGCCCCGCTGAAACCCTGAAAAAACGCGAAGCCGGACCTCTATGTCGGAGGTCCGGCTTTTGGTTTCGCGGTTCAGTTCAGGTCGTCCAGGATGTCGGGCCAGAGGGCCTGCTCCTGGCGCAGGGCGTCGAAACAGCAGTCTAAGTAGATCTTGTTGGCGGCGGGGATGACGCTGCACCGCAGCAGGAACTGGTCGTCGCTGAGGGAGCTGTCCGGCCGCACGGTGGACGCCTGCAGCCCAAACACCGACCCGATGGCGGCCTCCAGCTCGGCGCAGAACGCGTCGTAGGCCGCCTTGGCGGTAAAACGCTCCTGCTGGATGGCAAAGAGGAACTGGATGTTCTCCATGGACAGGACGTTTTTGACCACCACAATGTAGATCAGGTAGCCGATTTGGTCCCGGGTGTATTTTTTGCGCACCGGGTGTGTGATAAGCCCTTTTTTGACGTAGTTGCTGACCATCGAGCCCGTCAGCTCCATCCCCGGGAAATTGCGGAAATGACTGTTGACATATTGCACGGTCTGATCGAGGTACAACCCCACGCCAGGCAATTCGTCATACCGGGGCAGGGCAAAGCCCACGGCAGAAGCCGCGATGCGGCGTTTCGTTTCAGCATTCATAGCCTAAGTATACATCAAACCGTCCGAAAGTCAATAGAACTGAAAATCTTTTGTTAAGATTTTTGCATATGGTTGACAAGTTATTGAAAAACTGCTATGATGGGGACAGAATATGGAATGGATCAGTTGGCGCCAGCCGGCTGCGGATTGGAGAGATGTCATTTATGAAACGGAAAATTGTGCTGGATTCCTCATCGAATCTGTGGCAGCTGCCGGGGGTGGACTACGCCTGTGTGCCGCTGAAGATCATTACCGACGAGCAGGAATATGTGGACGACCCCGGCACCGACGCCTTTGCCATGGCCCACAGCCTGCGCACCTATAAAGGCAAAAGCTCGACCTCCTGCCCCAACGTGGGGGATTTCCTGGCGGCTTACGCCGGGGCGGACGAGGTCTTTGTGGTGACCATCACCGGCACCCTGTCCGGCTGCAACAACGCCGCCCGGATGGCCGCCGAAGAATACCAGGACGAGAACCCCGGCGCCAAGGTGTTTGTGCTGGACAGCCTTTCCACCGGGCCCGAGATGTGCCTGCTGGCCGGCCGCCTGGCGGCCCTGGCGCCCACCGAGGCCACCTTTGAGGAGATCTGCGACGCTGTGACCGCCTATGCCGGGCACACCCACCTGCTGTTCTCGCTGGAGTCTTTGAACAACCTGGCCCGCAACGGCCGCGTCAAGCTGACCGCCGCGGTGGTGGCCCGCGCCCTGGGCATCCGGGTGCTGGGCCAGGCCAGCCCCCAGGGCGAGCTGGACATCCTCTGCAAGACCCGGGGCGAGCACGGCGTGCTGGAGCGGATGATCCTGGAAATGCGGGACCGCGGCTTTGCCAACGGCAAAGTGCAGATCGCCCACTGCGACAACGAGAAAGCCGCCCGCCGCCTCAAGCTGATGATCGAGGCCATCTGGCCCGAGTCCGCCGTGGAGATCGTGGAGTGCGGCGCCCTGTGCAGCTTCTACGCGGAGCTGGGCGGCCTGCTGGTGGGCTACGAGGACGCCGCCGCGCCCACCATCTAAAAATATCATTGCATCAAGGGAGACAGCGCTGGGACAAACGCCGCGGCACTGTCTCTTTTTTTGCGTCTTTTCGAGCCCGGCTTGCAAAACGGGGCCGGGGGCGGTATACTGTCAGGGACACGAGCATCCATCACAGAACAAAACGCTGGAAAGGAGAAGCCATGTTTAAACTGCCGGTCGTCAAAATCCTCAGCCGCTGTGTCAACAAGATCACCATCACCTTTTTGCTGATCCTGGTCCAGCTGGTGTGGATGGCGTCCCTCTACCTCCGGTTGACCGAATACGCCGCCTGGCTCAACGGCGTCATGACGGCGCTGAGCGTCCTCATCATCCTGTTCCTGGTCCGCAAAGACGAGAACCCCGCCTATACCATCGCCTGGATGGCCCTGATCGGCATCACGCCGGTGTTCGGCGGGCTGATGTATCTGTTCTGGGGCAACAAGCGCCCCTCCCGCCGGATGCGCCGCCGGATGGCTGCGGTGGACCGCCGCCACCGGGACCTGACCCGGCAGCCCCCCGGCCAGCTGGAAGATGTGGACCCCCGCACCCGGGCCCTGAGCGGCTACATCGCCCGGTACGGCCCCTGGCCCGCCTGGAAGGACACCGCGGTGGAATATTTTTCCAGCGGCGAGGCGATGTTCCCCCGCCTGCTGGAGGACCTGCGCCGGGCAAAAAAGTTCATCTTCCTCGAGACCTTCATCATCCGCCCCGGCAGGATGTGGAACGCCGTGGAGGACATCCTGCGGGAAAAGGCCGCCGCCGGGGTGGACGTGCGGGTCATCTACGACGATATGGGCTGCCTGACCACCGTGCCGTCGGGCTTTGTCATCCGGCTGGAGCAGGCCCACATCCGCTGCATCCCCTTCAACCCGGTGGTGCCCCTGGTCTCGCTGGTCATGAACCACCGCGACCACCGCAAGATCGTCTCCATCGACGGCAACGTGGCCTACAACGGGGGCACCAACTTTGCCGATGAATATATCAATGTGGAAGAGCGGTTCGGCTACTGGAAGGACGCCGCCGTCCGGCTGGAAGGGGCGGCGGTCTGGAATTTCACGGTGATGTTCCTCAATTTCTGGAACGCCTTCCGCCCCATGGAGGAGGACTACCGCCCCTTCCGGCCCACCGTCCAGGCCGCGGCGGACGGGGTGGTCCAGCCTTATTCCGACAGCCCCCTGGACGAGGAGCGCCTGGCCGAAAGCGTCTACCGGGACATCCTGGACCAGGCGCAGGACTACGTCTATATCTTCACCCCCTACCTCGCCATCGGGGAGGACCTGCTCAACTCCCTCAAGCTGGCGGCCAAGCGGGGGGTGGACGTCCGGCTGGTGCTGCCCGGCATCCCGGACAAAAAGATCGTGTTCCGGCTCAGCCGGTCCTATTATCTGCCCCTGCTGCGGGCGGGGGTCAAGGTGTATGAGTTCACCCCGGGGTTCATCCACTCCAAGTGCTACGTCAGCGACGACCGCATCGCGGTGGTGGGCAGCATCAACATGGACTACCGGAGCCTTTACCTCCACTTTGAATGCGGCACCCTGCTGATGGGGGGCAGCCAGGTGGCCGCCGTCCGGGCCGACGCGGAGCAGACCTTTGGCCAGTGCCACCGCATCACCCTGGACGACTGCCGCACCAGCCTGCTGGGCACCCTGCTGGACGATGTGCTGCGCCTGGTCAGCCCGCTGCTGTAAAAAGACCGCTTTTCAAAAAGAACGCCGCCCCTGGCCGCATCCGCCGGCCGGGGGCGTTTTCTGTGTGCATAAAATGCGCCCCGGCGGGCACACTAGCCCAAAAGCCCCCGCGGGGGCCTGCAAAGGGAGCGAAGTTATGAAGGTACTGCGTACAAAACCGATCCGATCTCTGGCCGTGCTGGCTGCGGCGGCCCTGCTGCTGGCAGGCTGCGGGGAGCCGGCGGACAGCATGTCCGGCGCCTCCGGGTCCTCCGGGTCCGCGGGGGCGTCCGGGCCGATGAGCGGCTCCTCCGGCGCGGACGCCGCCGGGGACTGGAAGGCGGGCCTGGCCGTCCTGAGCGAGGGGGAGGCGCGGGACGCCGGCGGCGAGCTGAACACCATTGCCGCCGCCGTCCTGCTGGACGGCGAGGGGCACATCCTCCATGCGGTGGTGGATGAGCTGGAAGCCCAGGTGACCGCGGACGAGGCCGGCGGGGCCCTGCCCGGCGACCTGCGCACCAAGCGCCAGAAAGGGGACGAGGATTACCCCCTGTCGGCGGTGTCCGGCATCGGCAAAAGCTGGGCCGAGCAGGCGGACGCCCTGGCCAAACACCTGGAGGGGATGACCGCCAGCGAGGTGGCCGCCCTTAAGACCGACAGCGAGGGCAAGGCCGAGGACCCCGACCTGCTGGCCGGGTGCACCATCGAGATCGAGGGCTACCGGGACGCCATCGCCAAGGCCTGCCGGGAGGCAAAGCCCATCGCCTGAGCGTGTTGTGAAAATAGATATTTTTTGCAGGCGTACCGGGGCGCGGATTGTCCAAAAACACGCTTGCAATTTGGCGCGTCCTGCACTATAATGTCACCGTTCTGAAAAGCGTCCTGCCCCCTTGCGGAGCAGGGCGCTTTTCACGGGAAAGTGACGTTGTATCCAATGGAGGGATCCGCTTATGACCAAAGACATGACCCAGGGCAAGCCGCTGCAGCTGATCCTGCTGTTCTCGGTGCCGCTGATGCTGGGCAGCCTGTTCCAGCAGTTTTACAACATGGCCGACACCATCATCGTGGGCCGCTTTGTCGGGGTGGAGGCGCTGGCTGCCGTGGGCAGCGTGGGCGGCCTGAGCTACCTGGTGCTGGGCTTTGTGAACGGCATCGCCTGCGGTTTTGCCATCCCGCTGGCCCGCTGCTTCGGCGCCCGGGACGGCGAGGGGATGCGCCGCTACACCGCCAACTCGGTCTGGCTGTCCCTGCTGTTCGGGGCGGTGCTGACGGTGGCGACGGTGGCCCTGACCCGGCCCATCCTGGTGCTGACCAACACCCCCGCCGACATCATCGACATGGCCGACGTGTACATCCGCACCATCTTTGCCGGCATCCCCTTCACCCTGCTGTACAACGTCACCAGCGCGTATATGCGGGCGCTGGGGGACAGCCGCCGCCCCCTTTACTTTTTGATCGTGGCCAGCGTGCTGAACATCTTCCTGGACATCTTTTTCATCCTGGCCTTTGACGCCGGGGTGTTCGGCGCGGCGCTGGCCACCGTCATCAGCCAGGCCGTGGCCGGGGTGTGGAGCCTTTTGTACATGGTGAAAAACTTCCGGATGCTGGGCTGGTCCCGGGAGGAGGGGCGGTTCAGCCCCTCCCACTGCGCCGACCTGTGCATGATGGGCCTGCCCATGGGCCTGCAGTGCAGCATCACGGCGGTGGGCAACATCGTGCTGCAGGCCGCGGTCAACGGCCTGGGCAGCGCGGCGGTGGCCGCCATGACCGCCGGCGGCAAGGCCGGGCAGATCCTGTCCGTCCCGCTGGAGAGCATCGGCACCGCCATGACCACCTACGTTGGCCAGAACCTGGGCGCGGGCAGCCTGCCCCGGGTGCGGCAGGGGGTGCGGACCGCCTTGGGCATCGGCTGTTTGTACAGCGTGGCCTCCTTCGTGATCCTGCACTTCACCGACACGCTGCTGATCGGGATGTTCCTGGACGCCAGCGAGGACGCGGGCGGGGCCATCATGGCCGACGCCCGGGCGTACCTGTTCTGGAACAGCGTCTTTTACATCCCCCTGGCGGTGCTCATCGTCTACCGCTACTCCATCCAGGGGCTGGGCTTCTCGGGGCTGGCCATGTTCGCCGGCGTGTTCGAGATGTTTGCCCGGGGGCTGGTGGGCTTCTACCTGGTGCCGGTGTTCGGCTACTGGGCCGGGTGCATCGCCAGCCCGGTGGCCTGGTTTGCGGCCTGCTTCTTCCTGATGCCGGCCTACCATCTGGCCCTGCGGCGCCTGAGCAGCGCCCGGGACGCCGGCCCCCTGCGCATGGCGCGGGCCAAAGGTTAATAAAGCGTGTCGCAAAAGCGCCACGCTCCAGGGGGAACCCATTTCTGCCTGCTGCGCAGGACAGAAATTCCTTCCCCCTGGTATCCCCCTGGGGACAAAATTGAGCGCTGAACCGCGCACTCGGCCTTGCGGCCTCGCACACTCTCAGCGCTCAATTTCCCTGTATGTGTCCCGTCCATCCGCACATGTCGGCTGGACGGGACTTTTTTGACAATCTGGCTCTTGCATAAAATGTGCCGCGGCGGGTTTTTTGCGTGGATTGACGCCGCCCGCCGTTCGGGGTATACTTAATATTGCATATCCTGCCGGAAAGGAGGGCCTGCCATGGAGGACCGGCAGCTGGAACAGATCGAGGGCACCATCGAGGACATCATCTTTGAAAACAGCGACAGCGGCTATGTGGTGTTCGAGCTGTCGGGGGAGGGCAAGCTGACGGTGGTCTGCGGTACTCTGGGGGAGCTGCACGTGGGCCAGAGCGTGATTTGCCGGGGCCGGTACGAGAACCACGCCACCTACGGCCGGCAGTTCCACGCCGCCGAGTGCCTGACCGATATGCCGAAAGACATCGACGCGGTGTACGCCTTTTTGGCCAGCCGGTCCCTGCCCTATGTGGGCCCCGCCACCGCCCGCAAGATCATCGAGACGTTCGGCGCGTCGGCTTTGGACGTCATCGCCAACGACCCCGCCCGCCTGACCCAGATCAAGGGCATCTCGGCGGACAAGGCCGACCGCATCCAGCAGGAGTTCAAGCGGATGTTCGGGATGCGGGAGCTGATCGCCTACCTGGCCCAGTTCGAGATCGGGCCCCGCCGGGCCATGGAGGTGTTCCGGGCCTTTGGGCCGGGGGCGGTGCAGGCGGTGGCCTCCAACCCCTACCTGCTGTGCGGCGAGCCGCTGCAGCTGGACTTCCGCCACGCGGACAGCATCGCCGCCTACTACCAGATGGAGGGGGACAGCCCCCAGCGGCTGGAAGCGGCCCTGCTGCGCACCCTGCGCCACAACGCGGGCAACGGCCACACCTGCCTGCCGCGGGAGCGGCTGGTGGCCACGGCCTCCGCTTTCATCCACCAGCCCCCCGAAAAGCTCACCGCCGCCCTGGAGCACTGCCTGGAGACCGGGCAGCTGGAAACCCGCACCCTGAGCGCCGGGGAATACATCTACCTGCCCGACCTGCTGGCCGCCGAGGAGGCCATCGCCGCCCGGCTGGCCGCCCTGGCCCGGCGGGACAAGCAGACCGCCCGCCACCTGGACCAGGACATCCAGGTCCTGGAGGCGGCCCAGGGCTTCGCCTACGCCCCCGAGCAGCGGGAGGCCATCCGCCAGGCCGTCACCGAGAACTGCCTGGTGCTCACCGGCGGGCCCGGCACCGGCAAGACCACCACCGTCAAGGCGGTGCTGAACGTGCTGGAAAGCCAGGCCGAGCGGGTGGCCCTCTGCGCCCCCACCGGCCGGGCCGCCAAGCGCCTGAGCGAGCTGACCGGCCGCAAGGCCTCCACCATCCACCGGCTGCTGGAGGTGGACTATACGGGGGGCCGCGTCAGCTTCATCCACAACGAGCGCAACCTGCTCAAGTGCGACGTGGTGATCCTGGACGAGATGAGCATGGTGGACGTCCAGCTGTTCCAGAGCCTGCTGGCCGCCCTGCGGCCCAACTGCCGGGTCATCATGGTGGGGGACGCCGACCAGCTGCCCAGCGTGGGCCCCGGCAACATCCTGGGGGAAGTGATCCGCTCGGGGGCGGTGCCCACCGTCTGCCTCAAGCATATCTTCCGGCAGGCCAAACGCAGCCTCATCGTGGAGAATGCCCACAACATCGTCAGCGGACGCCCCCTGCAGAAGGGCGGCCGGGAGGACGACTTCTTTTTCCTGGAGGCGGACGGCGAGGCCTGCCAGAAGCTGGTCTGCGACCTGGTCACCACCCGGCTGCCCCGCAGCTACGGCTTCGACCCCATCCGGGACATCCAGGTGCTCTGCCCCACCAAGATGGGCCCCTGCGGCACCCAGGCCCTGAACACCCTGCTGCAGGACCTTTTGAACCCCCCCGCCAAAGGCAAACCCCAGCTGCAAAGCGCGTCCCGGGTGTTCCGCACGGGGGACAAGGTGATGCAGGTCAAGAACAACTACGAGATCGTCTGGAAGCGGGACGGCGGCGAGCAGGGGGTAGGGGCCTACAACGGGGACATCGGCATCGTGGAATCCATCGACCCACGCTCCCGCTCCATGACGGTGCGGATGGACGACCGGGTGCTGGTCTACCCCGCCGAGAACCTGGGCGAGCTGGAGCCCGCCTACGCCATCACCGTCCACAAGAGCCAGGGCAGCGAGTTTGCGGCGGTGGTCCTGCCGGCGGCGGCGGTGCCGCCCCGGCTGTGCTACCGCAACCTGTTCTACACCGGGGTGACCCGGGCCCGCCGGCTGTGCGTGGTGGCCGGCCGCCGGGACACGGTGGCCGCCATGATGGCCAACGTCCGCCAGAACCTGCGCTACAGCGGCCTGGCCGAGCTGCTGAAAAACTGCGCCCGGCCGCCGGAGCCGGACGGGCGGCTGCGCGCAGAAATGGGGCCCACCTAGAGCAAAAACACTATACTTTTCCCCCGGGGTGTGGTATACTGAAAACTGGATTTCTACAGCCCCGTCCGGGGCTTTTGGCATAGAGGAACGCGAAGAAAGGAACACTGCATTATGGCACAGAACGACATCGGGATAGACCTTGGCACCACCACCATCATCATTGCCCAGGAGGGCAAGGGGGTCGTGCTGAACCAGCCCAGCGTGGTGGCCATCGACACCCGCAAAAAAGAAGTGCTGGAGGTGGGCGACAAGGCCCTGGCCATGGTGGGCCGCACCCCCAACTACATCTCGGCCACCTTCCCCCTGAAGGATGGCGTCATCAGCGACCACACCATGACCCGGGAGCTGATCTGCCGCTTCGTCAACCAGGTGTACAGCTCCCATATGGTCAAGCCCCGGGTGGCGGTGTGCGTGCCGGCGGCCATCACCGGCATCGAGAGCGACGCCGTGGTGGAGGCGGTGGTCGCGGCGGGCGCCCGGCAGGTGTACCTGATCGACGAGCCCATCGCGGCGGCCCTGGGGTCGGGGCTGGACATCACCGTGCCCGACGGCCGGATGATCATCGACATCGGCGGCGGCACCACCGACATCGCGGTGCTGTCGCTGGGCGGCAAGGTCAAGGCCACCAGCGTGCGGGTGGCGGGCAACCACTACGACGACGAGATCCTCAAGTTTGTGCGGGCCAAGTTCAGCATCGCCATCGGCCAGCGCACCGCCGAGGAGCTGAAAAAGCGGGTGGCCTGCTGCCCCCAGAAAACCGACTTTGACGAGACCATGGAGATCAAGGGCCGCAGCCTGCTCACCGGGCTGCCGGTGCGGGTCAACGTCTCCACCAGCGACCTGTACGACCCGGTCATGATGCTCAGCGAGCAGATCGGCACCGCGGCCCACCAGGTGCTGGAAAAGACGCCCCCCGAGCTGGCCGGCGACATCTACAAGAACGGCGTCATGCTCACCGGCGGCGGCGCCCAGCTCCACGGCCTGCCCGAGTACCTCAGCCAGGAGCTGAAGGTGGACGTCTATGTCTCGCCCGACCCGGTCAACTGCGTGGCCCTGGGCACCGCCATGAGCCTGTCCATCGGCGACAAGCTGGAGGTGGGCTTCACCGACGCCACCCCCCGCATCGGCCGGCGGTGATGGCGGGCCCCAAACGGTTGCAATCGCCCCCGAAACCGGGTATAATGTAAGAAAACGCCGAGCGTCCCGCACCCCGGGACGATGACAGGAGGATGTACCATGGATTCCAATACCATCATTACGATCGTGATCGCCGTGGCCGGCCTGGCCTTTGCCCTGTTTGCCCTGAACCGGAGCCGCGCGTCGTCCGGCACGCCCAAGGCGCGCCCCGCCGAGGCCCCGGCCATGCCCGCGCCCGCTGCCGCACCCCGGGCGGCGGGGGCCGCCGCCCGGGGTGCGGC
>OERY01000199.1_pt1 | contig 11106 bp, 7 predicted proteins | sample 1540141 | NCBI WGS metagenome assembly OERY01 (sample SAMEA3891872, study PRJEB23780) | metagenome | biome: terrestrial biome; feature: animal house; material: Caecal content | place: Italy | collected 2015-05-05 | reverse complement strand
CCCCCGCCGATATTCAGGGACCAGGGCCAGTCCGGGTGGGGCTGTGGTGGAACGGGGGTGGTTTCGCTGTTCCCCCCATCCAGAGGCCGCCAGGTGCGGCCGGTTCGCTCCATGTGCGTCCAGCCATCCAGGGATGGGACCTCTCCCCGCAGCCAGCCCCGCAGCACCGTCTCCGCCTCGCTGGTGGAGACGTCCCGGGTCCAGGCGTACCGGCCCGGCGCTCCGGGGGTTCCGGAATACTCCTCCAGCAGAATGCGCACCGGCTCCTGGCCCCCGCCGGGGAGGCAGGCCAGGCGGCTGAAGGTGTGTCCCTCCCCCTGGAAGGGGACGCCGGGCACCAGCTGGAAGGGGGCGGCCTCCCCGGTCCGACTGGGCCGAAGCAGCAGCTGGCGAAGGTCCTCCGGGGGGATCCGGGAGGTCACCGAGCCGTCGGGCAGGGTGAGCACCTGGTTCTGGGCCAGCCCCGCCTGCTCCTTGCGATTCTGCTCCTCAACCCGAGCCGCCCGCTTTCGGTAGGCCTGCTCCTGGGTGTATTGCTGCATATCCTCTTTGACGCAGACCAGGTCCTGATACTCCTTGGAGCCATAGGCCCCAAACAAGGCGGCGGGGGCCCGCCGCCGCAGGCAGTCCATGGCCTCCTCCAACTCCTGCTTCGACTTCAGGGAGGTGACCTGCCTCCGCTGACAGTCATCCACGATCCACAGCTCATAGATATAGGTAACCGTGGTACGCTTGCCCGCGTGGTGGGTTTGCCGCTCCACCCGGCTGAAAACGCCCCGGATACGGGGGATGCGGGAGACCACGTCCCCCAGCACCCACTCACGGCCCACGCCCAGCTTGCCGAACCACGCTCCGTTCTCCTTCAGGTCCCGGTCCACCATAGCGAAGAGCTCCTTCACCGGGGGCGCCTCGTCGGGATAGGGGAGCTGATCCCGAATAGACTGGGCCAGCGCGCTCTTCTCCGGGTACAGGGCGTCCCGCAGGCTCCGGTAGGCCAGAAAAATTCCGATCAAGATCATTCCCGCTCCCAGGAACGGGCACAGATGGTAAACGACGCGCATCTGATCGTCCAGGCGCTCAACCTCTCCGGGAAGCGTCTGACCCAAATAGAAGAAATACAGGCAGAGGGCCCCGCCTGCCATCAGAAGTGTCGCCGGGATTAAACCGGTCAGCCGCCCCCGGGTGCGCCGGAGGCAGCAGCCCTCCTCCGGACCGTCAGGCTGCTGCTTTTTGTTCCACCACATAATGAGAAGGATCAGGGGAATGGCAAAGACGCGAAGCACCACCGCCAGCACTATGTAGACGATCACATTCCAGGGCCATCTGAGGTAAAATCGCTTGGGGAATGTTTTCTTCGGCTCCCCAGTTTCTTTCATATTATATCCCACCAGTCTCCAGATTGTGTACGGCGGATCATCACACGGCTCTGGTCAACGCACACGCCAAGGCGTTCATCCGGTATCCGCCCCAAATGCCTGTACTTTGTATTTTATAGCCAGCCATATATAATTGCAACCGTATCTGCGCAAGAATAGGAGATCGCCCATCATTCTTAACATTTTCCATATATTGGGCTTGACCGCCGTTGCTTTTCGCACGAATATCTGACCCCCCCAGCCTTGCATCCAGATCACACCTGTTGTGCACCTCCCGTCTTACCATAAAACCGGGACGTTCATATGGGTGTCTCTCTTCAGGCCCCCGCTCGAGCTGGCACGGATATGCCGATTTCATCACAGAAAGGGAAAAGGCTTGTTTTCTCACGAAAACAAGCCTTTTTGCGTACCCTTTGGTGGAGATAAGCGGGATCGAACCGCTGACCTCTTGAATGCCATTCAAGCGCTCTCCCAAATCATGATTTTGATGCCCCCACGGTTATGCGGGCGCTTGATGTGCGCCCCCATCTGTCAGGCCGTGGTCAGACGCGCCGGAAGCGCGATCCCATCCAAGTTGACCAGGAATTGCTCCAAACTGAGGTTCAATTTGAGCTTCAACCGATAATCCCGGTAGACGTCTACACGCTCGATCACCCGGGATACGATCACCTTCTTGGCCGACATGCTGGCGATTTCAAATGCGGTGGACCACTTCAGCAGATCGTCGTACTGGTGTCCGACAAGCTCCATTTGAGCCTGGCTTTCCTTCAGCGCTTCCTCCGCGCCGCGCCGCGCTTCGCGCAGTTCCTCGCACCGCTTCTCCTGCCCCTGGATGACATCGTTGAGGAGCTCGGGAGAAAAGGCGCTCTCTCCTTTCAGCGCGTTGACGATCTCCCCCTTAAGTTTCAGCAGGTCCTGCTCCGCCCGTTCACAGTCCTTCTGCGTTTTTCGCAGGAGGGCCTTTTTGCTGTCCAATTCACTGCGGTTGCATATGGCCAGCACGTCCTCCCGCTCCAGACTGTTTACCCTGGAAAAGATGTCCCGCACGATGGACTCGATGATGGCGTCCAGTTTTTCCACGGTGTACCCGGTCTGCCCGTCACAGTCGCCATGGGTGCGGCTTTTGGTCTGACAGGTATATCTCATGCGGACTACATCTGTCCCGTCCCGCCGTCTTCTCCCCTTCCCGCTGGTGGTGACGCACAGCCGCGCTCCGCAGTGTCCGCAAAAAATGTTCCCTGACAACAGGGACCTTCCCCGGGTGTTCAGCGGCTTGGAACGGAGCGCCTCGTGCTTCCTGGACCGGGCGGCCAGCATATCCTGTACGATGCCAAAGGTCTTATCGTCAATGATACGCAGGTGCTCCTGTACTTGGGAACGGCTCTCGCCGCTCCGCAAAATGCCGGTATAGAGGATGTTCTTCAGCATCCCCTGGATCGACGCGGGGTGCCAATTCTTGCCCGAGCGGTTCTTAATGCCCTTGGCGTTGAGATGGTTGGCGATCCGCTGGGCACCGTAGCCCTCGTCTGCGGCGAGCCGGAAGATCGTATGTACGACAAACGCCTCTTCCTCACAGATCGCAAGGTCAAAAACCTCCTGCTTCCGCCGGTTGGTGCGCCCTCGCTTGACATACTGGTAACCATACGCGCAAAGGCCGCCGGTAAAACAGCCCTCTTGCGTCAGGACGCCCATGCTGTTAGAAGTGCGGGCGGAGATCTTCTGGCTCTCGCCGTCAGCCTGCCAGTAGCGGATATAGTTCGTCAGGCGGTCGGTATGGCTTTCAATGCGCTGTTCCCCCTCTAAGGCGCTCCAGACCCGGATATTGTTTGCGATCAGCCATTCCACCACAAACGGTGTCTCATCGGAAATGCGCCCGATACGGTCAAACATGAATACCAGCAGAATATCAAACTTACCCTGCTTGGCATATTCCTTGATCAGCTGTACCTTGTCCCGGTGCTCCGCTCTGACCTTATGGCCGGAAACGCCCTCTTCCTGAAGCTCACATACCAGCGTCCAGCCCATTCGCTCGCAAAATTCTCGGCAGCGCACACGCTGCATGGGAATATCCGGCTCGTTGTCGTCGGAGTGGTAAAGCTGTTTGCCCGTAGAAACACGATACAGGCACAAGGCCCGTGTTCCCGGCTCAATATAGCTGGGCAGATCTAGTCTCCAACCGGTGAGTTTATCAAAATCATAACTTGGGATAATGCTTGTTTCTGTCACTGTCAATCCGTCCTCTCAATGCAATATGAGACGATGAATCGACATATCCTAAGTATGAAGTTTTCAAGGTGCATACGGGAGTTCCCCATGCATATTATCTCATATTTCAAACCTTTTGTCCACTTTTGTCAAAATTTTGTTGTGCCGCTTTCAGTACAGCGTCAGCCAAGATCGTCTTGATCTGGTCATAGATTTCCGGGTCGCTTTGCGGGGAACAGAATACTGTTACCGGATAGCCTTTGACCACCATATGGATGATGTGCCGCTCCCGGTCTATGGAAGAAATGATAATATCCTGCTCTTTCCTTTGCAAAGTCGATGTCTCCTTTGATGCAACAAGATCTGCTCTGATCCCGGTGCGGTTTCCTTTCAAAGCGAAAAATCTCAAGTTGGTAAAGGCCAGCCCAGATGGTGGCCCGTCTCTGTGTGGCAATGATTACTACCGGGGATGAATTTGAAATTAAAATTTTTCGCCGCATCTCAACAAAGGGTCCCAAAACAAAATTGTTTTCCCGATTTTCAGTCATTTTCCGTGACAAATGGCAGAAAATTTGGCCCAAGTTGGGACAGCAGGGCAGCACTAAGGAGCGGGACGGCAAAACGCCGTCCCGCCCCTTATTGATTCAATTTTTCGTTGTCAGTTACGCCGCGAGGGTCTCTACATACCGCTGGAGCATGGCCGATACCAAGTGCCCTGGGCACCGTTGTCGAGACATCTTCTTTCAAGAATTATCACAACAAATAAGTTCATCTTGCCTTGTGTCTAGCGTAGAGCTCCTCGCGCATTTTTCTCCCGTAGTCTCTGGTAATGGGATACTGCCGGATCAGCACCAGGGTGAGAATCAGCAAAAGGAGCGGAATCCATACTTTGATGTGGAGGATCATGGCCCGGATCGGCGCGGTCACGGGGAGATCCGCATCGTAGCCCACAAGGGCCATCAGGCTCCCCACGATCAGAGAGGAGAAAGCGCCGAAAAACTGCCGCATAAAGGTCCCCGTGGCGTTGATGAGGCCGGCTTGGGCCGAACCGAAGTGCAACTCCGTGTAGTCGGTGCAGTCCGGGATCAGGGCAAAGCAGCAGGTGTTCGCGTAGGTGAGGCCCAACGTTGTGATGGTGCTCATGATAATAACCTGCATGGGCGTGGCGCCCTCGCGCAAAATGGCCAGGGCCACCGCAGACAGTCCCTGAAGGACCATGCCAAACAGCAGCATATTCAACTTCCCAAAACGCCGAAGCAGAAATGGTAACACGGGGATCACCAACAGCGTCAAGATGATCTTGATAAGGGAGATCACCGTCAGCAGGTCCACGTTCCCTACAATATATTTGAGGTAGTACATACTGACGGCCGCATTGATGGAGATCCCCAGGTTCACCACGCCCAGCAGGAGGCCGGCGCAGAGCACCGCCTTGTTCTGTGCTAGCTGGAGCAGCTGGTCGCGGAGGTGGATCTGCTTCGGCGTGGGGATGGAGCCCTGGTAGTCCATGCGGCGGGCACTCCACGCCGCACAGCAGCCGCAGACAGCGCACAGGAGCGCCACGATCCCCGCGGCGGAAAGCCACCCCTGTTGAACATCCTGAAACCGGAAAACCACGGGGACCACAAACAACCCCACCGCCGACGTGGCCACAGCTCCCACCAGTTGACGGGAGGTGAGCAGCAGATTCCGCTGGTGGACGTCCCGGGACATGACGCTGTTGAGGGCCTGCCAAGGCACGGTGAACTGCGTGTAAAACACCGCAAACAGCGCCATGATGACCACATAGTAGGCCATCCGCCCGGTCTCCGCAAGAGGCGGGATGCAGAAAAGCAGAAGGATCGTGATAGCCCAGCACAGAGATCCGGCGACCATGTGAGGACGGTATTTGCCCCACCGTGTCTCGGTCCTGTCCACTAATCTGCCGACGATTGGATCATTGATGGCGTCCCAGACAGACAGAAGCATCGTCCAGACGCCCACCGTACCGATATTCAGTCCCGCCACGTCGGTCATGAAATTCATGTGAAACTGCATGCGGAACTGGTTGGGTAGGGTGCCCGCAAAACCTCCCAGCCCGTAGGCGATGATCTCTCCCTTGCTGACCCTGTCGCCGTCATTCTCCCGCTGTATGATATCTGCCTTGCAGCGACCGCTCTTCACATGGATCCCTCCCCTATTTGTCTTGTCGCCACCAATTTATAAAACAAATTGTATTCCATTTATTAAATACTTTCAATAGTATTTAATAAATAAAATCTGGCAGAAAAAATCGGCAGAATCAACAAAACAGGGACAGTAACGGCACCGCAGTGGATCGCTTAGTGAGTCTCTCCTTTCCGCTCCAGAAAATCCAGGTGGTATACTTTGCGGGGCCGGCCCTTGGAAGCGCTGCGCTTCTCAATAGCGATATGTGCCTGGCCGCTCTTCACAAGAGCATTCAAAAAGCGGTTGGCGTTGGCCACTGTGACCTGCATGGCGTTGGCCAACTCCTGGGTGGTAAGTTCAGGGGAGCCTAAAAGCCGACTAACGGATGCGATGCGCTGGATCGTGGAGGCAGATAGGCCTGCGATCTCCGCAATTTTCGCGGCCTGCGGCAGAGCGTCGCCCCCTGTCGCCGGAGCGCCCGGAAGATCCAGGGGACCGACGAGGTTCCCATCCTGTAGGACGGCGTAGCTGTGATCGTCCCGCCGTGAGGCGGCGCAGGCGTCAACGGCATTGCTCCGGGCCCGCATGACGTCCCGCCCGATCCCGTAGCCTACATGGATCTCCAGTCCCAGGCGGCTATAGATATATTTGTGCAACGGGCAGCTGGAGAATCCGCGGGTAATGCGCCGCACCGCCTGCTGTGTGGTGTAGATCTCGAACCCGCCAGCCGCCCGTTTAATGAGAAACCCAGCGGTATACTCCTGGTCGAACTCCAGCAGGCACTTCTGCACCCCCACGCTGTCCGCGCTGACCTCAGAGATGGGATCGTCTCGAAGAGATGGGGCGGAGAGGAATATGACCGCCGGTAAGCTTCCGTTGAGGCGATCCAGCTTGATGTCCTGGAGCAGTAAGGTTAACGTGTCAACGATGTTGTCTGGGTCGGGATAGACGAAGGTGCAGGGAATCCCCGCCTGCTGCAAAACCTGGTAGGCAGTACTGAATCGGCAGACCACCAGATCCATTTCGCCGCGGTCCAGGGCCCGCCTAGCGTTGTCCAAAATGATTTGGTCCGCCCGCTCCAGCTGGTCCAGTGGAAGATCTCGAGCCACCTTTACCTGCATCTTTTCGATTGGCAGCCTCCGCTGGAGAAACTCCGCCACCGACTGCGGTCCCCGTCCCGGCAGCCACAGACTGCTGTCCAGCTTGACCCGGGAGAAATCAATGGACCTGTCCTCGTTGATCAGTCGGAAAAATTCCTGGTAGTACTCAACAGATAGCCCGGATATGCTGTGCAGCGGCTTATCATCGTCCCCGCGGCAGCGGAGGACCACTTCCTTCGCAATATTTCCTGTAATGACGAACCCATCGAACTGATCACGCTGGTTCCGGTAGAGCTCCGGCAGATCCGACATTCTCCGGTATTCCAGCGGCGTGATATCGCAGTCCAGGCCATCCGCGGCCTGCAAAATATGGGGGAACAGAAGCTCTGTGCCGATCAGACCGATCTTGTCGCGCATAAGACCACCACGCTTTCCTTTTTCATCTTATTTTTTAAAGTATAGCACAGGACTTTCCCGGAAAGCAATGGGCTGCTACAAAATATCAGATCGCCAGTATTGGTTCTTTCTCTTCTGCATTTGTATTAAATAGCCAATTTCTCAATGCATTTTTTATAGATATGTAGAAATTTCGCCTTCCTATTGACAGGCATAGCATTTTATCATATTATTTAATAAACAGTTTAATTTTTATTTATTAAATAATATGGTCATGTGACAGGGAGGACTGGTTTGATGGACTTTTTAAATCGCGCTTCGGAGATCGCGGACAAGCTGGTGGAATACCGCAGGCATCAACACATGCACCCGGAGCTGGGCATGGATATGGAGGGCGCGGTGGCCTATGTGAGCGAGGCGCTGCAAGCCATTGGTTGTACGCCGGAGAGAGTGGGCCGCAGCGGCGTGGTGACCACCATCGGTAAACCCGGTGGCAAGGTGTTTCTGCTGCGGGCAGATATGGACGCCCTGCCCATTCAGGAGGAGAGCGGCCTTTCCTTCGCCTCCCAGGTGCCGAACCGGGCCCACTGCTGTGGCCACGACCTTCACACCGCCATGTTGCTGGGGGCCGCACAGCTCCTCAAGGAGCGGGAGGGTGAGCTGGACGGCATGGTCAAGCTCATGTTCCAGCCGGGGGAGGAGACCATGGAGGGCGCCAAGGATATGCTAGAGGCCGGCGTTCTGGAAAATCCCCATGTGGATGCGGCCATGGCGATCCATGTCAACTCTATCGTCCCCACCGGACGGATGCTGGTGTTCTACGGCCCGGTGTGTGCCTCCAGCGACCTGTTCTCCATCCGTGTACAGGGAAAGGGGGGGCACGGCTCCCGACCGGACGAAACTATTGACCCTATCAACGCCGCCTGCCACATCCATCTGGCGCTGCAGGAGCTGCAGGCCAGAGAGCTGAAGGCTGGGGAGACTGGCGTCCTCACCATCGGGAGCATCCACGGCGGTCTGGCACACAACGTTATCCCAGATGCCGTGGAGATGCTGGGTACCATCCGTACATACAACAAGGATGTCCGCCAGATGCTGATCCAGCGGCTGAAGGAGATCAGCGAAAAGGTGGCGGACGCTTTCCGGGCCAAGGCGGAGGTCATCATGGACAACGCCTCCACCATCCCGCTGGTCGTCGATGAACAGACCGCTGCCCAGGTGCGCGACAGCCTGCGGGAGATGCTCCCTGCCCAGCAGGTCATTTACCTCAGCAAAAATTTCCCGGCTTCGGAGGACTTTGCCTATATAACGGACCGGGTTCCAAGCGCCTTTGTGATCCTCGGAGCTGCCATCAAGGAGAAGCCCGAATTTGGCCAGCATCACCCCAAGGTGCGCTTTGATGAGCGTTGTCTGCCTATTGGCGCTGCGGCCTATGCTCAAGCCGCCACCCAATGGCTGAACGCTCATAGAGCATAAAACGTGTAGAAAAGGAGAAGCGAGAAATGCAAACCAAAAACGGAAAAGTCCATTATGCGTGGTATATCTTGGTCTGCTGTGTGCTGGTGAACATCGTCATCCACGCCCCAATCATGCAGGTCAGCAACCTGTATATCGTACCCATGCAGGAGGATTTTCAGGTCCCCAGGACGCTGCTGTCCCTGCAAAGCGTCCTGATGGCGGTGGCCGCCGTGATCACCGCCCCCATCTGGGGAAAGCTATACAAGAAGTATGACGCCAGGATCCTGCTGAGTGTCGCCACCGCAGTGACCGCCTTGTGTACCCTTGGCCTCGCCTTTGTCCCGAACATCTGGGGCGTCCTGATTCTGGCCGCCATCAAGGGCGTCTCTTTCACCGGCAACACCGCCCTGCCCAACTCCATCCTGCTCACCGCCTGGTTCCAGAAGCGCCGCGGCTTTGCCATCAGCACCGCCTCTCTGGGCATCAGCGTAGGCGGAGTAATCTTTAGCCCCCTGATTGGCGCACTGATCGCCTCCGGCGGCTGGCGCTTTTCCAACCTGACTGTAGGTATCATCATGTTGGTGGTCATGCTTCCCTGCACGATTCTGATCGTGCGCTCCACCCCCAAGGACAAGGGGCTTCAGCCCTTTGGCGCTGGTGAGGCTCCGGCACAGGCGGAGAACCCCGGCAAGCCCAAGGCAATCTACGGTATGACCGCCAAGGAGGCCCGCCACAGCCCTGTCCTCTATGCGTTCCTGGTGGCCGTATTCGGCATGACCTTCGCCACCGGCGCCGCCCTGCAGATTCCCACCTACCTCACCGACATCGGCTGGGAGCAGTACAGCGCTCTGGCTGTCTCCGCCTATAGCGCCATCGGTATCGCCGGTAAGCTGTTGCTGGGCATGATCGTGGACAAGGTCGGTAACAAAAAGGGTAGTGTCTACATCTGTGTCATGGGTATCATTGCCTTTGCCGCCTTCATCTTTGCTGCCAACCCGGCGGCCCTGGTCATCATGGTGGTCAGCTACGGCCTCTTCAGCGGCATCACCTCCGTCATGCCCCCGCTGCTCACCAGCGGTATCTTTGGGAACCGGGACTACGGCCCCATCTACGGCATGGTCATGTCCGTCAACCGTTTCGGCGGCATCATCGGCAACGTGCTGGTCTCCCTGCTCTTTGACCTTACCCAGAGCTACAGTGTGATCTGGCCGGTATGCGTCGCCGCCATGGCTTTGACACTCGTAGCCATCCTCTACTGTCTCAGCGCGTCAAAGAAAATGTTGGCCGGCACGGAGGGCCAGTCTGCATAATATTCTGAAGAAGCTCTGCTTTTCGAACAGTTCTTATGGAAAAGCAGAGCTTCTTCCGTTTACACGCCTGAAAATTTCAGAAGGTTTAGTTTGTATAAGCTATTTTATCAGGCTCCAGCGAGAAGCGAGCGAATTACGCATGATCAGTAAAAATCCCCCGGCCTGTCACGGGTAGATCCGCCGTCCTCCGCGGAACACGGCGTGGGTGTAGTGGTCGATGCTCAGGACGATCTCGTATCCCATGGAGTTGGCGAAGAAGGAGAGCTCGTCCGCATAGCGGATCACATCCCGGAGATACCGCAGCCCCCCGCCAGCGTTGAAGTAGTAGGTCACTGTGATGTGTTCGAAGTATTTGACCACCTTGACGTCCAGTTCATACAGCTCGGATACCTCCCGGGCGGTTTGGATGAACGCCTCCGCTGACTTCCTCCGCTGGGGCAGGGGGACGAGGACCCGGTCCGCTAGGGCCCGGCCCAGCCGGGCCTCCCGCCGCTCCGGGTCGCCGGTGAGATCCTTCACCATGGTCTCCGCAACAGCCATCAGCGTGTCATTGACCGCCTTGGGGTATCGCTTTTCAAAAATCACTTCTCCGCCCATCGTCCCTCCTCCTTCCACTCGTCCGCAAGGTTCGTCACCCGCGTGAGGCCCCGTTTCTGCCGCCGCAGCGCCTCCTCCAGCACCTGGCGGGAGCCGGCGGAGGGGTGGGCCACATAGGCGATCAGGGGGGTGCTGTGTTCCACCATGTAGTGATCGGCCCGGAGGATGGCCAGGCGCTTCGGCGCAGTCTCCATGCCCGGCGGGTAGAGGGTGCCGTCAAAGCCGGGTGGGATGTCCACGGTCCGCTCCGCCGGGGGATAAGGCAACAATATTGTAAGCGTCACCGTAGGGTGGCGCTTTTTTGCGTCCATAACGGCCTTTGCCGCCAGGGCGTCAAACCGCCCGTAGTGACCGACCACAAAATCCGTCACACCGTACTCCATAATGTGCCGCTCTACCTCCGCCGCGAGGGCGGGCAGCACCGTGTCCGGCGTGTCCCGATGACCGATGAAGAAGCAGATGGCCATTTTTGTCGCTTCCCCCTTTGCGTCTACGATATATCCCATATCATAGCAC
>OERY01000185.1_pt1 | contig 11458 bp, 10 predicted proteins | sample 1540141 | NCBI WGS metagenome assembly OERY01 (sample SAMEA3891872, study PRJEB23780) | metagenome | biome: terrestrial biome; feature: animal house; material: Caecal content | place: Italy | collected 2015-05-05 | reverse complement strand
GTGGACGTGAAGTTCGAGACCTTCGGCTGCGGCAGCGCCATCGCCACCAGCTCCATCGCCACCGACATGATCAAGGGCAAGCCGGTGGAGGAGGCCCTGACCCTCACCAACAAGGCCGTGGTGGAGGCGCTGGATGGTCTGCCCGCGGTGAAGATCCACTGCTCCGTCCTGGCCGAGCAGGCGGTGAAGGCCGCCGTGGCGGACTACTACAAGCGCAAGGGCATCCCCTACGCCGGCCCCTGTGACGACTGTGACGGCGGCTGCTGCGTCCATGACCACGACCACGGCCACGAGGAGGACTGATTCACCGGCCTGCCAGCCGGCAGGCATCTGTAAGCTTATCATGCGCCGCCGTCCCGCGGCAATCCCGGCCACGGCCCACACTTTTTGTGTGGGTCGTGGTTTTTCCATGGATTTCCTGGCGGAAATTTAGGCTATCATTCACGAAAATTTCACCACTTGACCACTCGAGATGCTATACTGTAAAAAAAGAGTTCTGCTGATGACGCGGAGCAGGTATGGGGTGGAGTGTATGGGCGGTTTTGTTCAGTTTGAGCACGTCAAGAAGATCTATCATATGGGAGAGGTAGAGATCCAGGCCCTGCGGGACGCCACCTTTACCGTGGAGCAGGGGGAGCTGTGCGTCATCGTGGGCCCCAGCGGCGCGGGAAAGACGACCCTGCTGAACATTCTCGGGGGCATGGACACCCTGACGGAGGGGAAGATCCTGCTGGGCGGGGAGGAGATTTCCGCCTATTCCCCCAAAAAGCTCACCACCTACCGCCGCTACGACATCGGCTTTGTCTTTCAGTTTTACAACCTGGTCCCTAACCTGACGGCCCTGGAGAACGTGGAGCTGGCCGCTCAGATCTGCCGGGACCCCCTGGACGCGGCGGAGGTGCTGCGCTCCGTGGGGTTGGCGGAACGGATGAGCAACTTACCGGCGCAGCTCTCCGGCGGTCAGCAGCAGCGGGTGGCCATCGCCCGGGCCCTGGCCAAGAATCCCAAGCTGCTGCTGTGCGACGAGCCCACCGGCGCCCTGGACTACAATACCGGCAAGGCCATTTTGAAGCTCCTCCAGGACATGAGCCGCCAGCGGGGGATGACCGTCATCATCATCACCCACAACAGCGCCCTCACCGCCATGGCCGACCGGGTGATCCAGGTGAAGAACGGCGCCGTCATCTCCGAGGAGATCAACCCCTCGCCTGTTCCGGTGGAGGAGATCGAATGGTAAGGACGCTGCTGAAATCCGCCCTGCGGGAGATCCGCCAGAGCCTGGGCCGCTACCTGGCGATCCTGGCGATCATCGCCCTGGGCGTTGGCTTCTTTTCCGGGCTGCGGCTGTGTCAGCCCGCCATGATGGCCACAGGGATCGACTACGTGACACAGTATAAGCTCTTTGACTTCCAGCTTATGTCCACCTTGGGCTACACGGAGGAGGACGTGGCGGCCTTCGCCGCCCTGGACGGCGTCTCCGGGGCCTGGGGCTCGGTGTATACCGACTTCCTCATGGAGGCGGGGGACGAGGAGGTGGTCATCACCGCCCGGGCCCTCACCGAGGGCGTCAACGACCCGGAGCTGGCGGCGGGCCGGATGCCGGAGGCGGCCAACGAGTGTCTGGGGGACGCCCGGTACTTCACCGAGGAGGACCTGGGCACCCAGGTGGCGGTCTCCCCCAACAACGACGAGGACACCCTGGACCTGCTGGCCTACGACAGCTACACCCTGGTGGGACTGATGCACTCCCCCTACTACCTCAACTACGAGCGGGGCACCAGCTCCATCGGCAGCGGCAGTGTGACCGCCTTCATCTATCTGCCGGAGGAGGGCTTTGACTTTGAGGCCTACTACGAGATCTATCTGACCATTGCGGACCCGGCGGAGGCCTGGTCCGACGCCTACGACGACCAGATCGACGGCCTGACGGACCAGGTGGAGGACCTGGCCCGGGAGCGGGCCGACCAGCGGTACGACGACATCTACGACGACGCCCTGGCGGAGATCGAGGACGCGGAGCAGGAGATCGCCGACGGCTGGGAGGAGTACCGCGCGGAGCGTGCCGACGCGGAGCAGGAGCTGGCCGACGCCCACCAGGAGCTGCTGGACGGCGAGCAGGAGCTGGCCGACGCCCGGGCCGACTATGAGCAGGGGCAGATCGACTACGCCGACGGCGTCCAGAAGCTGGAGGACGCGGAGCAGGAGATCGCCGACGGGGAGCAGGAGCTCCAGGACGGCTGGCAGGAGTACTACGACGGCAAGGCCGAGGCGGAGCAGGAGCTCCGGGACGCCTACCAGGAGCTGGTGGACGCCGAGGAGGAGTACGCCGACGGCCTGGCGGAGTATGAGGATGGCCTCCGGCAGCTCCAGGACGCCGAGGAGCAGTACCAGGAGGGCGCGGAGGCCCTGGAGGACGCCGAGGCGGAGATCGAGGCCGGGTGGCGGGAGCTGGAGGACGCCCGGGAGCAGCTGGAGGAGGGCGAGGAGCAGCTTCAGCAGCTCCAGACCCTCTACCAGTCCGGCGAGGCTCTTGCGGGTCAGGTTGGCATGGATGCACAGACTCTGGTGAGTTACTTAGAGTCCCTTGATCCATCAAGCGTGGAGTACCAGTACATCAACAGCATCATGCAGGCCAACGGCAGCAGCATCGAGGAATTTGTCGGCGGCTGGCAGGCGGCGGAGGCCGCCTTGGGCGGCCCCCTGAACGCGGCGTCCCTGGCCGCGCTCCAGACCCAGCTGGAGGAGGGCTGGATCGCCTACGAGGATGGTCTGGACGAGTATTACGCGGGCCTGGACGAATACGAGGCGGGCCTGGAGGAGCTGGAGGCCAGCCGGGAGCAGCTGGATGACGCCTGGGACGAGTTGGACGACGCCAAGGACCAGCTGGACGAGGGCCGGGCGGAGTTGGACGACGGCTGGCGGGAGTACTACGACGGCGCGGCGGAGGCGGAGCAGGAGCTGGCCGACGCCTACCAGGAGCTGATGGACGGCGAGCAGGACCTGGCCGACGCCCGTCAGGAGCTGGAGGACGGCCGGGCGGAGCTGAAGGACGCCGCCCAGGAGCTGGCCGACGCCCCCGGCCAGATCGCCGACGCGGAGCAGGAGCTGGCTGACGGCTGGGCGGAGTACAACGACGGCGTGGCGGAGGCGGAACAGGAGTTCGCCGACGCGGAGCAGGAACTCCACGACGCGGAGGATGAGGTGGCGGACGCCCGGATCGAGCTGGAGGATCTGGAGGAGGCGGACGTATATGTCCTGACCCGGAACGAAAATACCGGCTACGTCTGCTTTGAGAACGACACATCCATCATCGCCGCCATCTCCCTGGTGTTCCCGGTGTTTTTCTTCCTGGTGGCGGCACTGGTGTGCATGACCACCATGACCCGGATGGTGGACGAGGAGCGGACCCAGATCGGCGTGCTGAAGGCCCTGGGCTACAGCAACGGCCAGATCATGAGCAAGTACCTCTTCTACTCCGGCAGCGCGGCGGTGATCGGCAGTGTGACGGGGTACGCCGCCGGCTCCTGGTTCCTGCCCTGGGTGATCTGGGAGATCTACGGCATCATGTACGGCTTCGCGCCGCTGGAGTACATCTTCAATCCGGCGCTGGCCCTGGTGGCCTTCGGGGCGGCGCTGCTGTGCTCCATGGGCGCCACCTGGCTCTCCTGCCGGGCGGAGCTGCGGAAGGCGGCGGCGGAGCTGATCCGTCCCAAGTCCCCCAAGGCCGGCAAGCGGGTGTTCCTGGAGTACATCAAGCCCCTGTGGCGGCGCCTGAGCTTCCTGCACAAGGTCTCCGTGCGGAACGTGCTGCGCTACCGCAGCCGCCTGATCATGATGGTCCTGGGCATCGGCGGATGTACCGCCCTGCTCATCACCGGCTTCGGCATCCGGGACTCCATCACCTCTATCGTGGACGACCAGTTCGACGAGATCATCCTCTACGACTACAGCGTCACCTTCCAGGCCCCCCGGACGGAGGAGAACGTGGCGGACTTCCTGGCCGACTGCGGCTGGGAGGAGGGCCTGCTGGTCCACAGCGGCAGCGCGGATGTGGTAGCTGACAACGGCTCCAGGTCCGTATACCTTGTGATCTCCTCCACCGGCAGCCTGGACGGCTACATTGACCTCCACAGCGGGGACACGGCCATCGACTACCCCGGCCCCGGCGAGGTGGTGGTGAACACCGGTCTGGCGGAGAACCTGGGCCTGGCTGTGGGGGACACCATCCAGCTCCGGGACGAGGAGCTGGGCGCCCTGACGGTGACCATCTCCGGCATCTGCGACAACTACGTCTCCAACTACGTCTATGTGGCCGCCGAGACCTACCAGCAGCAGCTGGGGCAGGTCCCGGACTACAAGACCCTCTACCTCCACGCCCACGAGGGCGCCGACCCCTACGCCGAGGGGTCCCTGCTGTCCGACGGCGTCAGCGTCAGCCGGGTCACGGTCAACGAGGCCACCCGCACCCAGGTGGACGACATGCTGGGCCGGCTGGACTACATCGTCATCGTCATCGTGCTCTGCGCGGCGGCCCTGGCCTTCATCGTGCTCTACAACCTGACCAACATCAACATCACCGAGCGCATCCGGGAGATCGCCACCATCAAGGTCCTGGGCTTCTATCCCAATGAGGTGGCCTCCTACGTCTTCCGGGAGATCGGCATCCTGTCGGTGCTGGGGAGCCTGGCGGGGCTGCTGATGGGCAAGGCCCTCCACGCCTTCGTCCTGGCCCAGGTCCAGATCGACGCCATGTATTTTCCAAGCTGGATCTCGCCGGCGAGCTATCTGGTCTCCGTGGGCCTGACGCTGCTGTTCTCCGCCGTCATCGCCCTGGGCATGAGCCCCCGGCTGGGCAAGGTGGATATGGCAGAGTCCTTGAAATCCATTGAGTGAACATGTTCATACAAATCACGGGGAGGCTTCCTTTGGGAAGCCTCCCCGTTGGTCATTACCGGTATAAAAGCAGGCTGAACCAGGTGACGATGTTGCCCCCCGCCTGAAAGCCGATGCCAAAGCCCTCCGCCAGCTCCGTCACCAGGATCCCGTGGCTCTCCACGCAGGGGTACATCAGCTCCGGGTGGCGGCAGGGAGCACCGGGGTAGGCGCACTCCGGGCAGATGGCGCAGGCCTCGGTGGAGAGGACGTAGACCTCCGACCCCTGCTCCCTCATGGCGGCGTGGACCTGCCGGGTGACCTCCTCATGGGGTCCCCGGGTGGCCAGGGTTGCCTCCAGGTCGGCGATGTCCGGCACCTCCGCCATGGTGACGATGAGCAGGCCCTGGGGGTATTCCAGGCACCGCTCCCGGCACTCCTCCACCGTCCCCACCGCCGGCGGGCAGGCCCAGCTTTTGCCGTACATGGGGCACTCCAGGCGGCACACCTCCCGCACCCGCTGGGTGAAGGTCAGGTCCCTGGTCTCAAAAAACTCGTACTGTACGATGGGCAGCTCCCGCAGCCGCTCCTCCAGCTTTTCCCGATCCATACCGTTTCTCCTTACAAAAGGGGGAGCGAACCGCTCCCCCTCCGGCTGTTTTTACATTTTCTCCGGCGCGTCCACGCCCAGCAGGGCCAGGCCGTTCTTCAGCACGCTCCGGGCGGCGTCCGCCAGCTTCAGCCGGGCCTGGAGCACACTCCGCTCCTCGCCCTTGATCCGGCAGGCGGTGTAGAACCGGTGGAAGCAGCCGGCCAGCTCCACCAGATAGCGGTTGATGTGGCTGGGGTCGTAGTCCCGGGCAGCCAGGCGCAGGGCCTCGCAGAAGAGGGCGATCTGCTTGATGAGGGCCTGCTCCGTCTCCCCGGAGAGGAGAGAGATGTCCACCTCCGCCATGGCGGGGACGGCATAGCCCTCCCCCTCCAGCGTCCGCAGCAGGCTGCAGATCCGGGCGTGGGCGTACTCCACATAGTAGATGGGGTTCTCGCTGTCCTCCCGGACGGCCAGCCCCAGGTCAAAGTCCATCTGGGTGTCGGGCTTGGCGTTGAAGAACCACCGGGCGGCGTCCACCGGCACCTCGTCCAGCAGGTCGCTGAGGGAGATGGCCTTGCCGGTGCGCTTGGACATACGGACCACCTCGCCGTCCCGCAGCAGCTTCACCAGCTGCATCAGCACGATGTCCAGCCGGTTGGTGCCGTCCAGGCCCAGGGCGTCCATGGCCCCCTTCAGCCGGGCCACGTGGCCGTGGTGGTCGGCGCCCCAGATGTTGATGACCTTGTCAAAGCCCCGGACCTCAAACTTGTTCCGGTGGTAGGCGATGTCCGCGGCGAAGTAGGTGTAGAAGCCGTTGGCCCGGCGGAGCACGTCGTCCTTCAGGTCCAGCTTGGCGATGTCCTTCTCGCTCTTGCCCGCCTTCCGGTAGGTCTCCTCCAGGATACGGGAGGTGGCCAGCCACAGGGCCCCCTCCTTCTCGTAGGTCCAGCCCAGGGCAGTGAGCTTGTCCACGGTGTCGGCCACGTAGCCGCTGTCGTGGAGGGAGGACTCGAAGAACCACTGGTCGTACTCGATCTTGTAGCGCTGGAGGTCGGACTTCATCTTGGGGATGTTCCGCTCCAGGCCGAATTTGGCCAGGGCCTCGTGGCGGCTCTTGACGTCGGCGTCCTTGTACTGCTCGCCGTACTGCTCGTAGAAGGCCCGGGCCAGCTCCTTGATGTCGTCCCCGTGGTAGCCGTCCTCGGGGAAGGGCACAGCCTCCTCCCCCAGGATGATCTGGAGGTACCGGGCCTCCAGGGAGGAGGCGAACTTCTCGATCTGGTTGCCGGCGTCGTTGACGTAGAACTCCCGCCACACGTCGGCCCCGGCGGCCTGGAGGACGGAGGCCAGGGTGTCCCCCAGCACACCGCCCCGGGCGTTGCCCATGTGCATGGGGCCGGTGGGGTTGGCGGAGACGAACTCCACCATGATCTTCCGGCCCTTCAGGGTGTCGGACCGGCCGTAGGCCGCCCCCTCGCTCTCCACGGCGGAGAGGGTGTCGGCATACCACTTCCGCCCCAGGCGGAAGTTCAGGAATCCCGCCCCGGCGATCTCCACGGAGTCGAAGTAGCTGCCCGCAAGGTCCATGCTCTCCGCCAGCACGGCGGCGATCTCCCGGGGGCTGCGCTTCATGGCCTTGGCGGCGGCCAGGGCGAAGGTGGTGGTGTAATCGCCGTTGGCCGGGTCCTTGGGGATCTCCACGTTGGCACGGACCTGGACGTCCCCGGGGAGCTTCCCCTGGGCGGCGGCGGTCTGGTAGGCGGTGTTGGTCAGCGCCAGGACCTGGTCCTTGGCGTTCTGGATCATGTGGATCATATCGTTTACCTCTCGTTTACCGCATACTCTCCCGGATGCGGATCTTGAATTGGTTGCGGCTGACCAGCTGGTGCTCCACGGCCACGGTGTAGGCCGCCTCCAGCACGCCTCCCCGCTCCCCCAGCCGGTGGGCCAGGCGGAGGGTGGACACGTCCACCGTCAGCGCCCCGTAGGGGGTCTCGTACAGGGAGCTGTGCCGCACACCCTTCTGGAAGACCATCTGGGAGTTGACGGAGCCGGTGCGGGTGAGGACCACCGAGTCCCCCTGGATGGTGAAGCGGGTGGTGGTGCCCTCCATGCCGGTGAGCTCCGTCTCCTGGTAGGTCACCGTGACGGCGCCGCCGTCGTCAATGGACATGGTGCCCTCGCTGATAAGCTCTGTGGCGTCCGGGTCGGCCCCGTCGTAGGTCTGCTCCCCCCGGACAAAAATCACTACATTTTTCTCGATCATCGTCAATATCTCGTAATGTCGATCTGCTCCGCCCGGCCGGTAACGTCCTCCCCCAGAAACAGGGGGGCCAGGCGCAGGAACTGTTCCGTCTGGTCGCTGGTGTAGTAGCGGGCCTGCCCCTGGACCTCCCCGCCGGAGAGGGCATCCCGCTCCTCCAGCAGGTCCCGGACCGCCCGGGCGGCCTCCGCCCCGGCGTCCACCAGCTCCACCTCCGGCCCCATGACCCGGCCGATGACCTCCCGCAGCAGGGGGTAGTGGGTGCAGCCCAGCACCAGGGTGTCGATCTCCCCCCGCAGGGGGCCCAGGTACTCCTCCGCCACGGTCTCGATGACCACGTCCCCGGGGCGGCAGCGCCCCTCCTCCACCAGGGGGACGAAGAGGGGACAGGCCCGGCTCACCACCTCCACCGCCGGGGCCAGGCGGTGAAAGAGCCGCTCATAGGCTCCGCTGGACACCGAGGCCCGGGTGGCGGCCAACCCCACCCGTCCGCTGCGGGTGGCGGCGATGGCCCGCCGGACGGTGGGCTCCACCACGCCAAGGATGGGGACCCTGTTTTCCGCCTGGAGCTCCTCCAGGCAGTTGCTGCTGACGGTGCCGCAGGCGATGACGATGGCCTTGGGGTCGAAGCTCCAGAGGAAGGCCACATCCTGCCGGGCATAGCGCAGCAGGGTGTCCCGGCTCCGGTTGCCGTAGGGGACACGGGCCGTGTCGCCGAAGTATATAATGGTCTCAGAGGGCATGATCCGCCGGAGCTGACGCACCGCGGTCAGGCCCCCGAAGCCGGAGTCAAAGACGCCGATGGGCCGTGGGTCCACGGCTTCCACCTCCCCGCATCCGCCGGACCGGCGGGTGTTTTGTAACTTTATTATTGTACTATGAAAATTCTGCGATAACAAGTAAAATTTTGGGCTAATTGCCCTGGTTTTTCTGTGGAATTTTTCGCGGACTTCTGCTATACTGTGGGGGAACAAATGCCGAGAGGAGGCCCGCTATGGAGCTGCATCTGACAGAGAAACAATACCGCCGGCTGCTGGATCTGGTGTACATAGGCAACTGGGTGCTCAACTCCACCCGGGGCGACGACCGCATCCGGGACTACGACCAGGTGGAGAGCCTGATTTTTTCCCACTGCCTGGACCACGGCATGGCTCAGCTCATCGAGCTGTACAACGGGGAGATCATCCCCTCCCGGGCCTTCGCCGAGGGGGGCATCCACGAGGCCATCATGGCCTATGAGGACGTCACCTTCTTCGAGATCCTGGCCGAGGAGCTGGCCCTCCGGGACCTGGACGCCGACCGGGCCACCGCCGAGAACTACGACGAGGTCATGGAGCGGATGGAGGAGTACATGGGCGAATTCGAGGCCCATGGCACCGACCACATCAATGTCGATCTGGAATGACCGCCTGCTGAGAGGCCCCCTTCGGGGGGCCTTTTTTATTTTCCCGCAAAATGAAAGATTCATAAAATCTTAATACTTTCGCTAGAGATATACCTTGACAGACGAAGTATATCGTGTTAGGATAAGATCACGCAAGGCGGGCGGGCCGCTCAGGGCCGCCCACACCAGGAAAGGAGTGTTTGGCTTGTCCATTTCATCGGATACCCTGCGGGGCCACACGGATACCATCATCCTCACCCAGCTCATGCGGGGGGATAATTACGGATATGAGATCAACAAGACCATCCAGCAGCGCACCGGCGGACAGTACGGCTTCAAGGAGGCCACGCTGTACACCGCCTTCAAGCGGCTGGAGCAGAGCGGTCTCATCTCCTCCTACTGGGGGGAGGACGGTCCCGGCGCCCGCCGCCGGTACTACGCCATCACAGAGGCGGGACGACAGCGGTGGGAGGAAAACCGCCGGGAGTGGCACAACACCAGGGCTCTTCTGGACGCCCTGATCGACATGGAGGAGGAGTGAACCATGGACCGCATCAAAACAAGACTGATCATCGCGGTGACCAACCGCTTAAGCGCCGCCGAGGACACCAACGCCAAGGCGGATCTCATCGAGGAGCTCAGCGAGAACCTCTACCAGCGATACCTGGACCTCATCGGCTCCGGCGTCAGCGAGGAGGACGCCTACCAGCAGGCCCTGGACGACCTGGGGGATGTGGACGAGCTGCTGGAGTACCTGCGCTCTCTGGGCCCCGACGGGGAGCTGCCCCGCCAGGAGGACACCGGCCGGGACTATTTCGGCGACTTGATCAAAGCCGCCGAGGATGTGGTCCGGGAGACCATCTCCCAGACCAAGGACGCCGTGGGCCAGGCCAAGGTCATCGTCCGGGATGTGACGGAGAAGCTCCGGGAGAAGTATCCCAACGGCTTTGAGGGCAATGTCCATGTCCACTTTGTCAAGGACGATGACGACCACGGGGAGCACCCCCAGGGGGAGGACCACGAGGACCAGGAGACCCAGGAGAGCGGCGAGGACCGGGAAGCCCGGGACTGGAGCTTTGCCGTGGGCTACAGCAAGGACCGGGGCGGCTTCTTCTTTGAGAAGGGCCAGAGCCGGCCGGTGGAGGGCACCGTCCTCCCCTCCGATCAGGTGAAGGCCGTGGACATCAAGCTGGGCAACGGCGATGTGGGCATCCGCCTGTCCGACGATCCCCAGGCCGACATCACCCTGGACGGCGACACCGACCAGCTGGAGCTGCGGCTCAGTGACGCCGGCGTGCTGTCCATCCGGCCAGGAAAAACCGCCACCTCCTCCTTCTTCTTCGTCCGGGGGTTGGCGGCGGCGGATATCCAGCTGACCCTGCCCCGGCGGTACTGGGAGTTCATCCAGGTGTCCACCACCAACGGCGACGTGACGGTGGACGACGGCCTGGAGGCCGGTCGGCTGGCGGTGCGGACCGTCAGCGGCAATCTGGAGCTGAACCGTGCCCTCTGCGGCGAGGTGGCTTACAAATCTGTCAGCGGCGACCTGGAGGCCTTGGACATTGCCGGCGGCGTCCAGGCGGAGACCATGAGCGGCGACCTGGAGGTATCCGGCAGCGTGCAGAGCGTCAAGCTGGCCACCGCCAGCGGCGACATCACCGTGGACAGCACCGCCGCTCCCCAGTCCATGGAGCTGCGCTCCAAGTCCGGAGACTGCCAGGCCGCCTTCCCCGGCGGCGAGGGCTTTACCCTCCAGTTCGAGACCATCAGCGGCGATTTGAACTCTGAATTTCCCCTGGTGGGGCCCATCGGCGCCCGGTCCGGCGAGGCCATCTATCTGGACGGCGGCCAGCGCTCCTACCGCATGGCCAGCGTCAGCGGCGACCTGACCCTGCGGCAGAAGTAAGGGAGGGGACTGCAACATGATGAGCAAACGTACCACCGACGTGGTGGCGTACCTCAGCTGGATCGGCCTGCTGGTGGCCTTTGTGGCCGGAGACCGCGGCGCGTCCAGATTCCACCTGAACCAGTCCCTGGGGATCTGGCTGTCCGGCACTGTGGTCGGCCTTGTCGGGCGCGTCCTCGGCTGGCTCCCGCTGGTGGGCTGGGCGGTGGACCTGGCAGTGGGTCTGGCGCTGGTGCTGTGCGTGGTCTGCTGGTTCATCGGCATCATCAACGCCATCTCAGGCGTGGAGCGGCCGGTCCCCCTTCTGGGTCATGTGCGGCTGATCTGATCTTCTATCCCCAGCGATCGGGATAATCTTGGGGCGTCCGCTGTCTGTCAGGCGGGCGCCCCTTTTATGCTGACCGGCAGGCTGCCGTCTCATATTGACTTTAAACGTGCCCC
>OERY01000178.1_pt1 | contig 11679 bp, 16 predicted proteins | sample 1540141 | NCBI WGS metagenome assembly OERY01 (sample SAMEA3891872, study PRJEB23780) | metagenome | biome: terrestrial biome; feature: animal house; material: Caecal content | place: Italy | collected 2015-05-05 | reverse complement strand
AAGTTATACCATTACCTCATGGTTTGGATACCGTGAGGACCCCTTTACTGGAGAAGTCTCCTATCATAGCGGAACCGACATCGGCGCTCCGGGCGGTACGCCCATTCTTGCCTCAGCGGATGGTACCGTCACCATTGCCAACGCCATTGACTCGTGGGGCGGCGGCTATGGATACCACATCAAACTCAATCACAACGATACCTTTGACACCCTGTACGCCCATTGTTCTTCCATCTGCGTGACCGTGGGACAGGAAGTGAAGCAGGGCGAAGTGATCGGCTATGTGGGTACCACCGGAAATTCCACCGGCAACCATCTGCATTTTGAGGTGTGGCAGAATGGGGAGCGCACCAACGCCCTTGGCTTTTTCAAGGCGAAAGAGTAGAAGAAAGCAGCAGCCTGTTTGCACAGGCTGCTGCTATTATCTTTCCAAACAGTATCCTACATTCCGAATGCAGCGCAGACGGACGCTGGAGTTCTTTCCCAAATTCAGTTTGCGCCGGATCGCCTGCACATGGTGGGTGACCAATTTTTGTGCCATACCGTAGTCCAGTTCCCGCCAGACTTTTTCATAGATTTGGCTGTGCGTTAACACCCGGTTTGCATTGTGAATCAGACACAGCAGGATTTCATACTCCGTTTTGGTAAGCGATATTTCCTGTTGATTGCGGAAAACCTTTCGCTTGCTTAGATGAATTTCAAAGTCGGAAAGGGATATTATCAGCTCCTTATCTGGCTCACATTTTTCTATTTCAGGATGGCTTTGCAGAAAGGCAAGAAAATCCTCAAAGACTTTAAAGTCCTGTTCTGCTAGTTCCATAATGATGACTCGACCGATGATATCACCTCGTTTCTTACTAAGTATTTTCGTATATTCTTACTTTTAACAATGATAATAACTTGATTGGTGTTCAACTAAAATTTTATTAAAAATAACCACTAAGACAAGAACAATTGCCTCCAACAAATTTTTACTTTTTCACTCTATTCTCACCAATGTTTTCTTTATACAAAGAAAACGCAAATGTTATTTCAACTAAAATCATAATTAATGCCAATAATTGTCTTGAACAAATCATTCCGATGATGAATGAAATAGCAGATATCAGTATCGAATATATTAAATACACTTTGGACTTATAAAGCCAACTGAACGGCAATAAATGTCCGCCAAAAATAATAGCAATAATCATGAGCATTTTTTCTGGTACAGCCGAAAAAGCCCACATAGCAATCAGTAAATACAAGATTTGATTTACTGTAAAAAGTATTCCTAATATAGTTAATGGATTTTCTTTGCTTTGAAAATCTATTTTCAACCACTTTGAGATTACGAAAGCAATCGGCAGAAGTAAGGCAAAGCAACAAAAGGAAAATAAATTCTGTTGTTTGATGGTAAGATTTAACTGCTGAATAATTAAAATTATTGTCCATATCAAAATGGAAGCAATTATAAAATGTATTCCTCTTTTTTGAGAGGAAATACTATTTTCCCTCATTTCATCTAAAATCTTAGAATATCTTTTCGATTCCATAAATTCAACTCCGTTTAGCGTCAAAATTCTCTTTTCTGTATCTTCCTTGAAAGCAGATATGAAAAGGTTACAGACAAAAAAGATATAGCCAGAACTATTAAAATAAATGCTAGTACATTAGATCGGAAATAGACAACCATACTCATTATATAGCGATAAAAAACTTGATTGTTCATAAGATAATTTACAAGAGGAATACCAATGGCAAAACAAACGATATAAGGCAATATTGCCATAATACTCGCCTTTGCGTAGTCTAATTTGAAATAGAATGGGTATTGAACACTGATGAATAATACCGCAATCAATATGGATATAGCTAAAAACTGTATACCGTATATCCAGTCAACACCTTCCTTGGTGATAACAGAAAGTATTAAGAAAAGGATGAATGATATTATTGCAGTAACACCAATTGCAATAAGTGAAAACAAATATCGGCTCAAAATATTTGTTGATTTTTTAATTGGCAATACACCATATAATTTATTAAAATTACTTCTTTCTGTGATTGCAAAAACAATATTCAGCATAAAGACCATGAAAGTCAATGTCACCATAATACTCATTCCTGGATCGACAACCACACCTAGAATAATTGGAATAAAAATAAAGGAAAAAATAAACTTTCTCAAAGGCTTCATGGCATAAAAATCTAATCGAATTAGGTGCTTTATCATAACAATTCTCCTTTATTTATTAATATGAATTAAAATGTCGTCGATTGTCGCTTTTTCAACAACAATATGATCGGAAATATATCCCATATCCTGCACATCTAATAATGCCGAAAAAACGGTGTTACCTTTTTGCAACCCGATCAACCGTTTTTCCAAATCCGGTGTTAAATCTTCAACACCACCTTTGATAATGCAGTATTTCTCAAAAAGTTTATCTTTCAAGCCAGTATAGAATACTTTCCCATTATCTATAATTGTAAGATAATCTGCTATCTTATCCAAATCTGAGGTTATATGTGTTGAAAAAAGGATACTATTATTCTCGTCCTCAATATATTCTAAAAGAATATCCAATAACTCATCGCGAGCAACCGGATCTAACCCACTGGTCGGCTCGTCCAAAATTAACAGCCTTGCCTGATGAGACAATGCCACTGCTAAACTTAACTTTAGTTTCATTCCTTTAGAGCATTCCTTTATTTTTTTCTTTCTGTTTAAGTTAAATTTATTTAGGTAAGATTGAAACTCATTCTTGTTCCATCTACCATAAAAAGGCGAAAAAGCCTTTTCTACATCATCTATGTTCCAGTCATCGACAAAAAATAAATCATCAAAAACAACAGCTACATTTTGCTTGAAATCATAATTATTTGCAGTATCATTTCCTAAAATCTTGATTAAGCCGTTTTCTTTCTGCAATAAATCGAAAATAAGTTTAATTGTAGTTGTTTTTCCTGCTCCATTTTTTCCAACAAGCCCCATAATAAACCCTGCTGGCAGAGAAAAGGAAATATCATCTAATTTAAAATCATAAAATGTCTTTGTTAATCCATGAATTTCTAAAGCGTTACCATTCATTTTTCATACCCTCCATTAGAGTTTTAATGATATCCAAAAATTCTTCATCAGTCTTTTTCAGTATCTTGGCACATTTCCACATTTCAGAAAAATGTGTTTCTATATCAGACATTAGCTTATCTTCTAAAATGTTTGAATTCATTTCTTTTACAAAACAACCTTTACCTTGTACGATCATTATGTAACCATCATTTTCTAAATCGGTATAAGCTCTTGTCGTTGTAATCACGCTTACCTTTAATTCTCTTGAAAGTTGCCTGATAGAGGGCAATAGTTCTCCTTGTTTTATCTTGCCAGAAAGGATTTCATCTTTTATCTGTTCATATATTTGTTGGTAAATTGGAACGTCTGATGAGTTTTGTATAATGATTTTCACTTGAGTACCCCCATCACATTATACTGTTTATATTCATTATAAACAGTATAATCAATTGCAAAGCAGTTGTCAAGTGAGTTAATAAAGTTTAATTTATTTATTGAGACAGTTCCAAAGACGCTTCATAATTATCGGAGACAAGAGCAGAAGCCCAGAAGTCACTACGATTAAGAAAATCCGCAACGGCGTGGGAATTACGCCGAGGCAGTTTTTCAGTATGGGGCAGTTCGATCAGCTTGAGCAGGAAAATCAATAGGAGTCGGGAGATCGGAATGACCCCACAGAGAGAGTCCTCTGTGGGGTCATTCCTTTTCAAAGCAATATCCTACATCCCGAATGCAACGCAAACGGACGCCGGAGTCATTCCCAAAATTCAGTTTGCGCCGGATTGCCTGCACATGGTGGCTGACCAGTTTTTTTGCCATGCCATAGTCCAACTCCCGCCAGACTTTCTCATAGATTTGACTGTGCGTTAATACCCGGTTTACATTCTGGAGCAGATATAGTAAAATATCGTACTCTGTTTTAGTAAATGGAATCTCCTGTTGACCACGGAAAACTTTGCGCTTGCTCAGATGAATTTCCAGATTGGGGAGGGATATCATCGGTTCGTTAGCCGGTTCATATTTTTCTATTTCCGGGTGGCTTTGCAAAAAGGCGAGCAAATCATCAAAGGCTTTAGAGTCCTGTTCTGCCAGTTCCATAATAATAACTCGTCCGATGATATCACCTCCCTTTTTTACAATTTCAAATTCTTAATTTTGAATATGCAATTCGCCTTTTTTCAAACGAAACACCACATCAGCCTGCTTTGCCAGTTCGCCGGAGTGGGTCACTACAATCACGCACTTGTCCTGTTCGTGGGCGCTCTCTTTGAGGATTTCTGTGATGTCCTGTGCGGTATCCTCATCCAGATTGCCTGTAGGCTCATCAGCCAGAATCACCGGTGCTTCGCTTGCCAGCGCCCGCGCAATCGCCACCCGCTGCTGCTGACCGCCGGAGAGCTTCAGCACATTCCGCTTGGATTCTTCTTTGGTTAACCCAAGCCGCTCCAAGAATGGAAGCGCAGGTTTTTTCGCGGTCAGTCGAACATTTTCCTGCGGGGTCATATAGTCGATTAAGTTGTAGCTCTGAAAAATAAACGAAACGTGTTTTTTTCGATGATGACCTAAGCCGCTTTGCTCAATATCGGTTCCGTTAAACAGGATTTGACCATTGGTTGGGCTGTCGAGCCCGCCAAGTAAAGAGAGCAGCGTCGTTTTTCCGCATCCGGAAGGACCGAGAATCGCATACATCTTCCCGGTTTCCATTTGGGCATTGATTCCTTTCAGGACTTTTTTCTTTTTGTCATAGGAATATTCCACATTCTGTAACGCTAAGATTTCCATATCATCGCCTCCTAATTTTCCGGTACAAATTCAAAATCAAAATCGTAATCTTCCACTTCATCCGGAATCTCGTAGTTGATAGCCGGCGATCCAGACTGTTTGTTTTCTGTGTTTTCCGGCTCCTGTTTCTCTGGGGTGCATCCCACGAGCAGCGTACCTAAGGTCAGTAAAAGCGCACAAATCGTGATGATCTTTTTCATAGAAACACCGCCTTTCTCAGCTCATCTTGGACAGAATCTCACGGGGCTTTAATCGCATAACCGAAATGGAAGCAATCCCGGCGGATACTGTAACAATACCGATCCCGATAACAAACAGCAGTCCAAGCTCCTCCAGTTGTATCGAAACCTGTAATTCAGGCGATTCAACAACCGTATCGGGGTTGCTGTTTTGGGCTTCTCCACGGTTGCCGCTCAAACCGTCATCCTCCTGCACTTCGGATACAGACTGTTCTGCCTGCAACATATTACCCATCTGCCCGGCAATCGCGCTGGATGAGAAATATGAGAGCGAAAAAGCGAGGATGGCAATCATCAGCACTTCGGCAATATACTGCCCCAGAATAGACAGCTTGCGGATTCCTACCGAAAGCAGCACACCGGTTTCGTGGATACGGGTTCTGGCCCACATGGTCAGGATCAGCGACAGAACAGCAACGCTGACTACCAGAACTACAATCAGTATGGTGGACATCAGACTGGAAAGCTGCTGCAAAGAAGAAGCGGCATTCTCAAAGCTTTCGTTGTTCAGGGTAATCTCAAACCCCTTCCAATCCACATCCTTCATTTCCTTTACTTTTGCGATGATGCTTTCCATGTCCTGCGGGTCTTCCACCGATACATTCAATTCATTAAAGCCCTGCACGCTGGGGCTATTTTCATAGGCAACGACAGAAGCAAGATCGGAAATAATCAGATTCTGTATTTTATCAAAAGTCATCACACGGTCGTTGGGGTCTTCCAGCTCACGTGGAGTAAACAAACCCACAATTTCCAGTTCAAGATTCTTGCTGGTCCGGATGGTATCGCCAATTTTCAGGCCATTCTGTTTGGCCAAATCTTCACTGATGATAATTTTTCTTTCGTCCTGCGGCGTAATGTACCGGCCCTGAGTAAGGACAATCTCGCCGGATGTAAAGCGGGAATACTCCTCACCCTTCCAAACGCCGACAATATTGGTGGAATTTTTGAGTTCTTCGTCCACCGGCAACGTGCCTTCAAATAATTCCAGTTCCGGGCAATCGACAACGCTGCCCACCTGTGCGCTGCAGGATTTTACGCCGTCGATTGCACGGATCTTTTCTACCAGTTCCGGTTCAATTTGCTGTGTGCAATAGGCAATAATACCGGACTCGGTCTCCTCCACCTTTAGATATGGATTGTTGTCCGAGTAATCAAAGTGGATGTTAAAGCTTCCGCCAAGGCTTTTGCGCAGATTCTGCTGGGCAGCGTCTGAAGCGTTCCCCAGTGCCAAAGCAGTCAGCACAAAGGTAGCCATGATGAGCAGAACAAAAAAGAGCAGAATACTCTTTCCTTTTTTTCGAATCATATACAGCCATGCTCGGCTAATAAAATTCATAGAAAAACCTCCGTTTCATAGTCATGATCTGTTGCAACACCGATAGAATAGCACGCCAATGTGGAACCAGTATGAAACGGAGAAAAAATATATCATCGGATATTTTTCACTTTTTTATCTATGATTTGCTGCCCCTCATCTTTAACGGAATTGCACATAGCGTACCAACCGAAAAAAGAGCGACTGTGTATAAAACAGTCGCTCTCTTCGGCATGGAATGATTTCTATCTGCTGTTTTACTTCCGTAAAAACAAGGTAAACCGCATTCCCTGCGGGGAATTCATCGGTTCAAAAACATAAGAAAGCCCCATGGATTTTGAAAGGGTATCTACGATATATAAGCCTAAACCGTTCCCGCCGTCTTTTCGATCACGGGCAAAGTCAGGACGGTAGAAGGGTTCAAACAACCGGGAAAGCGCCTCCTTTGGAATCGGCGCACACTCATTTTCAATCAAAACCCGATCTGCATCAAGAATAACGGAAACCCTGCCTCCGGGCTTTGTATAGGAAACTGCGTTAGAAAGCAGATTCGAAAGGATCTTGTCCAGATGATTTTTCGGCAAACAAAGCGGACAATCCTCACGGATATCCACAGAAAAATGAATCTGCTTCGCTTTTGCAATCAGTGCATAAGGCTCGCACAGCGTAGATAGGTTGTCGGACAAATCAAAATCTTCCGACTGTGTGTTTTTGGAAAAATCCAGCCGGGAGGTTTCCAGTACTTCTTGAATCATAGAGGAAAGCTGCTCCGCAATGTCCTTGCACTGAAGCAGATAGGTATCCCGATCCTTATATTTACCGATCCCCAACAACATATTTTCCAAAATTGCATGAATGGCAGTAACCGGAGTTTTCAGTTCATGGGAAGCCGACCGTAGAAAATCGATTTTAGATTGTTCCGCTTCACTTGCTTTTTTCTTCTCTTCCTCCAGATTTTCAATGGTAGAAAGCAGGCTGGCATACAGGGAATTGACGTTGTCGGCCAATACACCAATTTCATCGGTAGAATCCACGGGACACCGCGCCGCCTTGTCCAGCTGCTCCATCCGTTCCGTGGCGGCAGAAATCTGCTGGATCGGTTTCGTCATCGCCCGTGAGAACAGCAGGGAACAAATCAGCGAAATAAGAACCGAGCAAGTCAGGGAAATCGGCAGCGCCTTGAAAATCGCATATTGAATCATCATTTCTGCGTTAAAGCTGGTTCCCATTATCACACCGTTTTCTACAAAACCACTTGTATCGATCTGAATCAGCGGCGCAAACATATACAGGAAGAAATGTGCCGCCAGCATTACCACCAGCATAACGAAAAAAGTATATATAAAGATTTTGGGGAATAGTTTCAGCCTTTTCATATCGTTTCCTCGTATTTATAGCCAACACCCTTGACGGTAACAATCCGATCAAGGTTTAGCTTCTTTCGCAAATTTTTAATATAGGTGTCCACTGTGCGGTCTATCACAGGGGTATCGTACCCCCATAACTCATCCAGTATTTGTGATCTTGTCAATACAAGCCCTTTGTGTTCCACCAATAGTTTCAAAAGTTCAATTTCCTTTGGCGTAAGGTCAATTTGTCCTTCTTGGTTCCATGCTGTATAGCCGCTGAAATTCACAGTAATATCTCCAAACTGTATCTGTGACAGTTCAGGGCTTTTTCCGCTGCGGCGGAGCAGGGCTGTGATCCGTTTTCCCAACAAAACCATAGAAAACGGCTTCGTGATATAATCGTCGGCTTCTGCATCAAAACTGGTAACCTGTGTGTGTTCATCCTCGATAGCAGTAAGCATAAGCGTGGGAACCGTTCTGCTTTTTCTCAGTTCTTTCAAAACGGTCATGCCGTCCATTTTCGGCAGCATAATATCCAATACTACCAAATCAACAGAAGGGTCTTTTGCCATCAAAAGCCCCTGCTCTCCGTCAAAAGCAGAGAGTGTTGTATGTCCGGCGGATTTCATATATTCACAGATTGCTTCGTTGGTCACAATATCATCTTCTACAACCAATAGATTTGCCATTATCTTCACCTCTATAAACTATTATAACAGATGATTGTGGAACCAGTATGAAATCTTTCTTTTTATTTGAATAATTCGAGGACTCATTCAAATGAACTACAAAAAAGCGGGCTGTTTCCAGCCCGCATTCGTTATTTAGAAAATTCCTTCATAATCAAATTGAGAATGACCTGCTGCTCTGCAGATAAGCCACCGCCTACCGGCCTCGTGCTTTGTTTCAGTTCCTTGATAAGCCGATGGACCAAATCACGCTGTTCCTCTGTCATATTCGTAAGAAGGACCTGATCCTCCTTATTAAAACCAACCAAGTAGTCCAGCGAAACATTATAAATCTCCGACATGGTAATGAGGACATCCAGTGAAGGAAGTTTGAGATTGTTCTCATAGTTGCTGATAACCGACCCGGCTCGGCCTACACGACGACCAAGTTCTTCTTGAGAAATGCCGTACCGTTCCCGCAGCATCCGCAAATGGTTCCCAAAGTCAAACATTCCAATCACCTCGCTCTATTTTGTAATTTCGCGTATAGATATATTTTACCCTATTGACCTTCGCATAGCGCTAAGAGTATAATAAAAGTATTTAGCGATTCACGAAGTTTATACACGGAAACTTTTTTGTTTTGAGAAGGAAAATGGGAGTAAAATAGAATGGTAACCTGCGTTTTTGCCGGACACCGGCAGATTTTTGAGCCGAATATCGGTGAAAAGGTCAAAAAAGCACTGGAAAAGCTCATAGAAACCGAAAGCCGGGCAGTGTTCCTGAACGGAGGAATGGGCCGGTTTGACGAGATGTGTGCCGAAGCTGTCCGAAAACTGAAGGAACAGCACCCGGAGAAGGATATCCGCCTTTGTCTGGTAGCTGCGCATCTTTCCAACCAGTTCAATACCGAAAAATCCTATTACCAAACTTTTTATGATGAAATCCTCTTGCCGGAAGAAGTAGAATATACTTATTACAAAGCCGCCATCACCAAGCGGAACCGCTGGATGGTAGATCATGCGGACCTTATACTCGCATACATCGACCACGATTATGGCGGCGCATACCAAACCTATCGATACGCACAGAAGAAATCCGTTCCCATCATCAACATTGCGGAAGGAGCAGCAGTATGTCTAAAGTAACAATTATCAAATGCAGCGATCATGAATCCAATCGCTTAGTAGAAGGAATCAAGAATGAAGCCGGTGGACAGGAATATCAGCCTTTCCGGGGTCCGGGAAAGGTCTATGAATTCGAACTGCTGCGGATCGATCAGCCCAAAAAGGAAGTAACAATCGGCGGGAGTCCGGTTGAGTTGGAACCAAGGGAATTTGAAATCCTTGGCTTGTTTGCTTCCCATCCCAATGAAGCACTGCCATGCGATTTTTTTCACAACGTGATATGGCCCCACCCGGACATGAAACATGGGATCAAAGAAGTCATCGTGCAGGTAGAAAGCCTAAAGAAAAAACTTCGGCTGGAAGCATCAGGCGCCAGCTGCCGGATCATAGAGGAAAGCACGCAGCGAGGACCGGGGTACCGATTTGAAATTTTAGCTAAATAGATAAAATGCACAAAGTAACGATTAAATTTTGTGGGTAAATAGACCGCAAATATGTAATTAGAAGGAAGAAAAAAGCTAAATCGTAGGTTTTATTTTTTATAATGTCCCCATCTGAATCAAGCTGGGGAAATATGGAATCCATAGGCGCTTATCCGCTTTCCCCAAACAGAGGGGATAGCGGCGATGTGTTGTCGATGGTTACCGCAGTGCAGAGAAAGGGCTGTAGCTTCTCCCGAAGTTGCAGCCCTTTTTCATTCGACATGGTTCCGCCATAATCTTCCTTATTTTACCAAATTTGATACAGTCCCATTATGCGCATTCGCCTTTTGGCGGGTGCGCTTTCTTTTTGTTTACAGAAGGAGGTCATGGCTAAGAACGCATAGCGGCAGACCGCCGCCCCCGACAATCTGAATTTCAAAAAATTTCAGATTGATCGGAGGAAACAGCCATGGCTTACAACAAAGCCAGAGCCGAAAAACAGTGGCTCAAATGGAAAGAAGCAGAAGAAAGAAAACTCAGAGAACTCGGCGTGGATGAGGAAACCATCCAACGCCTTCATACATACGATTGGGCGCAGTTCAATAAGGAACGCCAGTATCTGCAGCGGCAGGTAGAATGGTCGCCCTATGTGGATTGGGTGTCGGCGCAGGATTTGGAGCTGCCGGTCGAGGATACCGAATCCCTGCTGGACAGCATCGAAGATATGGAACTGCTGCGTATCCTTTCCAAAGAGGACAAGCTCACCATACAGATTGCTTTTTTGAAAATGTCTGGTTTTAACGGACACGAAATTGCCGATAGGACCGGACTCACGCAAAAGGCAGTCAACCTGAGAATGGTACGTCTCAGACAAAAATTAAAAAAATTTTTTGAAGCATGAAGCTCTCGGCACTTTTTCATGGGCTATAGGGCGAACGGGGAAAAAGAAACGTTCGCCTTGCAGCTTGAAAAGTGAATACCAGCCATGCGGGTACGTTCCCGCCTGAGCGAGCGACGCCGGAAAAAGCGCCACGACGAGCCGCACATAAGCTGCCTCCCTTTTGAGGGACGGCGGCTTGTGTTGTTGGCTTTGAGCGATCCATTTTGACCGGAAAGAGGGAGCAGTTCCCCTTTTTGCCACGACCTTGGGCGGGGTATTATGATACGCATTATCGTTTGCCCACACGTCAGATGGGTTGGCCGACCTTGGGTTGTAATCAGCAAGACCTTCGGGGAGCCAGTGAACGGCTTGTAAACTGCAAGCCTGCCCGCATGGTTCCCAAGGTTGCCGGGGGGCGAGCAGCAAATACGGCACATCAAAATCAACCTTTTTTAATTCAGATTGCCGTTGACGGCGAATCCGTGCGGCGCAGCTTTTAAACTGCGCCGCATTAGTTTGCCGCCAACGCACAAGAGCAAATTGCTCTAAGGAGAATGTGCCGAAATGAACAAGCCACCTTTAAAGGAGCAGGCCCATGGGGAGATCGAACGGATCTTCCGAATCCTCCTGCCTCAAAACGGGCTGGCAGTGCGGGAAGAACAGATTACTCTCTGCCACGCCATGCTGGATACCCTGCTCAAAAACAATATCGCTTTATGCGACGCGGGCGTCGGGATCGGCAAGACCTACGCCTACCTGACCGCCTGTATTTTACTAAAAAAGTTTGCCCCGCATGGGCCTGCCGGTTCCCAGCCGGTGGTGGTTTCCACCTCCAGCGT
>OERY01000177.1_pt1 | contig 11754 bp, 8 predicted proteins | sample 1540141 | NCBI WGS metagenome assembly OERY01 (sample SAMEA3891872, study PRJEB23780) | metagenome | biome: terrestrial biome; feature: animal house; material: Caecal content | place: Italy | collected 2015-05-05 | reverse complement strand
TAATATTTTTGTTAAGCATGGCTCAAATTCTATTTCACATTCACAAGCAAAGCGCAGCTTTGCGCCAAAAGTTCTTTTTGATACTTTTTCTTTCAAGAAAAAGTATGTAGACCCCTGAGAAAGGACCATTGTTATGCTGATAGAGACTCTGGGCGCGTACCAGCGGCGGGACCCCGCCGCCCGCAGCAAGCTGGAGATCCTGCTGCTGTACGCCGGCGTACACGCCATTCTATACTACCGGCTGGCCCACTGGCTCCACCGCCACGGGCTGAAATTCCTGGCCCGCTTCCTGTCCCAGTGGGCCAGGTTCTGGACCGGCATTGAGATCCACCCCGGCGCCGTCATCGGCCGCCGGCTGGTCATCGACCACGGCACCGGCATCGTCATCGGCGAGACCGCCGAGCTGGGAGACGACTGCCTGCTCTACCAGGGGGTGACCCTGGGGGGCACCGGCAAGGACACCGGCAAGCGCCACCCCACCATCGGCAACAATGTGCTGATCTCCTGCGGAGCCAAGGTGCTGGGCCCCTTTAAGATCGGGGACAACGCCCGCATCGCCTCCAACGCCGTGGTCCTGTCCGAGGTGCCACCCGACGCCACCGCCGTGGGCATCCCCGCCCAGATCGTCCGCATCGCCGGAAAAACCACCCACTACGCCGACGAGGTGGACCAGACCAGCGTGGAAAACCCCACCTTGAAGAAGATCGAGGCCCTGACCCGCCGGGTGGAGGAGCTGGAAAGGCGGCTGGCGGAGCAGTCCGCCCCCGGCAGCCAGGCATCCTGACCCCACACACAACAGAGAAAACCATCCGAAAAGGAGAACGCATATGTACCTGTACAATTCCGCCACCCACAAGAAGGAGACCTTCACCACCCACACCCCCGGCCACGTGGAGATGTACACCTGCGGCCCCACGGTGTACCACTACGCCCACATCGGCAACCTGCGCTCCTACATCATGGAGGACGTGCTGGAGAAGTTCCTGCGCTACGAGGGCTGGGACGTCCACCGGGTCATGAACATCACCGACGTGGGCCATCTGGCCAGCGACGCCGACACCGGCGAGGACAAGATGCTCAAGGGGGCCAAGCGGGAGCACAAGTCCGTCATGGAGATCGCTAAGTTCTACACCGACGCTTTCTTTGCGGACTGCGAAAAGCTGAACATCAAGACCCCCGACGTGGTGGAGCCCGCCACGGACTGCATCGGCGAGTATATCAAGATCGTCTCCGGCCTCATCGACAAGGGCTATGCCTACCTGGCCGGGGGGAACGTGTACTTCGACACCTCCAAGCTGGGCCGGTACTATATCTTCAACGACCACGACGAGGAGGACCTGGCCGTGGGCGTCCGGGAGGGCGTGGAGGAGGACACCAACAAGCGGAACAAGAACGACTTCGTCCTCTGGTTCACCAAGTCCAAGTTTGAGGACCAGGCCCTGAAGTGGGACTCCCCCTGGGGAGTGGGCTACCCCGGCTGGCACATCGAGTGCACCGGCATCTCCCTGAAGCACAACGGGGAGTACCTGGACCTCCACTGCGGCGGCATCGACAACGCCTTCCCCCACCACACCAACGAGATCGCCCAGTCCGAGGCCTATCTGGGCCACCCCTGGTGCAAGCAGTGGTTCCACGTCCACCACCTGAACACCAACTCCGGGAAGATGAGCAAGTCCAAGGGCGAGTTCCTCACCGTATCCCTTCTGGAGGAGAAGGGGTATGATCCCCTGGCCTACCGGCTGTTCTGCCTCCAGAGCCACTACCGCAAGTCCCTGGTGTTCACCTGGGAAAACCTGGACAACGCCCAGGGGACCTATCAGAAGCTGATCCGCCGGGTGGCGGCGCTGAAGGACGGCGGCGGGGCCGTGGATCAGGAGGTCGTGGGGCAGTACAAGGAGAAGTTCATCCAGCAGGTGGGCAACGACCTGAACACCTCCATGGGCGTCACCGCCCTGTACGACGTGCTGAAGGCCAAGGCCAACGACGAGACCAAGCTGGCCATCCTGGGGGACTTCGACCAGGTGCTGGGCCTGAGCCTGCTGGAGAAGGCCGCCGCCCTCCGGGAAAAGGAGGCCGCCCAGACCGCCAGCACCGGCGAAGGCGGCTTCACCATCACCGGCGAGGGGGACCCGGCCATCGACGCGCTGGTCCTCCAGCGGGCCCAGGCCAAGAAGGCCAAAAACTTCGCCGAGGCCGACCGCATCCGGGATGAGCTGAAAGCGCAGGGCGTCGAGGTCACCGACACCAAGGACGGCGCCGTGTGGAAGCGGATATGAGCTGAAAAAGCCTCGCAGAGTTCGCGCCGCGCACGGTGCGAAAAAAATGATATCGTTTTTCCGGCGGGGTGTACGTCGGAAAACACTTTACGCGGAGCGAGCGTCGCAGGGGCCATAGGCCACGAGGCGCAGAGCGAAGCGAATCTCCCTTGTCGGAAAAGGCGTCAGCCTTTTTCGACAAAGTAGAGGAGCGGGGCCGCCGGCCCCGCTCCTCTACTCCTGTCCCCTCTGCTCCGCCCGCCAGGCGAAGTAGTCCTCCGCCATGGTCCAGTCGCTGTCCGTCCAGTCCAGAGGCGGCTTCTCATACCCCAGCCGCCTGCCGCCGCAGCCGGACAGGGACAGTGTCAGGACGAGGGCCGCCAGCAGCGCCGCCAGCCCCCTCCTTCCACGCCTGTTCACTGTGCGCTCTCCTCCCGTGTGGATGTTTCACCGCACCGGCCCCGGGGGCGGACAGGCCCCCGGGCGGTGGGTGAAAAACAAAAACGCCGTGCAGGAAGCGGTCCTACACGACGCAAGGAGCGAACGCTCTTGATGCGACACAGGCATGGGGAGAAAACGGCAAATCCACCCCTTGCGTGAGGAGCGGAATCGTCGTATAATATCCATGCGGTGCGGCCAACCTGGGGCCGTTGTGTAGGTGGTCTCAGCACCTGCGCAGGCTTGCGGATGTTGGCGCATTCGCAAGCTGCCGCATTTTTGTTTTTCGTGTCGATTATAGCAGGAACATACTTTCTTTGCAAGGGGTTTTCTGGAAAAGGCCGGGGTGGTATGGCGGACCACCCCGGCCTTGTTCATCGCCCCACAGCGGGGATGTTCCCTCATTCCCCGGCAAAATAGGCATACTTCCCTTCCGCCCACTCCAGCACGGCGCCATACGGGACGCCGGTCTCCGGGAGATAGGTCACGCCATCCACCGACATGGAAGTTTCGCCAAACAGGACGACGATCTCGTGCCCGTTGATCACCTTTTCCCTGGGGTTATAGGTAAACCGGTAGACCCAGTCCTCCGTGAATTCGCCCTGGGACGGCTGGATCCTCATCTCCGCCAGAGACGACATCGAGACGGGATCATAGCAAAAGACCGGCTCCCCGCCCTCCTGCCCGGCATACTCCAGCTTTACCACAGGGGCGGAGCGGATCTCCTCCATGACGCCGCTGTCCTCCGCCTCGCCCGGGGCGCAGGCCGCAAGCAGAAGGCAGACAGCGCATATCAGGAGCAGGATAAACCGCTTTCTCATATGTCCCCCTTCCACAGCCCGCATAAGACCTCACCTTTGGGACCATCATAGCATAGATCCGTCTCCCCCGCAAGCGGGCAGATAGGCCGAACGAGGAGAGCCCCAGCGTAGGACTCTCCTCGTTCGATCACAGGAAGGTCTTCATCTCCTCGATGTTGGCCTGCTCGGTCTTGAGCAGCTTGTCCGCCAGGTCCTTCACCCTGGGGTCCTCAGGGCGGCAGTCCCGGAGGGTGCGCAGGCTCTTGGTCACCCCCATGGTGGAGCCCTGGATCATCATTTCCGCGATTTTGGTGGAGGAGTGGTCCACCATGGTCTTCATGGCGCTCATCAGCTCGCTGGACAGCTTGGCCGCCGCCCCCACCCCGTCGGGCTGGACGCCTCGGGAGCGGAGCATGTCCCCGGCGCTGGCCTGCAATTCCCGGTACTCCCGCTTCTGCCGCTCCAGGGCCTGCCGCAGGGACGGGTCCCGGCTGTACCGGAGCACCGACGTAATGCCGTCCTGGCCCATCTCGGCGGTCTGGTAGACGTGGCTGAGCAGATCGATCTCGTTCATGGTCATCACCTCATTCCCAGTATACCCGGCGCCGCCCCCTTGCAAAGCTGGTAAAGTTGTCGTATGATGGACACATCAACCAAAGAAAAGAGGAACACTATGGAACTCAGCCAAGCCCTGGAGCAGCTCGCCGCGCTCCAGACCAAACTTTACGCCTATCAGTGTGCCTCCTCCAGTCTGTATCTGGACAGCGTCACCGTGGCCCCCAGAGACACCGCCCAGGGCCGCGGCGTGGCCCTGGGGGTGCTGGCGGGAGAACAGCACAAGCTGATGACCGCCCCGGCGGTGGGTGAGCTGCTGGACTTTCTGGATGCCCACGCCGGGGAGCTGGACCAGCTCCAGCGCCGCCAGGTGGAGGAGCTGGGCCGGAACTACCGCCAGCTCCAGCGCATCCCCGCCGACGAGTACATGGCCTACGCCCAGCTCACCAATGAGGCCAGCGACGTGTGGCACAAGGCCAAGGAGAACAACGACTTCGCCTCCTTCCAGCCGGTGCTGGAGCGGCTGGTGGCCTTCAATCAAAAGTTCGCCGGCTACTACGACCCGGACAAGGTCCCCTACGACGCCCTGCTGGGTGAGTATGAGCGGGGCGTGGACATGGCCTATCTGGACCGGTTCTTCGCCGCCGTCCGGGAAAAGCTGGTGCCGGTGATCCACGCCATCGGGAAAAAGGAGCAGCCCGACGACAGCTTCCTTTTCCGCCACTACCCGGTGGAGGCCCAGCGCAAGTTCTCCGACTACCTGATGGAGGTACTGGGGCTGGACCGCTCCCACTGCGCCATCGGGGAGACAGAGCACCCCTTCACCCTGGAGTTCAACAACAAGGACGTGCGCATCACCACCAACTATGACCCGGACAACGTGGCCAGCTCTATGTACTCCGTCATCCACGAGGGGGGCCACGCCAAGTACGAGCTGAACATCCGGGACGACGTGCAGTACACCTGCCTGTCCGGCGGGGTGTCCATGGGGGTCCACGAGAGCCAGTCCCGGTTCTACGAAAACCTCATCGGCCGCTCCCTGCCCTTCATCCAGGCCATCTTCCCCAGGATGCGGGAGTTCTTCCCGGAGCAGCTGGCCGACGTGACGGCGGAGCAGTTCTACCGGGCGGTGAACAAGGCCCAGCCCTCCCTCATCCGCACCGAAGCGGACGAGCTGACCTACTGCCTGCATATCATGGTGCGCTATGAGATCGAAAAACAGCTCGTCGGCGGCACCCTGGACGTGAAGGACGTGCCCGCCACCTGGAACCGGCTTTACAAGGAGTATCTGGGAGTGGACGTGCCCGACGACAAGCGCGGCTGTCTCCAGGATTCCCACTGGTCCGGCGGCTCCTTCGGCTACTTCCCCTCCTACGCCCTGGGCAGCGCCTACGGCGCCCAGATGCTGCGGAACATGGAGAGGGAGTTCGACGTGTGGGGCCCGGTGTCCCGGGGGGACCTATCCCAGGTGTCCGCCTGGCTCCGCGACAAGGTCCACCAGTACGGCGGCCTGCTCACCCCGGCGGAGGTGGTGCGCAACGCCTGCGGGGATTTTGACCCCGCCGTGTACACCGATTATCTGATAGGCAAGTACAGCAAGCTCTACGAATTGTAATTCTTGCATCTTCTATTCCATTTTGCTATCACAGGAGGGGTTTTCCATGGAACTTGATCTCGGAGCCATCACCGCCCAGGCCCGCCAAGCCGCGGCGGAACTGCTGGAAGTTGCAAAGCTGGAGGAAGGGGCCCTGTTCGTGGTGGGCTGCTCCTCCTCGGAGATCGTGGGGGGACAGATCGGCCACGCCTCCAGCCTGGAGGCGGCCCAGGCGGTGTTCGCCGGCATCTACCCCCTGCTCCGGGAGCGGGGGATCTGGCTGGCCGCCCAGTGCTGCGAGCACCTGAACCGGGCCCTCATCCTGGAGCGGGACTGCGCCCGGCAGTACGGCTATGACCCGGTGTGCGTGGTGCCCCAGCCCAAGGCGGGGGGGTCCTTCGCCACCACCGCCTGGCGCAGCTTTGCCGCCCCCGTGGCGGTGGAGCACATCCGGGCCCACGCGGGACTGGACATCGGCGGCACCCTCATCGGGATGCACCTGCGGGATGTGGCGGTGCCGGTGCGGCTGAGTTTGGACCACATCGGCCAGGCCATCCTGTTGTCTGCCCGCACCCGGCCCAAGCTCATCGGGGGCAGCAGGGCAGTGTATGAGTAAAGCGTTATCGTAGTCGGTGCCGCTCCTCAATCAAAGTCTAATCTTGTTTTGCCTAGCGCCCGGCCATATGGCCGGGCGCTTTTTGCTGCCTTCTGTCGGGGCCGCTTTGCATCTTTATGCGGTGTTCTGTGTATATCCCCCTCTTCTGAGATGTTCACTTTTTCCAGTGGAATTCCTTCAATTTGTCCTGTTTTATCCGCTTTTCTGAATTCAACTCTGATGGCAGCGCGGCGGAAGCCACCAAAATGCTACCGGCGGAAACCGCTGTGCCCCAGACGGTTCACGCTCCCGGTTGGAGGCTGTTGCTACCAAAATCGAAAAAAACGCTACCAGACTTTTTGATAGAATCCCGCAAACCACTGCGGCGCAGTGCCTTCCAGGCTGTTTCCAGGCAGAGCAAGGGGCTTGATGCGGTCATTTTATTACAGTTTTTGCTGTATAAATAGCCAATTCAACGACTTTCTTACCCAAAAAATTCAGAAGGAGGAAAAATCCGCAATGAGAAATCTGAAGAAGATTCTCGCACTGGCCCTGGCTCTGGTCATGAGCATGTCTCTGATGGCCACCGCCAACGCCTTCACGGATGACGACAGTATCAACGATACGTATGAGACCGCTGTGACTGTCCTGTCCGGCCTGAAGGTGTTCCAGGGCTACGATGACGGCAGCTTCCTGCCCCAGGGCGCTATCACCCGCGCTGAGGTCGCCGCCATCATCTACCGCATCGTCACCGGCGATGTGGCTGACACCCAGGTCGGCATCTATGCCGACTACAACAAGTTCGACGACGTCGCGTCTACCTCTTGGTACGCCGGCTACGTCAACTTCTGCGCCAACGCCGAGTACATCAAGGGCTATGACGCCCGTACCTTCGGCCCCAATGACCCCGTCACCGGGTATCAGGCTCTGGCCATGATCCTGCGCGCTCTGGGTTACGACAAGAACGGTGAGTTCACCGGCACCAACTGGACCATCCAGACTGCCGCTGTGGGCGAGAACCGCGGCATCACCAAGAACATCAGCGCCGGCACCCTGGGTACCGCCGCCTCCCGTGAGGTCGTGGCCGAGATCCTGTTCCGTGCCATTCTGGTGGACACCGTCACCTACACCCCCGCTTTCGGCTATCAGCTGAACGACACCTCCCTGGGCTATGAGACCTTCAAGCTCGAGGACATCACCGGTGTGGTGGTCGCCAACGAGTACGCCGACCTGTACAGCGCCTCCCCCATGGATGAGGGCGAGACCGAGCTGAACGTGGACGGCGAGAGCTACACCCTGGCCTATGCCACCACCGTGGAGGACCTGGGCGAGGCCCGTCACGCCTACGTGACCGGCGAGACCGTCCTGGCCATCGCTGACGCCGGCAACACCGTGTGGACCAACGAGGGCGCTGAGACCGACATCGGCTCCAACTCCAAGTTCGAGGATGTCACAGCTCTGGAGAAGGGCGACGCTGAGGAGTACATCAACTTCGGCGGCGACGGCGACGCTTACGAGTCCGAGTACCGCATCGAGTACGTTCTGAACTTCGAGAGCCAGGCTCTTCTGACCGCCTTCGAGGAGGAGTACGGCGTTGACGTGTCCGATGTCATGGGCGCTGGCAACCTCAGCTTCGAGAAGTCCATCCGTCCCGGCAACGCCATCACTGAGGATGACCTGACCATCATCAAGGCCATCTTCAATGACGCTGACCTGGTCAATGATGGCAATAGGGACAACTACATTGTCGGCGAGGTCTACGTGGGCACCCAGTCCACCACCGACATCTCCGACGAGATCTCCTACCGCGCCTTCTACAACGAGTACATCGACGAGGTCGGTGACAACGCTGAGGTCGACGGCGCCGACAACGGCGAGTGGCTGAAGGTCATCGACAACGACGGCGACGGCGAGGCCGACTACGTCTTCCGTGTTGACTTCGCCATGAGCGTCATCAACCGCATCTCCAAGTCCGGTGTGTACACCCTGGAGGCTCTGGACAACGTTGACGAGGTCTCCTTTGCCACCACCACCATCGACAGCGGCGACATGGTCACCGCCGACGAGCTGGCTGAGGGCGATGTGGTCATCTACACCCTGATCGACGGTGTGTACTATGTTGACCTGGCTGAGACGGTCACCGAGACCATCGATGCCCGCGGCATCAACAGCAAGACCGAGACCATCACCTGCGATGGTACCGACTACGTCCAGTCCCACATCGGCTATACCGATCAGACCAACTATATGTGGGATGTGACCGACGCTCACACCGAGGTCACCTATGACCTGTACCTGGATCACTTCGGTTATGTCCGTCTGCTCATCGAGTCCGATTGGGATTCCTTCATGCTGCTGACCGACGGCTGGTATGAGAGCGATCGCCGCAACGACGATTTTAAGGCTTACTACTGGAACGTCGATGCCGCTGAGGAGACTGAGATCCAGCTGACCGACAACGATGACGGCTTCATCTATGAGGATGCCGAGGGCGACGAGGAGACCTGGGGCAACCTGAAGGCTGCTGGTGACTACTACTTTGCGTACAACCAGAACAACGATCCCTTCATCACCAACATTGCCGGCTACGCCCAGAGCGATGACGGCTACTCCCTGGTCGATGCTGAGGACACCACCCGCCGCGAGGCCTATGAGGTCAAGGAGCTGTTTATCAACGCCGATACCGACGTTGAGGATCGTGTCCTGACTGAGAAGGTCCCCTCCAAGACCCGCATCCAGACCACCACGGACACCCAGTACTATCTGGTCATCCGTGACGGCGACAAGCTGGTGGACGTCCTGACCTGGACCGGCTACGCCAACTCCGTTGACGGCGCTGTCCTGGCTGATGACGCCGTGGCTTACGCTGTGACTCACGAGAGCGATTCCAACAACTACTGGATCGCCGATGTGGTCGTCTTCGAGACCGAGGACACCGCTGATCACGACACCTACTTCGTCTACTCCCGGAACAACTACAACCGTGAGTATGTCTGGGGCATCGGCTACAACGCTGATTCCGCCATCGAGGACCAGCGCCTTGATGTTGAGGACGGTACCAATGTGGTCAATTTCTACGGCATGATCGAGTTCTACGAGATCTATGATGACACCACCGTGTCCGTCATTGAGGAGAACTTTGCCGACAACAACATCTACGCTGGTACTGTGGACGTGATCTACGATGTGACCGGCCGCGACTACATCCAGGTCGCTGACACCGCCGCTGGCTACCTGCGCTTCAACCCCGAGGAGATCCCTGTCTACGTGGTCACCGGCTCCGATAAGGCGTACCCCGCTGATGACGAGTACGGCGTCGACGAGATTGAGGACTATGACGAGATCGGCTACGGTGATCGCATGATCCTCTTCACCGATAGCGATGAGAACGTCCTGTATGCCATCTGGGTTGACGGCAGCGTCTGGGGCAAGAACGACACCGTCTATGACGAGGTCGTGACCCTGTACAGCGCCATCGTTTGGGATGCCAACGCCCCCACCGGTGTTGAGGCTATCCTGAACCGCCTGGCCAACTACGACACCGCCGCTGAGATCACCGATGATATCGATGCGGCTGCTGCCCAGAGCGCCATCGACGCTGCTAATGCGTATCTGACTGAGAATGCGGATACCATTACCGCCAAGGATCAGCAGGCCATTAAGGATGCTATTGCTGACGTTGAGCAGGCCATTAAGGACTATAACGAAGGCAGTGATTTGGCTGACGCCAAGAATGACGCTCTGGCTATGCTGGCTGCAAACACAGCTAATGACCCGGAGGCTGAGGGTTATACCAGCAATTGGAGCGGTTGGACTGCTGGCATGATCGACGCTGTCGAGGCTTGGATTGCCGAGCAGACTGATGCCACTGTGCTGACCGAGGGCGAAATGGCTAATGTCGCCAAGGGTATCCAGGATGCGCAGAATGCTGCCAAGACCGCCATCGAGGCCGCTGGTGCTGCCGCCAACGTGGTGAAGGCTGGCACCATCACCTCCGGCGCTGAGGAGAAGGCACATGTGGATACCCTGTCCGACGCTACCGCCATCGACAATTACGTGGCTGAGGTCAAGAATAACTTTGCTCAGGCCGTTGTGGACGCGGTCGTCAAGGCTATCGGCAATGAGGCTGCTATGGCGTCGCCCACGGGTGCAACTGCTGATAACGTTAAGACAGTAATTACCAGCGCTCTGAACGCCGCCGGCTTTACTCTGACCGACACCGACAATGAGGTGACGATCTCTGTTGCCGATCCCGAGTCTTCCACTGATGTGGGTGTGACCACCCGCACCGCTGAGGTGACTGTTCAGTACGGTGAGCTTTCCGCTAAGACCACTGTAACTCTGACCCAGAGGTCTGGCAACTAAAAACTAACCACATGGATTAAAAACTTATCCTAAATAAGTTCAAGGCCCACGGGGTTTCCCGTGGGCCTTGTTTTGCCGTTTTGCGTTAGATAAAATACACGCCGGTGTCGTGGAAGGTCATATCATTGGTGGACTGGATGTTAGTTACCAAGGTCTGCGCCCCGGTGAAGCTCCCCTCCAGGAAGAACTCCAGCTCTGTGCAGGCTGTTCCGTCCAGGGCCGTGGCCGTTTTCGGCGTTCCCGCCGTCATAGCCTGACCGCCCAGGGTCACCGACGGGGCCTGGCTCCCGCCGGAGTAATGGACCACCGCCACCGCCTGGTCCGCCCCGGTCTCCAGGGTCATGCTGTCCGTGACGGAGCAGGAGCTGATGGCCTGTCCCGCCGCCTCGCCGGTCAGTGCTTCAGTCCCCATGGTCCCGAAGCCGATGGTCCCGGTGAAGATGTCGCCGCCGCTGTACAGCTCCAGTCGGTAGTCCCGGTTGGGCTCCACCGGCACCGCCACGGTCAGCGTGTCCGTGGTGTCCGTCTGCGACATGACTTTGCCGGTGAGCCGCTCCGACTGGTAGATCTGGCTTCCGGTGGTTTGGTCATAAAGTCGGACATATAGAGGCAGTGAGCCGGTATTGTTGACATTGGTCCGATGGTACCAGACATTCAGCTTGGTGATGGTCCCCCGGAATGTGGATCGGAATTTGACCGCCGCCGTAGCGGAAGCCGAGATGCTCGCCGCCTCTCCGTTTGTCCACTCGTAGATGGCGGCGTTGATTTTCGCCAAGGTCAGCTCGGTGGCGGGACCGATCTGGATGCCGCCGCCTGTCAGGTGGAGGCAGATCTCCGCTCGGGCCAGCTCCTCCGCCGTGTGCAGTGTGTTGATGACCATGCTCTTGGCCGCAAAGGAAAACAAGTTTTTGCAAGCGGCTCGTCCCGCCATCTGGTATAGATCGTATCCGCTTTGCCGCAGTTTATTGAATAATTCTGTTTTGGCCGCCGCCTGGCTCTGCGCGGCAGACTGGCTCAGATCATTTATCGCCTCCTGCCGTGCAGACCTCTCCTCCGCAATCCCTTCGTCGATATCCGCCATGGCCTGATTGAAGTGTTCCATCTGAATGCGGTCGGTCTCCACCCACTGGGGGAGATGATAATTTGTTGTAT
>OERY01000173.1_pt1 | contig 11926 bp, 7 predicted proteins | sample 1540141 | NCBI WGS metagenome assembly OERY01 (sample SAMEA3891872, study PRJEB23780) | metagenome | biome: terrestrial biome; feature: animal house; material: Caecal content | place: Italy | collected 2015-05-05 | reverse complement strand
AGGTAAACCAGCAGGTGCTGCGGCAGATCGGCGTCACCATCCAGAACTATGAACGTGAACAACTCGCAGAAAGGAGCGTCACACATGGAGAACAACCTGACTTACACGAGGAACGGAGATTACCTGATTCCCGACCTGAGCCTGAGCGAGCAGCCGTCGAAGCCCCTGGGCAAGTACGGCAGGATGCGGAAAGCCTACCTGAAGGAGCATCGGCCCATCCTGTACAACCAGCTGCTGATGAGCGAGAAGCTGTACCCGCACCTTCAGGAGATCGACGAGACCGCGAACAGCCGTCTGGAGCAGATGATGCCCCGGCTGGCAGAGGCGGCGGGCGCGACGGAGGAACTGAAAGCCCGCGATCCGATGCAGTGGGTGGGCCTGATGAACACCTGCAAGGCCCAGGCGGAGGAGATCCTGATGGCGGAGCTTATCAACAGCTGACCTTAAACCTGTTCCTCTCCGAAGCGGAACAAATCCAGAAAATTGATGAAGCAGAGAGTGTGAAAACGCCCTCTGCTTCTTCTTTTGCCCAGGAGCAGCCGCAGCCAGAAGCTGGCGACTATGAGGCGGAGGCGGTAAAGCCCACCCTCCGAGAGCTGCATGAGAAATATAAGCCTATTGTACTGGAGGCTGTTACCGAGGATACCCGATACCGCAACGCCTGTGGTCACAGCGATTATGAAAGTGCCGTGATTGAAGGCAGATCGGCCATCCGCCGCGCTGTTTTGTTGTCCGGCAACAGGGAGCTGCTCCAGCTCTATTCCTATACGCCGGAGTTCCGCCAACGCTTGCACAGAGAAATCATTGACGAGACCTATCCGCGTCTCCACGAGCTGCTGCGCCCGCTTTCGCAGGATGACATCGACGATGCCATCCGCGCTTGGAATGGGGACGTTGCCAGCAAACGTGCGGTGGTCCACTATATGGCAGATCATGCACGAGAGAAAGATACCGCTGCCTGGCTGGCCCGCGAATATAGCGGCGGGGACAGCACAAAGCTGTTGCTCGCCCGTGCCGGAAGCTCCGTAGAAATGGAATTGCCGTGGCCCAAGGTGCAGCGACGGATTGCCCAGCTCATAGCGGACGGCACTTTTCTGACAGAACAGGAGCGCCAGCCGGAAAGGCAAGAGCAGGATGCCCGCCGGTATCAGGTGGTGGTCTATCACCATTCTGAGAACGGCTTTGATGAGCGCATGGAATATCCCACACGGGAAGAAGCCGAAAAAGTCGCTCAGGGCTATGTGGACGGCACGATGGAGCCGGACGGCTTTGCCTACGATGGCGCGGCGGTCTACGATTTAGAACAGCGGACCTACCTGCGTATTTTTGGCAACTACCCGGATGAGGCCGCGCAGGCGCAGGTTACGCCGCCTGACCTGTCCGGCCAGCCCGTCACCCGCGAGGGAGACACCATCACCATCGGGAACGAGGAGCCGACCCATGAGATCGACATTACCGTTTCCGATGAAGAATACGAGGCCATTCAGCAGGCTATCCCGGAGGAAAAGGTCTATGACCCAACCGCGCCGGTCTACCATGAGGGTGATACGGTCTATCTGGAAAATCAGGAATACCAGATCACGGAGCTGCGGGAGGATACCGTACAGCTTCTTCCTTCCGGCATGGCTTACCCCATCTTTCGGGCTGAAAGCCGGGAACGGTTTGAGATGCTGCTGCGGGAGGATGCCCGCAACGAGGCCATCACCGAGTTTCTGCCCATCAACCCTGACACCGCAGACCAGGACTTGCGGGACGTGCTGGCCCACGGCCTGATCGGTGCGCCGGATAAGGCGGAGATTTCCGAGCTGCTGCGCAGCGGCGAGTCCAACGCTGAAATTGCCCAGTGGTTGAGTCGGGCTTATCCCGACATCATCGAGACGATGGAGCTGGAGACCGGCGACACCGCCGACTACCGCACCATACCCGAAGGCATCGAGCTGGAAGTGCTGGACGCGGACGAAAAACGACTGGCCATGTTGTTCTTCCGCTGGGATGAGGTCGCGCCGCTGCTGCGCGGGCTATATGCCCGCCAGCTGGACGGCTTTGTGCAGGAGCAGGATGAACCGTATATGGAAGCCCCTGCCGCCGTGGAAGAACCTGCCGAAACCGCCAAGCCCATTGAAGAAGCTGCTGAGGCACCGGCGTTCCACTCCGAGACGGTGGCCGTCTACCCCGGTGACAAAAACGGACTTCCCTATGACGTGGTGGTGGAACGGCTGCACGTTGACCGGCCGGAACCCACGCCGCCTGAACCGACGCCGGACACGCAGCCGGAGGAAAAGCCGGATCACCCGGTCGCCATCCCGGTGAACGGTGAGTGGCAGACTTTCCCCAACCAGAGGGCAGCCGAACAGGCGGCCTATCAGGAGTACCGGGACAACCTGCGCCGCAACGCCGAGAACTTCCGCATCACCGACGACCATCTGGGCGAGGGCGGCCCCAAGGCCAAGTACCAGGCCAATGTGGCGGCGATCAAGCTGCTGAAATATCTGGAAGAGACCACCGGGCAGGCCACGCCGGAACAGCAGGAGGTATTGTCCCGCTATGTGGGCTGGGGCGGCGTGGCGGATGCCTTTGACCCGGACAAACCCGCGTGGGATGCCGAGTATTCGGAACTGAAAGAACTGCTGACCCCAGAGAAATACGCTGCGGCGCGGGCCTCCACCCTCAACGCCCACTATACCAGCCCCACCGTCATCCGCGCCATCTATGAGGCCGTGGAGCAGATGGGCTTCCGCACCGGCAACATTCTGGAACCGTCCTGCGGCGTGGGTAATTTCTTCGGGATGCTGCCGGAGAGCATGGCCGGGAGCAGGCTGTACGGCGTGGAGCTGGATTCCATCAGCGGGCGGATTGCCCAGCAGCTCTACCCCAAGGCTAACATCACCGTGGCGGGCTTTGAGACCACCGACCGGCGGGACTTCTATGACCTTGCCATCGGTAACGTCCCTTTCGGCCAGTACCAGGTGAACGACAAAGCCTACAACAAGCTGGGCTTCAACATCCACAACTACTTTTTTGCCAAGGCGCTGGACCAGGTGCGCCCCGGCGGCGTGGTGGCCTTTGTCACCAGCCGCTACACAATGGACGCCAAGGATTCCACCGTGCGCCGGTATCTGGCCCAGCGGGCCGAGCTGCTGGGAGCCATCCGCCTGCCCAATAACGCCTTCCGCGCCAATGCGGGCACCGATGTGGTGTCCGACATCCTGTTTCTGCAAAAGCGGGACCGTCCGCTGGACATCGCCCCGGACTGGACCCAAACCGGCCGGACCGAGGAAGGCTTCACGGTCAACCAGTATTTTCTGGATCACCCGGAGATGGTGCTGGGGCGGCCCACCGCCGAAAGCACCCAATACGGCAAACAGGATTACACCGTGGCCCCCATCGAGGGGCTGGAGCTGGCCGATCAGCTGCACGATGCCGTGAAGTACATTCGCGGCACCTACCAGGAGGCCGCGCTGCCGGAGCTGGGCGAGGGCGAGGACATCGACGAATCCCTCCCGGCTGACCCCAATGTGAAGAACTACTCCTACACGGTGGTGGACGGCGCGGTGTACTTCCGGGAAAACAGCCGCATGGTGCGCCCCGACCTGAACGCCACCGCCGAGGCCCGCGTCAAAGGGCTGGTGGGGCTGCGGGATTGTGTGCAGCGGCTCATCGACCTGGAGATGGACGCCGCCGCGCCGGATGCCGACATCCGGGCGCAGATGGCCGAACTGAACCGCCGCTATGACGATTTTTCCGCCAAGTACGGACTTATCAATGACCGGGCGAACCGGCTGGCCTTTGCCGATGACAGCAGCTATTACCTGCTCTGTGCGCTGGAAGTGCTGGACGAGGACGGCAGGCTGGAACGCAAGGCGGATATGTTCACCAAGCGCACTATCAAACCCCATGAGGCCGTCACCACCGTGGACACGGCCAGCGAGGCGCTGGCGGTCTCCATCTCGGAGAAAGCCTGCGTGGACATGGCTTATATGGAACAGCTCACCGGCAAAACCGGCGAGGAACTGGCGGACGAGCTGCGGGGTGTCATCTTCCGTGTGCCGGGCCAGACCGAACCGGACGGGACGCCCCATTATGTGACCGCCGATGAATACCTCTCCGGCAACGTGCGCCGGAAGCTGCGCCAGGCCCAGCGGGCGGCGGAGCAGGACCCGGCCTTTGCGGTCAACGTGGAGGCCCTGACCGCTGCCCAGCCCAAAGACCTGGACGCTTCCGAGATCGAGGTGCGGTTGGGTGCGACGTGGATCGACAAGGAGTACATCCAGCAATTCATGTACGAGACCTTCGACACGCCTTTTTACCTCCAGCGCAGCATTGAAGTCCACTACACCCCCTTTACGGCGGAATGGCAGATCTCCGGCAAAAATGTCGTGGGGCAAAACAACGTGGCCGCCTATTCGACCTACGGGACCGGCCGCGCCAACGCCTATAAAATCCTCGAAGATTCCCTCAACCTGCGGGATGTGCGTATCTACGATACTGTTGAAGATGCGGACGGCAAGGAGCGCCGGGTGCTGAACGCCAAGGAGACCACCCTGGCCGCCCAGAAGCAGCAGGCCATCCGGGAGGCGTTCAAGGACTGGATTTGGCGGGACCCGGAGCGGCGGCAGGCGCTGGTGCGCCAGTACAACGAGGAAATGAACGCCACCCGCCCCCGCGAGTATGACGGCAGCCACATTGTTTTCGGCGGCATGAACCCGTCCATCACCCTGCGGGAGCATCAGAAAAATGCCATCGCCCATGTGCTGTACGGCGGAAACACGCTGCTGGCCCACGAGGTGGGCGCGGGCAAGACCTTTGAAATGGTGGGGGCCGCAATGGAGGCCAAGCGCCTGGGGCTGTGCCAGAAATCCCTCTTTGTGGTGCCAAACCACCTGACCGAACAGTGGGCTTCGGAGTTCCTGCGTCTGTACCCGTCCGCCAATATCCTGGTGACAACCAAAAAGGACTTTGAAAAGCACAACCGCAAGAAGTTTTGTGCCCGCATCGCCACCGGCGACTATGATGCCATCATCATGGGCCACTCCCAGTTCGAGAAAATCCCCATCAGCAAGGAACGCCAGGAGCGGCTGCTGCATGAGCAGATTTGGGAAATCACCGAGGGCATCTCTGAGGTGGAGGCCAGCGGCGGCGAGCGGTTCACGGTCAAGCAGCTGGAACGCACGAAAAAATCTCTGGAGGCGCGGCTGGAAAAGCTGCAAGCGGAAGGCCGCAAGGACGATGTGGTGACCTTTGAGCAGTTGGGCGTGGACCGGCTGTTCGTGGACGAGGCCCACAACTACAAAAACCTGTTTTTATATACCAAGATGCGCAATGTGGCGGGCCTCTCCACCACGGACGCACAGAAATCTTCCGATATGTTTGCGAAGTGCCGGTATCTGGATGAAATCACCGGTGGGCGCGGCGTGGTCTTTGCCACCGGAACCCCGGTTAGTAACTCAATGACCGAACTATACACTATGCAGCGGTATCTCCAGTATGACCGCCTGCAAGAACTGGGCATGGCCCACTTTGACTGCTGGGCGTCCCGCTTCGGCGAGACTGTGACGGCGCTGGAGCTGGCCCCGGAGGGCACCGGCTACCGGGCACGCACACGTTTTTCCAAGTTCTTCAACCTGCCGGAGCTGATGAACCTGTTCAAAGAGGTGGCCGACATCAAGACCGCCGACCAGCTGCACCTGCCCACGCCCCAGGTGGAGTACCACAACGTCGTGGCCCAGCCCACCGACATCCAGAAAGAGATGGTAAAGACCCTCTCCGAACGTGCGTCCGAAGTACACCGGGGCAGCGTGGACCCGTCGGTGGACAATATGCTCAAGATCACGTCGGATGGGCGCAAGCTGGGCCTGGATCAGCGGATCATCAACCGGATGCTGCCGGACGAACCGGGCACCAAGGTCAACCAGTGCGTGGACAACATCATGCAGATCTGGCAGGATGGCCAGGCCGACAAGCTGACCCAGCTGGTGTTCTGCGATATCTCGACGCCCCAGGCAGCCCCGTCCAAAAAGGCAGCCAAGGCGGTGGACAATCCTGTCCTTCACTCGCTGGAGCAGGCAGTGCCGCTGACTGATGCTAAGCAGGCCTTCACGGTCTATGAGGATATCCGGCAAAAGCTGATCGCCCGCGGGATGCCCGCTGAACAGATTGCCTTTATTCACGATGCCAACACCGAGGTGCGGAAAAAGGAACTGTTCGCCAAGGTGCGCACCGGTCAGGTGCGTGTCCTGCTGGGCAGTACCGCCAAAATGGGAGCAGGAACCAACGTACAGGACCGGCTGGTGGCTCTGCATGACCTGGATTGCCCGTGGCGTCCGGGAGACCTTGCCCAGCGCAAGGGCCGCATTGAACGTCAGGGCAACAAGAATCCGCTTGTCCATGTGTACCGCTATGTGACAGAGGGAACCTTTGACGCTTACCTCTGGCAGACGGTGGAGAACAAGCAGAAGTTCATCAGTCAGATCATGAGCAGTAAAAGTCCGGTGCGTTCCTGCGATGATGTGGATGAAACGGCGCTCTCCTTTGCAGAGATCAAGGCCCTGTGTGCCGGCGATCCCCGGATCAAAGAACGGATGGACCTGGATGTGGAGGTCTCCAAGCTCAAGCTGATGAAGGCCGATCACAAGAGCAAGCAGTATCGGCTGGAGGATCACCTGCTGAAATTCTATCCCCAGGAGATTGAGAAGCACAAGGGATTCATCCAGGGGTTTGAGGCAGATATGGAAACGCTGGCCGCTCACCCTCACCCGAAGGATGGGTTTGCCGGAATGGAAATTCGGGGCACTGTGCTGAATGACAAGGAGAAGGCGGGCGCTGCTCTGCTGGATTTCTGCAAGGAGCTGAAGGGCACCGACCCGGTGCAGCTCGGCAGCTACCGGGGTTTTGCCATGTCGGCAGCGTTTGATGCGTGGAAGCAGGAAGTTACCCTGATGCTGAAAGGCCAAATGACCCATCGGGTAAGTCTTGGGACCGACCCCCGCGGCAATCTTACCCGTATCGAGAACGCACTTGCCCAGATGCCCTATCGTCTGGAAGCGACCCAAGCGAAGCTGGACAATTTGTATCAGCAGCAGGCCGCAGCCAAGGAGGAAGCGGGAAAGGTTTTCCCCTATGAGGATGACCTGCGGGTCAAATCGGCCCGCCTTGTGGAACTGGATACCGCCCTGAATCTGGACGGCAAGGGGCAGCCCCAGCCCGAACAGGTAATGGCCAAGAGTACCCGGCCTTCGGTGTTGGCCGAACTGAAAGCGGCTGCCACCAGCAAGCCCTCTGTCACCAAACCCAAAACCCATGAAAAGGAGGCGGATGCCCGATGACCAACGAAGAACTGAACACAGCCCTCTACAAGAAGATGTTTGCCGAGCAGGAGAAGTTCGAGGACTGGCTGTTGTCTCAGTCTCCTCGGGAGATCCTGAATCATGCCTATGAATACACGATGCGGGAAGATATCCTGCTTTCGTTGGAGTACAATGACCTGACCAGCGACCAGGCCGCCGCCCTGCTGGCCTCTCCCACGCCGCTGGATGATCTCTACCATCAGTATGAGAAGATGGAAACCAGCCACATGGAGGAAATCTGGTCTTGCTTTGAAAACAGGGCAGAACAGGTGAAAGCTGCCCAGGCCGTGCAGGAGAAACGGCTCAATATTTCCTGCAAGGAAGCCATTGAGGAAGCCATCAACGGCAACTATCAGGGGAACAGCCTGGACGCCAAAGCAGCGGCACAGGAAGTTCTGGACAAGTTTGGACCCGATCGGGTCCAGACTGTCCTTGCTGCAACGGTGCAGGACAAGGACTGGGATGTCAGGTTCTCCCGCGAGAACAAAGCGTGGGCCCAGACGGTGCCCATGTCGGAGGGCAGCGAGGATGGAAACCGGCGCTCCCATTGGGTGGTGGACAGCCATCCCGGACTGGTCAATCTGTTTGTGGATCAGGTCCGGGACCTGGTTCAGGAACGGGAGAAGGAAAAGCCGTCGGTGATTCAGCAGCTCAAGCAGGAGCCTGCCGCCAGTAAGACCAAGGCATCGCCTCCCAAGAAGCGGGAGCCGGAAAGATGACTACCCCCAAGCGGAAACGGAACATCCAGCTCAACTTTCGGGTGACAGCCGAGGAACTGAAACAGATCGAGGAAAAGATGGGACAGCTGGGTGTTTTCAACCGGGAAGCCTACCTGCGGAAGATGGCTTTGGACGGCTATGCCGTCAAGCTCGATCTGCCGGAGCTGAAAGAACTGCTGTCTCTCCTGCGGCGCAGCAGCAACAACCTCAATCAGCTCGTCCGAAGGGTTAATTCCACCGGCCGCGTCTATCAGGAAGATTTAGCTGACCTCTCCAGGCGTCAGGAGGAGATTTGGGAAGGAGTGCATACAATCCTGACACAGCTGGCAAATATCTCATAAGAATAGGGGAGAGGCGGTGCTTCTGCATCGTCTCTCCCTATTTTTCTTTTATCCGCTTCTTGCAATCTGGGCAAGGATGGACGATAATAAAATACGACAGTCAATACAATTCTGTAATGGAGTCATCCTATGAAGAAGCATGGACATTATTGCAAGGTTTGTGGAGAATATAAGGCAAACGAAAAATTCACTGGCAAGGGTCATGCAGCCCATATCTGCAAAGCTTGTGCTTCGCTGCCGCCTGAAAAGAAGTCTGAAATGATGACCATCAACCGGCTGCTGAACCTGCCGTGGCGGTTATCCAGAGATCAGCTGTCCTGGCTCAAAAACAGAACGAAGGACCGCCGGCCAGAGGTTCGTGCCCTCGCACAGCATATATATGAAATGCGTTTCCCCCCAAGAGAAATGTTCGCAGCTGAAGATGAGGAGGCTGAATTCAGCTTTCTGGATGGTATGCCTGGTGAAGAAATAGAATAGACACCGTACTGTAGTGAGATGGACTTTTTTGAAAAGGAGGCCATCTCATTTTTGTTAAAACCGGATTTTGACATCCTTGCCTTTTGGGCAGGGATTTGAGACAATCAATACAGAAAACAACGAAGGAGGCCCTGAAAATGACTGCTCTGTTCTCGATCTTTAAACTTCTGCTGAAAATTGCAGCAGCCCCTATTGTAGCCATCCTGGCCTTGTTGGTCTGGTTTTGCACCTGGCTGGTGTATGTCTCCGGCGCGGTTCTGGGACTGGTCAGCCTGCTCCTTTGTGTTTGTTCGGTGCTCCTGTTCCTCAGTTCATCTGTAACAGGCGGCATCATTTACCTGATTCTGGCCTTTTTGGCAAGTCCTTTTGGGCTGCCTACCGCCGCGCTATGGCTGTTGGACAGGATTCAAGGACTTCGGTATTGGATTCAGGAAAGCGTTTATGAATAAACCAAGGCGGCCTGCAAGTTCAGGCCGCCTCTTTTAGTAGGAGGAATGTTATGGCCACCACCCGCATCATGCCGCTGCATACCGGGAAAGGCCGAACCGTGAGACGTGCCATCCGGGATATCATAGGGTATGTAAAGAACCCGGAAAAGACGGATGATGGCAGGCTTGTCACCAGCTATGCCTGTGACAGCCGGACTGCGGACGCCGAATTCCTGTTGGCCAAGCGGCAGTATATCGCGGCCACGGGCCGGGTACGGGGCAAGGATGATGTGATTGCCTATCACCTGCGGCAATCCTTTGTGCCGGGAGAGATCACAGCGGAGGAGGCAAACCGCCTCGGCGTGGAGATGGCGCGGCGGTTCACCAAAGGCAATCACGCTTTTATCGTCTGCACCCATATCGACAAGGCTCATATTCACAATCATATCATTTGGAGCGCAGTCAACCTGGACTGCGACCGGAAGTTTCGCAATTTCTGGGGCAGCACCCGGGCGGTGCGGCGGCTCAGCGACACCATCTGCATTGAGAACGGATACTCCATTGTGGAGAATCCCAAGCCCCATGGAAAGAGCTACAACAAATGGCTGGGCGATCAGGCCAAGCCGTCTCACCGGGAGCTGCTGCGCACTGCAATCGACGAGGCACTGGCCCGAAAACCAGCGGATATGCCGGCCTTGCTGAAGGAGCTGGAACAGTCTGGCTGCACGGTTGGCCAGCGAGGGAAGAACATCACCCTCTGTGCCCCTGGCTGGAAAAGGCCGGCCCGCATGAGTAGCCTGGGCAAAGGCTACACCCAGGAGGATGTGGCGGCAGTTCTGTCCGGGAAGAAAGAGCACACGCCGCACAAAAAGCCTGTTGCCGCTGTGCCGGCAGCCCCCAAGATCAACCTGCTGGTGGATATTCAGGCAAAGCTCCAGGCAGGGAAGGGGATGGGGTACGCCAACTGGGCCAAGACGTTCAACTTGAAGCAGATGGCTCAGACTATGATGTATCTGTCCGAGCATAACCTGATGGACTATGCGGTCCTGAAAGAAAAGGCGTCCTCTGCCACAGCCCGCTATGATGCGTTGTCTGCCCGGATCAAGGCGGCGGAAAACCGGATGGCTGAGATTGCAGAGTTGCGATCGCAGATCATCAACTACGCCAAGACCCGAGAGGTATATGAGGCTTACCGGAAGGCAGGGTATAGCAAAAAATTCCTGGCCGAGCATGAGGGGGACATCCTGCTCCACAAGGCTGCCAAAGCAGCCTTTGACAAACAGAAGCTGAAGAAGCTGCCCAAGGTCAAGGAGCTGAGTGCAGAGTACCAGGAACTGCTGGCCGAAAAAAGAAAGCTCTACCCGGAGTACCGCCGCGCCCGCGATGAGATGCGGGAACTGCTGACGGTGAAGGCCAACGTGGACCGGATTATGAACCAGGACAAGGAAAAAGAGAAGGAGAAAGATCGGCAGACAGACCGTGACTGAGATCAGAAACAGAAACCGCCGGATGTGGGGGCTGTATGCCTCTGCGTCCGGCGGTTCTTATTGTATGCTTCAGCGGTATAAGAATCCCCAGCTCTGCTGGGGAAAATAAAAAAGCTTTTGTATGAAGTAATTTGAGAGAAGCGAAAAAGAACGATAACTCTCAATCCTCTAAAAAAGGCAGTGCGAGTGATACAAGAGACGGATCGTTCAGTGTCTCTGGAGAGGCTTGCCGGTATAATACCCTTCCAGGGCTTACACAAGCCCTCGGCTTTGCCATAGGTTATGACTTCCGGTGGTTTTATTTAACCCAGAAAGATATTATTCATTGTAAATCCACCTTCACATCGAAGGAGTTGTCCGATTCAAATTCCATGCCCAGGTATTCCTTCGCTTCCTTTATGACAACATCCAGTCCAACTTGATAGCCAATCACCTTACACAGATAATAGGATTGATAGTACAACTCCCGGCTGCTTTTATCGTCACCCATCAAATGTCGGCATTCTGCTTCAATTTCAAGACAATTGGGCAAAAACTGATAATGCCCATATTGAATGCAGGCTTTCCTGCATTCCTGTGCAAGCTCTGCGCCTTCTTGATAGCGTCTGCACAGGTCCAATACCCGAGAATAATTATAAAGGATCAACGGCAGAACCCCAATAGAAGTGATAGTCTCCTGAAAATGTTTGCGCACATACCGCAGCAGCTGGGCGTAAATCTCAGCTGCTTTTTCATTTTGCCCCTCGTCGGAATAGGCGATTCCAATTTGATTAATGATCTTGATCTCATCTCTCGAATACAAAAACTGTTCAATCTGGTCCAGCTCAAAGCGGGGGACCGTCAGTCGAATGGCCTGCATCAGCAGGTTGATTCGTTCCTGCGGTGTGTAGCGTCGGTCCAAACATCCCAAAACCTCTCTGGAACGCAGGATAAACTGCTGCGCGATTGGATCGTCCGGGTCTGCCAGCTTTTCAAACTGCGCAAGCTTCTCAAAGCCCTCCGGCACCTTTTCAGTCACGTTGCAGGCCACAATCTCCTTTTGAAGCGCTTCCGTCTCCAACTCGTTTTTGCTCAGGAGGGCAAAATAGCGGTCATCCGGCAGGCCCAGCCGCTGCAGCAGGGCATTGATCC
>OERY01000171.1_pt1 | contig 11970 bp, 9 predicted proteins | sample 1540141 | NCBI WGS metagenome assembly OERY01 (sample SAMEA3891872, study PRJEB23780) | metagenome | biome: terrestrial biome; feature: animal house; material: Caecal content | place: Italy | collected 2015-05-05 | reverse complement strand
AAAGCCCTGCACCGCGATACTGTTCTGCTGGTAAAGCTGCCGAGCAATCCGCCCGGTGACGGAATCCAGTTCCACGCCGAACAGCTTGCTGTCTTTCATGCTCTCCGGCACAAGCCCAAAGAAATTGCCAATCCCGCAAGATGGCTCCAGCACGTTGCCGGTACGGAAGCCCATGTTTTCCACTGCCTGATAGATGGCCTTGATAACGGTGGGAGAAGTGTAATGGGCGTTTAAGGTAGTCGCTTTGGCTGCTTCGTATTCTTCGGTAGAAAGCAGTGTTTGCAGCTCGATAAATTCATCTGCCCACTGCTCGTTGTTCTCGTCGAACGCCTGCGGCAAACCGCCCCAACCTACATAGTGGGATAGGATTTCCTGTTCCTCCGGCGTGGCAAGGCGGTTGTCAAATTCGATTTCCTGTAAGGTGCGGATTGCTGCTACATTGTTCTTGAATTTGGCCCTTGCGCCACCTTCGCCCAAATGGTCGTCGGTAATGCGGAAGTTATGGCGCTCACTACTGGGGATTTCGGGGTGCAGCACACATGGCGAAACCTTTTCTCGGCGCATAGGCGGCGGAGCAAGTGGTTTTTCTTCTTTGGCTGGTACTTCTTCGGGCGGAAAGGGGTCTCCAAAAACACCTAAATCATAAGGATTTTTCAGATAGTGGTCGTTTTCCGGGCTTTTCCGCAAAAGATCCAGCAGTTCGTCTGTGGGAAAGCTGATAATTTCCTGCGATTCGTTTTGTGCGCGAACAGTGGAGGTTTGATTATCGAAAGAAACAAGCGCATATTGCTTACCGTCAATGGTGAGTATATCTCCCTCACCGAGCAAGTATTGTTCTTCCTGCTCCAGTATTTCCGAGGGGACGGAATCTTTCCGGCGAAAACGCCCGTTTTGTAGGTTTTGGTCGAATTCTTCCCGCCGCATGGTAACAAGAGGAGTCGCCGGTGCAGTAGGGGTTGCGTAGGTGATTTCATCATCAGTAATGCGGATAATCTGAATTTCGGATTGAATTTTCTCGGCCTCGTCAAAAACGAGAAAGGAATCGTCGGCAATATATGACGGTCTTTCTTTTTTCGGAGCTGGCGCAGTCAAATCAATAACGATAGAGTGTAATTCAACCGGTTCTTCCTGCTTTGGCTGATTGGTGCTTTCCGGCTGCTCACGGATATGGCCGCTTCGCAGATTGTTTTCAAATTCTTCTCGCCGCATAGAAACAGGGGCTTGCTGCGGCAAGTCGGGAAAGGTGTACCAAATCTCGTTTTCCTCTACACTGGTGAGGACAAAGTCGGAACTGCCCCTACCGTCCTCGCCGAAAACAACAAAATGGTCGCCTGCCGCATATTCCAAAGGGGGCAGCTTTGCCCGTTCTACCGCAAGCCATTCGGCAACTTGCTTTTCGCTGACCGCCTTTTTGACTTCCTCCAAATAGGCTTGTGCCTGCCATTCGCTGGTAAATTCCTCGCTTACGCCCTCATCATCAACATAAATGGCTTCTGTTAGATCGTCCCAAATGGCATAACCGTCATCAGTTTCAATCAGGAAAAACCGTTCTTCCGGCGGCAGCGCACTGGCTGCGGCGATTTGTTCAGCTTGCCGCAGCATTTCATCGGCGCGGGAGGCTGGTTGCCGGTTTTTGTACTGTTCCTCTGCAAAGGCGATCATTTCGTCAAAATCGAGGTTGGCAAGATACTCGTTGAGGTCGCTTAAATCCTTACAGGAAATTGTGCTGACGGTTTCCCCGTCCACCTGATACACCAACCGGGAATCTACAAGGTCGGCGCTGATTTCAACGGTGTGTTCTCCGTCATGGATTCCGGCCATAGCCAAATCAACGTGATGGAGGTTAGAGAAATCGGCTTCCTGTTCAAATTCCTCCATACAGTAAGCGTTGATAAGGCGCTTTGCTTCCAAAATGGCGGGCGGTTCTGTTTCCTCCGGCGCGATCAGATGATCGTTCAGGGAATTTTCCCGTACCTTTGCGTCAAACTCTACCCGTGGCAGCACCTTATTGATAAGGGGGAAGCTAACGTCAAACAGCCTAACTTCGTTTTCATCAAAGGCAAGGATTTCGTATTCTTCAGCGCCAAGGTAGACAGTATCGCCCAAGTGGTACTCATACCGGGCATTTTCTTTTTTAGCCGGTGCGTTTTCCTGTGGGGCGCGGCTTAAAATCTCCCGCGCAGCCGCATATTCGGCAGCTCTTTGCCGCATTTCCTCCGCCTGTTCCAGATAGGCGGGGTAATGTTCTTTTTCCTTGGGCGAAAGATAGCGGTCAAGTTTTATCAGTTCCGCAATCCGTTTGGCGGCTTTGTTCCACGAAAGAGTAATACTCGCGTTGGGGCTGGAAATATTGCCCTTGCTGATTTTGATTCCCTTTCCGTCGTGCCATTCGTCAATCCGGCTGGCAGCAATTTTCGGATATGCGCCGCCAATCCCATATTCCTCTTTGAGAAACGCGGCGTTCTCGCTTTGGGACAGGCTCTTTTGAAACTGCTCATAGATACGGTATTTGCCATCTTCTATGCCGCTTCCGTCCTGCAATACCGCGTCGATGTCCTCTTGGGAAATAGAAAAAGCGGAGGCTTTTTCGGCCTCCGCTTCTTCGATGATATTCTGCTGTTCTTCGACGGTGGGTAAAAGGGTTAGCTGGTTATCAGTTCCTTGCGGATCACTTCCTCCGCCGAGTCGCGGATCGCGTTCATCCTCCGTACCCATTCCATCTGATCGCTGGCTTTCAGTTCCTCCGTCACGCCCTCCTGCGCTGCCATCGCTTTCACGATTTGCTCCATGCGGTTCTGTGCCGCTTCCTCGATCTCCATCAGATGTGCGTTCAGCTTGCCCGAAGTGAGAAGATTTGTGAACAAAATCCGGCGATGGTTTTTCAGATACGACCGTCGGAGCAAGGCGTATTTGCCCAAGTGTACCTCCGGTTCCTCCGGCGCGATCAGATTGGGCAGGCGATAATCGCCCTGATTGGTATATGTCAGTTCCATATTCAGCACTCCTTTCCGGCTGGTTTGTTTTCTCTGTGCTTTCAGCATACCGCGCCTTTGATTTTTCTGCAAATGTGCGATTCTGTTTTTTAGCAGCCCTTTGCAGATTGTGGACAGTACGCGATATTTCTGCAAGCCCCATTTCCGCAATATCATGGGTAGCAACGCCAATAGCATTGACGGTTTCAGGGGTGTTGAAATCAATTAAAATCTCAAAATCCTCGCGGCCAAAGTATTGGTTGGTGTTTAGGCCGCACCGCGTAAGGAAAATATATCCTACACTGGCTTGCAGCGCGTTCCGGTAGGCAACTTCTACATTCAGATCGTCTAATTCTTCTAAAAAGCTGCCCTCGCGGGAAATCAAAAGGTCGTCAAGATAGTCCGGCATATTATCCTCGACTATATTTTTGGCTGTCGAGAGCAGCGCCGCCGCCAAATTTTCCTTATTTTCCAGTTCTCCGAAGCTGTTTTCAAGGCTTTCTATGATGTCCGCTTCCTGCCCCGGCTGCACCTCCCAAAGAGGAACAGGGCGGGCAAAGCGGCTCTCGTGGGTATCGGATATATCAAAGTAATATTTTAGACGCGTGCCCTGAACATACTCGCGATCAAACACCGCAATGCCGGTTGACCCTTTATTGACCCATCGGCCAAATCGTTTGTTCCATCCGTTTTTGCCCTCAATCGGCAAAACTGCGGTGGCGTCTGGGCGCTGTGCATAGATCAGCACCAGCTCATCAAACGGAAGCCGGTAGTTCCGGCAGGCGGAACGCAGGAACGAAGTCCAATTTTCAGGGCGGGAGGTGATTTCCCGTATGGTTTGCCGATACAGTTCGGTAATCTGTTCATATCTCCGCGCCATTTTCGTACCTCCTTCTTCGTGGGGTTACCTTATCGAGAATCCCCACGGTCATATCGTTTTCTATTATGCTGTTCGCGGCGTGGGGCAGGCTCGGCGTTAAGGTCTGAAAGTTCGCTGTCTTTCCAAAAAATATTACCCTTGTAGTATTCCTGCCGCGCCTTTTCCTGTGCTTCCTTTTCTGTGGCAGCTTCCACATCAACGCCGCCATAGTTTATTTCAGTAATTGTTACATGATACTTCATACTTCTCACCTTTCATAATCCCGGTTTTTCTTTTTTGCTGGTTTTATGGGGTTTCCATTGTCGTCGTAGTTTTTCGGGTCGGCGGCGGGCGTCTGCCAGCCGAACAGGGAACCGGCCAGCATAGCGGCCTCCTGCGCTTTGGTAACGCCCATAGTGTCATTCGCAATATCCGCCGCTTCTCGGGCGGTTTTCCCGACGATTTGCATTTCGGAAGGAATATATCCCATTTCGCCCTTTTGAATAATAATCAGCTTATCTGCGGAGGGGAGCGTGCTGAAACACTTTCCCGGCAAAGACGAGCGCATGGGGATTACCTTGCTTCCGGTTTCCTCCATCATCTCGGCAAACTGGCAGATATGATACAGGTTATTGCTTCCGATCTCGGCGTGGGTTTCGTCGATATACCGGCACGTCCGCAGCGTTTTTTCCCCGTCCGAGTGAGTAATTTGGATTTGCTCTCCGTCTGCGATTCGGAAGATTTCACGGTATTCGGGGGTGATGAATCGGATTCCATTTCGGGCTTTTTCCATGTGGGCGTCCAAATGCTCTTTGACATAGCAGAACACATAGAAATTGTAGTCGTCCACCATAGGATTGCAGCGTATCAGGAAGCTGTGTTGCCCTTTATCAATGCGGAATCCGTATTCTTCGCAGTAGTTTCCCTGAAAGGCGCTGCCCGGATTTTCTTTACAGAAAAGCCGCATGGAATTGCGGCCCTCAAACAATCCGCCGCCCACATCTTCAAAGCGCAAAGCGTTGACGACCTTATCAAATTCATCGCCAAAATCATCGGAACGGAAAGTCTTGATATGATCTTGCCATGAGGTATAAAATTCCGTGCCGGATTTACCAAAGTCACCGCGCAAATACCCGATACTGCCGGTCTGCGCCTGAAGCTGGCGGCTTTGCTGATATACATACAGCCTTTCTTCCGGCTGCATGGGCTTGATTGTAAGTTCCATCGTTATCGTGCCTCCTTATCGCTTCGGTGTTTTTCTCTTTTAGCCTGTTCTTGCTGTTGAATCGTCAAAAGGCGCTCTTTTGCCCATTCGGGCAGCTTATCCGGTTTTACTTCGCCCTGAATGTCATACCGTTCCCATCGGATATGCCTGCCGGAATACAGGTTGATACAAAAACAGGCGTTCCCACGGGCGTTTGCCTGTGCGCCATTGCCGCCTGTGATATATACAAGCTGATGATTTGCTGTGCGGTATTCCGGGGCAAGGGCGCTGGTCTTGACCGCCACGATTTTTCCCTCGATACATTCGGAATAGCTGTTGGGAAAGCAATCGTCGGCGTTTAAGGGCGTAAGGGGGACAGTAGCCTGTTCCTGTTCTGTAAGCACTTTTTCGGCCTGTTGCCGGATTCTCTCTCCAAACAGTTTCATCATCTCGGCAAAGTTATCGCCTACCATGCAATCGCTGTATTCATAAAAAAGCTCGTTAGCGGTATAAAAGGCACAGAAATATGGCTCGGCGCAATTCTCATCAATCCCGAACACAACCTCCTTGCCGCCGATCCGCACCGCTTGGGTGATTTCATAATTTTCCGCCATTCGTTTTTCCTGATCTGCTTCCGGCATAGCTACACCTCCCATAACAGATACATTCGGATATACCGCTTGACCAGCGATACATCTTCAAAAATCCGGGTTGTCCTCGTGAGGTAGTAGACCGCTTCTTTCCACTCCTTCAAAAGAAAAGCCGAATCGTCCAGTAAAAGCAAATCTGCCAGTGCCGCACGCCGGTTTATCGGATTCAGACGGAGGTCGGAAACAAAGCAGCCTTGTTTTTTTGCCAGTATGTCGAGTACATGGGGCTTATTCATTGTCCCGCCCGCTTTCTTCGGCCTTTTGCAGCAGTTCTTCCACCAGTCTGCCAGCCCGTAGGGTATTCTGTTCGGCAAGCACTTTATTCTGCACACATAAAACTGCGCGGATATTGGGGACGGTAATGCCGGGAATCTCCACCATTTCCTCCGGTGTAACCGTAAGAAGCTGTACTGGCGAATAGCCCGCCTGTGCAAAAATACGGAATAGCCTTTGCTCAAATCGTTCCTTTTTCATTGAGAATCCATCTCCTTTACATATTTTTAGGAATATGTAAAGGGCGGCTTTTCAGCCGCCCCGTAGGGAAATTGCTATTTCTTTTTCCTGTTACGCACATACAGGAATACCAGCCCTGCCACAATGAAAACGACAAGGCCGATGGCAATGATAGATTTCAGTTCCATTATTCAGTTTCCTCCTTCTTGCGTTTTTTCAGGCCGATCACGCCAAGCGTGACAGCACCCACGGCGGAAATACCCATCAGGGCAGCCCACAGCCACGATTTGCTGTCGTCTCCGGTTTTCGGCGTATCCCGCAATTCATTGTGCATTTCGGCAACGGTAGTCTTATCGGCCAGAATTGTTACCGTCTTATCCGCAGGCAGGACATAGTTGGCGCTGGCCTCGTTGGACACCTCCGAAACGGTGTAATCGCCTACGCGCAGTTCCACATGGATTTCACCATTTTCGTCCGTCACAAAGGTCTGGTCGTAACCGTTCGCGCCGGTAATGCGGAAAGCAAAGCCCTCCAACTTTCCGTCGCTGGACGTTTTTTCGATCCGCAGTGCGCCGGTCTGCGCCATGTTCACAAAGCCAATCCCGGCTTCGTTTTCCACCTCGGAGGTTTTATCGTTTTCGGTGATTTCCACATAGTAGGCGTTCTCATCCAGCAGGAACGAATCCGGCGCTTTGGATTCTTTTACGAACACGCCACCGTATTCCACATGGGTCATTTCATAAATGCCGGTGCTGGTTTCTTCCATCAGGCCAAGCAATTCGTCGCCCTCGTCCAGCTTTTTATCCCCATTGCTGTCGCGGTACACTTCAAATTCTGCGCCCGTCAATTTGTTATCGGGGTAATCCTTATCCACCTTGGTCAAGCGGAGATTCCCGTAAATGCGCTGGTTTTCAATGGTGATTTTCACCACAGCCCCGTCCTCGTCAATCGTCACGGGGAACACCTCGTCGGAAAGGACGAAGCCGGTCACGCCCTGTACCTCTTTTAACAGCCAATTTCCGTAGGGTACCCCCTCAAAACTGAAGCTGCCATCTTCCAAAGAAGTAGCGGTAAGGATTGCATTTTCGGCGGTGAATTCGGTTTCATCACTCTTAAACAGGCCGATTACTGCACCGCCAAGCCCTGTGCCATTTTCGTCGGTTTTCATGCCCTTGATTTCGCCGCGAATCAGTTTGTTCTCGATTGCTTCGCCATTGTTGGCTTTGATTTCCACAACCGGTACGGAAGCGCCTGCATATTCAAAGGTAAACGGGAAAGTTTCGCCATTCAGCAAATAATGGCTGTCGGTAGCGAGTTCTTTCAAATAAAAGCTGGCGAAAGGTAAATCGGTCTGACAGATAGCGCTGCCATTTTCATTCAGGGAGAGGATTTCAATTAAACCGTCTGCCGGAATTACCGATCCGTCCGCAGCCACAATATCTTCCTGTGCGAACAGGCCAAAGGTAACTGCCGCCATTTCACCATTCACGCCGAGCTGGAATCGCTCATCCTGTTCCAGCAGCTTATCCAGCGTTACTTTTACTTTTTGACGTTCGTTAAAAAAGCCCGCGCTGGTTTCAGTGATTTCAATTTCCTGACCGGCATAGGTTAATTCCACAATCTGCGGCTCCGCGCCGGTATCGGTCATGCCATAAGGAAATTCAATCTCGCGGATTTCAAATTTTCCAAGATACAAGGGTTTGCTTTGCCCGTTGCCCGATTCGTCAACAGTAATAGTATCGACGACCTCGCCTGCGGAATAGCGCAGCGTTCCGTCCAGCGTGTAAACATCTTCCACAGCAGTAATCTCAAATACTGCACCGGGCAAGCCCTGTACTTCATAGACGGGCTGGTACACGCCATTGCTTTCCGCTACGGAAGCAAACACTTCACCGGTTTTGCTGATTTTGATAATGCCTTTCTGCGCGACGTTTTCCTTGACGACTTCAATGATGGTCACGCCGCCTTCTTCGCTGGAAGCGTCCTGCGTCACATCAAAATACACCGGCTCGGTAGAAAGAGTGTACCCGTAGGGGGCAAATTTCTCAACCAATGAATAGCCCGATCCGTATTCCAAAGGCTCCGGCGTAATCAGGTAGCCCTCCGCATTGGTGTAAAAGGTATCAATCTCGGTGATTTCAGGATAGGTGAAAGTCTGCGTAATCAGGCTCCCGTCCGGGCGATAAAGCTGGAAGCCAGCACCCGCATACGGAATTACCTTGCCAGTTTCCGCGTCCACCTTAACAATTTTGATATACGATTCAAAGTTGGCGTTATTGATTAGGAAGCGGTAGGTTTGCCCGTCCTGCGCGATATACACCTCAAATTCTATGAGTTCCCTGCCGGGCCAGCCGAGTGTTTGGCGAACCGTGTAAATCCCGTATGGGAGATCAACGCTTTGGCAGAAACCATTTTCGTCGCAGATAAGATAATCGCGCTCGGTTTCTTTCGCCGCCTCATAACTGCCCGCCGATTTCAGGAACACTTCAAATTCCGCACCTGCTTCCGGCGTTTCAATCTGTGTTTCGCCATCGTCGGTATGCTTGATAATGGCGATATTGCCCTTAATGATTTCTTCCGTTGCGTCAATCGCGGTATCGTTCAGTTCAATGGTATAAAGCTCCGGCTCTGCGCCTACATGATAGACGGTGGGGTCTAAAAGATAGCCCTCACTTGGATTGATCTCACGAATCGACCAGTCCGAATCACAGACGTAATACTGTGTCGTAAACTGGCTATTCTCGTCGGTGGTATAGCTGTCAATCAGGGTTTCGCCCTTGTAGATTCCATAGGTGGCTCCGGCAAGAGAAGCGTCGCCCTGTGCTGTCCCGGTTTCGCTATCGCTCTTTGTAACCGTTACGCGGAATTTCTTGAGGATATTGTGGAAGCTCTTTTGCGTAACCTTATTCCATTCAATAGTTGCGCTCTGTGCTTCGGGGACGACGTATCGAATGTCAACATCTACCTCCTCCAGCACATAGCCCGTGCCGATCAATACGTCCTCAAAACGCGCTACGCCTGCGGAATCCGCCACCGCATATTCGTCAACCTCCAAACCGGAAAGGGACGTGCCATATAAGTGGAATGTTGTGCCTTCCACCAGCCCGTCCTCACTGGTCTTGGTTACTTCCAAATCGCCGCGCTTCAAAGTGTTATTGAAATGCACGGTAGCGGTTTGGCCGCTTACGATAGTAACGCGTTGCGATTGCTGCGGCTCGTAGCGGTCAATCGATTGCTCGGTTACGGTATATACCCCCGGATTGAGATCAGAGATGTCGATTTCACCCGCCGAATTGGTGGTTTTTGTTTCGTGATAGCCCTCACCGGAAATAGTAAAGGAAATGCCCTCAACCTTACCGTCCTCCGAAGTTTTCACCAGCTTCATGCCGCCGGTCTTGACTTCCAAATTCAAATAGCCGGTAACAGGGTCGGAAACAGTTACGCCATAGGTGGTGTAGTCCTGCTGGCCGCTTCCGATTTTTCCGTCCGTCCAAACGACTACGCCGCTTCGTTGCCCGTTGATTTTTTCCGCCTTAATGGAAACCGATCCTTTGATGGCAGTATCGGAAGAAATCGTTAGCTTGTTGCCGCTTGCGGAAATATCCAGCCCTGCGGTGCTGCTGGTAAAGGTGAAATTGGAAAGGACGTTGTTTTCGTCCGTCAAAGTTACGGAATACTTTTCACCGTCCCATTTCAATTCATAGGAACCTGCGCTGGCGCTGCTGTGAGAGAAGAAGCTGGGCAGCATGGTATGGCGCTGTACCTGATTTTCAATAGAGTTGTACTTCTCAAAAATCAGGCTACGCAAGGGGTGGTTGGCGCTGATATACTCTGTTACGCTGTCCTTTCCCTGTGCTGCCGCATTCACATGGTTAAACTGGCTGTCGCGTTCGCCAACGACGGTTTCCCACACGAGAAGCTGCGTGGCGATATATCCCGCGATTTTCTCTGCGTCTGCTGGATCGCGGCTATCCCATGCGGTGCTGGCATTGCCTTGCCAGCCATATTGCATGATTCGCCCGAGATACGCTTTGATAATGGAGGGCGAAATGGTGGGATTCATGGACGACGGGTAATTATCCCAAAAGGTTTCATCTCGTCCCTGATACTTGTCGCCAGTGTGAACGCCGACACCCGGCTCGATACAGTAAACTGCACGCCCGTTGAAAGAATCCTGCGCGTGGACGGTAAAATGGTCGCCTGCGTCCACAGTCCAGCCGCCCATCAGATTGAGCGCCGGGTGATCCCAACCGGCTTTCTGCGGATCTGCGCTGCGGGGAAGATCAACGAGATAGGTGGTCATTTCCTCACCGGCAGCAAAAGCGGTAATATTCATACCCGAAAATACTCCAAAACACATGAGCAGCGCAAGGAGCATAGAAAGGGGTCTTTTCAATGCTTTCATCAAGCTACCTCCTTAAAATTAAGCACAAAAAAGCACACCGTTTTACCGATGTGCCAGTCTCCTGTGATATTCATAATTGGTTGTAGTCATAGAAAAAGGCGGCGGGGTATTTTCTACCCTACCGCCTTGGCCGGTTAGCACATTTCATTTACCCATTCCTGAACGTCCTCCAACGACAATTCATAGCGGCTTCCCGCCGCAACGGAATTGCTTTCCAGCGAAATAATCATATACCCGCCAAAATTATCCGGGGAAACGACCCGAGGGGATTTGTGAAGTGCATAACCGGCTTTCTTCAAAACACGACGAAGCTCCCGTTCTTGGGAATATTCTGTACGCATGAGAATACCTCCTGTTCGATATTCCATGCCAAACCACGCCACGCTCGTCGTTGTTTATGCGTTTATTCTAACACGCTTTGGTGAAACAGGCAATTCACTTGCCAAAAGAAAATTAGGCTTTTCCTCACCACCTTTATTTTCGCTGGTTTTACGCATATCCGATATAGATGAGATATTCTTCTCCGGCAATCTGTTCCGACCATACCCAAAAGGCGGTAAAACCGCTTTGTTTGTACCAATCCAGCCGATCTTGCAAGTCCCGCGTTAGATAGAGACAGCCTGCATTGGCGGTAAGAGGGTCGTCCCAACAGGCGGTAGCGGTACTGTCCAGCGCAAGGCCGATCTGTGCGCCATAATCCTTTGCGGCCTGTACATATGCGGAAACGTCAAAAATGGGTAATTCCGGCTGCGTTTGGGTAGGCTGCGTTTGGCTTTCCGAAGTAATCGGCTCATTTGGCGCGGTAGTAGTGGATTGCGGCTGTTCCGGTTGGGAAGCAGGCTCTTTTTCTTCCTGTGTTGCTACCGGCTGGCTGCTGGCGGTGGGATCTTGGTACTGTTCTTCCTGTTTTGGCTCGGAAGATACTGTTGGCGGCTGTGTTTCCGGTTGTTCTTGTGGGCTGGCAGAAGATTTTTCTGCTTCAGGAACTTCGGAAACCACAGGCGATTCACTTTCTTCACCGGCCAAAGAAGATGTGCCGCTTTCCGGTAAAACCGATTCCGAATAGGCTATGCTGCTTTCCGGTTGGCTCCCACTTCCCGTATCGTCATACGAGGGCGGTTGTTCTGCACAGCCCGCAAGCAAAAGCAGGGCAAGTGCGGCTGCGGCAAGTGTTTGCTTTTTCATGAGGCATTCTCCTTTCCGTTCCACCGTCATTGTAGAGGATTGTGGAAAAACCGGCAAGGGTGCAGCTCCTGAAAAATCGTTGATTGCTCCCAAATTCTTCTTTTTGAGCTGGTTTAGCTGGTAGTTTGGGGGGAGAGGTGTGGAGAGGGGGGAACAACGCAAACCGCCGATTCTTAAAAAAGGGCGCACTTATCCCTTGTAAGTCGGATTATCTTTCTAAACTGCGCTGCCGCTTGCGGTAG
>OERY01000168.1_pt1 | contig 12032 bp, 10 predicted proteins | sample 1540141 | NCBI WGS metagenome assembly OERY01 (sample SAMEA3891872, study PRJEB23780) | metagenome | biome: terrestrial biome; feature: animal house; material: Caecal content | place: Italy | collected 2015-05-05 | reverse complement strand
GGCGTCGTCGTCAAAGTAGTGGGGGCCCTCCACGGCATAGCGGCCCAGCACGTCGAACAGTTCTTCGCAGTTTTTGCGGTCCCGGACGCTGACGGCGCACACCTGGTCGACCACGCCCAGGGCCTCCAGCTCGGCCCGGCGGGCGTCCAGCTCCGCCGGGTCCCGGACCAGGTCGGTCTTGTTGATGACGGCAATGGCCGGGCCGCTGCGGCGCAGCGCGTCGATCAGCGCCTGCTCCGACTCGTTGAGGCCGGGGTGGGGCTCGAACAGCATCATGGACACATCCACGTCCCCCAGCGAGTCGCTGGCGGTCTTGTCCATCCGCTTGCCCAGCTTGTTTTTGGCCTTGTGGACGCCGGGGGTGTCCAGCAGCACATACTGCAGCGGCCCGCGGGTGACCACGCCGGTGATCCGGGTGCGGGTGGTCTGGGGCTTGGAGGTGACGATGGCCACCTTTTCCCCCACCAGGAGGTTGGTCAGGCTGGATTTGCCCACGTTGGGCCGGCCGATGACCGCCACGAACACCGACGCGGTACCGCCGGCAAAATTGTCGTTGTGATTCAAAAGTCTGCTCTCTTTCTGTTTGATCCTTACTCGGTGTAGCTGACGGTGCGGGGCAGGCCCAACTGCTGCAGGACGGCTTCTTCCCGTTCCCGCATGCGGACGGCCTCCAGGCCGCCGTTCTCATGGTCGTAGCCCAGCAGGTGCAGCATCGAGTGGACGGTCAGGAACGCCACCTCCCGCTGCAGGGAGTGGCCGTAAAGGTTGGCCTGCTCCAGGGCGCGCTCCATGCTGATGACGATGTCCCCCAGCATTTTGCAGCCGTTGTTCTCGTCGATGTCGTACTTGCCGTCCACCCCCAGCGGGAAGCTGAGCACGTCGGTGGGCATGGGCTTGCTGCGGTACTGGTTGTTCAGCTCGGCGATGGCGGCGTTGTCCACAAAGGTGACGCTGATCTCCGCGGCACCCTCGAAATGCTCGTATTCCAGCACGGCGTTGCAGGCCCGGCGGATCAGGATGCGCAGGCCGGACGGCACTTTGACCGCCTTCTGTTCGTTGGCTATGAGTACTTTGTTGGACATATGGGTCCGCTCCTTTCTTTTTGCGGCGCTCTTCTTATCATAAATCCCTGCGTCTCGCGCGGCAGGGTCAGCGTTTGGCCGGGTGCGCGGCGGCCTCGTATGCCTTGATGATCTCCTGCACCAGCCGGTGGCGCACCACGTCTTTTTCGTTAAAATAACACTGGGCGATCCCCGAAATGTTTTTCAGCACCTGCAAAGCGTCCACCAGGCCGCTGCGGGTGCGGTCGGGCAGGTCGATCTGGGTGACGTCGCCGGTCACCACCACTTTCGAGCCGGTGCCCATCCGGGTCAGGAACATTTTCATCTGCTCGGGGGTGGTGTTCTGGGCCTCGTCCAAAATGATGAAGGAGTCGTCCAGCGTCCGCCCGCGCATATAGGCCAGGGGGGCCACCTCGATCATCTGCTTTTCGGTCAGCCGCTCGAAGGTCTCGGCCCCCAGCATATCGAACAGTCCGTCGTAGAGGGGCCGCAGGTAGGGGTCCACCTTCTGCTGCAGGTCGCCGGGCAGAAAACCCAGTTTTTCTCCTGCTTCCACCGCCGGCCGGGTCAGCACGATCCGGGACACATCCTTGGCCTTGAAGGCCTTGACCGCCATTGCCACCGCCAGATAGGTCTTGCCGGTGCCGGCCGGCCCCACCCCAAAGGTGATGGGGTGGGTGCGGATGGCGTTCAGGTATTCCTTCTGGCCCAGGGTCTTGGGACGGATGGGCCGCCCCTTGGCGGTCACCGCCACAAAGTCCTCGGTCAGCTCCCGCACCCGCTTTTCCTCCCCGTCGTGGGCCAGGCTCATGCAGTAGCGGACGGTCTGGTCCTCAAGAGGGGTGTGGTTCTCGTTCAGCAGAAGCATCCCCTCCACCGCGCGGGCCGCGGCGGCCACGTTGTCCGCCTCGCCTGCAAGGCGCAGCATGGTGCCCCGGCAGGTCGCCGTGACGGAAAACTCCTTTTCCAACAGACGGATGTTGCAGTCGCAGTTGCCGAACACGGCGGCAGCCACTTCCACGCTGTCCAGTTCGATGCTTTTTTCAGCCATGTGATCCCTCCCGAAACGGTTTGCTTTTCGACATGAAAATGATTCTTACTCTTTATTATATCACCAAAACTTTATAGTGGAAACTGTGAAGGTTACACAAAATTATTCGCTCACATTGAAGCGCTTTTCCCTGTAATAGCGGCCATGGCCCCGCGGCGGCGGAATCGCTTGACACAGCCGCACTTTTATGCTACAATAATCTGCGTTGCAGCCAGGCAGCATGCTACTGTGGCTCAGCCGGTAGAGCAGCTCACTCGTAATGAGCAGGTCGTCCGTTCGAATCGGATCAGTAGCTCCAGCAAAGGCTCCGAGGCCGTTTTTACGGCTTCGGGGCTTTTCTTTTTGCTCCGGGCCCGGGCAGGGCGCGGCTCAGCTGGCACACCGCCAGGCAGCAGCCCAGAAACGCCAGCAGGGCGCAGTCGGGCGGGACCCGCCGCAGAAGGACCGGCGACGGATGCAGCGCCGCGGCCGCGGGAACCGCTCCGCCCGGCAGCCACAGCAGCAGCCGGAAAAAGGCCAGGGACAGGGGCAGATGGAGCAGCCGGGCGGTCAGCAGCGGCCGGAACGACACCTGCGCCGGGCAGATGGTCCGCACCTGCAGCAGCACCGACAGCCCCTGCAGGCTGATCGCGGCACAGCAGAGCCACCCGGCCCACCGCCCCGTCCGGGAAGCCAGGTCGCACCCCGAGCAGACCTCCAGCAGAAGGGCGGCAGGCAGGCCCAGCTCCGGCGCCGCGGCGCTCAGCCCTCCCGCCAGCAGCCGGAAATACAGGATGAAGCCGCACAGTTTGACGTAGGTCAGGGCGGCGTCCGCGATGACCCCGTCCAGCCGCAGAGGCGGCAGCGGGTCGGTGCCGGCGGCAGGCAAAAGCTGCTCCGGCCCGGCCGGACGGCGGACCCGCCGCAGAAGGGCCAGGACCTGGGCGGCGAACAGACGCGCTCCGGCCCCGGCGCTGCCCAGCATCCCCTCGCCTACGGTCAAAATCACAAAGGAAGGCCCCGAGCAGATGCAGGCGGGCAACAGCTCCGCCGCTTCCCGGGCGGAAAGCCGGCCCGAACGGACGGCCTGGGCCGCCGCGTTGGCCGCCGGGGCAAATCCCCCCACCAGGCCCATCAGCAGGACGCCCCCTGCACAGGGAGCCCGGGCCCCTGCCAGCCGGGCCATCGGACGCAGCGGAGCTCCCAGAAGTTCCCCGCCGCCGCTGCGGGCCAGCAGGGTGGAAACGATCAAAAACGGGAACAAAGACAGCAGCAGCGGCCCTCCACAGAGGGCCAGCCCCTCCCGCAGGGCCCGGGCGCAGGCCGCCGGCGCGGCAAAAGGCAGCGCAGCCGTCAGCAGCGCAAGCAGGACGAAAACACAGCGGCGATACATAAGCAGCCCCCCTGCTTCCATATATATGGACAGAAGCGGCGTACCATGCCGGCGGCAGCACAGGCCCGCCGCACCGCCAACGGGAGGGGAAAAGGTGTCGAAACAACGCAAAGGGCGGCTGACGCCGCGCGGCTGGCTGCGGCTGCTGTTCGGCCAGCCTCCCGCCGGGATGTACCGGCGGCCGGCCGTCTACATGACTGGCTCCCAGATGGAGATCGAGCACTTCAAAACCATCCGCACCTACGACGAGAACAAGCTCTGCCTGGAGCTGTACGGCGGCGTTTTCACCGTGTACGGGGACGGGATGCAGATCCTCTCCCTGACGGCCCACCGCATCACCCTGCGGGGGCGGTTCGTGCGGACCGATTTTTCCGACGATGTGTGAGCAGAAGGAGGCGTCCGGATGGAGGCTGTACAGCTCTGGGCGGGGGTCGCCTTTTCCGCCCGCGGCGGCAATACCGAAGCCCTTCTCAACGAGGCGGCCGCCGCGGGGCTCCAGCTTGCCGCGCTGACGCCGCAGCCCGGCGGTTTTGACGGGCGCTGCGCGGCCTGGCGCTACCGGAAGCTGGCAGCCCTGGCCCGGCGGCAGCGGGTGCGGCTGCGGATCGGCAGGCGGCGGGGATTGTTTTTCCGTCTCCGGCCCCTGCTCCGGCGGCGGGGGTTGTGGGTGGGGCTGGCCCTGTTCCTGCCTCTGGTGCTTGGGAGCCGGAGCCTGGTCTGGACCGTCGCCTATACCGGGCTGACCCCCGGCCAGCAGGCCCGGGCCTCCGCCATCCTGCGGGAAAACTCCGGCCTGGAGCCGGGGGCCCGGGTGACGCAGCAGGCCCTGGCCGACGGGGAATACGCCCTTTTGCAGAGCGGAGAGTTCTCCTGGGCCAGCGTCAACTTTTTTGGCGGCCGGCTGGAGGTGGAAGCTGCGGCCGTCCAGCCGGCGCCCGTCCTGTTTTCGGGCAAGCTGCAAACCATCTGCGCCCGGACCGGCGGGACCGTCACCGAGGTGGAGATCAAAAGCGGTACCGCCCTGGTCGAGCCGGGGCAGCAGGTGGAGGCGGGCCAACCCCTGATCGGCACGGCCCGCACCGAGCGGGACGGCACCCCCATCTTCAGCCCGGCGGCCGGCCGGGTGACCGCCCGTTTTGTGTGGTCCACCGCCTGCGAGCAGCCCCTGGCCGTCCAGGTCCCCCTCCTGGGGGAGGCGCGCAGCACCCGGCTGCGCCTGTCCTGCGGGGGGCTGCATCTGGCGCTGCCGCGCTGGGGCGGGGCGCAGGAGGAGGACAGCCTGGCGATCACCCGCCATGTCCCTCTGGAACCGTTCGGCCTGCCTCTGCCGGTGGCCGTGGAAGAGACCACCTATTACGGACGCCGGGCCGGCGAAGTGGTCTACTCCGAGGAGCAGGCCCTGGCCATGGCCCGGCTCTCTGCCCTCCGGGCCCTGGAAGCAGAGTGGCCGGGAGCGGCGGTCGCCGCCCTGCAGGAGAGCATCGAGACGCGATCGGGCCGCCTGTACTATCGGGTCACCTATACCCTGCTGGGAGATATTGCCGGCGGGTGAGGCGCGAAAAAAATCCTGCCTGTCTGGACACCCAGAGGGGCAGGTTTTTTTCCGGTCTGCTTTTGCCCGGCGCAGGATCAGCCGGGCAGGCTGGCCAAAAGCTTGTTCAGGTCAAACGCATATTTGGCATGGCAGAAGTGGCAGACCACTTCGCAATGCGGGTCCTCGTCCCGGAGCTTTTCCAGCTCCTTGCGGCCCAGGCTGAGCAGCATCTCCCGGGTGCGGGCCTCGCTGCAATCGCAGCGGTAAGCCACCTGGCGGGTATCCAGCACCGAGGGGGCAAACCCGGCCAGCGCCTTTTCCATCATATCCCGGGGGGTCAGGCCGCTGCGCAGCATCTCGGTGACCGAGGGCATGGCGGCGATGTTGTTTTCCAGCTGGGTGATCTCGGCGTCGGTGGCCCCCGGCAGCAGCTGGACCAGATAGCCTCCCGCGCAGTGGATGGTCAGGTCGGGGTCCACCAGCACCCCCAGGGCGCAGACGGTGGGGATCTGTTCGCTGTAGGCGTAGTAGGCGGTCAGGTCCTCCGCGATTTCCCCCGAGACCAGGGGCACCTGGCCCACGGTGGGCTCTTTCTGGAGGCGGTTGTCCCGGATGACGGTCAGCACCCCGTCCTTGCCCACGGCGCCGCCCACGTCCAGATGGCCGTCGGCCCGGGGCGGCAGCTCCACCAGCGGATGGTCGATGCAGCCCTTGACGTTGCCGGTGCCGTCGGTGCAGGCGATCAGCAGCCCGGCGGGGCCGCCGCCGTTCACCCGCAGGGTGATGCTGTCCCGGTCGTCCTTCAGCATCGAGCCCATCAGGGCCGCGCCGGTCAAAAGCCGGCCCAGCGCCGCGCTGCAGGTGGCGCTGGTCTTGTGAAGCTGTTCTGCTTTACAGACAATATCCGTCGAATCTATGCCGCAAAATACGATGCCTCCGTTGTCGGACAGGCCTCGGATCAGTTCAGCCATGGTCTTCTCCTTCCAGCTGTGTATAGTTCTTGACCGCACAGAAAAAGTACCGCTCGCTGTCTGCGGCCAGAGGCCCGAAGGTCTCGCCGTCGCAGACCGACTCGAGGGTGAAGCCGTGCCGCTCCAGCGTGGCGCGGATCTCGGCCAGCTCATATGTATACTCGCAGAATTCCTCGCGGAACGCCTCGCCGGTTTCCCCGTCCTGGATCTCCAGCGTGATGCGGACCCGGCGTCCGTCCTCCTCCAGCCGGTTGCGCCAGACGCAGCCGGCCTGCCCGTCCGCAAAGGTGAAGGTGTTGTTCCCCAGCACCTCCCGGTGCTTGTAGGGGGTGTTCATGTCGAACAGCAGCACCCCGCCCTTCTCCATGAAAAAGCCGGCGTTGGCAATGGCCGCATCCAGCTGGGGCAGGTGGTTGAAGGTGTCGAAGGTAGACACCGCCCCCCGGATGGTGCCGTAAAGGTCGAGGCTGCACAGGTCCTGCTCCAGCAGCAGCAGGCGGCCGGTCAGCTCCAGCTGGTCGGCCTTGTCCCGCACCACGCAGAGCATCTCCTCCGATTGGTCGATGGCGATCATGTCGTACCCCGCCTGGGCCAGCATCAGGGTCAGCTCCCCTGTGCCGCAGCCCAGGTCGGCCAGGATGCCGTCCCGGATGCCGTGGGCGTCCAGCTCGGCCTGGATGTGCCGGTACAGGGTGTCGTAGTCCGCGTCCCCGTTGAAGGAATCGTAAAAATAGGCAAACTCGTTATACGCCATCGGCAGCCTCTCCGTCTTGGGGCCGGGCCGGCGCGGCGGCCTGGTCCAGGATAGCCTGCAGCTCGGGGATGCCGTAGCCGCTTTCGGCGCTGGTCAGGACCACCGCCCGGCATCCAAAGGCCAGGCAGGCTTTTTCAAAGGCCTGCCTCGTCTCCTCCAGCTGGCTCTTTTTCAGCTTGTCGGCCTTGGTCAGGGCCACCACATAAGGGATCTTGTGGTAGTGCAGGTAGCGCAGCATCTGGACGTCGTCGGCCCCGATGTCGTGCCGGCAGTCGATCAGCTGGACCAGCAGGGTGTGATTGCGGCGGGCCCCGAAATAGCTGTTGATCAGATCGTCCCAGCGCTGGCGGTCGGCGTTGCTGACCTTGGCGTAGCCGTAGCCGGGCAGGTCCACAAAATAGCAGTTATCCACCTCGTAAAAGTTGATGGTGGCCGTCTTGCCCGGCGTGCTGGACACCCGGGCCAGGTTTTTGCGGTTGCACAGCTTGTTGATGAGACTGGACTTGCCCACGTTGGACCGGCCCGAGAAGCTGATCTCCGGCCGGCCGCTGTCGGGCAGCTGGCTGGAAATGCCGTAGCTTGCCAGAAAAGCCGCTTTGTTGTAGTTCATGTTCTCTCCTTACAGTGGGCAGCGGGCGGCCGTCAGCAGACGACGCCCGGCTGCGGCGTCTTGTCTGCCGGCGGCGGCAGGATGGCGTCGGCGGCCTTGGGCTTGCGGGCGCGGGTGCGCCGGGCCGGCAGGGGCTTGGGGGCCTTGAGCAGGGCAATGTCCAGCACCTGGGCCAGGGTGGACACCGGCACGAACTGCAGGTTCTGCTTGACCTCCTCGTCCACGTCGTACAGGTCGCTCTCGTTGTCCTTGGGGATCAGGACCAGTTTCATCCCCTCCCGGTAGGCGGCCATGCTCTTTTCCCGCAGGCCGCCGATGGCCAGCACGTTGCCGTGGAGGGTGATTTCACCCGTCATGGCTACATCGCCCCGGACCGGCCGGCCCGACAGGCAGGAGATGAGGGCGGTGGTGAGGGTGACGCCGGCGGACGGGCCGTCCTTGGGGATGGCGCCCTCGGGGGCGTGGATGTGCAGGTCGCACTTTTTGAGCTTTTCGGCGTCGATGCCGTATTCCGCCGCGTGGACCCGGGCGTAGGTGATGGCCAGCTGGGCGCTCTCCTTCATCACGTCGCCCAGCGAGCCGGTGACGGTGATCTTGCCGGCGCCGTCCTCGATGACCTGCACCTCGATGGGCAGGGTCTCGCCGCCTACGCTGGTCCAGGCCAGGCCGTTGGCAATGCCCACGGCGTTGTCCCGATTGAGGAACTCCGGCTTGACCATCCGGGGGCCCAGCAGCTCTTCCAGCATGGACTCGGTGACCGAGACCTTTTCCGTATCGCCGGATGCGATCTTCCGGGCGCACTTGCGCAGGACGCTGTTGATGGTCCGCTCCAGAGTGCGGACGCCGGCCTCCCGGGTGTAGCCGTCGATGATGCCGTACAGGGCCTGCTGGGACAGGGTCACCTTGCCGGTCAGGCCGCACAGCTCCAGCTGCTTGGGCAGCAGGTGGCGGCGGGCGATGTTGTATTTTTCCACCCGGGTGTAGCTGGGCAGCTCGATGATGTCCATGCGGTCCCGCAGGGGGGCGGGGATGCCGCCCAGGTCGTTGGCGGTGGTGATGAACAGCACATGGCTCAGGTCATAAGGGATGTCCAGGAAGTGGTCCTTGAAGGTGTTGTTCTGCTCGGGGTCCAGCGCCTCCAGCAGGGCGGCCGCCGGGTCACCCCGGAAATCCCCCGCCAGCTTGTCGATCTCGTCCAGCAGGATCAGGGGGTTCTGGCTTTTGGCGGTGATCATGGCGCTGATGATCTTGCCGGGCATGGCGCCGATGTAGGTGCGGCGGTGGCCGCGGATCTCGGCCTCGTCCCGCACGCCGCCCAGGCTGAGCCGGACGTACTTGCGGTGGAGGCATTTGGCGATGGAGCGGGCGATGCTGGTCTTGCCCACGCCCGGGGGGCCCACCAGGCAGATGATCTGGGCCTTGACGTCGGGGGCCAGCTTGCGGACGGCCAGCATCTCCAGGATGCGGTCCTTGACCTTTTTCAGGCCGTAGTGGTCGTGGTCCAGGATCTCCTGGGCCTTGCGGATGTCCAGGTCATCCTCGGTAAAGGTGTTCCAGGGCAGGTCCAGGCAGGTGTCCAGATAGGTGCGGATGACGGTGGCCTCCTGGTTGCTGCCCTGCATCTTGGCCAGGCGGTCCACCTCTTTCAGGAGCTTGGTCTCGCTCTCTTCTTCCAGGTGCAGCTCCAGGATGCGGCGGCGGTAGTCCTCCGCCTCGGCGTGGGTGTCGTCCCCCTCCCCCAGCTCGCTGCTGATGATGTTCAGCTGCTCGTGGAGGTAATAGTCCCGCTGGTTTTTGTCCATGGACTCGTTGACCTTGTCGCTGATCTCCTTTTCGATCTCCATCACCTGGCATTCCCGGCGCAGCAGCTCGATCAGCTTTTCCAGCCGGCCGGTGAGGGTGTTCTCGTCCATCACCGCCTGTTTGTCCTCGTAGCGGAACAGGAGGTTGGCCGGGATGTACTCGCTCAAAAAGACGGGGTCGTCGCTGGATACAATGGCGAACACCACGTCCTTGGCCAGGCGCTGGTTCAGGGCCAGGTAATCGTCGAAGACGCTCTTGAGGCTGCGGACCATCGCGTCGGTCTGGAGGGCGTCCTCCTCCTTCGGGCCGCGGACCGGCGCGGGCTGGACGGCTGCCAGCAGGAACTTGCCGCCGTCGTCCAGGTCGGTCATGCGGGCGCGGTACTTGCCCTCCACCAGCACCCGGACCAGCTCGTCCGAGACCCGCAGCACCTGCTTGATCTCGGCCACCACGCCGTAAGTAAACAGGTCGTCCCGGGTGGGCTCGTCGGTGTCCATCTTTTTCTGGGCGACCAGGAACACGTTGGAATTGTTGCCCATCGCCCACTCGATGGCGGCGATGCTCTTGTCGCGGCCCACCTCAAAGTGGACCAGATTGTTTGGGAAGACCACCAGCCCGCGCAGGGCAATGGCAGGAAGATGGTGCGTCTGCCGCTCCACCTTGATCGTTACTTTTTCAGACATTGTGTGAACCTCCCAAAGCCGCGCCCAGTCTGGCGGCGGGCACGGCCTTTGTTCTGTCAGGCGGCAGGGCGCAGGGCCCTGTTCCTGTGTATTATAGCCGGTCGCGGCGGCGGTTGCAATGGGTCCCACTGTTTTTGCCAGCAGGCACAGCCCGGGAATGCTTTCCATCCGCCGCAGAGTTATTTTATGAGGGATGCCGCTCCCGTATATTGAAGCCCAGCTTTTCCAGCGCCGGCAGCAGAGCCCGCAGCACCAGCGAGGTCAGCGCGCCCATCACCAGCCCCAGCACCAGCATCACCGGCGCATAGTAGAGGGACAGGGACGAGGAGATGATGATCCCCGCGCCGATCAGCTGGCCCACATTGTGGGCAAAGGCCCCGCTCACCGACAGGATGAACCAGGTGGGCCGGAAGGGCAGCACGTCGTAGAGCAGCCACATCACCAGCAGGGAGAGCAGCCCCCCGCACAGGGAGAGGAACCCGCCCGTGGCCCCCGACACCAGAAAGACGAACAGCGCCTTGAGCACGTCCAGCACAAGGGCCTGCCGCACCCCCATGAACAGCAGGGCGTACATGACCACCACATTGGCCAGCCCCAGCTTCATCCCCGGCAGCAGGCCCGGGATGGTCAGCGCGCCCTCCGCAAAGGAGAGGGCCAGGGCCAGGGCAAACAGCATCCCCGACAGGGCGGCCTGCTTGGCTTTGCTTGGTTTTTGGTTGCGCATGGGCGGCCTCCTTTGGGGCGTCAGGCCCCGGCTTCCCCGGTGGATTCGGACAGGGAGCGCTCGTACTGCTCCTGCTCTTCGACGGCGGCTTCCCAGGCGGCAAACAGTTCCTCCTGGTGGAAGCGCAGGTCCTCCAGCTCGTCGCTCTTCTGGCGCAGCAGCTGGGGGTCGTTGTAGACCTCGGGGGAGTTGATCTCGTTGTCCAGCTCCACTTCCCGGGCGCCGCACCGCTCCATCTCCTCCTCGCAGGCCTTGATCTTGGCCCGCAGCTCGGCCCGGCGGCGGCGCTGCTCCTTGCCGTAGCCGGCTTTGGCCGCGGCGTCGCTCTTTTCGGGGGCGGGGGCGGCCGGGGCCGCGCGGCCCATCAGGGCGTCGTAGCTGGGGTAGAGGGTGGCCTTGCCGTTTTCCAGATACAGGATGGGGCAGGCCAGGCTGTTCATCAGATGGCGGTCGTGGGTGACCAGGAGCAGGGTGCCGGTGTAGGCCATCAGGGCCTCGGTCAGGTTCTCCCGGGTGTAGATGTCCAGGTGGTTGGTGGGCTCGTCCAGGAACAGCAGGTTGGGCCGCTCCAGGACGATCTCGGCAAAGCGGAGGCGGGCCAGCTCGCCGCCCGAAAGCGCGGCGCAGTCCTTAAAGACCGTCTCCCCCCGGAAGCCCAGCCGGGCCAGGTGGCTGCGCACCTCCAGCTCGGTCATCTGGGGGTACTTGTCCCAGATGGCGTCGATCACCCGGCCGGCGCCGGCCCGGTGCTGCTGCTGCTCAAAGATGCTGGGCCGGGCGCCGGTGCCCAGACGGACCATCCCGCCCGAGGGGCGGCGCTTGCCGTCCAGCACCTGCATCAGGGTGGACTTGCCCGCCCCGTTGGGCCCGGCGATGACCAGCCGCTGGCCCCGGCAGACGGTGTAGGTGAAGGGCTCCAGCAGGACGCGGTCCCCGATGCGGATGGTCAGATTCTTCAGGATGACCAGCTCGTTCCAGGGCTCGACGTCGTACGCAAAGCGGAAGCTGAGCCGGTTGGTCTCGTCCCTGGGGGCCTCGGTGATCTCCAGCTTTTCCAGCTGCTTGCGGCGGCTCTGGGCCATTTTGGTGGTGGAGGCCCGGACCAGGTTGCGGTCGATGTAGTCCTGCAGCTTTTCGGCCAGGGCCACGTCCGCGTCGTGCTGCTTCTGGCGCAGGGCGTCGGCGGCCTCTTTCTGGGGCAGATAGGCCGAGAAGTTGCCCTTGTACACCGTCATGCTGCGGCCCGCCACCTCCCAGATCTTGGTGCAGACGTTGTCCAGAAAGTATCGGTCGTGGCTGACCACCAGCACCGCACCGGAATAGCCTTTGAGGTAGGTCTCCAGCCATTCCATGGTGGCAAAGTCCAGGTGGTTGGTGGGCTCGTCCAGGATCAGGAAATTGGCCTCGGAGAGCATCAGCTTTGCCAGGGATACGCGCCCGCGCTCTCCGCCGGACAGGTCGCCGATGCG
>OERY01000166.1_pt1 | contig 12066 bp, 11 predicted proteins | sample 1540141 | NCBI WGS metagenome assembly OERY01 (sample SAMEA3891872, study PRJEB23780) | metagenome | biome: terrestrial biome; feature: animal house; material: Caecal content | place: Italy | collected 2015-05-05 | reverse complement strand
CTCCCCCAAGAGTCCACATCGACGGGGAGGTTTGGCACCTCGATGTCGGCTCATCGCATCCTGGGGCTGAATTCGGTCCCAAGGGTTTGGCTGTTCGCCAATTAAAGCGGCACGCGAGCTGGGTTCAGAACGTCGTGAGACAGTTCGGTCCCTATCTGTTGCGGGCGTAGGAGATTTGAAGGGAGCTGTCCTTAGTACGAGAGGACCGGGATGGACATACCTCTGGTGCACCAGTTGTCCTGCCAAGGGCACAGCTGGGTAGCTACGTATGGACGAGATAAACGCTGAAGGCATCTAAGCGTGAAACTCCCTCTAAGATTAGATCTCTCATCCTTTATGGAGTAAGGCTCGACGTAGACTATGTCGTTGATAGGTCGGAGGTGGAAGCGCTGTGAGGCGTGCAGCTGACCGATACTAATTAGCCGAGGGCTTGACCTACAAAGAAGCGTTGAATCGTCGTGAGCAGATGAAACGTGACAACAAGAATGAATGCAGGCAGCTTGCTGAAAGTCACATTGTTCAGTTTTGAGGGTGCGGAAACAGCGAAGTGCTGATCCGTTGCAAGCAGCGAGGATGGACCGAAGCGAGGGCGAGAAACCAAGAAACGCAAGTTTCTGTTTCAAGTCCGAGACGGAGGGAAGCCGAGCGTTGCGAACAGGAGAAGCATGACACCCCCTTCCATGGGCACCTTTAGCTCAGTTGGTAGAGCACCTGACTCTTAATCAGGGTGTCCAGGGTTCGAGTCCCTGAAGGTGTACCATATGGCCCGTTGGTCAAGCGGTTAAGACGGCGGCCTCTCACGCCGCAAACATGGGTTCGATTCCCGTACGGGTCACCACATTTCTTCGGAAATGACTTGACAAAGCGCACATAAGACAATATAATATGGATTGTTCCGCATGTGCGGTACAAAGTTGGTGCTGATTAGGGCGAGGGTCCACCCGTTCCCATCCCGAACACGGAAGTTAAGCTCGCTTCTGCCGACAATACTTGGCTGGAGACGGCCCGGGAAGATAGGTAGCGCCAACACAGGAAACGGTCTGGTCTGACTAGGCCAGGCCGTTTCAAATATTCCTCCATAGCTCAGTCGGTAGAGCACGCGGCTGTTAACCGCGGTGTCGTTGGTTCGAGTCCAACTGGGGGAGCCATGACGGGCCGTCACCTTGGGCGGCGGCCCGTCAGCCTTTTGAATGCACCACTTGGGCCTTTAGCTCAGTTGGTTAGAGCGGCCGGCTCATAACCGGTTGGTCCCGGGTTCAAGTCCCTGAAGGCCCACCAATCCCCGATGGGGTGCGGTGCACTCCATCGGGGAGCTTCTTCCGCCTCCACGGCGAGCGTACAGAGATAGGGGTATAGCTCAGCTGGTAGAGCAGCGGTCTCCAAAACCGCGTGCCGAGGGTTCGAATCCTTCTGCCCCTGCCATTGCGGTAGACAGCGAAGGCTGTTTGATATAGTTGCTGATTTATGGCCCAGTAGTTCAGTTGGTTAGAACGCCAGCCTGTCACGCTGGAGGTCGACGGTTCGAGCCCGTTCTGGGTCGCCATTGCAGCAAATAGGCGAGAGCCTTTTTGAATAGAGAGCCGCGTGAGCCGCGTGTATGCTGCTGTAGCTCAGTAGGTAGAGCGCATCCTTGGTAAGGATGAGGTCTCCGGTTCAAATCCGGATAGCAGCTCCAACAATAAACCGCCGAAATCAAATGATTTCGGCGGTTTTACTTTGTTTTAGAAACTTTATTGAGATATTCTGTGTTTTGATGAACTGGCGGTTTTGAGAGAAACCGACACAGAAACCGACACCGACAGAAAAAATGAGCCGGACGGGGAGCTATCCCTGTCCGGCTTTTTCTATTGCCTCCCGCACGATCTGGGCGGCCTGGCTGATACTTTCCTGGTCTGCGTGGGTGTACATACGGAGGGTCACGGCCTTGTCGCTGTGCCCCAGCGCCTCTGATACGCTGGCGATGTCCGCCCCATTGGTGATGGCGATACTGGCAAAGGTATGCCGCAACTTGTGGGGGTGCAGATCGGCGACACCGTACCGCACAGAAAACTTCTTCAAGTACCGGGTGGGGCTTTGGGGGTGCATCGGCTCCGGGCTGGCCTCCTGAGTAAAGACATAGGCACTGATGGATTTCTTGGCCTGCTCCACCCGGAGCTGGCGCAACAGGGCGAGTGTGCGTTCTCCCACATACACGGTGCGAAGATGGCTATTCTTTGGGGTATCGAGATAGACGCCTTTAGCCTTGGTGTAGCAGAGATTTCCCCTGATGGAGACGGCGCCGGTGGCAAAGTCTATGTTCTTCCATTGGAGGGCGCAGCATTCACCACGGCGAATACCTGTATCAATCAGCAGGTGAACCAGGGCACGCCATTTCAGCGGCTCCCGCTCCAGGCCTGCAACGATTTTCTGCACCTCCGAGGGAGTATAGGCCAGAGGGCCGCTTTCCTTTACTTCATCCTTCCGGGGCTTTGGGCGCTCCACCTTGTCCATTGGATTGCGGTCGATCATATCCCCCAGGTAGGCCATTTTGAAAAAGCTGTGCAGGATCGTGTAGACCTTGATGACGGTGGAGTGTGCCTTGCCTTCAGCTTGGATGTCCAGGAGCAGGGCTGTGATTTGGGCCGGGGTAATCTCCGGGAGCTTGAGGTCACCCAGGGCCGGATAGATTTTCTTATCCAAATAGCCCTGGTAGTTGGAGCGGCTGTTCTCGCTCATGGTGACGGTTTTGGAGGGCATGAATGCCCGCTCGCCGTATTGACGGAAGGTGAGGATTTTAGCAGCTTCAGCCGCAGCCTGTGCCTCCCGGTCCTTCTGCTCCGCCCGGCTGATTACCTCGCCGGCGTCGCTCTGTCGCTCGAACTCTGCGGCCACAGCGGCCAGTTCCCGCTCGATGGCCTTCCTGCTCCATCCCTCGGGAGGGTACCAGCGCCGTGTCAGGCGGGACTTGCCACGGCCCCGGCTGACGGAGATCTCATAGAACACTCGCCCGTCCTTTGTTTCCAGCTTTCGTGTTGATGGCATAGTCCACACCTCCTGCCCTCTGGAGAATTTCCGGGGCCTTTTTATTTGCCGTCTGCTCCTGCGGGTGCTTCTGCTACCGAAATCATTTTTTTCAGGATAGCTTGACTATCTTTGATGTACTCGCACACAATGTCAATCTTTTCTGGATTCCAGTCTTTTTCTGAAAGGGATTTCCGGGGATTCATCCCGCAGATTCTATGAACTGTATCAAGCAGTCGGGTATCGGCGGTATCAAGACGGTGTTGCAATTCATCACTGATAAACGTATAGCGGTCGGTAGGGTCGCTTTTGCCGGAAATTAAGTATTCCAGGGGTACACCAAGTTCATCCGAAATTTCTTTGAGACGCTCGAGAGATAATGCCCCCTTGGGGTTAAAAATATCTTCATATGGCTCTGATGTTCCGGTGCACTCTATGATATCACAGGGGTCAGCTGCAAGGAGCTGACTTTCTATGCGATTTTGCAAAATATCCAAAAAGGCTTGCTGCAGTTCATGGGACAATAGTTCAGGCGGCTCGCCAATTAGATAAGAAACGGAAACCTTCAATACTGAAGCAATATCCCGCATCGTCTGTAAGCTCGGTTCTCGTTGCTCTTTTTCGTATCGCATTATAGCAACGCCAGTTATCCCCAGGTGTGAGCCTAGTTCTTCTTGTGTCATGTGGACAGCTTCCCTTGCCGTTTTAATTCGCTTTCCGTAGCTTTCCATTTGGCTCACCTCTGCTAATACCATAACACAGACAATAATGAAAAACAACCATTTTGGAAAGAAAAATTTCTGTGCCTGTTGACAAATAACCAAAACGGTGGTATTATGCAAAAAACAACCGTTTTGGTTGGATGTGAGGAGGCGACAAAATGAAGATTGATACTAAAAAACTGGATTTACTGCTAGCTCGGCGTTGTATGTCCTTGAGAGACTTGAGAGAAAGCGCTTCCTCTCAAACGCTGACACGTATTCGCCGCGGGGAAAATGTCAATCCCAAAACGCTTGGCCGTATTGCTCAAGCGTTGGGGGCCGATCCGTCAGAAATTGCAGCAAGGGAGGGATAGCTATGACACCATTTCAAAAAATACCTGAGGCCTGTAAAACTACCGGCTTAAGTCAGTATTTCCTCCGAAAAGGGTGCAAGGATGGGACAATCCCGCATATTCGCTCCGGCCCGACCTACTACATCGACGTCCCGGCTCTGCTGCGAAAACTCGGAGGGGAAGCTGTGAACCATGACCGGGAAGCGAATACTCTGTCCGGGGATGAGGCCGGAACACCCCTGAGGAGGTAGGCACATGGAAGGAAGCAGACCTGGAGTGATGCTGTACTTCGAGACACTGCAAGCCATTGAGGAGTTAGAGGCGGAGGACACCAAGCAGATCATGAGCGCGATTCTTCGCTATTCCAGGGACGGGGAGCTACCTGCCCTTCAGGGAACCCTGGCCGCAGTATGGTCGCTGATCCGCTCGGGGCTTGACAGAGACAGAAGCAGATATGGCGAGAAGCAGGTGCGGGGGCTTTGGTTGACCTACTGCCGAAAATGCAAGAGCGCAGGTGATACGCCGTTGAGCTTTGAGGAGTGGGTCAGTTCACAGCACGACAACACTACGTTGCCGCTCGTTGAACGCTACGTTAACGAAGCCGTTAACGTAGCGTCACCAACTACAACTCCATCTCCAACTCCAACTGTATCTCCATCTGGAACTCCATCTCCAACTCCAACAATAGTAGATAAGATAGAAGATACTATCGTATCTTCTTGCGCGGAGCCAGAAGCTGGCTCCACGCCGCCGGTTATCGAACTACCCCTAAATGATGGTTCAGAGTATGGCATCACAGAGGAACAGTGCCGAGAATGGGCGGAGCTCTATCCTTCTGTCAATGTGCAGCAGCAGCTCCGCAATATGAGGGGCTGGCTGCTCTCCAACAAGGAGCGGAGGAAGACCAGGAGGGGAATCAACAGGTTTATCACAAACTGGCTGTCCCGGGAGCAGGACCGTGGACGTGCCGACCGCAGCACATCGAAGGGAGGGGAAAAACATGGAGCGGTTCCAGATTCCGGCACCCATTCTGGACAAGTTGAGAGAAAGTGGGGCGTCCCAACTACCGAGCTTTGATAGCGCGGAATATGAAGCTCGGCGGGTGGCGACGATGAATGCAGTTCAGGGCCACTTGACCGACTATAATTGCGACCGTTGCAAAAATCGCGGATATAGTGCAGAACTCCGGGATGGCTACATAGTCAGCGTAGAATGCCCATGCATGGCGATACGCCGCAGCATCCGCCGAGCCAAAGAGAGCGGCTTGGGGGAACTGCTGGAGAAACACACCTTTTCCGCTTTCCAGACGCCGGAGAGCTGGCAGAAACGGGCGAAGCAGATTGCCCAGGCATACGCGGCCGATCCGGACAGCTGGTTCGTTGCCTCTGGGGCCTCTGGTTCCGGCAAGACCCACCTGTGTACCGCGATATGCCGCCGGCTGCTCGCTGACGGGCGGGCTGTGCGCTATGTGATTTGGAGGGATGCCGCACGGGAGATTAAGGCTGCCGCCCTGGACAACGCCGCAAGGGAAAAGCTGGTGTTCCCTATCCGCAATGCTGACGTGCTGTACATGGATGACTTTTTGAAAACCGCGACCGGGGAGGTGCCGACAAAGGCGGATATTGAACTGGCAATCGACGTCATCGGGGCGCGGTACAATGCGAAGGCCACGACGATACTCTCTACGGAGTTATCGGTCGACGCGCTGCTGTCCCTGGACCAGGCTATGCGCAGCCGCATATACGAGTGCACAAAGAGCGGGGCCCGGTTTCTGAGCATAGCGGGAGAAGGGAGGAATTGGCGGCTAAAACAACAGTCCCAGGAGAACCAGGAGGTCCAGCAAACAGCTGTAGGCAGCGTATGAGAAACGCCTGTGGTTTGCTGGCGGCCGCAGACCGAGGCAAGAAAGAAGCCGGCACAATACCTCCATCCTGCCGGGGTAGGCGTTACATGGGGCATCATCCTCGGCCCGGCAGGGAGGGCGGACATGAGCTGGGTGGTCTGTCTGCATAACGAGCAGAGCCGCTCCATTGAGCGGGACGGGCCTCCCTGCCTTGGGCGAAACACTGGACATGATGGAACTGCAGGCTGTATATCGGAGTTAATTGCGTGGAGCGGCTAAATAATCTGGAGGCGATGTCCCGGGCAGGCAGAACTGCCGGCCGCCGCTAAGGCGGTACACCCACCGCCTTCCATCTGTGCCCCCGCCCTCCTGGCTGATTACCATGCGATTTGCGGACCGGCTGGAAGCTATACGAACGGGGCATACAGGGCGGGAGAGCGGCGTTAGGAGGTAGGGCTTGTGTCGACTTGGCCTTTCCCGCGCCTGCGCGCAGAGGGCTGTTGCAACGCCTCGAAAACGGGAAAAGGTACTGTGACGGCCCCTACCCAAAGGGTGCGGGCTCGCCGACCCCAAAAAACGCATAGTTAGTGCATCGAAAAAAGGACAGGTTTAGTTGAAAAAGTTTCAAATTTTGAAGGAGAGGTTGCTATGAATATCCAAGAAATTTTGAGAGTGGCGAAGGAACATGGGGCGGAAGCGGTGAAAGACGCCTTTGCGGAGCTGTGCCAGGAGAATCATAAGATTACCGCAGAAGCACAAGCGGCTTATGATGCGTATTTTGCTGATGTCCGGCAACGGGAGGCCAAAATCAGGCAGAAGGTTGAGGCCCTAGTCCAGGAGAGGGATACCCTCTCTGAGAAGATCCTCGCCATGCGTCCTTCTCTTGTTGCAGCGACCGTCGAGGGGAATACGGACATGGTAAGTAGAATCCAGAGCGATATGGCGGATATAGAGGCTCAGAAGGCGGCACTGACGACCCAGATTGAACTTCTGTCGGAAGCGCAGGTACCCGGGAGCGCGGAGCTTTTCCAGGCGGCTGACTCCAAGCTGAAGGAGCTGCGTGCGGCCAACGAACGGTACAGGGCCGCAGTGGGGGCGATCCACGATTTTGCAAGGGAGCAGCTGGAGCTGTGGGAGCGGATTGAGGACGATACAGCGTCCATGACGAAGTACAGTGGCCTGGAAAAGAACCGAGGCGGAACTGTCAGCCACGCCGAGAAGCTGTATGAGCATTTTCAGCAGAACTAAGGCCGCTACTACAGCTCGGGAGGAGGTGAAACGCTGATGATGACCGAAAAGGAGCTCCTGGAAAAATGTCCGGAACTAGCTCTTTACCCTGGGATGCTGGCGAAGGCGATGGAGAATCCAGAGGCATATATGACGGCTCGCGGGAAGGTAGATGCCAGGGAACTGCGGGAGAAGTTCGGCGTGGGAAACGGCAATTAGCCCCGAAAAAGGGAGAGAGCCGGCAATGGGCACCGGCTCTCTCCCTCCCTCATGGTGGATAGGGTAATTAAATTCTACCACGAAAGGGGCTTAGGGGCAATGACGAAACAAGACTTGGACCGACACCTGGAGCTGCGGCAGCAGCTGGCCGCTGACCTGGAATTGCTGGCATCCCTGGAGGCCGCGGCCGCTCCAAGGGCGCAGCGGCTGGACGGGATGCCCCATGCCCACGGCGCCAGGGACCCGACGGGCAACCTCGCAGCCGAGATAGCGGATATGCGGGAAACCGTGGCACGGCGCCAGGCCGCTGTCACCCGCTCGGAGGAGGCGGTGGCTGCCTATATCGGCACCATAGAGGACAGCCAGACCCGGATGATCTTCCGGCTTCGGTATATCCACGGCATGGCCTGGAAGGAGGCCGCCGCTGCGGTAGGGGGACGGAACACGGAGAACAGTGTCAAGTCTGTGTGCTATCGGTACATAGCCAGGGGCGGACCGGTGCGTATAGGGCGGCCGCCCAAAAGGAAGGAGCGTATGAATGCGAAAGAGATAGCTTTTGATTCAGTTGCAAAAGGAGGGTAAATCATGGCAAGCCGCAAAGAGTATGAGATGCTATTCCAGCTGAACGCACAGCTGGGCGGCAGCTACAACAAGACTTTCAAGGCCGCCCAGGACGAACTGGCGGCTATGCAGAAGGAGATACAGTCCCTCTCCAAAACACAGGCTGATATTACCGCCTATCAGAAGCAGCAGACGGCGGTGGAGAACACCCGGAAGCGCCTGGAGCTCCTTCAGCAGCAGTACGACAACATCCAGAAAGAGATCCAGCAGACGGGGGAGTTTTCCGCCGACCTGCAAAATAAGCTGCTCGCCAAGCAGCAGCAGATCGAAAAGACCACCTCCTCCCTGAATCGGCAGACCGAGAAGCTGGACGAGATGGGCGACGCTTTGAAAGAGGCCGGGGTCGACATGGACGACCTCGGCCAGAGCTCCGCCCAGCTCACCAACCGCATCGACGCGCTGAAAAAGGAACAGGAGGAGGTCGCCGAGGGCGCACAGACCTTCGGGAACAAGGCGAGCCAGGCATTCAGCACCGTCCACGAGGCAATCGTGGCGGCGGGCATCGCCACCGCCTTGAAAGAGGTCTATGAGTACTTCGCGGACTGCGCCCAGGCGTCTATGGACTTCGAGTCGGCGATGACCGGCGTGGCCAAGACCACCGACCTCACCGACGACGAGCTGTCCACCATGTCGGACGCCATCAAGGAGATGTCCACGGAGATCCCCGCGACGACCGAGGAGCTGGCGGCCATCGCCGAATCCGCCGGCCAGCTGGGCATCCACAAGGAGTCCCTGCTGGACTTCACGGAAATCATGGCTATGCTGGGCACATCGACCAACATGACCGCGGACGAAGCGGCCACCAGCCTCTCCCGTCTGGCGAACATCACTGGGATGTCCCAGGAGGACTTTGACCGGCTGGGCGCTACCATCGTTGACCTGGGCAACAACCTGGCGACGACGGAAAAAGAGATCGTGGACATGAGTATGCGCATCGCCGGTGCCGGCGCACAGGTCGGCATGACCGAGGCGGAAATCATGTCCTTCTCCGGCGCCCTGTCCTCTGTCGGCATCGAGGCCGAGGCCGGCGGCTCCGCATTCTCCACACTGATCTCCAATATGTCGCTCGCCGTCCAGCAGGGCGGCGACGGGCTGGAGCAGTTCGCGGACGTGGCGGGTATGTTCGCCTCTGAATTTGCAACGGCCTTTGAGGAGGACGCGGCCGGGGCCATCATCCAGTTTATCCAGGGCCTCGGCAACATGGAATCCGAGGGACGCAGCGCGATCGCCGTTCTGGACGACATGGGCCTGTCCGACATCCGTATGCGTGACGCCCTGCTCCGTGCGGCCGGTGCCAGCGACGTGTTCACCAACGCTCTGCAGATCGGCAGCAACGCCTGGGATGAAAACACCGCCCTGGTCAACGAGGCCTCCAAGCGGTATGCCACCACCCAGAGCCAGCTGACCATGATGCAGAACGCCTACAAGAACCTGAAGGTGGCCATCGGCGACGCCTACACCCCGGCGCTCCAGAAAGCCTACTCTGTGGGCACCCAGGTCCTCAATGCGGTTTCCCAGTTTGTCGAGGAAAATCCGGCTCTGGTCAACGCCATCACCGCCTTTGTGGGTGTGCTGGGCGCCGTGACTATCGCACTAACCGCATATACGGCAGTTGTGAAGATTGCAAATGCTGTAACTGCGGCCTTTGCCACTGTGTCGAATGTGGCCCTCGGTCCTATTTTTGCGGTGACTGCGGCGGTGGCCGCCGTTACTGCCGGTATAGTTGCGCTTGCTACTGCGGCCGCCAATGATGCCGTCCCGTCAGTGTCAGAACTTACAGAGGCTGCGCGCGGGATGAAAGATGCGATGGATGAAGCAAACGCTACGTTTGAATCCACCGCTGCCCAGACTGCCGCAACAGCAGAGGTCGCCGACCAGTACATCACAAAGCTGGAGGAGATGGGCGATTACACCCGGCTTTCCGAAGCGGAGCAGGAACAGTATCGGAATACCCTATCCCTGCTATGCGAGCTGGTACCTGAACTCTCCGACCTTATCGACGTGCAAAATGGTACCATTGAGGGCGGCACCGCTGCGCTCCGGGCCAACACCGAGGCTTGGAAAGAGAATGCCGAGGCACAGGCGTACCAGGAGTACATGAACCAGCTTGCCGAGCAGTATAATTCTGTCATGGTAGAGGCGGCTGAGAACAGTATCGGACTTACCAGGGCACAACTCCAAATGGAGGCGGCAAACGAAAAGTATAACGAAACTGTAGCTCGCATGGACCAGCTATGGAACGAGGCGGCAGCGGAGGCCGATGCCTACAACAAAGAGTTTTACGCCATGACCGACGCCACCAACTTCTTGACCCAGGAATATTACGACCTGCAAAACTCACTGTATGACATCAACGATGAAATCTATACAGCGGAGCAGAGCGCCAAGAGCTACCAGAAGGCCATCGAGGAAGACCAGGAGGCCGTGGCTGCCGCGAGGGAGGAAATGGAGTTAGCGCAGGTAGCAATAGACCGGATGGCTACGGCCAATGCAGCTAATGTAGATGTGACCGCTGAGGCTGCCGCCCAAACTCAGGAATTCCAGACCGCCATCACCGGCGTGAAGGAGGAAATCAACGCCCTTGTGACCGCCTACACCGAGGCATACGACGCCGCCCTGGAGAGCATATCGGGACAGTACCAGCTCTGGGACGAGGCCGCAGGCGTCGTTGCAACGAGCGCGGGCACCATCAATTCGGCCCTGGAGAGCCAGATCACCTACTGGCAGGACTACAACGCCAATTTGCAGACCTTGACCGAGCGCAGCGCCGACATCGAGGGCCTGAGCGAGATGATTGCCTCCTTTGCCGACGGCTCCGAGGAAAGCGTGAACGCGATTGCCGGCATGGCCGGGGCCACCGACGAGCAACTGGCGACGATGGTCGCCAACTGGCAGACCTTGCAGACCGAGCAGGAAGCGGCCGCCGGCAGTGTGGCCGACCTCAAGACCGACTTCACCGCCACCATGGACGAGCTGCAAGCCGAGCTTGCCGCCGACATCGAGGCGATGGACCTCGGCGCGGAGGCGGCAGCCAGCGGCAAGGCCACCATCCAGGGCTTTGTATCTGGGGCGGAAGGAATGTTGCCCCAGGTGCAGGCCGCCTACTCGCGAATCGCCCAGGCAGCCATTGACGCCATCGACGCCAAGCTGGAGATCCACAGTCCTTCCCACGTCATGGAGGAAAAGGCCGACATGACTTGGGCAGGCTACATCAAGGAAACCGAGGCCCTGCAGCCGGACGTGGCCGAGGCCATGTCCAGTGCCGCTGGCGCTGGTTTCGACGCCTTCTCCGCCGAGGAGCTCCAGGCCGTCGGGATCGCCCCGCAGCTCATGGCCTATCTGGCCTCCTACCAGGCCAGCAACGCTATCTCCGCAGAAGTTGGAGGAAATATCAATACAGTTCCCCAGACAATCACCTTTGAAATCACCTACGATGTTTCTGGCGCAAATGCGGACGACATTATGCCAAGGCTTGAGGCATACTCCGAAGACCTGGTAGATTTGATTCGTAGCGTGATAGAAGAAGACCGGGTAAATGCTCGTCGAATGAGTTACGATTAAAGCCAATCTCATGCGTTGTATATTTTTGCGGGCCTGACGTTTACTAACCACTGTACCAGTAGCCAATGAACATCACCATATGCACTTGTGCAATTTTTAGATTGGAGAGACGTAATATGGAAAGCGGGTCTATACTCAATGAAATGGAGATCCAAGAGATAATTTCTATGTTGACGCCAAATGAAGTGCGTGATGCACAAGAGAAGCTAAAAACATTCTTGAAGGAATATTCGGTAATCGGGCTGGAGCGTACTGTCGTTTTGGCATATCTAATCGGAGAAAAAAGTGGCCTATATACCAACACAGATGTCTCGGCAGCAAACTTCGCAGAACGCCTTCGGCAGATATATCGCATGGGGAAGAAACATGGATTTACTGAAGCAACTATGCTGTTCAATGGGCAAAAGAAAAAATCTAAAAATGAAAGCAATTTGTAAAGATTGATTAGCAGCATCAGGTTATCTTCATAGGTTCATGTTTGCGGCATCATGAGAGTCTCAGCAAAAGACCGCTGAACAGGAGCCCCCTCACAGGATGTGCA
>OERY01000161.1_pt1 | contig 12371 bp, 10 predicted proteins | sample 1540141 | NCBI WGS metagenome assembly OERY01 (sample SAMEA3891872, study PRJEB23780) | metagenome | biome: terrestrial biome; feature: animal house; material: Caecal content | place: Italy | collected 2015-05-05 | reverse complement strand
GCCCCGGACCCCGCCCGCTTTTTATAAAAAGCGGGGCAAAAACTTTTGCGCGGGAAGCATACGCTTCCCGCGATAGCATGTCAGAAAAGCCTCGCAGAGTTCCGTTGGCGGAAACGGCGTCAGCTTTTTTCCACAATTACAAAAGGCCCGGTGTCACAAGGACACCGGGCCTTCTGCGCGCTTTAGGGGTTGCTGGTCTTGTAGTTGTACATGCGCCAGACGATGGTGGCCATCTCGCTGCGGCGGATGGCGTTGACGCCGTAGTACATCACCTGCCCGTTGCTCAGGGTGGTGCCCTCCACGATGCCGGCCTCATACAGGCTCAGCACATAGGAGGCGGAGGCGTTGGTCATGGCCATGTCGTTGAAGGGGGAGGTCGTCAGCGTGGAGGAGGGCAGCTTCAGGGCCTTTGCCGCGATCTCCGCGATGGCGTAACGGCTGATGTTGTTGTCCAGGTTGTTCTCCGTGATGGTGCTGCTGGTGGGCAGCAGCCCCTCCCGGGCGGCCAGGGACAGGTAGCCGCTGGCCCAGTGGCGGCCGGTCTGGGCGGGCTCGCTGTAGCCCGCGGCCAGCAGGATCAGCTTCAGGGCCTGGGCGTTGGTGACGGTGGTGTCAGGGGAGTAGGTGTTGGGCGTCATGCCGTCAATGACGCCGGCCTCCGCCAGATCCATCACCGCAGTGTAGTACCAGTCGCTGCTCCTCACATCGGTAAAGCTCTTGGTGTAGGTGGTCCGCACCGTGATCTGAGCGGTGCCGGTCAGGGAGCTGTTTCCGGTGTGGATGGTGAAGGGGATATTCACTGTGCCGCTCTGACCGGTCCTGGGGGTGTACTTGACGTTGTTCACGTTCTGCAGGTCGTTGCCCAGATAGAACTTGTCATTGGAGGAGACGGCGCTGCCGGTGCGGCTGTCGGTCAGGGTGCCGGAGGTGGGCTGGGAGAAGGTGACATAGGTGTCCCTGCCGGCGGTGGAGCCCAGCAGGTCCTCAAAGTCGCTGGCCCGGAAGTTCACACCGGTGAGCCCCGCGGTGTAGCGCACCGTCAGGTTCCCCCGACTGAAGTCCACCTGCCCGATGTACAGCAGCTCCCCGGAGGTGCTGTAGGCCATGTACCGGAAGCTGTCGGTGAGACTGTTGCCGGCCACGTAGGTCAGATCGTCGATCACGTCGCCCCGACTGCTGCTGTAATAGAAGAGGTAGTCGTCCAGGTCCCGCTCCCGCAGGGCGCTGTCCCGGCTGGAGCCGGTGTAGTCCACATAGAGGGCGCCGTTTTCCGGCAGCTCCATGAGCTGGATGTAGAAGCTGGAGCCCCGGCTGCCGGTGGCCTCCTGGTACACATCCAGGAAGTCGTCCCCGTCCATCTGGACGGTGCCGCCGGAGGTCACCTGGTAGCTCACGCTCTCCACGCTGCCGGAGCTGACCAGAATGCACAGGTCCCCGGACTTGGTGGTCTGGGTGCCCCGGTTGTTCTCGCCGTAGGCCTCAAAGGGGATGGAGACATAGCCGCTGTAATCCTCGTCGGGGACAAAGGTCAAATCATCGATCAGCGTCCGGTTCCGGCCGCTGTCATCATAGTAGAAGGAGTCCCCGGTCCGCACCCGGGTGCCGGGGCGGGAGGCGGAGGTATAGTCGGCGTAGAGGATGCCCTGGCTGGTTCTGGGCAGGGTGGTGAAGCGGATCAGGGTCAGCTCCCCGCTGGAGTAGTTGTCCAGCCAGAAGTCCTCGAAGTCGTCCCCCGCCAGGGTCACGGCCTTCCCGTCGGCGGCGGTGTACAGCACATCCATATCTCCCAGGGGCTGCTCCACGGTGACGGTCAGCATACCGGGGTAGTCGTTGTCCCGCTCGTCGTAGGCGGTGAAGGCCACGGTGTAGGTGCCGGAGGAGTTCTCCGCGTCGTCCACCTCGAAGCTCAGCTCAGACAGGCCGGACTGATCCCTGTTGGGGTCGAAGTAGTAGCGCTCATCCCGCTTGGCGGTGATCGTCCCCACGTCGTTGGAGGGCACGGTGTCAAAGATGATGTACTCCGGCCGCTCCTCGCTCCGCTCGTTGACCGCGTCGTAGATCTGGTCCGCAATGCACACAGGGGTGCGGCTGTTGGTCTCGTCAAAGTCCAGGTATTCCTCGTCGGCGGGCAGGGCGGCGTAGGCGGCGGCCAGATCCTGGACCACCACGGTGACGGTGCAGGAGCCCGACTGGGGGCTGCCGCTGAAGCCGCTCCTGGGCACAGCCATGACGAAGCAGGTGTAGGTGTACCGGCCCTCGTCCTCCACCACGTCCAGGGGCAGGTCGTAGGTGGCGCCGGTGGCCACCGCCTCGCCGTCCTCATACCAGTTGTAGGTGATGGTGTACTCGTCGGTGACGTCCGCGCTGCCCAGGGTCAGCCGCGCGCCTTCCAGCTTCAGCTGGGCGTCGGTGTCCCCCAGCTCCACGTAGACCGTCTGGTTCCCGGGCAGGGTCAGCTTCACCTCGCTGTAGTTCACCGCCAGGCATTTAACGCACCGGCCGGTGCCGTCGAATTCATGGGGCTCCTTGGCCCTGCTGTAGTTGTCATAGGGGCAGACGGCAGAGTGGGTCTCTCCGTCGCCGTTGTCGGTGTATTTGGCGTCGTGGTTGTTTTTGTCTTCAGCCGTCTCTACCAGAGTGGTTTTTCCACAATTCTTGCAGACATAGCGGTCCACTCCGCCCTCGTGGCAGTTGGCCTCCGCCACAGTGGTCTTGGTGCAGTTGGTGGAGTTGCACTCCGGGCACCTGACGGTGGCCGCGAAGGCGGCGGGCGCCAGGGACAGGACCATCGCCAGGGCCAGCAGCAGGGACAGGCCCCGCCGGCGCGGCAGCTTTTGTTTCATAATCGGTTCCTCCTTCGGATAGTCTCACGGGGCGGGTCTGCCCCCGCCCCACAGCTCACGGCACCAGTATAGCATATCCTTCCGGAAAAATCTGTAACAAATCGTGATACAAGATTAAATTCAGATTAAATTTTCCGGCGGCGGGCCGCTCTCACTCCATAAGACGGAAGCTTCACCAAAAAGTTCCAGAGAATATTCTGCCGTTTCGGAATTTTTACTGGGGCTAAAACCGTTTTCAGGCCGTTGACAGGCGGGGAACCTGCCCGTATAATACATACTGTATCCAACAGGCACAATTTGAACGAAAGAGAGGACCCTTCAATGCGCGGCATACCGTCTTCCATCACCAGCATCCGGAAACAAGTCTTTACCGAGGTAGCCCGTCTGGCCTACGACGGCGACTACCAGCGAATGGAGGAGATCCCCTACACCATCATTCCCGGCGAGGAGGCCAAGTACCGGGAGTCCATCTTCCTGGAGCGGGCCATCGTGGGCGAGCGGGTCCGGGTGGCCATGGGCCTGCCCCTCCAGCCGGTGGACCACCCCTCCCGCATCACCGAGGGCCTCAGCGAGAGCGCCATCGCCGATAAGTACTACGACCCGCCCCTCATCAACATCATCAACTACGCCTGCCACGCCTGCCCCACCAAGCAGTACCGCATCACCGAGTACTGCCAGGGCTGCCTGGCCCGGTCCTGCCAGCAGGTCTGCCCCAAGGACGCCATCCGCTACGTCAACGGCAAGAGCTACATCAAGCAGGACCAGTGCATCAAGTGCGGCCGCTGCGCCGAGGCCTGCCAGTACAACGCCATCATCAAGCTGGAGCGCCCCTGTCAGAAGGCCTGCGGCATGGACGCCATCGGCGCCGACGACCACGGCCGGGCCAAGATCGACTACGACAAGTGCGTCTCCTGCGGCATGTGCCTGGTGAACTGCCCCTTCGGCGCCATCGTGGACAAGGGCCAGATCTTCCAGCTCATCCACGCCATCAAGCGGGGGGACAAGGTGGTGGCCATCGTGGCCCCCGCCTTCCTGGGCCAGTTCGGCCCGGAGGCCACCCCCGAGCGCCTCACCGCCGCCATGAAGCGCCTGGGCTTCGTCGGCGTGGCGGAGGTGGCCGTGGGCGCCGACCTGTGCACCATCGAGGAGGCCAAGGACTTCATGGCCGAGGTGCCGGAGAAGCAGCCCTTCATGGGCACCTCCTGCTGCCCCGCCTGGTCTGTCATGGCCAAGAAGCTCTTTCCCCAGTTCAAGGACTATATCTCCATGGCCCTGACCCCCATGGTCCTCACCGCCCGGCTCCAGAAGAAGAAGGACCCCAGCTGCCGGGTGTGCTTCATCGGCCCCTGCGCCGCCAAGAAGTTGGAGGCCAGCCGCCGGACCATCCGCAGCGACGTGGACTTCGTGCTGACCTTCGAGGAGCTCCAGGGCATGTTCGAGGCCAGGAATGTCCGCTTTGAGGACATCCCCCCGGAGGAGGAGGTCCCCCTCAACGAGGGCACCGGCGCGGGCCGGGGCTTTGCCGTCAGCGGCGGCGTGGCCAACGCCGTGGTGGAGGCCATCAAGCGCATAGACCCGGACCGGGAGGTGAAGGTGGCCTACGCCGAGGGCCTGGACAACTGCAAGAAGATGCTCATGCTGGCCAAGGCCGGCAAGTACAACGGCTACCTGCTGGAGGGCATGGCCTGCCCCGGAGGCTGCGTGGCCGGCGCGGGCACCATCCAGCCCGTAGCCAAGTCCGCCGCCGCCATCAAGCGATACAGCCAGCAGGCGGACTCCCTGAGCGCCATGGACAGCCGCTACGAGGCCGACCTGGAGCTCCTGGAGGAGAGAGAGTAATTCAGCCGCCGCTCTCCGGCGCGGGAGTGGCTCTCTGCCGCCGCGCAAATTCCCCAGTCTCTCTTTTCCGGGGGAATGCAAAAGGAGTCTCCCTCCGCCTTTCGGCGGAGGGAGACTCCTTTTCTACCCCCTCGATGGGGGTTGAAACGCTATGCGATCCGCTGCACCGGCTTTCCCGCGGCCGCCTCGATGAAGCGGCGGAAGTCGTCCGCCGTGCCGCCCTGCAGGCTCCCCTTGTCGTACACCTGCCCGTGGTTCTTGCTGAAAATGAAGACAAAGAAGTCGGCGGTCTCCGCCACGGCCAGAATCTTATCGTAATTCCACTCCGTCTTGCCCACATCTGTTGTGGAGACGAACTTGTCTTCAGAAAATACCGTCACAGCCTTCTCCGTGCCCGGAAGCAGCCTCTTTTTCGCCACGGCTCCGTTCAGCCTGTCCTCAAACAGGAAGACAAGCAGAAGGGCAAGCGCGGCAAGGGATGTGATGATCGTGGAAGCGTCAAGGGCAAAGCCGTCCGCCAGGAGCAGCAGCAGGGCGAAGACAATGACGATCCATCCCAGTATATGAGAACGGCGGCTGCGCTTTTTCCGGACGGTTTTCCGCAGTGCTCTCGCCATGACGGACAACGCTTTCGTGTCGTACCGCGTTTCAAAGGTAAATGCCATGCGCGACCTCCCTTTCCTGAACGTGTTGTCTGCATTGTACCATCCGGCAGGGGGCTGCGCAACGGCAAATTTGGGACCGCAATTTGGTGAAACCAACGGGGTTTCGGCCGGCGCCGTTTATTTTGAAGAGAATCCCCCGGCTTTTGTCTTTACAAACCGGCCGGGGCGTGATACGATGATTGCTAATCACAATTTATTGACGAAGGAGCGTATGTCTGCCATGGCCTTCTACTACAGCGAGCCCTCCCACACCTTCAGCGAGTACCTGCTGGTCCCCGGCTACACCTCCCCGGAGTGCGTCCCCGCCAACGTGTCCCTCCGCACGCCCCTGGTGAAGTACCGCCGGGGCCAGGAGGAGTGCCCCCTGAACCTCTCCATCCCCATGGTCTCCGCCATCATGCAGTCCGTGTCCAACGACACCCTGGCGGTGGCCCTGGCCCGGGAGGGGGGACTGTCCTTCATCTACGGCTCCCAGTCCATCGAGTCCGAGGCGGCCATGGTGGCCCGGGTGAAAAACTACAAGGCCGGCTTCGTCACCAGCGACTCCAACCTGCGGCCGGACCAGAAGCTCCAGGACGTGCTGAACCTGAAGGCCCGGAACGGCCACTCCACCGTGGCCATCACCGACGACGGCACCGGCACCGGCAAGCTCCTGGGCATCGTCACCAGCCGGGACTACCGGGTCAGCCGCATGGACCCCGGCACCCCCATCCGGGAGTTCATGACCCCCCTGGAGCGCCTGGTCACCGCCCCGGAGGGCACCACCCTGAAGGAGGCCAACGACATCATCTGGGACCACAAGCTCAACTCTCTGCCCATCGTCTCCGCCGAGGGGAACATGCGCTACTTCGTGTTCCGCAAGGACTACGAGGAGCACAAGTCCAACCCCGGTGAGCTGCTGGACGGCCAGAAGCGGTACATGGTGGGGGCGGGCATCAACACCCGGGACTACGCCCAGCGGGTCCCCGCCCTGGTGGAGGCCGGGGCCGACGTGCTGTGTATCGACTCCTCCGAGGGCTACTCCTGCTGGCAGGAGCAGACCCTGGCCTATATCCGGGAGCGCTACGGCGACACGGTGAAGGTGGGGGCCGGCAACGTGGTGGACCGGGACGGCTTCCTGTTCCTGGCCCGGGCCGGGGCCGACTTCGTGAAGGTGGGCATCGGCGGCGGCTCCATCTGCATCACCCGGGAGACCAAGGGCATCGGCCGGGGCCAGGCCACCGCCCTCATCGAGGTGGCGGCGGCCCGGGACGAGTACTTCCGGGACACCGGCGTGTACATCCCCATCTGCTCCGACGGCGGCATCGTCCACGACTACCACATGACCCTGGCCCTGGCCATGGGGGCCGACTTCCTGATGCTGGGCCGGTACTTCGCCCGCTTCGACGAGAGCCCCACCAACCGGGTCCTGGTCAACGGCCAGTACATGAAGGAGTACTGGGGCGAGGGCTCCAACCGTGCCCGGAACTGGCAGCGGTACGACCTGGGCGGCGGCACGTCCCTGGCCTTCGAGGAGGGGGTGGACTCCTACGTCACCTACGCCGGTCCCCTGAAGGACAACGTGGCCAAGAGCCTGTATAAGGTCAAGTCCACCATGTGCAACTGCGGCGTCACCAACCTACAGGATCTCCAGGCCAAGGCCAAGCTGACCCTGGTATCCTCCGTCTCCATCGTAGAAGGCGGCTACCACGACGTCACCCTCCGCTCCAACTCCCCCACCAAGTAAAAAAGATTGCCTCCCCGGTTAGGCAACGTCCCATAAGGAAGTAAAAAGAATTTTGGTAGGAACCGGCGTGTCAAGTCACGCCGGTTCCGATTCGTTTAAGGACTCCCTTCCAATCTTCAAAGGAATGCGGATTTGCCCCACATAGGTGAAATACAGATCGATTCGCACCTGCTTCCTTCCGTTCTCCCTTGCCGGGCTGTGCACCACGATCCTGCTCACAAGCTCATTGAGGATGGCGGCGTCGAGTTCTGGAATATCCAGGTACTTGTCCACCAGCTTCAGAAACTTGTTTACATCGGAAACCTGCCCGGCCTGTGTTTCAATTTCCCGTTCCAGCACAGCGGCAAGCTGCTCAATCTCTGCCTGCTCCTTCTCATATTGGCGGGATAATTTTAAGTACCGGCTGTCGGACAGCTTGCCCAGCACATTGTCCTCATAGATGTGCTGGATAATCCGGTCCAAATCCTCCATCCGCTTTTTTGCCCCGGAGAGGGCTTTCTGTTTTTCTGCCAGTTCTGCCTTGCGGCTTTCCTCGTCCTGCGCCAGCATTTCCAGCTTGAAATCCTTCCGGAACATACGGACATAACTCAATGTCTGCCGTATGGTTTCCAGCACGATCCGGTAAAGCACCTGTTCCCGGATATAGTGGATTTTGCAGGAGCCGGTGTTGCTCTTGTAATTGGAGCAGACGAAATGGTTCTGGCTGTCATCCTTGTAAGTGCTGCAGGTGCAGAAATACAGCTTTGCTCCGCAGTCGGCGCAGTAGAGAAGGCCGGAGAATATGCTGGTTCTTCCTGTTTTTGTCGGCCTGCGTTTGTTCTTCCGCAGTTCCTGCACCCGTTCCCACTGGCCCTTCTCAATGATGGCGGGCTGGGTGTCCTCAAAGACTTTCTGGTTCTCAACCGGGTTTTCCATCCGCTTTTTGAATTTCAGGGACTTGGTATAGGTCTTGAAGTTCACGGTACAACCCGTGTACTCCCGTCGCTCTAATATCCCGGCGACAGATTTTGCGCACCACTGATAAAGATTCTCCGGCATGGTCCAGCCTTTCTGCCTTGCGTGATAGGCGGTGACGGTCAGCACCTTGTCGTCTGTGAGGATTTTTGCGATCTGCATGGGGCCTTTCCCCGCAATGCAGAGGTTGAAGATACGCCGCACCACCTTTGCCGCTCCTTCATCCACAATCCATTTCTTTTTGTCCTGCGGGTCTTTTATGTAGCCATAAGGCGGGTTGCTGGCGATATGCTCCCCGGCTTCGCCCCGCATCTTTACCACTGCCCGGATTTTCTTGCTGGTATCCTTGGCGTAGTAGTCGTTGAATACATTTTTGAACACCGCAAAATCATTTTCTCCTTTGGCGCTGTCTACATCATCGTTGATGGCGATAAAGCGGACGTCATAGGCAGGAAAGATGAAATCCTGCAATCGCCCCATGTAGGAATACTCCCTGCCCAGCCGGGACAGGTCTTTGACAATCACAGCGGATACGCTGTAATCCTTCACATATCGCATCATCTCCTGGAACCCCGGCCTCTGGAAGCTGGTTCCAGAATATCCGTCGTCTATAAAGAATTGGATATTCCGAAACCCGTGTTCGGCAGCGTATTTGCTCAACAGGGTTTTCTGATTGGTAATGGAATTGCTTTCCCCGTCCAGGGCGTCGTCCTGGCTCAAGCGGCAGTATAATGCGGTAATTTTTTCTGGCTGCTGGTTCATTTGCTTCTCCTTTCTGTTCAGGCAGCCAAGTAAACGGTTGCCCTTATTATAACGCTCCGATTTCGATTTTTCAGCTATGTCTCTGATTCTTTTTCCTGCAAATCTTTCTCCATCAGCCGCTTGAGTTTCTTCACGATCCCTTCCGAGCCTTTTTCCGCAAAGTGGGGAATGACCGTATAGACGGTATTCCCCTCAAAGAAAGGATAGCTGCTGCCGCCAAGGTCAAAATAAAACGCCCCATCCTTGAAGTGCTTTTCCATCCGTTCCCCTACTGCGGGGTCAAAGTCTTTCAGCAGCTCATACAGCTTTTGGTCATCAATCATTGGCGCTCCTCCTTTCTTTAGCTGGCAGATTCAGGGTGATCACAGCCGGTCTGCCAAGCCCCTGTTTCCGGCGGAAGATCAAACCGCAGGATTCCAGTTCATGAAACACCCGTGTTGCCACCTGCCTGCTTCGGCGAAGTTTCGCTTTGGCGTCCTCCACAGTAAAGTACAGACGGATAGTCCCATCTGCTTCGATGTATCCTTTCTTCCTGGAAATCCCCGCCCGGTCTAAAAGCAGGGCGTACAGCACCTTGGCGTCATTGGATAAATCCAGGGGGATAAGGAATCGTGGGAAAATGATATAAGACGAAATATCGGTATCTGTTTTGTATGGAATCATAAATTCTCCTTTCTATCCATCATCGCTATGATAGATAGATTGATATTGACTATTTTGTATTTAACTCTTTTCTTATTAACTACCGTCTAAATCCGGGCTGTCTGACAGGCGGGAAAGCCACGGACTGAAAAACAGGATATGGGCGCTCCAGAGCGTCAGCTTTGCCATGTTCTGAAAAACCAATCCTGGATATTCCCGTTTAGGCAGACAAAATGAAGCGGGAACCTATATGTACTCAGCCTGCTGCCTGTCTGGGGAAATCCCGTTTAGGTCAGGAGCCTGTGCGGACAATTAGAAGCTCGTTCTGGGCGGGCATAAGGATTTATCCCTCTATCCCGTTGACCGGTGCTTGCAAAGCCCGCAGAATCAAGCCTTTTTCGTCTCTAATTGTCCGCAGGCAGCCCGCCTTTTCCGGTCACTGGCTGTTTTCTGCCTGCGGTGAACGATAGCGGCGCAGGACTTGCAGTATTTTGCCCGGTTGGAACCGGGAAGAAAGGATTGTCCGCAGACAGCGCACCGTTTATGTTCTTTCCGATGAAGCAAAGCAGTCACCAGAGGTTCATCCAAAGGCAGGACAGCGGCACGGAACCAGTTGCACAGCAGGGAGTAGGAAATGCTTTGCACACAAACACATTCTTCTCCATCGTCAAGGGCAAGGCAGTTCCCGCTCTCATAGTTGCAGCACTGATGGACCAGCTTTCTAGCTCTGCGGTATTGGGAGTAGGTCATCACGGGGATTTTCTCTTTGATTTCTATCACCTCCTTTTGGACGGTCAAAACACACCCTTCTATTTATCCGTACATTTTGACAGCAAAATGACACCCCCTTTTGAAAATAAATTTGAGATAGCTCAAAATCCCTCTCATATATCCGTATATTTTCGAGGGAATTATTGCGTGGACAAACACAAAAATACCCTTCTAATAGTCATTTCATTTTGAGGGGATTTTTACGGGGGGTTCAGCAGAAAAATTTAAAAATACCTCTCTATTAGTCGTGACATTTTTAAGGGTATTTTTGTAGGTGTTTCCACAAAAAAATACCATCATGGCTTTCATAAGCCATGATGGTATTTCTCAGATTTCAAATTTATAACCGATACCGTAGATGCTTTTCACATAGTCCGGCACATCCGGCGCTACCTTTATTTTCCTTCGCAGGTTGCTGATATGATTGTTGACCGCCTTGCGGGAATAGTAGTTGTAATCCTCCTGCCAGACCAAGTCCAGAATCACTTCATAGGAGTACACGCGCCCAGGGTGCTGGATAAGTAGAGAAAAGATGTCAAATTCCTTGACCGTCAGCGGAATTACCTGGCCTCGCACAGTGACAAGGCGCTGCTCCAAGCAGAAATACAAATCACCTTCCCGGATTTCCGTCAATGGCTGATCTGCCTGCGGAGGGATAAAATACTGGCCTCGAAGGAGTGTTGTGCATGGGACATCAGCCGGAATATTGCCAGCCTCATAATCACGAACAAACTGAGCCAGCTCCTTCTTTTGGCTGGCAGAAAGCAGAGCAAACAACTTTTCACCGATCTGTCTGCCGGAATCTTTTAAATCCAGTACGGCTAATTTCCCATGTTGTCACCACCTCACTATTTATTTGTTAAAGAACTTTTCAATTTTTGAAAAGCCTCTGCACTTATGGCGTGTTCAATATTACAAGCGTCATGCTCCGCAGTTTTACGGTCTACTCCAGCGTCTACAAGCCTTGCTGTGAAGAATTGATACCGTTCACATATTTGCTCGGCATATTGTCGGCCTTGCTGCGTCAAATAAAGAGTACCGTCCTTTTTAATGATATGTCCGGATTTTGTGAGTTCCTTTACTGCTCTGCTTACAGAAGGCTTGCTAACGCCTAAATAGTCTGCGACATCTATACAGCGAACATAACCATGTTGTTGATGAAGGACTAAGATTGCTTTTAAATAATCCTCCATTGATGAAGTTAAGGACAAATAGCATATCCCCCTTTCATAAATAGGTCTTTCATATCAAACAATACTCCAGCCTTCTGCACGCTCACGAATGTTAATAAAACTTCTATAAATGCCTTTTTGCTGGATAAGCTGATCGTGTGTACCTTTCTGAACAATTTTTCCATGATCGACAACTTCGATAGTAGCCAATCTGTGCGCGATAGTAACGATTGTTTTACCTTGTATCAATTCGCTGATAGCTTGTTGAATGAGATGTTCATTTTCTGGGTCAATACTTGCAGTCGCTTCATCAAGAAGAATAATAGGTGCGTTTTTTAGTATTGCACGGGCAATAGAAATACGTTGTTTTTCTCCCCCTGACAAAGAAGAACCTCCTTCTCCAATCATGGTATCGTAACCTTCAGGCAACGCCATAATAAAATCGTGGCAACAAGCCTTTTTAGCCGCTTCAATAATTTCATCTTCGGTTGCGTCTGATTTGCCGAACTTGATATTATTTCGGATTGTATCGTTAAATAAATATACGTTCTGAAACACCATACTAATATTTTTCAGCAGACTATCGCAGGTAAACTCTCGTACATCATGCCCGCCAATTTTAACAGAGCCGCTGTTTACATCATAAAATCTGGTAATCAGATTGCATATGGTAGATTTCCCACTTCCAGACGGACCAACGATTGCAGTTGTGGTATTTTGAGGAATCTGGAAAGACAGATTGTGTAATACCTCTATTTCCCCATATCCAAAGGAAACATCTGTAAAATCTATATTGTAAGAAGCAATGGAAAAATCACGCCCGGCTTCATCAATAAATTCCGCATTTTCTATGTTTTCCAGTTTATCCATTGAAGTATCAATTAGGCCAAGCATATGTACAGAATCATTCATATTTTCTACCGCACCAAAAATCATAAAGGCAAACATAGCTATCAACAGGAAAATTGAAATTGTTAGATTGCCTTGAATCGTAAAA
>OERY01000157.1_pt1 | contig 12442 bp, 12 predicted proteins | sample 1540141 | NCBI WGS metagenome assembly OERY01 (sample SAMEA3891872, study PRJEB23780) | metagenome | biome: terrestrial biome; feature: animal house; material: Caecal content | place: Italy | collected 2015-05-05 | reverse complement strand
GGATGGACCGGTCCGCTCCCTCGCAGGGCAGCACCGCCTGTTCGGGCGTTCCCTCGCTGAGATAGGGCTTGCGGCTTTCCATCAGGCGCTCCAGGGGCTGGCTGATGGCCCGGTCGGCGATCTCCCGCCGGCCCGTGCCGCTGACCGCGATGATGTGGTCCCGGTCGCAGACAAACGCCGTCATGGCAAAACTTTTGTTCAGCACGTCGGTGTACTGGCTGGCGGTGCTGTGCAGCTCCCCGATGGGGGAATACTTCTTAAAGATGACCTCGCCGTCTCCGGTGGTGAAAATCTCCAGCGGGTCCCCCCGCCGGATGCGCTGGGTGCGGCGGATCTCCTTGGGGATGACCACCCGCCCCAGCTCGTCGATGCGGCGGACAATGCCGGTTGCCTTCATAATGACTCCCTCGCTTTCCGTTGATTGGGCTCCGGAGATAGTATTTGTAAGAAAGTGGGGATTATACCCTCCGGCCCCAGCCGGCCCCCAGGCAGGCCCGTGCCGGGGCCGGGGCCGCCCCGCCCCAATTTATGACAGAATTGAAAACTTTTTTGCCACCCCCTTGACAGCGGGCCGGATTTGCATATAATAAACTTAGCACTCAAAGAGAGCGAGTGCTAAACAATCCGATCAAAACAGGGAGGCAGGACAGCATGGCAATGGATGAGCGCAAGCAGCGTGTGCTGCGGGCAATCGTGTCCCTCTACAGCGTCGAGGGCGAGCCTGTGGGCAGCAGCGTCCTTGCCAACTATTTTGATATGGCGGTGTCCAGCGCTACGCTGCGCAACGAGATGGCGGCCCTGACGCGGCTGGGCCTGTTGGAACAGCCCCACACCTCGGCCGGCCGGGTGCCCAGCGCCAAAGGCTACCGCTACTATATCGACCACCTGCTGGACGACAGCCAGCCGCTGGACCGGGTGGCCCGGGCGCGGGTGGACAGCGTGTTCGCCAGCCTGGACCACGAGCCCGACCGGCTGGCCCAGGGCGCGGTCAAGGCGCTGGCCCAGATGAGCGGCTACACCGCCGCGGTCAGCACCCCCTGCGCCGACGATCTTTGCATCGCCCACTTCGAGGTGGTGCAGGTGGGGCGGAACGCCGCCGCCATCCTGGCCGTCACCTCGGCGGGCTATGTCCGCACACGGGTGGCCCGGGTGCGGGAGGGCCTGACCCGGGAAAAAGCCGCTCAGCTGGCCTCCCTGCTCAACCACAGCCTGACCTTCGTGGCCGCCGTGGATCTGTCGCGGCGGGCCCTGGCCGACCTTTGCAGCCAGATCGAGCCGGCGCTGGTCCCGGTGGTCAGCGCCGCCGCCGCCATCCTGGAAGAATCCGCCACCCCGCGGGTCTACCTGGGCGGCGAGCCCTTCCTGCTCAACTGGCCCCAGCTGGAGGGCAAGGTCCAGACCATCCTCACCCTGCTCAACGACGAGGCCGCCGCGGCCCGGCTGATCGCAGCCCCCGCCGAAGGCGCCAGCGTCCTGCTGGGAGAGGATATGGAGCCCCGCATCCCCGGGCTGTCGGTGGTCAGCTGCCGGTACCTGGTGGGCGGCGGGCTGTATGGGTCGGTGGCCCTGGTGGGCCCCACCCGGATGCCCTTCAGTAAGGTGATCCCCTTGCTGGAAGCCTTTGCCGACGAGCTGGGCGAAGGGATGGCAGGCAAACGAAAAGACGCACCACAGGCCGCGCCGTACCGCGGCAGGCCGTGATCTGATAAGGAGGAGCGCAGATGAGCGAAGAAACCAAGAAGGCCCCCGAGGCTGAGACCTCCGGGCCTGCCGGCGCCCAGACCGGCAGCGAAGAGACTGCGGCGGAACAGTCCGCTTCTCCCAGCGCCGGGGCCGACACCGCCGGGGCCCCTGAGGCCGCCGGCGACGCCAAAGACGAGCCCAAAAAGAAGGACGGCTGGTTCAATAAAAAGAACCGCGAGGCCGAGGCCCTGAAGGCCAAGCTGGACGCCGCCGAGAAGAGCGCCGCCCAGGCCAAGGACCAGCTGCTGCGGGTGGCCGCCGAATACGACAACTACCGCAAGCGGACCACCCGGGAGGCGGACCAGAAGTTCAACGACGGGGTGTCCTACGCCGTGAACCAGATCATCCCCATCCTGGACACCCTCGAGATGGCGGCCAACGCCCCCTGCGCCGACGAGAACTACAAAAAGGGCGTCACCATGACCCTGGAGAAGGCCGCCAAAGCCTTCCAGACCCTGCGGGTCGAGGAGATCGAGGTGCTGGGCAAGCCCTTTGACCCCAACCTGATGAACGCCGTGCAGCAGGTGCCTGTCCAGGAAGGGCAGGAGAGCGGCACCGTCGTCACCGTCTACCAGAAAGGCTACAAGCTGGGCGACAAGATCGTCCGCCACGCCACCGTGGTGGTGGCCGAATAGGCCGCCCCGGACGCCCGCCGTGCCCGGAACGGGCCCCACAGATGAGATCCATCCCTTTTACCGCCTAGCGCGGTCACACCATACACCGAAATCACACCGAGCTTTGAGAGAGGAGCCTTGATTATGAGCAAGATCATTGGTATCGACCTTGGTACTACCAACAGCTGCGTCGCCGTGATGGAAGGCGGCGAGCCCGTCGTCATCCCCAACGCCGAAGGCGCACGCACCACCCCTTCCGTGGTGGGCTTCACCAAGACCGGCGACCGTCTGGTCGGCCAGGTGGCCAAGCGCCAGGCCATCACCAACCCTGAAAACACCGTCTCGTCCATCAAGCGCAAGATGGGCACCAACGAGAAGGTCACCCTGGGCGGCAAGGAGTACACCCCCCAGCAGATCAGCGCCATGATCCTTCAGAAGCTGAAGGCTGACGCCGAGGCCTATCTGGGCGAGACCGTCACCGAGGCGGTCATCACCGTCCCCGCCTACTTCACCGACCGCGGCGGCGCTCGCTTACGGCGCCGACAAGGAAGAGGACCAGAAGATCATGGTCTACGACCTGGGCGGCGGCACCTTCGACGTCTCGATCATCGAGATGGGCGACGGCGTCACCGAGGTGCTGTCCACCAACGGCGACACCCACCTGGGCGGCGACGACTTTGACCAGCGGATCATCGACTGGATGGCCGACGCCTTCCAGAAGGAGAACGGCATCGACCTGCGCAAGGACAAGATGGCTGCCCAGCGCCTGAAGGAGGCCGCCGAGAAGGCCAAGATCGAGCTGTCCAGCGCCATGACCAGCCAGATCAACCTGCCCTTCATCACCGCCGACGCCACCGGCCCCAAGCACCTGGACATGACCCTGACCCGGGCCAAGTTCAACGAGCTGACTGTGGATCTGGTGGACCGCACCATGACCCCCGTGCGCAAGGCCCTGGCCGATGCCGGCCTGCGCGCCTCCGACCTGAAGAAGGTCCTGATGGTGGGCGGCTCCACCCGTATCCCCGCCGTCTACGACGCCGTCAAGAAGGAGCTAAACTGCGAGCCCTTCAAGGGCATCAACCCCGACGAGTGCGTGGCCGTGGGCGCAGCCATCCAGGGCGGCGTCCTGCAGGGCGACGTCAAGGGCCTGCTGCTGCTGGACGTCACCCCGCTGAGCCTGGGCATCGAGACCCTGGGCGGCGTGTGCACCAAGATCATCGAGCGCAACACCACCATCCCCACCCACAAGAGCCAGGTCTTCTCCACTGCGGCCGACAACCAGCCCTCCGTCGAGGTCAACGTCCTGCAGGGCGAGCGTGAGTTTGCCCGCGACAACAAGAGCTTGGGCGTGTTCCACCTGGACGGCATCGCACCGGCGCCCCGCGGCGTGCCCCAGATCGAGGTCACCTTTGACATCGACGCCAACGGCATCGTGAAGGTCAGCGCCAAGGACCTGGGCACCGGCAAGGAGCAGAACATCACCATCACCGCCTCCACCAATATGTCCAAGGAGGACATCGACAAGGCCGTCAAGGAGGCCGAGCAGTATGCCGCCGAGGACAAGAAGAAGCGCGAAGAGGTGGACATCCGCAACGGCGCCGACCAGATGGTCTTCCAGACCGAGAAGATGCTGAAGGAGAACGGCGACAAGCTGCCCGCCGACGTCAAGAGCGAGGCCGAGAGCAAGCTGGCCGACCTGAAGAGCACCCTGCAGTCGGGCAGCATCGACGACATCAAGGCCAAGCAGGAGGCCCTGAGCCAGGTGTTCGAGCGGATGTACCAGGCCGCCGCAGCCGCCCAGCAGGCCGCCGGCCAGAACCCCGGCGCTTCCGCCTCCGGCAGCGCGTCGGGCGACAGCAAGCCCAACGACGACGGCGTGGTGGACGCCGACTTCAAGGAAGTCTGACCCCTGAAAAAAACGAAACGCCCCTGCCCCCCGGCCAAACCGGCGGGAGGCACCGGCTGAACGGGCAGGCGCCCCGGCGGGCCCCTGCCGGATAAAGGCAAAGCCGCTCCGGTTTTCCGGGGCGGCATTTGCCGGTTTTGAGGCCAGCGCAGCTGGCGGCGAGAGGTGAGTGGAAATGGCACAGGAAAAACGTGACTATTACGAGGTCCTGGGGGTATCCAAGACAGCCACGGACGAGGAGATCAAGAAGGCCTACCGTAAGCTGGCGCTGAAATACCACCCGGACTACAACCCCGGCGACAAGTCCGCCGAGGAAAAATTCAAGGAGATCAACGAGGCCCACGAGGTCTTGTCCGACCCGGAAAAGCGCAAGCGCTACGACCAGTTCGGCTTTGCGGGGGTGGACCCCAACTACGCGGCCAGCCAGGGCGGCGGGGCCGGCGGCTTCGGCGGCTTTGGCGGGGTGGACCTGGGGGACATCTTCGGGGACATCTTCGGCGGCGGCTTCGGCGGGTTTGGGGGCGGCGCACGCGCCAACCCCAACGCCCCCCGCAAGGGCCAGGACATCCGGGTGCGCATCACCCTGAGCTTTGACGAGGCGGTCCACGGCTGCAAAAAGAACATCACCATCACCCGGCAGCAGACCTGCACCGAGTGCAGCGGCAGCGGCGCGGCCCCCGGCAGCCAGCCCGAGACCTGCCCCGACTGCGGCGGCCGCGGCTATGTCATCCAGCAGCAGCGCACCCCCTTTGGAGTCATGCAGAGCCAGCAGCCCTGCACCCGCTGCGGCGGCAAGGGCAAGATCATCAAGAACCCCTGCAAGATCTGCCACGGCAGCGGCCGGGTGGCCACCAAAAAGACCCTGGAGGTCAGCATCCCCATGGGCATCGACGACGACCAGAGCTTTGCCCTGCGGGGCATGGGCGACGCCGGCGCCAACGGCGGCCCCGCCGGCGATGTGATCGTCATGGTCACGGTGCGGCCCGACGACCTGTTCCAGCGGGACGGCTACGACGTCTGGGTCACCATCCCCATCACCTTCAGCCAGGCGGTGCTGGGGGACAACATCACCGTGCCCACCATCGACGGCAAAGTGGAGTACACCCTGCCCGAGGGCACCCAGAGCGGCACCACCTTCCGCCTGCGGGGCAAGGGCATCCAGTACCTGAACGGCCGGGGCCGGGGCGACATGTACGTCAAGTGCGACGTGGAGATCCCCAAGAAGCTGAACAAGACCCAGCGCGAGGCACTGAAAAAGTTCGAGGGCACCCTGAAGGATGACAACTACGAAAAACGCAAGGGATTTTTTCGCAAGCTGAAAGACATCCTCAACAACACCAACAAATAACACAGCAAGACCCCGGAGGCCCGCAGGGCTTCCGGGGTCTTTTGCGCCCTCTCGGCGGAGGGGGGCAAAAAGAGGGCGGCGGCCCTACCCCGAAGGGAGGACCGCCGCCTGTTTAGGTCTTTGGTTTAGCCTCAGAGATCAGACGGTGCCGAACGCCAGAGCGGTTGCGACCCAGCCGATGGGGCTGCCCAGCGAGCTGGCGGTGGCCAGAACGCTGCGGACGCAGTTCAGGACAGAGGAGGTGGTGTAGTTCAGCCAGGTGTCAATGCCCTTCTCCAGGTCGGTGCCGAGGTTGCCGGTCTTGTTGGCAGCATACCAGCGGCGAGCGCCCAGCAGCTGGTCGATCCAGTTGTACAGGCCCAGGCCCCAGATAGCCAGGGAGATGCCGCCGGTGATAATAGCAGCAGCGCTACCCGCGTCAGCGCCGCCGGTGGTATAGGTCATCTCGTCCTCGGTCATGAGGTTGTAGTTAGCGGGCATACGAACGGTCATTTCCATAATAATGCTCCTTTTCTTTGCAAAGATTAGGTTTATTGAGAACGGATACATTCCAGCCTGCACGTGGATGAGATCCGAGCAGAAATGCAACCGTTTTGCAACCAAAAATCCGTCAGGCCAAAATCAGCAGGGGGATGCTCAGGGGCCACAGGCCCACCACCGTGATGGTAGCCACCAGATCGCGGGTAAAGTGGGACAGCGACTGGGACATATCTGCCCCCAGATCGTCCACCGCCCTGCCCAGGATGGTAAAAATGTTGCCCTCGGCATTGTCGTCCAGCCAGGCGTTGGCCTGCCGGATGCCCCAGATGTAGCTGGAACCCAGCACGCAGACGCCCACCACGGTGGCAACGATGCCCAGAACGTTCAGGGCGGATGTAGCGGTGTCCACAGCGCCGTCGATGGCGTCGCCGACACTGTCCAGCACGCCGCCGCCGTTCAGGTAAACCATTTCCTCCTCCGCGACGGGGGCGAAATGTTCGGGATAACGAATGGTGTCTTTCATAGGTAAAATCTCCTTTGCCAACCAGGGCGCGGCCCGCAGGCCCGCCCGCAAAACAGATTCCCCCACAACTTCCTCCGGCTTAGTTTCATTTTACCACATTGTGAGAGAATGCTCAAGAGTTTCCTTGAAAATTGCATGAAAATTGAGCGATTTTCATAGAAAGGATCGTGCCTCTTTGTGGAAAGCGGATGCCGCCGGTCAGCCTTCGATGCCCGCCCGGTAGAGGTAGGGGTCGCTCTTGAAGCTGTCGAAGCTGTACAGCACCAGGATCTGGTCGTAGCCGTTTTCCGCGATCAGGGCGTCCAGGCCGTAGTTGTAGTTGCGCAGGTCCACCACGTCGATTTGGGCGTAGTTGGCCGTCAGGAAAGGCACCAGCGAGTTGGCATAGCTGTCCTTGATGACCAGGATGCGGCCCTCGCCGTCCCCCTCCACCCGGCTGAAGCCGTTGTTGCCGTGGAGGAACGCCGCGTACTTGTCGTACACCGCCAGCTTGTCCAGGTCGTACAGGCCGGTAGCCTCCCCCTGGGTGGGCATCCCCGGGCCGGTGACGGTGTAGATGGTCAGGGGGTTGTCCAGCTCGTAGTAGGTCAGGGTGTCGGGCTGGGCGTTCCAGGTGCGGGCCCGGGAATAGAAGGTGCCGTAAAAGTCCGGCACTTCCACCGCGGTGTGGGCCTCCCGGTCAAAGGGGACAAGGCCCAGCGTCTCGCACAGTCGGCTGTAGGCATAGTAGGCCCCCAGGGTGGTCCAGTGGTGGTCGGTGCGGTAGTAGATATACTCATCCTTGTGGGCCGCCAGGGCGTCCTGCAGGGGGATATAGACGCCCCCGGCCTCCTCCACCGCCGCCTGGATCTGGCGGATATAGCCCTCTTCTTCCAGCAGGGGCGCATGGGCCGGCACCCGCTCCGGGTAGATGGCCGAAGCCGCCGGGGCCACCATCACATACACCCTGCCGGGATAGCGCCCCGCCAGGGCTCCCACCGCCGCGATGTTCCGGGGCAGGGTGCGCTCCTCGCTGGAGACCAGGCCGTAGGTGCGGTCAAACATCTGGCCATGATCCCCCAGCAGCACCCCGCCGCTCTGGGTCTTTTGGAGCAGAGCCGTTTCCACAAAGCTCTGCAGGCTGATCCAGGCATCCCGGCCGGGGATCTGGTCTTTTGTATACTGGGTGTAATCGTTGAAGAAGCGGTTCAGTCCCGCAGAGGACAAGATTTGCGCGGTCACGGCCGGGCGCTGGGTCAGGGTGGTGTTTTCCAGCTCGCTGACGGTGCGGTCGGGGGTGACGCAGTCCAGAAGGAACATCCCCACAAAAAAGAGGCTGAACAGGATCAGCACCGGGTAGTGGATCAGCCCGCCTTTTCGTTTGCGCTTGCGCTGCTGCATAGCTGCCTCCCAATTTTCAGATTCGTCCCGGCCGGCCCCGGAGGGCGGCGCGGGCTCGTTTGCGCGGATCAGAAGTTAAAGTACAGGAAGGGGCTGTTGGTGCTGCCCACCACGTAGGCCGTCGAGACCACCAGCAGCGTACCCACCGTCAGCACCCGGCTCCAGCTGCGCCGCCGCAGCACGTCCCAGATCTTTTCGATCAGGGGGGTGCAGCAGACAAAGGAGACCGCCAGCAGCACGCCGTAATTCCGCAGGAAATACAGGGCCGAAACGCCGGCGCTGGGGGTGAACAGCTTCTGGAACAGCAGCCCGAACTGGACGCCGGGGTCGTTGCCCACGAACATGGCCCAGCCCACCACCACGAAAAAGAGGGTGTACAGGTGGGGCCAGACCCGCCCCTTCTGCAGGTGCTTGAGCAGGAACAGTTTTTCCGCCGCCAGCAGCACAAAATAGTACAGCCCCCAGCAGATAAAGTTCCAGTTGGCGCCGTGCCAGATGCCGGTCAGCAGCTCGACGATGAACAGGTTGAAGATCTGCCGCTGGAGGCCCTTGCGGTTGCCGCCCAGGGGGATATAGACATACTCCCGGAACCAGCTGGACAGGGTCATGTGCCAGCGGCGCCAGAACTCGGTGATGGAAGCGGAGATATAGGGGTAGTTGAAGTTCTGGGGGAACTCGAACCCCATCATCTTGCCCATGCCGATGGCCATCATGGAGTAGCCCGAAAAGTCAAAGTACAGCTGGAAGCTGTAGGCCAGGATGCCCAGCCAGACCAGCCCGGTGGAGGCGTTGGCCAGCCCCACAAAGGTGACCGAGGCGTCGTCCGCCACCCCGATGATGTCGGTCCAGAGGGCGCCCACCGCGTCGGCCAGCAGGACCTTTTTGGCCAGGCCAAAGGTGAAGATGGTCATCCCCTCTTCGATCTGGGCGATGTTGTAGCGGTGCTTGTAGACGTGCAGCTGGGCCGCCACGTCCCGGTATTTGACGATGGGGCCGGCGATCAGCTGGGGGAACATGACCACATAGGCCCCGAAGTCGATGATGTTTTTCTCCGACGCCACGTCATGGCGGTAGACGTCGATGGTGTAGGAAAGGGTCTGGAAGGTGTAAAAGCTGATGCCCAGAGGCAGGACGCTGATCCCCTCGATGGGGGCAAAGCTTGTCCCCAGCAGGGCGTTGGCGCTTTCCAGCACAAAATTGGCGTACTTGAAGTAGAACAGCATCCCCAGGCTGCCCACCAGGGCCAGAGCCAGGAACAGCCGACGCATCCCCGGCCTGCCCTCAAAGTGGGCGATGGCCAGGCCGCACAGGTAGTTGATGAGGATCAGGGTCAGCATCACCGGGAAGAAGCGGACCTCGCCCCAGCAGTAGAACACCAGGCTGCAGACAAAGAGGACGGTATTTTTGGCCCGGGGCGGCGCGATGTAGTAGGCCGCCAGGGTAAAGGGCAAAAAGTGGAACAGGAAGATGATCGAACTGAAGATCAAGGCGGTATCTCCTTCCGGGTCGGAAAATCAAAGAAGAGCCCATGCCGCAGGGCACCGGCTCTGAAGGGGATCGTTTACTGTGCGTATTCGTTCATCACATCGTCCACAGCCGGGGCCAGGTCGCCGGTGCACTCGTTGGAGGCGATGACCATGACCACCAGGTTGTCCCGCCCTGAAATAATGGCGTTTTCCACATTGGCCTGGGCCTGGCCGAACTCGGCGTAGTTGCCGTAGAAGGCCACCTGGTCCTCCTTGTAGGTCTGCAGGGTCTGGCAGATGGCCTCGGCCTTGCCGGCGGCGGGCTGAATGACCAGCACCAGGCCGGCGTCGCCGTTGTCGTTGCTCTTGACGCCCTTGTAGGCGGCCACATCGTCGGGGGACAGCATGAAGTCGTATTCGATGTTCATGGCGGCGATCTCAAACTGGTTGGAGATGGGGTTCGCCTCCAGCAGCCGGCTCACCGCAGCGTCCAGGCTGGCGCCGCCGTTCTCCTCGCCGGTGCGGGCCCCGGAGGCCGCTTCCGGCGCAGCCGAGGACGCCGGCGCGGCGGAGGATGCGCTACTGGCGGAGGACGCGCGGCCACAGCCTGCCAGCAGGGCGGCGCAAAGGGTCAGGGCAAGGGCCAAAGCAAAAATGTTGCGTTTCATCATACGTTCCTTTTCCTTCTCTCGTTTTATAGATTCTGCGCACGGGACGCAGGGTTCAAACCTCTGTTTTCCGCGGGTGTGCCTTTGGGCGGAGCAGGGAGCGGCCGTTCCGCCCGGCTCCTCCCGGTCCCCAGATACACCCTATCTTATCATATCGGGCCATAAAATGCAATCTGCCCCCGGCCCCAAAAGGGCCGGAACCCAAAACTTTTACAACCTCTTTGCCTGCACCCTGCAAACCAGGGGCAGGGCCCTCACACCGCCGCGGCGATGGACTGCAGCTCCGCGATGTACTGCTCGAAAATCAGGCCGCTGGCGTTGATGCGGGCGGCGTTTTCGGGGCCCACATACCGCCAGTGCCAGGGCTCGTAGGTGATCTCGGTCACGGCCTCGGCGGCCTCCCCCTTGGGATAACGGAGGATGAAGCCGTAGTCCCCGGCGTGCTGGCACAGCCAGTCGAAGGCGGCGGTGTCCTCAAAGCCGGGCTCCAGGGCGGTGAACTCGGGGCAGTTCAGGTCGGCGGCCAGGCCGCAGTTGTGCTCCGAGTAGCGGGGCGGGTTGACGATGTTGGCCGCCATTTCCCGGGCGGCGGCCTCGTCGTAGCCCTGGTTCAGGAACTGCTGGGTCTTGTTGTTGTAAAGGGTGGTCTGGTACTCGACGCTGCGGTAGCCGCTCTGCATCCAGACGGTGATCCCGTCGGCGGCGGCAGCCGCCTGCATCTCCAGGAAAGCGTCGGCGGCCTCGGTCTGCAGGGTCTTGTTGATGGCGGTGGCCGAGCCGCACTCCTTGGTGTCGAAGGTATAGTCCTCGGGCATGGGCACCTGATGGTTCACCAGCACCATGCGGGGGTCGGCCAGCATGGCGGCGGCCTCGGCGGCGGTCAGGCCCAGGGCGTTCTGGGGCTGGGCCGGGGCGGTGCTTTCCGCCGTGCCGGCGGCCGTGCTTGTCCCGCCTGCGGCCCCCGTCCCGTTCCGGACGCCGGAGGAGACGGCCCCGGTCCCTTCCACAGGGGCCGGGGAGGCGGCCGAGGCCGAAGGCACGTCGGCCTGCAGGCGGGTCACCGCGAAGGAGACGCCCCCTGCCACCAGCGCCAGAGCGCCCAGCAGGACGGCCAGCCGGCGGATGGCCCGGCGGCGGCGACGGCGGCGCATTTCGGCCCGGGTCAGCCGGCGGCGGGGCGGATGGTGCGGATCATGGTTCGGATACGGCGGCATGGGCTGCTGCATAAGAAAAACCTCCCTGTCGGTTCAAAAAACGGATATTTCCGCCCCGGGCGGGCATACTGCCCATCAAAGCGAGGCGAAGGATCGTATGGAAATGTCATCGGAAGAATATGGCCGCCGGGTGCGGCGGGCCGGGCCGCCCTCCCGCCTGGGCCGGGACTGCCTGTGGGCGTTTTTTGTCGGGGGCGGCATCTGTACGGCGGGGGAAGCCCTGCGCCAGGCGTTCCTGGGGGCCGGCGCCGACGCCGTCACGGCGGGCACCCTGACCAGCTGCACCCTGATCGCCCTTTCGGCGGTGCTGACCGCTTTGGGCTGGTACCAGAAGCTGGCCTCCCGGGCAGGGGCGGGCAGCCTTGTCCCCATCACCGGGTTTGCCAACGCGGTGGTCAGCGCGGCCATCGAGTTCCGCTCCGAAGGGCGGGTCACCGGCACCGGGGCCAAGATGTTCACCATCGCGGGCCCCGTCATCGTCTACGGCACCCTGGCCTCGGCGGTCTACGGGGCGGCGCTGTGGGCGGCCGCCTTCTTCTCATCATAGAGGATACGCCTGCCGGAAGGAAAAAATTGCAAAAACCGGGCGGCGTGCACAAAATTCACACTTCCACCGGAAAGGAGCGACTGCGGATGGAGACTGCCCTGCGGCAGGGGGACACCCTGCTTTTTCCCGCGCCGCCGGTCCTTGCGGCCCACGCGGCGGTGGGGGGCAAAAAAGAGAGCGAAGGCCCCCTGGCCGGCGCTTTTGACGAGCTGAGCCGGGACAACCTCTTCGGCCAGGACAACTGGGAGGCCGCCGAGCGGGCCCTGCAGCTGCGGACGGCCCGGCTCTGCCTCCAAAAGGGCCATGCCGCCGAGGACTCGGTCAGCCTGGCCCTGGCGGGGGACCTGCAGGCCCAGTGCACCGCCTCCAGCTACGCCATGCGGGAGCTGGGCATCCCCTACGCGGGGCTGTTCGGGGCCTGCAGCACCATGGCGGAGGCCCTGGGGCTGGGGGCCGCCCTCTGCGCCGGCGGGATGGCCCGCGGGGTGCTGGCCATGGCCTCGGGGCACTTCTGTGCCGCCGAGCGGCAGTTCCGCACCCCGCTGTGCTACGG
>OERY01000156.1_pt1 | contig 12499 bp, 8 predicted proteins | sample 1540141 | NCBI WGS metagenome assembly OERY01 (sample SAMEA3891872, study PRJEB23780) | metagenome | biome: terrestrial biome; feature: animal house; material: Caecal content | place: Italy | collected 2015-05-05 | reverse complement strand
GAGCGCCACCTTGCCAAGGTGGAGGTAGCGAGTTCGAGCCTCGTCGGCCGCTCCAGAATAGCAAAACGTCGGTGCCGGCGCGCAAGCGTCAGCTCCGGCGTTTTCTGTTTGTCCGGCGGCGGGCGGTCCGCCCCGGCGCAATCCAGCAAAAAGGGGGAAACAACGTGATCTTTGGCAAGTATATCAACCGCTATTACATCCGCCACGCGCCCACGCTGCTGCTGGGCATCGCAGCGCTGATCCTTGTGGACTACATGCAGCTGATCATCCCGGAACTGTACCGGATGCTGATCAACGGGGTCAACAGCGGGCAGGTGCTGGTGGGGGGCGTGCCCACCGCGTTCACCAAACAGGTGCTGATGCAGAACGTCTGCCTGCCCATGATCGGGATCATCGTGTCCATGGTGATCGGCCGGTTTTTGTGGCGCATCTGCTTTTTCGGGGCGGCCATCCGGGTGGAGACCGAGCTGCGCAACCGGATGTTCGACCACAGCAAGGACCTGTCCCAGGCCTATTACCAGGTGAACAAGGTGGGCAACCTGATGAGCCTGTACACCAACGACCTGGAGACCATCCAGGAGTGCTTTGGCGACGGCGTGCTGATGTTCTGCGACGCGCTGTTCCTGGGGCTGCTGGCTTTTATCAAGATGTGGCGGATGGATCCGTCCCTGACCCTGATGGCCATGATCCCCGCCTTTTTGATGTTCCTGGTGGGCAGCATCGTGGGCCGGATGATGACCCGCCGCTGGGAAGAGCGGCAGCAGGCCTTTGCCGACCTGTCCGACTTTGCCCAGGAGAATTTTTCGGGCATCGCGGTGGTCAAGGCTTTCGTCAAAGAGACCCGGGAGCTGATGGCTTTCCGCAAGCTGAACCGGGAAAACGAGGAGATCAACGTCATCTACACCCGCATCTCCACCCTGCTGAACATCCTGGTGACCCTGTTTGTGGAGTCGGTCACCTGCGTCATCCTGGGCTACGGCGGCTACCTGGTCTACACCGGCCGGTTCAACGCCGGCCAGCTGGTGGAATACATCGGCTACTTTTCGGCCATCGTCTGGCCCATCATGGCGGTGTCCATGCTGATCGAAAAGACCTCCCGCGGCAAGGCTTCCCTCAACCGGATTACCGAGCTGCTGGATGCGCCGGTGGACGTGGCCGACCGCCCCGGCGTCCACGATCTGGCTGCCCCCCGGGGCGAGATCGAGTTCCGCCACCTGACCTTCCGCTATCCGGACGGGGAGTTTGACGTGCTGAAAGATGTCTCCTTCACCATCCACAGTGGCGAGCGGGTGGGCATCGTGGGCAAGACCGGCGCGGGCAAGACCGCCCTGGTGGACCTGATCCTGCGGATCTACAATGTGCCCGACGGCAGCCTGTTCATGGACGGGCAGGACGTGAACACCCTGTCCATCCGGTCGGTGCGGTCGGCCTGCGCCTATGTGCCCCAGGACAACTTCCTGTTCTCGGACACCATCTCCCACAACATTTCCTTCGGGGTGGATGCGGCAGGGCAGGAGGCCATCGAGCACGCGGCCCGGCTGGCCGACGTCCACGACAACGTGGCCGCCTTCAAGGAGGGCTACAACACCGTCCTGGGCGAGCGGGGCGTTACCGTCTCGGGCGGCCAGAAGCAGCGCATCTCCATCGCACGCGCCCTGCTGATGGATGCGCCGGTCCTGATCCTGGACGATTCGGTCTCGGCGGTGGACACCCGCACCGAAAAGGTCATCCTGGACAACCTGAACCAGGAGCGGGCGGGCAAGACCACGATCCTGATCGCCCACCGCATCTCCACCGTGGAGCGGATGGACAAGATCGTGTTTATCGACGACGGGCAGGTCGTGGACGTGGGCAGCCACGACGCCCTGTACGCCCGCTGCGAGGACTACCGCCGGATGGTGGACCTGCAGCGGCTGGAGGATGAACTGGGAGGTGGCAACTCATGATGCAGCTGAATCCCCTTGTGCTGGCAGGCGGGCTGATCGGCACGGTGTCCGCCCTGCTGATCTTCGCCTATGCCACGGTCAAGGACAAAAAGACCTCCATGGGCTTTGAGCGCAACATCCCCGACAGCGAGATCGTCCGGCGGCTGGCCCATTATGCCCGGCCCTACCTGGGCAGCTTCCTGGCGGCGGGGCTGCTGATGCTTTTTTCCATCGTGTACGACATCGTGTCCCCCCTGATCGTAGGCCAGGTGGAGGAGATGCTGGTGGGGGATTTCACCCTGCAGGCTCTGTTCGGGATGGTGGCGGTCTATGCGGGCATCCTGGTCTTTTCCATGGTCAGCTCCTATTTTCAGGCGGTCATCCTCCAGAAGGCGGGCCAGCGGATCATCTCCGATCTGCGGGAGGACCTGTTCACCCACATCGAGTCCCTGGCTCACGAGCAGCTGAACGAGATCCCGGTGGGCAAACTGGTCACCCGTGTGACCAACGACACCAACGCCATCTCCATGATGTTCACCAACCTGCTGGTCAACCTGGCCAAAAACTGTTTTGTGATCCTGGGCATCCTGGGGGCCATGCTGCTGGTCAACTACGAGCTGACCCTGATGGTGCTGTGCTTTGTGCCCTTCATCGTGCTGTTTACGGTGATCTTCCGCAAATTTTCCCGGCGTGCCTACCGCCGTGTCAAGGACCGCACCACCGACATCAACACCTACCTGTCCGAGAACCTCTCGGGCATCAAGATCACCCAGATCTTTGGCCGGGAGGGCGCCCGGATGGAGGACTTCCGCCGCCGCAGCGAGGCGTTGGGCAAGGCCAAGCGGGACGAGATCTTCGTCTTTGGCGTGTTCCGGCCGCTGGTGTACATGCTGTACGTCAGCTCGGTGCTGTGCCTGTTTTATCTGGGCGGCATGGGCTATCTGGACGGCCACTCCTTCCTAGGGCAGACCATCTCGGGCGGCACCATCGTCACCTTCTATATGTACATCTCCAAGTTCTACAACCCCATCCAGAACCTGGCGGAGCAGTTCAACTGGCTCCAGTCGGCCATGGCTTCGTCCGAAAAAGTGTTCTCCATCCTGGACCTGGAGCCCAGGATGGTGGACGCCCCCGACGCCATCGAGCTGCCTGAGATCCGGGGCGAGATCGAGTTCCGGGACGTCTGGTTCAGCTATGTGCCCGGCGAGTGGGTGCTGAAGGGGGTCTCCTTCCACGTCCAGCCCCGCCAGACGGTGGCCTTTGTGGGCTCCACCGGCTCGGGCAAGACCACCATCCTCTCGCTGATCTGCCGCAATTACGAGTTCCAGCGGGGGCAGATCCTGATCGACGGGGTGGACATCCGCAAGATCAAGATCTCCTGCATCCGCCGCCACTTTGGGCAGATGCTGCAGGATGTGTTCCTGTTTTCGGGCACCATCCGCAGCAACATCGTCCTGCGGCGGGAAGGGGACACCGACGAGCGGATCATGGAGGTGTGCCGCTACGTGAACGCGGACCGCTTTATCAACAAGCTGGACCACGGCCTGGACGAGCCGGTGCGGGAGCGCGGCAACAACTTCTCTGCCGGCCAGCGGCAGCTGATCTCCTTTGCCCGCACCATCCTGCATGAGCCCTCGGTGATGATCCTGGACGAGGCCACCGCCAACATCGACACCGAGACCGAGCTGCTGATCCAGGACTCGCTGGAAAAGATGCGCTCGGTGGGCACCATGCTGATCGTGGCCCACCGGCTGTCCACCATCCAGCACGCCGACAACATCATCGTGCTGTCCCACGGGCGGATCATCGAGCAAGGCACCCACCAGCAGCTACTGGAAAAACGGGGCCGCTACTATCAGCTTTACACCCTGCAGTACCACCGGGAACAGATGAAAAAATCCAGTTGACACGACCGCCCCGCACCGGAGGAAAGCTCCCGGCGCGGGGCGGTTTTATTTGTGCTGATTGCCGTTTTTTGTTTTATGAAAATTTCTATCGACTTTTAGCGGCTTCACTCCAGCGCAAAGAGGGCCTTTTCGTAATCTTTGACATAATACCGGATGTTCTTGCGCCCTTTGGAGAGGATGGTGTGGCCTTCGGCTTCCAGCTTTGCCTTCTGGGCCTCGACGCCGCCGGGGTACTTGGGGTTCAGCTCGCCGCCGGCCTTCAGGGTCCGCCAGTAGGGGGTCTCGTCTCCGGTGCGCTGGGCGCTGGCCCATGCGGCGATGGACACAAAAATGCCCGCCGTGATGGGGTCGGTGAAGTTGGCCCCGCCGGTCCGCGCCAGATAGGCCCGGATCTCGCCCAGAGTGATCACCTGGCCCCGGGGGATCGTTTTCATCAGATGGTCGTAGGCCAGGGGCGGGGCAAGGTACATTTTGTCGCCGCCGTATTTTTGGATGGACGCCGGGTCGGTGATCCGCTGGATCCGGGGCATCCCGTTGTCTTTGTGCAGCATGGCGTTGAAATCTTTCGTTTCTTCGTGCGCCATTTTCGTCACCTCCTGCTCTTAGGATAGCGGATGGAGCGGCAGAATGCAATGAGACGGTTTGAAAAAATTCACAGGTAGCGGCGCACCTTTTCTGCATAAGGGGCAGCCCCGCCGGGCTCGGGACGCCGCAGCGGGGCTGCCTGTAATTCAATCCAAAACGTTCCGGAGCCAGCCGTCCAAAAAGGCGAGCTGCTCCGCGGTGTGGAACCAGTGCTCGCCGCCCGCCATCACGGTGAGGCGGGCGGGGTGGCTGCGGACAAAGGCGTCCACCGTCTGCCGGCCGGTGAGGCCGTCCTGGTCCCCATAGAGGATCTCGGTGGGGACGTCCCACTGGAGAGGGCGCTCCCGGACGTAGCAGAGATACCGCCAGGAAAGGGGATCGCCCCATTCGGTGGGGATCTCGCCCTTTGCCTGCAGTTCGGCCTCCGATACGCCGGCCCAGCGCATCCGGTCCAGAATCAGCTGCTCCATATCCAGCACCGGCGAGATGAAGTAAGCCCTGGCAGGGGCGCACGCCCGGAAGGCGTCCATGGCAAAATAGCAGCCGATGCTGTTGGCAAGGACCGACACCCGCCGGTACTGCCGGCGAGCTTCGCAGTAGGCGTCCAGCAGCTGGCCGCGCACCTGCCAGGGCAGGCTGCCCTGGTAGCCTGCCCCGATCACGTCATAGCCGGGGCACAGAGGCCGGAAACGCTCGGCCTCCTGTGGGCTGCCGCCCTGGCCGTGGATGTATAAGATCACCTGGTCCATGGCGCACCTCCGGCCCCCAGGGCGTCGATCTGCTCCTGCACCTCGGTGAAAAAGCGGGACAAATGGAACCCGTCCGCCACGGCGTGGTGGATGTTCATGGTCAGAGGCATCATCCGCTTTTCGCCTTCCGCTTCCATCCGGCCCCAGGTGACCACCGGCGCCAGGAAGGTCCCTTCGTCAAAAACGTGCAGGTCAAAATGACGGTACCGCACCCAGGGCAGGCAGGACACGTCGAAAAAGTTGGGCGGCTGGTCGGGGACGACGGCGCGGAGGTCCCGGCAGCGCTCCCGGTCGCGCATAAAGCGCGCGTGAAAGGCAAACAGGTCCTCCTCGTAAGGGGTGACCATTTTGGTAAAAGCCTGGTCCTCCGGGTGAAAATGCGCGTAGCTGGGCCAGACCTGCTCCCACCGGATGAGGCTGCCGTCTGCGTCCCAGCCGTATTTGAACTCGTCGTGGCGGTTGATGACGCTGGACACGGTCCAGATCATGGCCGGATAAAATTTCAGGCCGTTCCTTTTGGCAAAGGCGGCCAGCGGCGCGGCGTCGATGTCCACCGTCAGGCTCATGACCACACGCATCCGGTCGATGTAAAAGGCGAACAGCTCGCCCCGGGCCCAGGTGTTCCGGTCGATTTTTTGATAATCCATCTCAATACTCCTTTTCCTTTTGATGCTTTTGCGTCAAACGGCAAGGCCATTGAGAGATAGAAGTCTGCTCCATACAAGTCTATCTTCTCAGGCCTTGCATGGAGCCGCGGCAATGCAGAGCTTCATGGTTCCACCTCCCTTCGCTGCATGATACCATCTCATTATAGCATAGAATGCCTGAAATGAAAATAAAATCCTGCCGGATTTTGTGAATTTATTCCAAAACAGGTTTACTTGTACCCAACACGCTGGTACAATAAAGGCAGAAAATCTCTTTTTAAGAGAAATTCGAGGGAAGGTGAAAAGCAATGTTTGAGACGATGCAAAAGATCGCCATCGCCCTGATGGTGGGGGCGGCGGCTGTGGGGGCCGTCCGGGACTGGAGCCGGGACGTCCCTTCGGTGACCGCCGATTATTACACCCAGACCTGGACGGGCGGCGAGATCGAAGCCAGGTACACCGCGATGGGGGAGTACGACGTTACATATGCGGAGTATCCCGCCCGGGATGTGCTCATCAAGCGGTATGAGATCTGGTATCCTTCCGACCTCGCCCAGGAGGACCGGGAGTGGCCCGTGGTGGTGATGGCCAACGGCACCGGCGTCCCCGCCACCCGCTATGCGCCGGTGTTCCGGCATCTGGCGTCCTGGGGCTTTGTGGTGATCGGCAACGAGATGCAGAACTCCTGGAGCGGCGAGGCCTCGGCCGGCGCGCTGGACCTGCTGGCGGAGCTGAACGAGGACCCATCCAGCCCCTTTTTCCATAAACTGGACCTAGACAACGTGGGCTCGGCGGGGCACTCCCAGGGGGCCATCGGGGCCATCAACGCGGTGACCAGCCAGCCGAACGGGGACAGCTACAAAGCCCTGTACCTGGCCAGCACCCCGTCCAGCCTTTATTCCTCCACCCTGGACTGGGCCTATGACCCCGCCCTGATCGACATCCCCTGTTTCATGGCGGCGGGCACCGGCCTGCTGGACGCCGGGGAAGCCGGCAGCCCCGAGGTGGCCCAGGACGCGCAGGAGGTCTCCATCTCGCCCCTGTGGTCCCAGGAGGAAAACTACAGCCTGATCCCCGCGGAGGTGCCCAAACTGCGGGCCCGGCGCACCGGCGCCGATCACGCCGAGATGCTGCCCTGGCCGGACGGCTACATGACCGCCTGGTTCATGTACTGGCTGCAGGGGGACCAGACGGCGGGCCGGGCCTTCTTCGGGCCGGAGGCCGAGATCCTGCACAATCCCCTCTGGCAGGACATCGAAACGAACTTGTGACAAGCAGCGCCCGGGCGCCCTTTTGCGGCCCCCGGGCGCGTTTTGGTCAAAATTGCGGATTGACATTTCCCCCGCAGATTGGTAGACTAAATAAGTATCCATGCGGGAGTGGCGGAATGGCAGACGCGCTGGTTTTAGGCACCAGTTCCGAAAGAGTGAGAGTTCGACCCTCTTCTCCCGCACCAAACGAAAGCTCCCGGACGCCAAAATGTCCGGGAGCTTTTTGCTGTGTGTTTTGTACGGACGGCAGAGGGCCTTTATGCGTTGAACACGTACCGGTCCAGCCGGCGGAAGGCTTCCTGCACCCGGGCAAAGGGCAGGGCCAGGTTCATCCGCACCGCGCAGGGGCCGTGGAACATCCGGCCGTCCTGGACGGCGACGCCCACCGCCCAGGCGGCCTTTTCCACGTCGTCGATGGTCTTGCCGTGGGCCGCGCACCACTGGGTGCAGTCCACAAACAGCATATAGGTGCCTTCGGGCCGGGCCGCCTCGACCCCTTCAAAATGCTCCCGGATGTAATCGCAGGCATAGTTGATGTTGCCCGAAAGCACCTGGCACAGCTCGTCCACCCAGACCTGCCCTTCGGGCCGGTAGGCGCCGGTCAGGGCGTGCATGGACAGGACGTTCATGTTGTTGTAATGGCATTTGGACGCCCGGGCGCGGCACAAGTCCCGCAGGCAGGCGTCGTAGATGATGTGGTAGCTGCCCACCAGCCCCGCCAGATTGAAGGTCTTGCTGGGGGCGTAGAGGGCGATGGTCCGGCTGCGGGCGTCGGGGCTGACGCTCTGGGTGGGGGTGTGCTTGTGGCCGTTCAGCAGGATGTCGGACCAGATCTCGTCCGAGATGACCACGCAGCGGTTGGCCTGGTACACCGCCATGGCCTGTTCCAGCTCCTCCTGGGTCCAAACGCGGCCGCAGGGGTTGTGGGGGCTGCACAGGATGGCCACATGGATGTGGTACTGCTTCAGTTTGCGGTCCATGTCGGCGTAGTCCATCCGCCACACGCCCTGCTCGTCCCGGACCAGGGGCGAGTGGACGATCCGGAAGCCGTTGTCCTGCAGGGACCTGGTAAAGCCGATGTAGGTGGGGCTGTGGACCAGCACCGGGTCGCCGGGGCCTGCCAGGCTGGTCAGGGCCGAGACGACCCCGCCCAGGACGCCGTTTTCGTACCCGATGCAGTCACGGGTCAGCAGGGCGGGATCGCAGCCGTTGCGCTGCACCTGCCACTGGATGATGGCGTCGTAGTAGGCGTCGGTGGTCTCAAAATAGCCGTAGGCGGGGTGGCTGGCACGCTCCATCAGCGCCTGGGGGACGGTGGGCACGGTGGGGAAATTCATGTCCGCCACCCACATGGGAATGGGGTCGAATCCCTCCTGAGGGGCGTCGGGCTCGGTGCCCCAGCGCTTGCTGCCCCCGATGCTCTCCACCGCCAAGGCGTCCCTTCCCCGGCGGTCTATGATGGAAACAAAATCGTATTTCATCCTGTCTGACCCATCCTTTCTGCTCCCTTGCGGGGTTTTCTTCAAAACAGATTTTCACGAGCCAGCATACCATATTTTTTTGACAATTTCCAGTATCTTCCCCCTTTCTCCCGCCGCCGGTATACTTTTGCCTTGACAGGGCATATAAAAGATGATACAGTGTGAAATTGATAAAGGCGACGACAGGGAGGAGTAGCCCTGCGGCAGGCGCAAGAGAGGGGACGGACGGTGCGAGTCCCCGCCGGGCCGCTGGGGGAAGGGCGCCCTTGGAGCCGCGGGGAGGCAATGCCCCGCCGGACGTCCCCGTTACGGACGGAAGAGAGCGGGCCTTGGGCCCGAATTCAGGTGGGACCGCGGACGGTATTCGTTCGCCCTGGAGCCATGGCGGCTTCGGGGCGATTTTCTTTTTCAGCCACCGAAACCGACCGATCTTGATAATAAGGAGCGATCAATATGAAGAACACCGAAAAGACCATGGAGAAGATCGTGGCCCTGTGCAAGGGCCGGGGCTTCATCTTCGCCGGCAGCGAGATCTACGGCGGCCTTGCCAACACCTGGGACTACGGCCCCCTGGGCGTGGAGCTGAAGAACAACGTGAAGCGCGCCTGGTGGAAGAAGTTCGTCCAGGAGAACCCCTACAACGTGGGGCTGGACGCCGCCATTTTGATGAATCCCCAGGTGTGGGTGGCCTCCGGCCACGTGGGGGGCTTCTCCGACCCCCTGATGGACTGCAAGGAGTGCAAGGAGCGGTTCCGGGCGGACAAGGTCATCGAGGACTGGTGCCAGGAGAACGGCTTCACCCTGGAAAAGCCCGTGGACGCCATGAGCCAGGGCGAGATGAAGGACTTCGTGGAGGAGCACAACATCCCCTGCCCCACCTGCGGCAAGCACAACTGGACGGACATCCGCCAGTTCAACCTGATGTTCAAGACCTTCCAGGGGGTCACCGAGGACGCCAAGAACACCGTGTACCTGCGGCCGGAGACCGCCCAGGGCATCTTCGTCAACTTCCAGAACGTCCAGCGGACCACCCGGCGGAAGCTGCCCTTCGGCGTGTGCCAGGTGGGCAAGAGCTTCCGCAACGAGATCACCCCGGGCAACTTCACCTTCCGCACCCGGGAGTTTGAGCAGATGGAGCTGGAGTTCTTCTGCAAACCCGGCACGGAGCTGGAGTGGTTCGCCTACTGGAAAAATTTCTGCCACCAGTGGCTGCTGGGCCTGGGGATGAAGGACGAGAACCTGCGGCTGCGGGACCACGAGCCCGAGGAGCTGAGCCACTACTCCAACGCCACCACCGACTTCGAGTTCGTCTTCCCCTTCGGCTGGGGCGAGCTGTGGGGCGTGGCCAGCCGGACGGACTACGACCTCACCGCCCACCAGAACACCTCCGGCAAGGACATGACCTACTTCGACCAGGAGAAGAACGAGCACTATATCCCCTACGTCATCGAGCCCTCCCTGGGGGCCGACCGGGTGACCCTGGCCTTCCTGGTGGACGCCTACGACGAGGAGGTTGTGGACGCGGAGAAGAACGACGTGCGCACCGTGCTGCGGCTCCACCCCACCCTGGCCCCCTACAAGGTGGCGGTGCTGCCCCTGAGCAAGAAGCTCAGCGGCAAGGCCCGGGAGCTCCAGGCGGAGCTGAGCAAGGATTGGATGGTGGACTTCGACGACGCCGGCTCCATCGGCAAGCGCTACCGCCGGCAGGACGAGGTGGGCACCCCCTTCTGCGTCACCGTGGACTTCGACACCGTGGGGGACGAGAACACCCCCGCCGACAACTGCGTCACCGTCCGGGAGCGGGACTCCATGGAGCAGGTGAGGATCCCCATCAGCGAGCTGAAGAGCTACCTGGCGGAGAAGCTGGCCTACTGATCCTTTTCCCGGCGGTCCGCCGCCATCGTTCGGAAATGTTAAATCTTTTGCACTTGCTTTGTAAAAAGAAACGCACTATAATGCAAAGGAGCGGTCTTGGCCGCTCCTTTGCTCATTTTTTGCGAGGTGATCCTTTGGACCGGTTTCTTGACAAGATTTTTCTGCTCCGCCGGGCCCCGGAGGCGGACTGGCCCCGGTGGAAGCAGGCGGCCTACGCCGCCTGGCCCATCTTCCTCCTGGCCTGCGCCAGCGTGTGCATGGGCCTGCTGCTGCTGGTCTTCGCCTACGGCCAGTACTCCTGGGGGGCCTTTCTGGAGTACTTCACCTCCCCGGCCCTGATGGCCCTGAACATCCTGCCCGTGGCCTTTCTGATCTTTCTCTTCTACGGCCTCACCGGCAGAGCCTGGCTGGCCTTTCTCCTGGGGGGCGGGGCGGCCCTGGGCTTCAGCCTGGGCAACTACTACAAGCTCTCCTTCCGGGACGACCCCCTCTACATGGAGGACATCTTCCTGAACCTCCGGGAGGCGGCGGCTATGGCCACCGGGCAGCACTACGACCTGTTTATGGACAAGCGGGTGGCCACGGCCCTGATCTGCTGGCTGGGCGGGACCCTGGTCCTCTTTTTCCTGGTCCGGGGACGGCTCCGGGGCTGGAAGGGCCGTGGAACAGCCCTGGTGGTGACGGTGGCCGCCGGCGCGGCCCTGACGCCCCTCTACCTGGACGAGGACACCTACGACAGCGTGGGCAGCTACGAGATTCTCAACCAGTGGAGCGCCACCCAGAACTATATCGCCCACGGCTTCTTCTATCCCTTCCTCCACAGCGTGACGGAGTTCGTGGAATCCGCCCCGGAAGGCTACAGCGCCGAGGAGGCGGAGGCGCTCCTGTCCCAGTACCAGGACGCCGACATCCCCGAGGACAAAAAGGTCAACGTCATCTCCATCATGCGGGAGGCCTACGCGGACTTCTCCCAGTTTGACATCCCCGGGCTGGACGGCAGCGGCTACGACCTCTACCACAGCCTGGAAGCGGAGAGCTACCACGGGACGCTCCTCACCAACATCTTCGCCGGGGGGACCGTGGACAGCGAGCGGTGCTTCCTCACCGGGGACTACCAGGTGAAGAACTTCCGCTCCGCCACCAACTCCTACCTCTGGTACCTCCGGGACCAGGGCTACACCGTGGAGGGCAGCCACCCCTACTACCAGTGGTTCTACAACCGGCAGAACATCAACAGCTACCTGGGCTTTGAGCGCTACCGCTTCTACGAGGGGGACTACGAGAAGCTGACCTCCGCCGCCCTGCCGGAGGACAGCGTCCTCTACCAGGAGGTCTATCAGGACTTTGTGGCGAACAAGGCCACCGGCAAGCCCTACTTCTCCTTCAACCTCACCGTCCAGAGCCACGGCCCCTACTACACCGATGCCTACTACGGCCAGTACGAGTACCTGACCGGGGACTACAGCGACGAGTGCAAGAACGCCATGAACAACTATATGAACGCCATCATGCAGGGGGACGCGGCCCTGATGGAGCTGGTGGACCAGCTCCGGGCCGACGAGGACCCGGTGGTGCTGGTGGTGTTCAGCGACCACATGCCCTGGATGGGGGACAGCAACGTGTTTTACGAGGAGCTGGGCCTCGACATCGACCCGGGCACCGAGGCGGGCTTCCGCAACCACTACTCCACCGAGTACCTGATCTGGGCCAACGACGCGGCCAAGGCCGTGCTGGGGGAGGACTTCACCGGGGAGGGCCCCACCATCTCCCCCTGCTACCTGATGAACCTGGTCTTCGACCTGTGCTCCTGGGACGGCCCCGCCTTCATGCAGGCCATGGACGAGATGATGGAGGTGTTCCCCGTGGTGACCACCCACGACTGCTACGTGGTGGACGGGGTGTTCACCGATGCCATTCCCCAGGAGCGCCAGGACCTGTTCCGGGACTTTCTCTACCTCCAGTACTACTGGCGCAGCGAGTTTCTGTTTGAAGAGGTTTTAGGCTGAATCCAAATACTGAAGGCGCCGGCCATGTGGCCGGCGCCTTCAGCGTCTCAGGC
>OERY01000149.1_pt1 | contig 13119 bp, 4 predicted proteins | sample 1540141 | NCBI WGS metagenome assembly OERY01 (sample SAMEA3891872, study PRJEB23780) | metagenome | biome: terrestrial biome; feature: animal house; material: Caecal content | place: Italy | collected 2015-05-05 | reverse complement strand
ACCGACCACCATGCGGTGATTCCCACCCGCAACATTCAGGGCGCGGACCTGTCCGGCCTGCCGGTAGGTGAAAAGGCGGTGCTGGAGCTGGTGGCCCTACGGCTGCTGTGCGCTGTGGCGGAACCTCATATCTATGCGGAAACCGCCGTTGTTGTGGAGTGCGCCGGGACAGAGTTTGCCGCCAAAGGGCGCACGGTGAAAAATCCCGGCTGGCGGGCGCTGGACGCAGCCTACCGCGCAGGGCTGAAAAATGCGGAGCCGGACAAGGAAACCGAGGACAAGGCTCTGCCGGAACTGTCTGAAGGTCAGACGCTGCCCCTTTCCGGTTCTGCCGTCAAGGAGGGCAAGACCACCCCGCCCAAACATTTTACAGAAGATACGCTGCTTTCCGCGATGGAGACTGCCGGGAAGGACGATATGCCGGAGGACGCCGAGCGCAAGGGCCTGGGGACCCCGGCCACCCGCGCCGGTATCTTGGAAAAGCTGGTGTCCACCGGCTTTCTGGAGCGCAAAAAGAGCAAAAAGCAAGTACAGCTCATGCCCTCCCATGATGCGGTATCCCTTATCACCGTGCTGCCGGAACAGCTGCAATCGCCCTTGCTGACCGCTGAGTGGGAGTACCGGCTGGGTGAGATCGAGCGCGGTGAGCTGGCCCCGGAGGACTTCATGGATGGGATTTCCACCATGCTCAAAGAGCTGGTGGGAAACTATCAGGTCATCAAGGGAACCGAGTACCTGTTTTCACCGCCCCGCGAAGTGGTGGGCAAATGCCCTCGCTGTGGTGGCGATGTGGCGGAGCTGCAAAAGGGCTTCTTCTGCCAAAACGAGGGCTGCAAATTCGCCATCTGGAAAAACAACAAGTGGTGGGCCGCCAAGAAAAAGCAGCCCACCAAGACTGTGGTGACGGCGCTGCTCAAAGATGGCCGCGCAAGGATCACCGGCTGCTATTCCGAAAAGACCGGCAAGACCTACGATGCCACCGTGGTGCTGGAGGACGATGGGCAGTACGCCAATTTCAAGCTGGAGTTTGACCAGCAGAAAGGCGGCAAACGATGAAGCTCTCCCTCTACGAACAGGAAACCATCATCCTCTACAACCAGGCCGATACCACCGCCGAGGTCTATACCCATGATCGGAAGCTGATGGAAAAGCTGACCCGACTTTCCCAAAAGCACCCGGAACAGGTCTGCAAAAAAGACAAGCACAATTTTACCGTTCCCAAACGCTGCGTGTCGGTTCGAGAGCCGTACAGCGCCGAGCGCCGCAAGGCTGCCAGTGAACGGGCCAAGGCTGCCGGATACAGGCCGCCAAGTCGTAACTAATTATATATATTCATCCCATTTCAATTTGTTATGTGGTATATTATTTGTAGAACAGATTGGAGTGAGTTTGAAAATGCTAAGAATGGATATATATAAGATCGCTATAAGATTCCGCAGGGCAATCATAGCAGCAAAAAATGAAGGAAAATTTCATCAAGGAGATCGAATGAGTAATTTTCCTGGTGGTTGTTGTGATGACTCAAGCGATCTGTTAGCGTATTATTTGCTAACAGAGTACAACATCCCATCCAGACAGATAAATGGGGTGTATTATACTGGAGATCCAAATGATACAACAAATCATGTATGGCTTGAGTTGGACGAGAACTTGTATGTTGATATTACCGCAGATCAGTTTCAATATTTTTCACACTTGGATGAAGGGGTATATGTCGGTGAAACGAATGCATTTTACGAAAATCTTGACCGTAAGCGCCCCTATACCAATTATGATGTTTCATCCGATGACCGCTTATGGGAGGATTATTGCATAATTCTTCAGTATCTGGATCGATAAAAAACGATAACTTTTCTATTAAATTGTGCAGGAGACCTTATATGGTTTCCTGCTTTTCTTTTACCTACATTACGGTTAGAAAGGAGTTGTACCATTATGTCTGACAACAAGCCCACCAACCGGGAGCGGTTGCAGGAAATCACAGCGGGTATTGAACAGGGTATCAAGGAGTTGTTCGAGAGCGAAAAGTATATGTGCTACCTGTCCGTCATGTCCAAGTTCCACCGCTACTCCGTCAACAACACCATGCTCATCTATATGCAGCGCCCGGACGCCACCCTGGTGGCCGGGTTCAACAAGTGGAAAAATCAGTTTGAGCGCCATGTGAAAAAGGGTGAGCATGGTATCACCATCATTGCCCCCACGCCCTACAAAAAGAAGATCGAGGAAATGAAGCGCGACCCGGATACTCATGCACCCATCCTGGACGCGGATGGCAAGGCGGTCATGGAGGAAAAAGAAATTGAAATCCCCATGTTCCGTCCGGTGAAGGTGTTCGATGTGAGCCAGACGGACGGAAAGCCCCTGCCAGAGCTGGCCTCCAGCCTGTCCGGGACGGTGCCGCACTATGAGGCTTTCATGGAAGCTCTGCGCCGCTCGGCTCCGGTTCCCATCGAGTTTGAGCCGATGGCCGAGAACATGGACGGCTATTTCTCCTCTGACCAGCAGCGGATCGCCATCCGGGAAGGCATGAGCGAGGTGCAGACTGTTTCCGCCGCTGTCCATGAGACCGCGCACAGTAAGCTCCACGACCCCAAAAAGTACGAAGCGGAGCCGACCTGGAAGATCGTGATGGTGAGCGAGGGCGGCACCAAGCATGACTTCCGTCTGGACTTCGCCACCGAAGCAGAGGCGGAACAGGCCGCCGCCGAGGAAGGCTGGCGCTATGTGGACGAGAATCGGTTTGAGTGGCGGTTGGAAGTGGAGGAAGATCTGACGGCGGTGAAACAGGCCGCCAAGAACCGCAACACCGAGGAAGTGGAGGCCGAGAGCATTTCTTATGCGGTTTGCCAGTATTTCGGCATCCAGACCGGCGAGAACAGTTTTGGCTACATCGCTTCCTGGTCGAAGGACAAGGAGCTGAAGGAGCTGCGGGCCAGTCTGGAGACCATCAACAAGACTTCCTGCGAGCTGATTAACGACATCGAGCGCAACTACAAGGAAATCTGCAAGGAGCGCGGCATTGACCTGACTGCCGCCACGGAACCGCAGCAGGACTCTATCGAGCAGCTGGCAGCAGACATCGACCAGTTCACTTTCGATTATGACCCTTATGAGTATCGGAACAATGCAGATAGCCGTGAGGACGCACTGCACGAACTGACTGCCACACTCCGAAGCGGAGATGCCAGCGGTGTACGCGAATGGCTCCAGAATATCGTGAACGAGGATGAACCGGATGAAACCACCCAAAAAGCTGCCGAGCTTATGGGACGCTTGGATCAGCTGGTGCCGATGACTGAACCGGAACAGCTGACCGAGCCGGAAAATACCGAAAGTGTCCAGCCCAGCGCCGAGTACCGGGAGGCCCTGTTGGTGCTGGATGATACCAGCTACCTTCATGTTCAGCCCTGCGACACCGGCTGGGACTACACGCTCTACGATGTGGCAACCATGAAGCAGATGGACGGCGGCCAGTTGGACGGGCCGGATATGGGCCGTTCCACAGCGGTTAGCCATATCTGCGAGGACCTGGGGATGGGCGGCAAGTCCATCAAGTATGCGCCGCTGTCCATGATCGAGACTTTGCAGGAGGCGGCTTACCACCAGATGCAGGAACAGGTCAGCCAGCAGACCACAGAAGCTGCCGCCACCCAGCTGCCGGATGCCCAGGAGCAGGCGTTGGACGAGTATCCCATGCCGGACCCGGCACTGACTCAGGATGATCTGGAGAAATGCGGCTACCTGGACGGTGACCTTCTGCCCCTCTCCAAAGAGCGAGCCTATGAGCTGATGGAGCGAGACCTGACCGTTTATATCGTCCAGGAGGGTGAAAACCCGGAAATGGCCTTTGACACTGCCGACCTGGACGCCCATGACGGTATCTTTGCTGTGTCCCGCGAGGAATGGGAGCAAAGCCCGGACTTTCACGAAAAAGTTTTGGAACGACAGGATCGGCAGTTGGAACGGGAACAGGCGTTTCTTTCCCATGAGGGAAATTGTTTTGCTATTTATCAGGTGAGCAAGGATGACCCGCAGAATGTGCGTTTTATGAATCTGGATTGGCTGCAATCGCACAATCTGTCCGTAGAGCGGAGTAACTATGACCTTATCTATACCGCCCCTCTGGACGGTTCCGGCAGCACTATGGAGCAGCTGGAAAGGCTGTATGAGCAGTTCAATCTGCAAAAGCCGGTGGATTTTCACAGCCCGTCTATGAGCGTCAGTGACATCGTTGCCATCAAGCAGAATGGTCAGGTATCCTGTCATTACTGCGACAGTGTTGGTTTCACCCAGGTGCAAGGTTTCTTGCCGGAAAATTCGCTGAGAAATGCGGAAATGACGGTGGAAGATGATTACGGCATGATCGACGGTATCATCAATAACGGCCCAAAGGAGCCGACAGTGGCCCAGCTGGAACAACAGGCCCGCAGTGGTCAGCCCATTTCTCTTATGGACTTGGCAGCAGCCGTCCATCGAGAGGAACGGGAAAAGAAAAAGTCCGTAATGGAGCAGCTGAAAAGCCAGCCCAAGACGGAACACAAAAAGACAGCGCAAAAAAAGAGCGCGGAAAGGGAGCTTTGATATGAACAACTTCACCTTTGAGGAAACGAACCTTCTTTGCATCTACAACACCGGCAGCCGCACCGGGCTGATCGACGCTCTGACGGAGATGCGCGGTGAGCTTTCGCCGGAGGAAGCCGAGCTGCGGGAACTGACGGACAGCGCCCTGGGTAAACTCCAAGCTATGAACGACACCGAGTTTGCCGAACTGGAGCTGTACCCAGATTTCGACGAGTAAAAAACACACATAAAGACCTGATGGGACGGCCTGATATGCCGTCCCATTTCTATTCAACATGAAGGGAGGACAGAAAACCATGCCATCCAAAGCTGAATTTTACCGGCAGATGGCCGAACAGGTATCGACCCAGCTTGTAGGCAGCTGGAAGGAGTGGACGGCTTTTCTCACCACCGCCGCCCGCCTTTATAAATACCCATTCCACGAGCAAATGATGATTTACGCCCAGCGCCCGGATGCCACCGCCTGCGCCGAGTATGACCTGTGGAATGAAAAAATGGGACGGTATGTGCGCCGTGGCTCCAAGGGTATTGCCCTGGTGGACGATTCCGGCGACAAGCTTCGCCTGCGCTATGTGTTCGATATTTCCGATACCGGCACCCGTGAACATTCCCGTACACCCTGGTTGTGGCAGCTGGAAGAACAGCACATTGGGCCTGTGTCGGCCATGCTGGAGCAAAACTACGGCGTTGCCGGTGACAATCTCGCCCAGCAGCTCACGGATGTAGCCGGAAAGCTGGCGAGTGAGTATTGGGACGATCATCAGAGAGATTTCCGCTATATCGTTGACGGTTCGTTCCTGGCGGAGTACGATGATTACAACATCGAAGTCCAATTTAAGTCCGCCGCCACCGTCAGTATCGCCTATGCCCTGATGTCTCGCTGTGGGCTGGATACGGAACAATATTTCCAGCATGAGGACTTCATGCCGATTTTCGATTTCAATACCCCGGCCACGGTTGGGGCGTTGGGCGCGGCGGTCAGCCAGATTAACCAGCAGGTTTTGCGGCAGATCGGCGTCACCATCCAGATCTATGAGCGCGAGCAACTCGCGGAAAGGAGCGTTACACATGGAGAACAGCCTGACTTACACGATGAACGGAGATTATCAGATTCCCGACCTGAAGCTGACCGAACAGCCGGAGAAGCCCCTGGGCAAGTACGGCAGGATGCGGAAAGCGTACCTGAAGGAACACCGGCCCCTGATTTACAATCAGCTGCTGCTGACCGAGAAGCTGTACCCGCACCTCATCGAGATCGACGAGACAGCGCAGAGCCGTCTGGAGCAGATGATGCCCCAGCTGGCGAAAGACGCGGGCGCGACGGAGCAGCTGAAAGCCAGCGACCCGATGCGCTGGGTGGGCCTGATGAACACCTGCAAAGCACAGGCCGAGGAGATTCTGATGGCGGAGCTTATTCACAGCTGAGTTTCTTCCTCTCCGAAGCAGAACAAATCAGAATCATAGATGAAGCAGAGAATGTGAAAACATCCTCTGCTTTTTCTTTTGCCCAGGCTGACATCGACCATGTGCTGCGGCTGGGCGGCAACACCTATCGCCAGAGAGAGCGCATTGTCGCGGCCTTTGAGGAGCAGAAGTCCACCACCGAGATCGCAGACACCCTGAAAACCCTGTACCATGGCGGCAACGGGATTGGCAGCATCACTGCATGGTATGCCGAGGATGGAATCCATCTTTCCCACGGCAAAACTGCCCGTTACGATAAGTCCGCCCAGGTCATTTCCTGGGAGAGTGCCGCTGAGCGTATCGGCCAGCTTTTGCAGGACGGCCAGTTTGCCACCAATGTGGAGCTGGCTGAGGCTGCGGGCTATGAACGCTCCCTCCTCGCGGAAAAGTTCTGGAATCTGTACCACGATTTCAGCGAGGAAGCCAGAGAAGCTGGGTATCTGCCCATCCTTTCCAACAATCCGGGGCGCGGTTTCCCGGAGGAATCTGCATGGCTCACCGAACAGCTGAAAAGCCCGGAGTTTCGCCAGAACCTTGCGGAAGAATATGCTGCCTTCTGGACGGCCTACCAGCAGGATCGGGATTTGCTGCGCTTCCACTACCATAAACCCAAAGAAATTTGGGAGAACCTGCAAGATCTGTCCTTGCCTCGCACCACCTTTACCTCTCAGTTGACGGAAGTACCTTCGGTCAAGCAGTTTATCTCTGAGGACGAGATCGACGCCGCCATGACCAGAGGCAGCGGATTTGAGGGCGGTAAGGGCCGAGTTTTCACCTTTTTCCAGGAACCCCATACGGATAAGGAAAAGGTGGATTTTCTCAAACATAAGTATGGTATTGGCGGTCACTCCCATGCCCTGTCCGGTGCAATGAAAAGCGATGAAAGCCACGACGGAAAAGGTCTGCACTACAAAAAAGACGGCTGCCCGGATGTGCATTTCACCTGGGAGAAAGTCGCCAAACGGATTACCGACCTGATCCAGAAGGGACGCTATCTCACAGAACAGGAACAGGCGGAGTATGACAAAATCCAGGCAGAAAAGGCCCTGGCGGAAGAAGATGCCCTGCAAGCCCAGCAGCCGGACCCGGCTGTGTGGGAATACAACGGCGTCAAGGAGCGCCACCCGGATGATATAATCCTCTACCAAATGGGGGATTTTTTTGAGCTGTACGGTGAGGACGCCAAAACTGCTGCTGCGGAACTGGACCTCAATCTCACGACCCGCGCTATCCCCGGCGGTGGCCGTGTGGAAATGTGCGGCTTTCCGGCAAACCGGCTGGAGCAGGTTGTGGAACAGCTGCGGGATAAGCATGATGTGACCATTTCCGCTGTCCCGAAGGGCGGCAGGGAGCGGCAGGAGTATTCCATGCCCTCTATCGACCATGAGGCGGAACAGCACATCAATGCCCAGGAAGCGGAGTTTGGCGCAGACGGGACCAGAGTATTTCAGGAGACCGAAGCAGCCGCAGCCCCTACGATTCGAGAACTGCATGAGCAATACAAGCCCATTGTACTTGCCGCTGTTATGGAAGATGTGCCATATCGCAATGCCTGCGGTCACAGTGACCATGAGAACGCCGTGATCGAGGGCAATGCCGCTATTCGCCGTGCTGTCCTGGGATCTGGCAACATGGAGCTGCTCCGCCTCTATTCCGACACACCGGAGTTCCGCCAGCGCCTTCATCGAGAAATCATCGACGAGACCTATCCCAAGCTCCATGAGCTGCTGCACCCTCTCACGGACAATGACATCGACAAGGCTATCCAGGACTGGAACGGCAAAATCGAAAGTAAACACGCCGTTGTCCGTTACATGGAGAAACATGGGCGGGAAAAAGATACCGCTGCATGGCTGGCCCATGAGTTTGACGGCGGCGATGGCAAAACCCCGTTTTCGGTTCGCCCGGAAAGCCCCGAAGGAACGGTGCTGCCCTGGCCCAAGGTACAGCGCCGGATCGCTCAGCTTATCAAGGAGGACCGGTTCTACACCGAAGCGGAACAGGACCGGTTCGACAACATCGACCCCATCGCCATTCGGGAGGCTTTGGCCGAGCGCGGCATTGTGAATGGTGAACTGGTGGATGAGGAAAAACTGGATAATGACCCATTCATCCAGCGTGTTATGGCGGATGTGGAGGCCATATCCAGAGAGAGCGTCCCGGCAGATGAGCCGGAACAGCCTTCTCCCCATAATTTGCGTGTTCTGGTTTCAGATGAGGAATACGCTGCGGCTCGTGGCACACTCCGGGAGCGAACCTCCTACGATCCAGCGGTTCCTCCTTACAATGTGGGTGATATTGTCTATCTGGATGACCGGCCCCATCAGATCACAGAGCTGCGGGATGACACGGTGCAGCTGCTGCCCACCGGCATGAGCTATCCCATCTACCGGGCTGAGAGCCGGGAACGGTTTGAGCAGCTTTTGCGGGAGGATAACCGCAACGACTTCTATACCGAATTCCTGCCTGCAAATCTGGATACGGTGGACCAGGACCTTCGGGATGTGCTGGCCCATGGCCTGATTGGTGAGGCGGACAAGGCGGAGCTTTCCGAGCTTCTTCGCAACGGCAAGAGTAACCAGGAGGTAGCCTTGTGGCTGAGCCGGGCCTATCCCAACATCGTGGAAACGATGGAGCTGGAGACCGGCGAGACCGCCGATTACCGCACGATGCCGGAAGGTATCGAGCTGGAAGTGCTGGATGCAGATGAAAAGCGTCTGGCCATGCTGTTCTTCCAGTGGAGCGAGGTTGCGCCTTTGCTGCGCGGGATGTATGCCCGTCAGTTGGACGGTTTTGAGCAGGAACGCCCCGAACCGGCTGCCGAAACCCCGGCCTTCCAAGCCGAGACTGTGGCTGTCTATCCGGGCGATAAGAACAATCTGCCCTATGATGTGGTTGTTCAGACCCTGCGAACCAATGAGCCGGAGCCGCCCACGCCTGCTGTCGAGCCGGAAAAGACTCTGGATGAGGTACTGGACGAACACCCCGTTTCCATTCAGGTAAACGGCGAGTGGCAGACCTTCCCCAATGTCAAAGCTGCCGAGGAAGCCTCTTATGAGGAATACAAGGCCAATCTGCGTCGCACCGCCGAGAATTTCCGTATCACTGACGATCACCTGGGCGAAGGCGGCCCCAAGGCTAAGTTCCAGGCCAATGTCGAGGCAATCAAGCTGCTGAAATACCTGGAGGAAACCACCGAGCAGGCAACGCCGGAACAGCAGAAAATCCTTTCTCGGTATGTGGGCTGGGGCGGCCTTGCCGATGCCTTTGACCCCGACAAGGAAAGCTGGAGCAAGGAATATGCCCAGCTGAAGGAACTGCTGACCCCGGAGGAATACGCTGCTGCCAGAGGTTCCACCCTCAACGCGCACTACACCAGCCCTACGGTCATCAAAGCGATTTACGAGGCTGTGGGCCGCATGGGATTTGAGACCGGCAACATCCTGGAGCCGTCCTGTGGTGTAGGCAATTTCTTCGGTATGCTGCCGGAGGAAATGCGAAACAGCCGTCTTTACGGCGTGGAGCTGGATTCCATCAGCGGGCGTATTGCCCAGCAGCTCTACCCCAAGGCCGACATCACCGTGGCAGGGTTTGAGACCACCGACAGGCGGGATTTCTACGATCTGGCGGTGGGTAATGTACCGTTTGGCCAGTATCAGGTTCGGGATAAAGCCTATGACAAGCTGAATTTCAGCATTCACAACTACTTTTTCGCCAAGGCTCTGGATCAGGTTCGTCCCGGTGGCGTGGTGGCCTTTGTCACCAGCCGCTACACGATGGACGCCAAGGATTCCACCGTGCGCCGGTATCTTGCTCAGCGCGCCGAACTGCTGGGGGCCATCCGTCTGCCCAATGACGCTTTCAAAAAGAACGCAGGTGCCGAGGTCGTTTCGGACATCATCTTCCTGCAAAAGCGTGACCGTCCGTTGGACATCGTGCCGGAGTGGACGCAGACCGGGCAGACCGAGGACGGCTTTGCCATCAACCGCTATTTCCTGGACCACCCGGAAATGGTGCTGGGCCGACAGGAACCGGAAAGCACCGCCCACGGCATGGACTACACCGTGAACCCCATCGAGGGGCTGGAGCTTGCCGATCAGCTGCATGATGCCGTGAAGTACATTCGCGGCACCTACCAGGAGGCCGAGCTGCCGGAGCTGGGCGAGGGCGAAGCCATCGACACTTCTATCCCTGCTGACCCCAATGTGAAAAATTACTCCTACACCGTTGTGGACGGCGATGTGTATTACCGTGAAAACAGCTGTATGGTACGGCCTGACCTGAATGCCACCGCCGAAGCCCGTGTGAAAGGACTGGTGGGTCTGCGAGAATGTGTCCAGCAGCTCATTGATCTGCAAATGGACGCCGCCACACCGGACAGCGCCATCCAGGACAAACAGGCCGAACTGAACCGGCTCTATGACAGCTTCTCTGCAAAATATGGTCTTATCAATGACCGGGCGAACCGGCTGGCCTTTGCTGATGATTCCAGCTACTATCTGCTCTGCGCGCTGGAAGTCATTGACGAGGACGGCAAGCTGGAGCGCAAGGCGGATATGTTCACCAAGCGCACCATCAAGCCCCACAAGGCGGTGGACACTGTGGATACCGCAAGTGAAGCTCTGGCCGTATCAATTTCCGAAAAAGCCTTTGTCGATATGGCGTATATGGCGGAGTTGACCGGCAAGACCGGCGACGAACTGGCCGCCGAGCTAAAAGGCGTGATCTTCCGTGTACCTGGGCAGTTGGAGAAAGACGGCACTCCCCATTATGTAACAGCCGACGAATACCTGTCCGGCAATGTGCGGCGCAAGCTGCGTCAGGCACAGCGGGCCGCACAGCAGGACCCTTCCTTTGCAGTCAATGTGGAGGCCCTTACCGCTGCCCAGCCCAAAGACCTGGATGCGTCGGAGATTGAGGTGCGCCTGGGCGCTACCTGGATCGACAAAGAGTACATCCAGCAGTTTATGTATGAGACCTTCGACACGCCGTTTTATCTCCAGCGCAATATCGAGGTCAACTATTCTTCTTTCACCGCTGAGTGGCAGATCACCGGCAAAAGCTCTGTAAGCCAGAACAATGTGGCAGCCTATACCACCTACGGAACCAGCCGTGCCAATGCCTACAAGATTCTGGAGGACAGCCTGAACCTGCGGGATGTCCGTATCTACGACACCATAGAGGATGCAGACGGCAAAGAGCGCCGGGTGTTGAATGCCAAAGAGACCACCCTGGCCGCCCAAAAGCAGCAAGCGATCCGGGACGCTTTCAAAGACTGGATTTGGAAAGACCCGGACCGCCGCCAAGCTCTGGTCCGCCAGTACAATGAGGAAATGAACTCCACCCGTCCCCGTGAATACGACGGCGGACACATTACTTTCGGTGGTATGAACCCGGCCATCACCTTGCGGGAACACCAGAAAAACGCTATCGCTCATGTGCTGTACGGCGGCAATACGCTGCTGGCACACGAGGTAGGCGCTGGCAAAACCTTTGAAATGGTGGCTGCCGCCATGGAGAGTAAGCGCCTGGGCTTGTGTCAGAAATCCCTCTTTGTGGTGCCGAACCATCTGACCGAACAATGGGCGTCGGAGTTTCTGCGGCTCTATCCTTCCGCCAACATTCTTGTCACCACCAAAAAGGACTTTGAGACCCACAACCGCAAGAAGTTCTGCGCCCGCATTGCCACCGGCGATTATGACGCCATCATCATGGGACACAGCCAGTTTGAGAAAATCCCCATCAGCCGAGAGCGTCAGGAACGGCTCCTTCAGGAGCAGATCGACGAGATCACCGAGGGCATTGCCGAGGTGAAGTACAGCGGCGGTGAGCGTTTCACGGTCAAGCAGTTGGAACGCACCAAGAAGTCCCTGGAAGCCCGGCTGGAGAAATTGCAGGCCGAGAGCCGCAAGGACGATGTGGTAACATTCGAGCAGTTGGGTGTGGACCGCCTGTTCGTCGATGAGGCGCATAACTATAAAAACCTGTTTTTATACACCAAGATGCGGAATGTGGCAGGTCTCTCCACAAGCGATGCCCAAAAGTCCAGCGATATGTTTGCAAAGTGTCGCTATATGGATGAACTGACCGGAAACCGTGGTGTGATTTTCGCCACTGGCACCCCCGTATCGAACAGCATGACCGAACTTTACACCATGCAGCGGTATCTCCAGTATGACCGCCTGCAAGAGCTGAACATGACCCACTTCGACTGCTGGGCCAGCCGCTTCGGAGAAACCGTCACGGCGCTGGAGCTGGCACCGGAAGGCACCGGCTACCGGGCAAGAACGAGATTCAGCAAGTTTTTCAACCTCCCGGAGCTGATGAACTTGTTCCGTGAAGTTGCCGACATCAAAACCGCCGATCAGCTGAACTTGCCCACCCCGGAGGTGGAATACCACAACATCGTGGCCCAGCCTACTGAACACCAAAAAGAGATGGTGCAGGTTCTCTCCGAGCGCGCCTCCAGGGTACACAGCGGCAGCGTTGACCCCTCAGAGGACAATATGCTCAAGATTACCGGCGATGGCCGCAAGCTGGGTCTGGACCAGCGTATCATCAACCAGCTGCTGCCGGATGAACCCGGCACCAAGGTCAATCAGTGTGTGGGTAATATCATGCAGATCTGGCGGGACGGCGAGGCTGACAAGCTGACCCAGCTGGTATTCTGCGACATTTCCACGCCCCAGGCAGCCCCCTCCAAAAAGGCAGCCAAACAGCTGGATAATCCCACACTTCATGCGCTGGAACAGGCTGTGCCGTTGGATGAGCCTGAGCCTGCCTTTACCATCTATGAGGACATCCGCCAGAAGCTCATCGCCCAGGGAATGCCCGCCGAGCAGATTGCTTTTATCCACGAAGCCAAGACCGAGGTGCAGAAGAAAGAACTGTTTTCCAAGGTTCGCACTGGGCAGGTGCGCGTCCTGCTGGGCAGCACCTCCAAAATGGGCGCTGGCACCAATGTGCAGGACCGGCTTGTGGCGCTCCATGACCTGGATTGTCCGTGGCGTCCGGGAGACCTTGCCCAGCGCAAGGGCCGTATCGAGCGCCAGGGCAACCAGAATCCGCTGG
>OERY01000144.1_pt1 | contig 13306 bp, 14 predicted proteins | sample 1540141 | NCBI WGS metagenome assembly OERY01 (sample SAMEA3891872, study PRJEB23780) | metagenome | biome: terrestrial biome; feature: animal house; material: Caecal content | place: Italy | collected 2015-05-05 | reverse complement strand
CGTAACTTGCAGTACTTTGAGCCAAGTTCGGTTCCTCTTCTTTTATACATCCATAGCAAATACGGATTGTCTCTATAATGCTTTTCTAAATACTCCCAAGCAATTGTAGTGGGATAATCTCTGTGCCACGCATGCTTATCATTGCATTTGCAATTTGAGCTCTCCTTAAGCTTGACCCATTCATCATAGCCTACATAATAGTCCTTTTTGGTCGCTCTCATGTACTCCATCTTGGTCATTCCCATAAATGCTTTTTCCCAAGCGCCCTCTTCCCAATAAAAGTTTCCTCTATAGGCCAAATGATATGCGCCAAGCTTTTTTGTATTTTCTAAGAGCTTTTTTTGCATTTTTACTGCCATGGCTCTGAGATTTTTTTGCCGCACATATTCATTGTCTGCCGCCTTATAGTCTACTTTATCCTCACCAAGACTTTTACCAATAAGATAACCGGCTGCTGTGAAAATTAAATCAGAAAATTCACCCATTATTTTTCCTCCTTCCAAAGGTCAAATGCATCTTTCCAGCTGATATAATCGCTGTACATATTCTGCTTGTACACAGCATCAGCTCTTTTTACCTTGTTTCCTGTGATAATATCTTTACCATACAGGTTTACAATAGTCATGAGTTTACCTATGCGTTCGTTCCTATAAATCCTATAAAACATTCCGGACATGTATGTTCTATAATAGCTTAAATTTTTAACTTTCTTGCCCCTCTCTTCCGCAGCAAGTATTTTGTGTGCTATTGCTGTGGACGCTGTTTTTGGATTAAAATCAGATTTGATTCCTCGCATGATATTATCGGAATCGTATCTATCTCGTTCCATTACGCGCGCATACTTTGGATGATGATAGACGAACTGATTTAGCGTTACTATGTTATTCAGAGCGGGAAGCTCCTCTTTATAGATTGGGTACTCAGTATCATCTATAACAATAATCTTATGTGTAAAATCTACATTACTCGCCTTTATGTCCTTAATAAGCGCTTGAGGCATTCCGCTATAAGCGAACCAGAAAAAACACCTATAAACATTATCCATAGTAAACTGTGCTTCGGGATCAAGAAACTCATTTAAAACTTTCTGCAATTCGGCAGGGCTTGCGACCATCTGAGACCTTATCTTATCTTCGCCCGTTCTGCCTCTGAGTGAGTCTATGACATTAGCGTCTACACCGGAAACACCGGCATCTATGCAAAAATTAATATAAGACTTTATCAACAGCAACGTTGTGCGTCGAGTTGTTGAGCTCAGCGGCAAAACCTTATCGAGCGCAGCATTCAGTTCATCTGCCGACATAGTGCACATATCTTTACCTGCCATGTATTCATACTTTGAAATCGCCCTGAAAAAACTTACGATATTCCTTATCGTAAATTCGTTGTTACTGTACTGACGAATAAATGCGTTTTTCAAAGTAGAATTGTACATCTCTCTCGACTGTCCATTTTTCTTCTTAGTCAATCTGAACTCACTCCCACCGTTATATTTACATGTGACATCCGCCCCGCCTGAAGAGGCGGGCTTCCCGACTCTGGCAGGTTTGGTTCTCGTTCGATAGCACCAATGTGCTAAGCATAAGCGAGCTATCCCCGTGTGCCCCACGGTTCTTATTTTAAGCTATGCAGAAACGATTCGCATACCCTCTTTCTTCGTCTATCTATACCTTGATTTTCAATGTATTTGCGTATCACCTCTATGGGTGCTCCGCCTTAGGATAAAGTATATCATACATTACTCGCCATGTCAATAAGTCAATAAGAGAAAATACATATTTTTTTATATTGACTTTGCGTCAAAAAATCAGTTTAATAACATTATAAGCTTTAATATCTTCCTCTCCTTTTTAAGCCGCTTCGGTCTGTACTCACTGACTACATTTACAATTAAAATCTTTGGGTTATACGTATTATCTACAAGCACCTTTTTAACCGCTCCGATTTCCAACATAGAGTAGTCTCCGGATTGTTCATCCGACGTTCTAAGGGAAATCACATGCTGGTTCGGAGGCGTCAGAGAAACCTCTATAAGATTAAATCTCAGGATGTATCCGTATGGATACCAGTTCGTATAATCTTGATTGCCGCTCGATACGAATACGCTCCTGATGCTCAATCCTTCACAGTAATCTCTGAAGCCTCTTAACGTAAATTCCTCCATAAATCTCACTATCCCCTCTTGACATATAAAAATTTGCGTGTTATAATAATCGATAAGATGAGAGACAATATGCGTGTAAAACACATCGCCTGTTTTTAAAACATTTTACAAGGTAAACATGCCAAATTACCTGAGCGATGAATCGCATGCAAATACTTGTACCATCTTTCTCTGACAAAACAGTTCCATTGCTTAAGGTAGAATCTGTTTGTCCAACGATGAGTGTGACCCCGCCAAAGTCACACTCATTTCTTTATGACTATGATATCATCTTTATCGTGCTTTGTCAACACAAATATGTAATTTAATTGCACGAAAAGTTTCGCCTACCGCAACTTTTTGTACTATTTTTTGGACACAGATCCGACAAGATAAATTGTTATTTATCGCCCTTTGACATCTTGTCATGTTTTTTAATACTCCTGTTTACAGCCGCCACTGCTCCTGCACATGAGATTTCAATATAGATTTTTACTAATATCAGAGTAATCAGGTATGTAACTATAACAAAAAATACTCCGCCACCAAATCCATATTCTTCACCCCAGAAGGCTGCATATATAATTAGTAAAATCGGTAAGAGTATTAAATAAATGCAATTAGTCACGAACATCGACGGTGGCAAATGCTCTTCATCAGGTTCCTTTTCCCCCGTGTCGGTTGCCGCATCCATCAAACTACAGAATGCATCCAAGCCCTGTCTTGGTATGTAGGTAAAGTCAGGGGTGTTTGTTTCACGGGCGATACGTTCAAGATAAAAACTTTTCAGTTTCTCGTCCTGAGGCTCAACATCCATAGGCGATATACCTTGCTTTGGGATATTAATAAAAGTTATCTCTACCGGACGCTGATAGTTAAAGGCTAAAATATTATTACTCCTTTTATACATAGAGCAAGCCAAGACGAACGATAACGCCTCATCATCGTCAGGGTCATACTCATAACCTGAAGAGTACACTATCATATCTCTTTCTTCCCCTCTGGCTCGTGAGATATATTCTTTAAGTCGTATTGTCTCAGGAGACTCCCAATACCAACCTTCTCCACAGTCGCGTTCTTTACCATATTCATGTCCTTGCAGAAACTCATAGTCCCAGTCTATTACCACCTTTTGAGGCTCACCCAAAAGGGCATACGTCCTGCTCTTAAAGTAGAAGTCGGGATCTTCTTCGAGTTCCTCAGCGGTGGGTTGATATTTTCCGTTCCGTATCTCTTCCACCATCTTCTCTGTAATTCGAGGATTTCTTTCAGAAACTATCTTAGAACCATTTTCGTCCGCCACGATTATACCCCCTACTGTCTTATTTCTTATGCCATATATCCTTAACTATAAATTCAGTATGTACGATGCTTGGAGTTCCGCCGTTCTCTATAAGCTCGTTATTTCCTTCCTCGCACCAAAAATATATTTTGTCGGCGGACTCCAAAACGACTGCGGTTTTCAGCATATCTTTCGGGTCTCCGATGTCATACTCTATTGCCTCGAAAAGCATTGTTGCGGTATTGCTGTCTGTGTCAAGTTTAAATTTTAACGCAGGTTCGACTACCCAAAATGTATCAGAGTCGTTGATTTGCTTAAACGCCATGCACATGCGAACAAATTTTGCGAAGTTATTTGTGTTTATTTTCTTGTCTTCGCCCGTCAGTTCGTTCGCCGCTGTAAAAATATGCTTAATATCATTAACAACCTTCGTCATTTTAATCCTCCTTGTCTGTTATTTCGATCTCGTCTGTCAAGCTGCCAATCATCACTTTAATGCCGACTTTATCTATGTATTCACATATGTCCAATTCGCCGCCTAACAATATTAAATCAAGCAGGATTTTAGGGTTGTTTATAGTCAAAGTTTTTGCCCGAATACCCACGTCTCCGTATATATGTCCAAGAAATCCTCTTTCCCCCTTCAAGCCGTCTTTATCCTCAACAAAGACAGTCCCCGAATTATCATCAGCAATCTTTTTGAGGATATCTTTAATCTCGTTATACCTTTTCATTTTTTCTTTATTAGGTATGCGGATAAATTTCCTGCCCTCTAAGCTTTTAAGATACAGCCTATTAAGCTCTTGCATAGCCTTATGCCAGCCCCACATGGCTATATCGTCTTCGGTACTCTCGGTATATTCGCCCGGGGTTATGGTTCCGTTTTCTTCAAGCTCTCTTACAGACTCATCGTACCAGTCCGGATTATCCTCTTCGTATTTTTCTTGAGCCTGTGCGAGCAGGTACAAAAACGGATCCGGAGTTCCGCCGCATGCCTTCGCAGTTTCAATGGCTTCTTTGTAGATTTCATCCCCTGTTTTGCCTGTTACCTCTTTCATGAGATCGTCATTAGAAAAAATATCGTACAGCGGATTTTCGTTATTTATCTTCATCTAACTTCTCCTTCCTTACATTGCGGTTTCTACAGTATCCTAAATTCATTATATATTGCCTTGCGAAAATAGGCAATACATTGGCGTACGAAATTTTGGACTTTACATCTGTTATTGCCGTATAAAATCCTTTTAAATCTATAATTATCATGTTATATCCATATTCCTCCTTCAAAAAGTTTTTCAGCGCGCTTAACGGCGATGCCCTCCATGCTCACTTATCCCACACGTTTTCAACTATGAGTTCGGTATGCACCTTATTATGTTTAGGATTTTTGTCATCATCTTCCCACCACATGTTTATCCTGTCTGTCACGTCTAAGGCGTTGATTATGTATTCTTCTGTGATTTTATCGCCAAGCCAGTATCCTACATCGGAGAAGTGCAAAACCGCGATGTTATTGTCCTTATCAAACCTGTGCTCAACCTTGGGGTCTGCATGCGGCGCCGTGTTTCTTGTCAACTTAATCATTTTACAAAAATCAGAAAATATTGATATGAAGTTAAGCATCTTTTCTCTATTTATCCGATCTTCTTTATCAAACATCTCATTTACATCGTTCATGAACTTCATGTACTCAGCTTTAATATCAAACATCTTCATTCTCCTTTTCCGCGGCGTTTTCGTCCACACTTTTGCCGTCAACATCAACATTATTAATTTCAACTTCGTCCATCAGGCTGCCCATTACAACCGATATCTTGAACCCGTTCTCAAACGTCTCAACGTTCACCTTGCAGTCGCTCAAAAGCACAAGGCCGATAAGATCTGACGGAGATTTAATGGTTATCTTCTCTTTCGAGCACAAGCAAACGTCACCGATTATAACTCCGAGGAAAAAGTTCCTTTTACCGCTCAAGCCTTCGGTGTCCTCTTCTATGTATGATCCCGGATTATCGGCAGCAATTTTTCTGAGGATAGCCTTTACGGCGTTGTATTTATCTATTCTCTCCTTGTTTGGGATGAGCACAAATTTTTTGTTTTTTATTCTTTGCATGTACCGCTCATTCACCCAGAGTATCGTATTATACCAGCCACGCATAAAAATGGCGGAGTCATCTATTTCATTGTCCTCCTCAAAAACCTCATTCTCAAACGCAAGCTCCTTAGATATTTCCTCGTAAAAGTTTGGAATCATGCTTTCGTATTTTTCGTGTGCAGCATTAAGCAAGCACGCTATCGGGTCAGCCACGTTTCCGGTCATGATGCCTGAGTCAACAGAGTTCTTTAAAATTTCCTCAGCTGACTTGCCGGTTATTTCTCGTATGAATTCATCATCCGAGAATACGCTGTACAAATTCTTGTTGTTTACAATGTCCATCTAACTTCTCCTTCCTTACATTGCGTTTTCCACGTTGTCCGTGCTCTTTTGGAGCAGGCACACACAGTAGGTGACGTCGTCCTTCAAGCGGTACGTTTCGTCCAAAAGAGCCTCGGCGTCAATCCAACGATCGGTTGTTTTAAAGTTTTCCGGCGTTGAGTCCGAAGCGTCCTGTTCTTCGTAAATCACCTCCTGAATCAAATCCGACTGTTCTTTCAGCTCGTCGATTGCAGAGCAGATTTTTGAAACCGCTCTTCTGAGTCTTACTTTTCTTTCTTTGTTCAAATTGTTTCATCTCCTTTTTTCTTTTCGGCAGGCAAGCTGCATCAGGCGCACTCTAAGCCGGCCACTTACAAACTCAAAGCTTGACCCTTCGTCCTCCTTTCCTGTGCCTTGAGCAGTTTGTCAGGCCTTTCGCAGATAACCATTTTGGTGTAGTCCTCGTGCACTAAAGCACTAAAGTGTAAGGTTCTTAAAAGGGGTTTTTAAGCCGCTTTCGCCCTACGAACATAATCACTTAGCTGTACTTGTTTTCGCCGAAGATACCTACCGTATATTTGATTCAAGTTCGTTAAAAACGGCATAATACGTGCCTTTTTAGAAAAATAATTTTTATTAACACTTTATACATTAAAATTTTACATCTAAACAATAAAAGTGCCCGATTGCGAGGCACTGATTTTTACAATTACTTTATCGCCACCGAGCATCCGTAATATTTTGCTTCTATTTAAATTACAAAGCTAATATATATTAGTAAAACGCAAATAGGAGTGAGCTTATGACGGAAATACCGAAAGATGAGGAACGCCCGGTTATCTTAGGCGAATACATAATTGAGCATAAGGCGACCGTGAGGCAGACTGCAAGACAGTTCGGAATAAGCAAGTCTACCGTTCATAAGGACGTTAGTGAAAGACTTAAAAAAGTTAAGCCGTCGCTGTACAAAGAGGTTAAAGTTATTCTTGACATCAACAAGCAGGAAAGACACATAAGAGGCGGAGAAGCCACAAAGAGAAAATATGAAATGGCGGCTATGAAGTAAATTTAAAAGGCAACATAAGAAAAAGACGCCCGAAGATGCATGTTAAACATGCTTTCTTTCGGGCGTCTGAAATTATCGGTATGCATTATCATTGCAGGACACAAAAAAGCGCCGCCACTTGCCGTGACGGTGCTTTTAAATTTATATCCGCTATATGGTTATTTGCATGCAACGCGCTTTAGGGTTTGTATTCCGCTTTCAAGCAGGTCAAACGGTATGTTAAGCGCAGGCAAAAGCCTTACTTTATCCTTTGCAGTCAGGACAAGAACGCCATTATTTATACATTCGGCTGCGACTTCCTTTGCAGGCTTCTTTGTCTTTACGCCTATCATAAGTCCCATTCCGGTGACGCTTTCTATACCCTCAGCTCCGCTAAGCTCGGAGAATATGTACTTTGACTTTTCTTTAACTTCGTTCAAAAGCTTGTCGTCTATTCTCTCAAGAATATTGAGTGCACCTGCGCAGCAGACGGGATTTCCGCCGAAGGTGGATCCGTTCAATCCGGGAGTAAAAACGTCTTTTACCTTTTCGCCAAGCATGGTAATGCCTATGGGGAGTCCTCCGCCTATTCCCTTTGCCGTAGTGACGATGTCGGGCTTGATGCCGTAGTTCATGTAGCCGTAGAGCATGCCGCTTCTGCCGTTTCCTATCTGAACTTCATCAGCTATAAGCAATATGTCATTGCTTTGAGCAAGCGCCGCCATGGCATCAACAAACTCCTCATCCAAAGGCAGCACGCCGCCCTCTCCGCGAACAATTTCAAACATAATCGCCGCGACGTTATTTTCGGACACTGCTTTTTTCAGGTCTTGCGGCGTTGCATCACAGTGTACAAAGCCGGGAGTAAGCGGCTGAAAATACTGATGGAACGCATCCTGACCGGTCGCAGCAAGTGTAGTGAGCGTTCTGCCGTGGAAACTGTTTTTAAGAGTTACAATAGTGCTGCAATCGCTTCCCTTTTTATCGCTGCCATATTTTCTTGCAGCCTTTATAGCACATTCGTTTGCCTCTGCTCCGGAGTTTGAGAAAAAGACATTGCACATGCCTGTTCTGTCGCACAGCATCTTTGCAAGCTTTGCACACGGCTCGGAGTAGTAAAGGTTTGAAGTATGCTGGAATTTGTGGAGCTGCTCCGTAACAGCCGCTATCCACTGCTCATCGCACACGCCAAAGCTGTTTACGGCAATTCCGCTTCCTAAATCTATGTATTTCTTTCCGTCGCAGTCGTAAACAACCGATCCTTTTCCCGAGACAATGTTGACGGGAAACCTCGAATATGTGGGCGCGACATACTTTTTGTCAAGTTCAATTACATTCACTGTGCTTTCCCTCCTCAAACATTGTTCCTATGCCCTCTTCGGTAAGGGTTTCTATGAGTATGGAATGGGAAATGCGTCCGTCGATTATGAACACCCTTTTAACTCCGTCCATAATGGCGTTTACGCAGCATTCAACCTTTGGTATCATGCCGTCGCATATGATTCCGTCATCAATTAGCTTCTTTGTCTGCTCGACGGTAACACGCGTTATAAGCGTGCTGGGGTCGTTTTTATCCATGAGCAGTCCGGGAGTATCGGTGAGAGATATCAAGCTTTCCGCCTTCAATGCGCCTGCTATTTTTGCAGCGGCGGTATCGGCGTTGATGTTGTATACGTTGCCCTCGTCATCGCATCCGAGTGTGGACACCACGGGGATATATCCTTTTTCTATGATATCAAGTATCGGCTTGGGGTTGATCTGCGTGATCTTGCCCACATATCCGAGCTTTTCGTCCTTAATCGTTGCCTTGATCATGTGACCGTCTATGCCGGAAATGCCTATTGAGTTTCCTCCGCAGCATTCGATGAGGTTTACAAGGCTTTTATTTATCTTTCCCGCAAGAACCATTTGAGCCACTTCTACGGTCTCCTTATCGGTCACCCTGAGTCCGTCTATGAACTTTGTTTCCTTGCCTATCTTAGACAAAAGCTCTGAAATCTCCGGACCTCCGCCGTGGACAAGCACCACCTTGACGCCGATAAGGCTGAGCAAGACAATGTCCCTGACGACTGAGTTCTTGAGCTTTTCGTTTACCATGGCGTTTCCGCCGTATTTTACTACGACGATCTTGCCGTTATATTTTTTTATGTACGGCAGGGCATGAACAAGTATTCTTGCCCTGTCTGCGTTTGAAATCTGCATTTTTACACACCAGCCTATACCAAAATATTTGCCCTTTATTCAATCAAGTGCGGTAGTCTCCGTTGATTCTGACGTAATCATACGTTAAGTCGCATCCCCATGCCGTAGCCTCGCCTGAGCCGCTGTTAAGCTCGATTTTTATGGTTATATCGTGCTCTAAAAGAATCTTCTTGGCGACTTCCTCGGAAAAGTCTACGCCTGCGCCGTCTTTGCACACAAGTATTTCGCCGGCAACGGATACAAACGAGACATCGACCTTGTTTACATCTACATCCGCGCCGCTGTATCCTATTGCGCAGAGAACTCTGCCCCAGTTTGCGTCCGCGCCGAACATGGCTGCCTTAGTCAAAGACGAGCAAATAACAGCCTTTGCAACGGTTTTTGCTGTGTCTGTGTCCTTGGCTCCGGATACTTTGCACTCTATCATCTTGGTTGCGCCCTCGCCGTCTCCGGCAATGCACTTGCATAAGAACACCGTGACGGTATTAAGCGCCTTCATGAACGTGTCAAAGTCATCACCTTCACAGGTTATTTCGCTGTTTCCCGCCATGCCGTTTGCTAAAATGGTGACCATGTCGTTTGTAGAGGTGTCGCCATCGACGCTCACCATGTTAAACGTGTTTTGTATATCGCCCGAAAGAGCCTTTTGAAGCATCGGAGTGCTTATTGCACAGTCGGTCGTGATAAAGACAAGCATGGTTGCCATGTTGGGATGAATCATTCCCGAGCCTTTCGCAATTCCGCCTATCCTGCACTCTTTTCCGCCGACTTCAAAGCTGACTGCTATCTCTTTTTTGACTGTATCGGTGGTCATTATTCCTTCGGCGGCAAGCTTGCTGTTGTCGCCGAGACCGCTGACAAGCTCATGCATTCCCGACTCAATCGGAGCGATGTCAAGCGGCTGACCGATTACTCCGGTAGACGCCACAACGACGTCATTTGCCGATATTCCAAGCTCCCTTGCGGTAAGCTCGCTCATCTTTTCGGCAATTTCTATGCCGTTTGCGTTGCAGGTGTTTGCGTTGCCGCTGTTGCATATCACAGCCTGAGCGTATCCGTCCGAAATATGCTTCTTTGTAACCGTAAGGGGTGCGCCCTTTACAAGGTTTGTCGTATAGACAGCGGCTGCATTAGCTCTCTTTTCGCTGTATATCAAAGATAAATCCCTTTTTGATTTGTTTTTTCTTATTCCGCAGTGTATGCCGTTTGCCTTAAATCCCTTTGCCGCGCACACGCCGCCTTCTGTAATCTTCATAGCTATTCTCCTTTTTAACTTACAGCTCAAGTCCGGCGGTTATATCTGCGCCGAGCTTTATATTAAGAACCTGCACCGCAGCGCCTGACGCGCCCTTTCCCAGGTTATCGTATCTTGCGGTGAGAAGTATTCTGTCCTCGTTTCCGAAAACAGACACCTGCATGGAGTCCTTTTTGCTGAGTCCGGCAGCTGAAAGCATTCCGCCCTCGTCGCACTCGTCCGTATAGCTCACCACAGGACCGTTATACATGCTTTTGTATATTTTCTTTATATCCTCCGCCGTTGCACCGTTTAAAAGGTCTTGCTTAAACAGCGGAACGGTTACGACCATGCCGCTGTAAAAGTCGGACACTATGGGGCAAAAAACAGGCGCATTATTTAAAAGCGAGACCGCTTTCATTTCTTTTAAGTGCTTGTGATTTTGAGTGAGTCCGTACTGCCTTGGCGCATCAAGCAGGTGGTCTGTGCGCTCCTGCTCATACTGCGCTATCATCTTCTTTCCGCCGCCGCTGTAACCGGTTACCGAATGACAGCATAGTCTTGCGTCGACGCTTATAATTCCGGACGACACCAAAGGTCTCACCAAAGCAATAAACCCGCTTGCGTGACAGCCCGGGACGGCTATCCTTTTTGAGGATTTTATCTTTTCATAAAACTCCTCGGACAGCTCCGGAAATCCGTACACCCAGTCGGGATTTGTGCGGTGAGCAGTTGACGTATCTATAATAACTGTATCGGGGTTTTCAAGCATCGACACGGCTTCGATTGCAGCGTCGTCAGGCAGGCACAAAAAAGAAACATCCGACATGTTGAGCATTCGCTTTCTTGACTTGGGATCCTTTCTTTCTTCCTCCGACAGTGTCAAAAGCTCAATATCGCTTCTTTGCTCAAGTCTTTCGTAAATCCTAAGACCTGTTGTCCCCGATTTACCGTCAATAAATATTTTCTTCATTCTTCAACACGACCTTAAATGCATAAACTTACATTCAATATGCAGCAATTATATCACAGTGTGAATATTTATTCAAGCAATTTTGCATATTATTCTGCCGAATTTGACTCTGATGTTTTAAACAACATTGTGCACAATTATAGCATGCATGCAGTCTAAGAGGCACGAACAAATCAGCGTGCGCCGACATGTATCATGCCTCCGTATATTTAAATAATCAATGAAAAATGTTTCCCGAAAGTTCTGCCAGAGTGTTTTCTCCCCAGCTGTAGTTTGTGAGGTAGCTTCCCTTAAACAAGGATGCATACCCTTCCTTGCCGGAAAGGTAGTCGTACAGATCGCACTCGACTCTTTCGGTGACGATTCTGCGCTTTCCGTCTACAGACTCTACCGCATCGGGTATGCCGTACTCCTCAAGTATGTTCTTAAGTCTCAGGGCGACTTTTCGGTACCTTGCAAGCGTTACGGGGTTTACAGGCTCGTCCTCCCACAAAAAGCTTATCGCCTCTTCGGAAGAAACGTATCCTCCCCGCCTGTCAACAAGCAGGGCAAACAGCTCTTTTGACTTCTGGCTTCTGAACGCAATCGGTCTGCCGTCAACAAACGTATCAAAATAGCCGAATGTGCGTATCTTAATCTTTGGTTTTTGCAATATGCCGGACGCGCCTGCGTCTGCTTTTTTGTATTCCGAATCCATATTGTAAAGTATTACATAGAACTCTGAACCGCCTTCTGCGGTTTTTCGCGAGCAGACGGCGCGTATATGACGGATTTTATCTCCGTCCTTGAAAGAAAAATCTGCGCTTAAATCCTTAAAAAGTCTTTGCACCGACTCATAAGTTATATCGCTACGAGATATGATGTCTCTTATAGGATGCATCTTTGTGGCAAGAGCCTGCCATTCGTCTTTAGAGTACTTAAAGAAGTTGCAAATGCTGTCGCTTGTGTAAAGGGGTCTGACCATATCGCCGTCAACCTCAAACGCGACAATTCCATCCGCTATGCGAACCGATGTCTGAGTATCATTTTTAGGCATGATGCTGTCCTCTGAAACGCTTTTACTGCAAAACAGGCAGACAGAGCTGTCTATCTTTAGGAAAATGCCGCTGTATTTGCGTGACGAGCCGCCGCTCATAGCGTGATATTCTATAGTCGGAGGGTTTGAATCGGCGTCGGAATACCTTGTGCGGTAGAGATCCTTAAAGAAGTTTTGAAGTACCGGCCTGTCTGATTCGCAAACGGTTTCGCTTATCCACCTTTGCGTCGCTTCCTCCATTCTCATGGGTATATCTTTAACCCACTTATACGGCACCGAATCGTTGATATATATGCATTTGACTGTATTGTCCGAAAAGTCAAACTCAAATATGCAGTCATAAACATGTGACAGTGCTTTGAGATACCTTTGAGTCTTTTGCTCTTTGTTTTTTATATGCTGCTCGGTTATGTCCGTGCATATGCTTTGAAACTCATCATTTCCATGCTCGTCCTTGGTCTTTGTAACCCAGCCGAACATATATGCCTTTGTTCCGTCAAACCTCAAAACGTTGATTTCGCCCGAGATAGGCGTTCCCATTGTAAACACACGATTTAAAAACGCAGAAAATTTCCGGCGTTCCTCCATCGGAATCATCAAAAATATGTTGTCCTTATACAGGTTGAGATAGTCTGATTCTCCGTCCTGAGCATGCGGGAATCTCAAAAGCTCAAGCATCCTCTTGTTTATGTATGTAATCTTCGGCTGAGCATCGCATGTAAATTTTAAAAATCCGCATGGAACAGTATCGTCGAGAAACTTCAAATTGCCAAGCTCAGACTTGATTGCGGTTATGTCGCACAGGGTTGAGCAGCCGACAAGCTCCCCGTCTGAATTTTTTGATGTGGTCATTGTATCGGCGACGCAAATTACGCTTTTATCTTTTCTTATAAGCCTGTACTGTGCGCTGAGTGTCGTCTCTCCTCGGCTAAGCTCTGAGATAAACTCGGCGTAGCGTTCCTTGTCGGCGGGATGCAC
>OERY01000141.1_pt1 | contig 13414 bp, 9 predicted proteins | sample 1540141 | NCBI WGS metagenome assembly OERY01 (sample SAMEA3891872, study PRJEB23780) | metagenome | biome: terrestrial biome; feature: animal house; material: Caecal content | place: Italy | collected 2015-05-05 | reverse complement strand
CTGGCGGTGCCGATTTTTTCGGCGTCGTTGGCGGTGATGTAGCCGTCGGCGTCGGCTGTCACTTCCCAGCGGGCGGCGGGCTGGGCAAACAGGCTGTAGTCGTCCAGCACCCGGGTGTCGCCGCCCTGGGCCGCAAACATCTCCTTGCACTTGGCAAAGGCGCTGCCGTCGGCAATGGCCTGCCGGGCCAGGGCGCGGCAGGTCTCGGGGCTGCCCTTGCCCGCCAGAACCAGCATATAGGCCGCCAGCTCGATGCAGACGGCGGTCAGGTCGGCGGGGCCGCGGCCCTTGAGCACCTCCATGCTCTCCATCACTTCCAGGCTGTTGCCGATGTTGTGGCCCAGGGGGGTGTCCATGTCGGTGATCATGGCGGCCACCTTGCGGCCGTGGTGGGCGCCGATCGAGACCATCAGCCGGGCCAGGGCGACGCTGTCCTCCACCGTTTTCATAAAGGCGCCGGTGCCGGTGGTGACGTCCAGCAGGATGGCGTCCGACCCTGAGGCCAGCTTTTTGGACATGATGCTGGAGGCGATCAGGGGGATGCAGCTGACGGTGGCGGTGACGTCCCGCAGGGCGTACATCTTTTTGTCGGCCACGGCGATGTTCTCGCTCTGGCCGATGACGGCGATGCCGGTGCGGTTCACCTGGGCGAAAAATTCCTCCTGGCTGAGGGCGGTGCGGGTGCCGGGGACGCTTTCCATCTTGTCGATGGTGCCGCCGGTGTGGCCCAGGCCCCGGCCGCTCATCTTGGCGATCTTGACCCCGCAGGCCGCCGCGATGGGGGCAATCACAAGGGTGGTCTTGTCCCCCACGCCGCCGGTGGAATGCTTGTCCACCTTCACCCCCGCGATGGGGCTGAGGTCCACCATCTCGCCGCTGTGGGCCATGATGTCGGTCAGGGCGGCGGTCTCCGCGTCGGTCATCCCCCGCAGGTAGACCGCCATCATCCAGGCGGCCATCTGGTAGTCGGGCACATCCCCGGCCACATAGCCGCGGATCAGGGCCTCCAGCTCGGCGCGGGTGTGGACGCCGCCGTCCCGCTTCTTTGCAATGATGTCGTAGATACGCATAGAAGATCACTCCAATCCCGATTGATAGGTTGCTTCCAGTATAGTATGACTTTTGCTCAAAGGCAAGGCCCCGGCCCGAAAGTTGGCAGAAACTTCACAGATCGCCCGTCTGCGCTTTTTCCATCACATAGTTGGCCAGGGTCACCCCTCTGCGCTCCACCTGCTGCGCCCGCAGGACCCGGTAGCCCCGCCTGGCGAAGAAGGGGCGGGCCGTGACCGAGGCATGGGTGACCACCGGTCCGGCGGCGGCTTCTTCCAGCGCGTTGCAGAGGGCGGTGGCGACGCCCCGGCCCTGCAGGTCCTTGTGGACGTAGAGCCGGTCCAGGTAGCCGGCGGCGGGGTCCAGATCCCCGAAGCCCGCCAGCCGCCCGTCCAGCTCGGCCACCAGGGTCCGATGCGCCCGGAAGCTCTTGTCCCAGGCAGCGAGGTCGGGGCCGCAGGCGGGGGCCCAGGCGTCCAGCTGGGCGGGGGTATAGTGGGCCGCATTGACGGTGTGGACCGTCTCGTAAAAGAGGGCCGCCAGCGCGGGGCAGTCCCCGGGGCGGTAGGGGCGGAGGGTCACCGCCAGGGCGTTCAGCCAGGCGTCCGCCTCGGCCCGGCTGCGGAAGGTCAGGATCTGCCGGCGCCCCCGGTATGGCTCCAGCATGGCGCGGATCGCGGGGAGCTGCGCCTGGCCGAAGTCGAGGATGTATTGCAGGAACTCTGCGTCCAGCTCCTCCTCCACCCAGGGCATATCCGGGCGCTGCGCGCCCCGGCGGTTTTCCACCCCCGCCAGACAGACTTCCAGGGGGAAGTCCAGGAAAAAGACGGTGTCGCAGGCTTCCAGCCGCTGGGGGAGGGTGCGGCTGTAGTCGCCGTCGATGATCCAGGCCGGCCGCGCCAGCCATTCCGCCAGCACCCGGTCAAATTCCTCCCGGGTGATGTGGGTGCGGTCGGCTTTGTGCCAGAGCCTGTCCAGGTAGTACAGGGGCAGGCCGGTGATATCCCGCAGGCGGCGGGCAAAGGTGCTCTTGCCTGCCCCCGAACAGCCAATGACCAAAACTTTCTGCATGGGAGTGTCCTTTCTTTGGCCCTCTCAGTCTCGCTGCGCTCGCCAGCTTCCCCGCACACGGCGGAGAGGGCAAAAACGGCGGCAAGCCGTAACGCCTGCCGCCGCGTTGGGTGTGTTTTCAGCGCGATCCCTTGTCGTAGGGGATGCCCTCGGCCTTGGGGGCCATGCTGTTCTTGGAGGTGAACGCCAGGATGATCATGGAGGCGATGAAGGGCATCATGTTGTAGATGTTGCTGGACCAGCCGAGGTTGGCCAGGAAGGTGGAGTCCGCGATGTTGGCCAGGCTCTTAAAGACGGCAAAGAACATGGCCGCCCCAAAGATGTGGAAGGGTTTCCACTGGCCGAAGATCATGACGGCCAGGGCCAAAAAGCCCGCGCCGGCCACGCCGACCTCAAAGTTCCAGGTCTGGACCGGCGGCACGATGTAGGCCATGCCGCCGATGGCGCCCAGCGCCCCCGAGATCAGGACGCCGGCGTAGCGCATCTTGTACACGTTGATGCCCACCGAGTCCGCCGCCTGGGGGTGCTCGCCGCAGGCCCGCAGCCGCAGGCCGAAGCGGGTCTTGTACATCACCACAAAGCTGATGACGAGCAGGGCCAGCCCCAGCGGCACAAAGACGCTCATTTCCAGCCCGCCGATGCTGAACAGGAAGGGCCGGTTGGAATAGTTCAGCTTGGCGCTGCCGCTCTCGCTGAAATATTTGGACAACACCACCGCCACGGCGGTGGCCAGCAGGTTCAGGGCGGTGCCGCCGATGGTCTGGTCCGCCTTCAGGTTGATGGAGGCAAAGGCCAGCAGCAGGGAATAGACCATCCCGGCCACGGCCGCCGCCAGGATGGAGATCACCACGATGAGCCAGGCCGGGGTGCTGGCCGGCAGCAGGGTCAGGGTCAAAACGCCCGCCACGCCGCCGATGACCATGATGCCCTCCAGCGCGATGTTGATGATGCCGGAATGCTCGCTGAACATGCCGCCCAGGGCCACCAGCATCAGCACGATGCCGTACAGCAGGGTGTATTTGATGAGTAACAGCATATTAGCCCTCCTTTTCGCCGGACTTGTCCGCCCGCTTGCCGCCGCTGAGGAGCTTTGCGATCTTGCCGCGGAACAGCATCGAGAAGGCGCACAGGTAGATGATGATGCCGCTGATAAGGTCGGCCACCTCGGTGGGGTAGTACCGGGTAGACAGGAACGAGCCGCCCACCGTGATGTGGGAGATGAACAGGGCCGAGAAGATGGTGCCGATGGGGTTGGAGCTGGCCAGCAGCGCCACCGAAATGCCGTTGAAGCCCATGGCCGGCAGGGTGGTGGAGTTCAGGGGGTTCCACTCGGACACGCCGGACAGATAGTACAGCCCCGCGCCAAAGCCGGCCAGCGCGCCGGCAATGACCATCGAGAGGACCAGGTTCTTCTTCTCGTTGATGCCGGCGTAGCGGGCGGCGTTTTTGTTCAGGCCCACGGCCTTCAGCTCGTAGCCGAAGGTGGTCTTGTCCAGCACCACCCAGATCAGGATGGCCACCACGATGGACAGGAAGATGGCGATGGTGGTGCTGTTGGTCTGGAACATATCGTTCAGCCCAAAGTCGGGGATGGTGACCCCCTCCGCCCCTTCCATCCGGCGCAGGTTCCAGGTGCGGGTGTTGCGGGAGTCGTACATGACGCCGGTGCCGTTGCCGTAGATGATCTCATTGACCAGGTACAGCCCGATCCAGTTGAACATGATGGAGGTGATGACCTCGTTGATGTTCAGGTATGCCTTGAACAGGCCGGGGATGGCGCCCCAGATGCCGCCCAGCACCGCCGAAGCGATCAGGCCCACATACCAGGGCAGGTGCAGGACGATGGCGCAGTACAGCGCGCCGTAGGCGCCCAGAGTGTACTGCCCCGCCGCGCCGATGTTGAACAGGCCGGTCTTGAAGGCAAAAGCCACCGAAAGGCCGGTCATGACCAGGGGGGCGGCGTTGGCCAGGGTGCGGCCCACGCCGTAGGGGGCGTCGTAGAAGCCGCCCTTCAGGATGCGGACAAAGCCGTCCGCCCATGCGTGCTCGGCGTTGATGGCCAGCAGCACCAGATAGCCGCATACCAGGCCGATCAGGATGCACAGGAGGGCCGCCAGCACGCTGACAAAGGCCGACCGGGCCTTGCCGCTGTGGGAAAGCATCTTTTTCTTATCCATAAAGCCGCTCATTCTCCTTTCCCCTGCTTGCGGGCGCCGGCCATGTACAGGCCCAGCTCCTGGACGGTGGTGGTCTTGGGGTCGAACTCGCCGACCACCTCGCCCTCGTACATGACGAGGATGCGGTCGGACAGGTTCATCACTTCGTCCAGCTCAAGGCTGACCAGCAGCACCGCCTTGCCGGCGTCCCGCTGGGCCACGATCTGGCGGTGGATATACTCGATGGCGCCCACGTCCAGGCCGCGGGTGGGCTGGACCGCCACCAGCAGTTTGGGGTCGCGGTCGATCTCACGGGCGATGATGGCCTTCTGCTGGTTGCCGCCCGACATGCTGCGGGCGATGGTCACGCTGCCCTGGCCGCTGCGGACGTCGTACTGCCCGATTAGCCGGTCCGAGTATTCCCGCACCTTGTCCTTGCGGATAAAGCCGTGGTTCTGGAACTCGGGCTGCCAGTACCGCTGCAGCACCATGTTGTTCTCCAGGGTGTAGTCCAGGATCAGGCCGTGCTTGTGCCGGTCCTCGGGGATGTGGCTCATGCCGTCCTTGGAGCGCTCCCGGATGGAGGCGTGGGTGATGTCCTTGCCGCAGAAGCTGATCCTGCCGCCCGAGACCTTTTCCAGGCCGGTGAGGCCGTAGACGAATTCGGTCTGGCCGTTGCCTTCGATGCCGGCCAGGCAGACGATCTCGCCCGCCCGCACCTGGAAGGTGACGTCCTTCACGGCGTTTTTCTTGTGGGTGGCGCTGGGGATGGTCACATCCTGCACGTCCAGGATCACCTCGCCGGGCTTGGCGGGGGCCTTTTCCACTTCCAGCTGGACGTCGCGGCCCACCATCATGCGGGAAAGCTCTTCCTTGGTGGTGCCGGCGATGTCCACCACGCCCACATACTTGCCCTTGCGCAGGACGGTGCACCGGTCGGCGACGGCCATGATCTCGTTCAGCTTGTGGGTGATAAAGAGGATGCTCTTGCCCTCTTTTTTGAAGCCCCGCATGATCTCCATCAGCTCGTCGATCTCCTGGGGGGTCAGGACGGCGGTGGGCTCGTCGAAGATCAGGATCTCGTTGTCCCGGTAGAGCATCTTGAGGATCTCCACGCGCTGCTGCATCCCCACCGAGATGTCGCTGACCAGGGCGTCGGGGTCCACCCGCAGGCCGTACTTTTCGCTCAGGGCCACGACCTTTTTGCGGGCCTCGGCCTTTTGCAGGAAGCCCAGCTTGTTGGGCTCGACCCCCAGGATGATGTTGTCCAGCACCGTAAAGCATTCCACCAGCTTGAAGTGCTGGTGGACCATGCCGATGCCCAAAGCGTTGGCGTCGTTGGGGTTGCGGATCTGGACCTCCTTGCCGTTTTTGCGGATGGTGCCCTGCTCGGGCTGGTACAGGCCGAACAGGACGCTCATCAACGTGCTTTTGCCCGCGCCGTTTTCGCCCAGCAGGGCATGCACCTCGCCTCTGCGCAGTTGGAGGGTAATATCATCGTTTGCCTTGATCCCAGGGAATTCCTTGGTAATGTGGAGCATCTCGATCACATAATCCTCGGCCAATCTGCTCACTCTCCTTTCACACAATGGTGACGCATCGTTCTCACTTTATTCATTATAACGTATTCTGCCGATACTTTGCAAGGAAAATATGGATAAAAATCCAGCATTTTGCAAAAAAGAGGGGGATTTTCACATATCTGGCCGGTGGGAAATAAAAAATATGCAAATTGTACAAAAAAGCAGAGCGCCTTTTGAGCGCTCTGCTGATAGCATTTTGACGCATCCGGGCCGGGCGGCATCGGCCGTCCCAGCCTTCAGCCCGCCCTTGAAAAGGGCAGAAACCGCTTACTGCACGTAGTTGACGGTGACCAGCTCGCTGGTGGTGGGCTTGACGCTGTCCTCGCTGGAGTTGTCGACGACGATCTCGCCGGCAGCGATCTTCTCCTTGACAGCCTCGTACTCCTCCACGGTGAAGGTGCGGAAGTTCCAGCTGCCCTCGGCGGTGGGCAGGCCGACGTAGTCGCCCTCCTCCAGGCCGAAGTTGCCGTTGGTGGCGGCGATGGTGGTCCACTCGCCGGCGTCGATGTCGCCCAGGGCGGACTCAACGGCGGTGGTCAGCTCCTTCATGGCGGAAGTGATGAACGGGTTGTAGACAGAAGAACCGTCGGCCACAGCGTTGACGCCGATGTAGTTCTGGTCCACGTCCACGCCGATGATGTAGCCGTTGGACTTGATGGCAGCCTCCAGAGCGGAGGTGTAGATGCCGCCGCCGCAGGCAAAGACGACCTCGGTGCCGTTGGTGTACCAGCCCTCCATACGGGAGGTGATGTTGGCGTCGCCGTAGAACTGGCCGCCGTAGAAGTAGTTGATGTCGACGGCGTTGCCGGTCTCCTGGGCAGCGGCGTCAACGCCCTGCACGAAGCCGTAGCCGTAGCGGATGACGGCGGGCACAGCCATGCCGCCCAGGAAGCCCAGGTGGGTGAAGCCGTCCTTGGCGATGGCGTAGCCTGCCAGGTAGCCTGCCTGCTCCTCCTTGAAGGTGATGCAGTAGCAGTTGGCGGGGATGGCGTCGGTGCCGATGTCGGCCTGGGTCACGTCGATGGCGATGAAGCGGGTGTCGGGGTACTGCTCGGCAGCCCATGCCAGGGAAGCGCCGTACAGGTAGCCGACGCAGACGACGGTGTCGGCGCCGTCGTTGACGGCCTGGCGGATCATGGTCTCGCGGTCCTCATCGGAGGCGTCGGCCTCGGGGATGTAGTACTGGCAGTTCTCGCCCATGTAGTTCTGGACGGCGGTCCAGCATGCCTGGTTGAAGCTCTCGTCGTCGATGGTGCCGGTGTCGCAGCACAGGGCGACGTAGGAGACGGCGCCGCCCTCGGCGGCAGCCTCAGAGGAAGCAGCGGAAGAAGCTGCGCTGGAAGCGGAAGAGGCGGTGCTGGAAGAAGAACCGCCGCAGGCGGCCAGAACAGAAACGGCAGCGGCTGCGCCAGCCACGGCCATGAATTGACGGCGCGAAATCATATTCATAAGAATTCTCTCCTTTTTTACAGTTGGGTGCAACCATTTTTGGACAGACAAGGATGCGCAGACATAGAGGCGCATTCTCTATACTCCAGTATAGCCGCAAAATGTGTTGGGCGCAAGCTGTTTTGCATTACAAAATCTTTACAATATTTTCGTCAAATTGTCAAAAAGTGATACATTCCATCCACGGCCGCCGCGCTTTTTCGGCGTGTTTGGACGCCCGCCACCGCAGCAACCAAAAACGCCCCTGCCGCAAAAGCAGGAGCGTTTTGGATCACTCAATGTTGGCAGGCCCGAAACCAAAGGGCAGCCGCGCCGAGCGCGTCCAGTGGACGAAGCAGCGAAGGCGCGGCTGGCGCAGCGCTCCGGTTTTCGCAAGGGCGCTCGCGGCCCGCGGCGAAAACCGGCTAAGCGCAAGAGGAAGAGCGTTCCCCTTTTTACTCAATGTTGGCAGGCCCGAAACCAAAGGGTAATAACTCCCCCAGCGTCCGCTCGATGAAATCGTCCGGGCTTTTGGCCATGATGACGTTCAAAGCGGGCCCGCAGAACTCGTACAGGGCCTGACGGCAGACGCCGCAGGGGGCGGTGACCAGCTGGTTCACCTCGCCCTTTTTGGCCCCCACGATCGCAATGTCGGTGAATTGGGTGACCCCCTGGCTGACCGCCGAGAACAGGGCGGTGCGCTCGGCGCAGCTGGTGGGGGTGAAGGCTGCGTTTTCGATGTTGCAGCCGGTAAAGACCCGGCCGTCGGCGCTGCGCAGGGCGGCCCCCACCCAAAAGCGGCTGTAGGGGGCCACGGCCCGGGTGCGGGCGTCCAGGGCCGCACGGATCAGGGCCTGTTTTTCCTCCCGGGTAAGTTCAGACATGATGGGGCCTCCCTCAGTAGTCTGCGCCCAGGGCGACCTTCATCATGTTGGTAAAGCTCTTCTGGCGCTGCTCGGCGGTGGTGGCCTCGGGGGAGACAAAGCTGTCCGAGATGGTCAGCAGGCAGGCGGCGTGCTTGCCCAGCACCTGGGCGTTGGCAAAGAGGGCGAAGCTCTCCATCTCGACGCAGACGCAGCCCTGCTCGTCCCGCAGTTTTTCCCAGTAGGTGGGCTTGGCGTCGGAGGGCTGGCGGTAGAACACGTCGGAGGAGTGGATGTTGCCCTCGATCAGGGGGATGCCCAGCTTGGCGGCGGAGGCGCGCAGCTTCTCGTTCAGCTCCCGGCTGGGGAAGGTGATGTGGCCCTCAAAGCCGCTCTGGGTCCTGGCGTAGCTGGATTCGCTCACCGCGCCGGCGGCCAGCACCACGTCGAACAGCTTGGCCTTGTCGGTGTAGCTGCCCGCCGAGCCGATGCGGACGATGTTCTCCACCCCGTAGAACTTGAACAGCTCGTAGGAGTAGATGCCGATGGACGGCATGCCCATGCCGCTGCCCATCACGCTGATGGGGCGGCCCTCATAGGTGCCGGTGAAACCCAGCATCCCCCGGACGCCCGTCACCTGGCGGACGTCCTGCAGAAAGGTCTCGGCGATGAACTGGGCCCGCAGGGGGTCGCCCGGCATCAGGACGGTCTTGGCAAAATCGCCCATTTCGGCGGCAATGTGGGGAGTGGACATAGGGAAAACCTCCTTTTGATCTGTTTGTCAAGCGTTTGCTTTATCTGTAGTAACTCTGGAAGTAGTTCTGGGGCGGCAGGTAGCGGCCGTTGTGGCGGATCTCGAAGTGGCAGTGGTTGCCGGTGGAGCGGCCGGTGGAGCCCACATAGCCGATCAGCTGGCCCTGGCTGACGGCCTGGCCCGCGCTGACGGTCAGGGACAGGCAGTGGCTGTACAGGGTGCTGTAGCCGTTGCCGTGGTCGATGATGAGGGAGTTGCCGTAGCCGGTGCCGGCGCCGCCCCGCTCGTAGCCGGCCCTGGTCACCACGCCGCTGGCCGATGCGTAGATGGGGGTGCCCGCCGGGGCGCGGATGTCCACGCCCTTGTGACTGCTGGAATACCACCGTGAACACCCGGTAAACTGGGGTACCGGCCAGATGAAGGTGCCGTTGCCCACCTGGGCCACGCTGCCGCTGGGCAGCTTGGTGCCCACCACGATCTCCCGGTCCACGGGGGCCTTGGTCACCTCGCTGCTCAGGATGGTCTGGCTGAGCATGGTGCCGTCGGTGGCATAGACGTTCTGGGCGGTGATGGTGCGCACGCCGTTCTCGCCCTCCTGGACGGTGCGGGTGGTGCCAAAGGCGTAGTCGCTGGACTGGGTCTGCTTGGTGGAGAAGGGGATCTCCTCGGTCCAGGTGACGGTGCGGGTGATCTGCACTTCCAGCATGGTCTCCTCCCGTGTGACGATCAGCTCGTCGCCGGGGAAGATGGCGGTGTCGGGGGTGATGCCGTTCAGCTCGCACAGCTCGGCGGTGGTCAGGTTGTTCTTGGTGGCGATCAGGCTGATGCTGTCGCCGGCCACCACGGTGTAGACCCGTTCGGCCTGGCGCACGCCGGACAGCAGGGCCACCACGTCGGCGTAGTCCATAAAGCTGTCGGTGAAGTACAGGCCCTGCTCCACCGTCACCTCCCGGTTGAAGCTCACCGAGACGTTGGGGTCGTCGGGCTGTTCGTAGGGCTCCAGCAGCCCGCTGAGGTACAGCTGCAGCTGGCTGCCCTCGGCGCAGACCGCCGTCAGCTCGCCGTCTAAGTAAAGGGCGGTGCCCTCGCTGATCTCGTCGCTGACCGCCGAGAGGATGGCGTTGGCCATCTGCCCTTCGTCCAGCACGTCGCTGGTGATGGCCAGGCGGTAGGTGGGCTCGATGGTCACCTCGGTGTCGCCGGTGGTGCCGGCGTAGTTGATGCGCTGCAGCACGTCCTCCCGGGCGGCGTCAAAGACCGTCTCGTTGGCCACATTGCCCACGGTGATGCCGTTGACCTCCACCGCCAGGGTGTAGGGGCGGCCCACCATGATCTGGACCACCGCCACCAGGACGGCCAGGGCCCCCAGGGGCAGGAGATAGGCCACCATCCGGGGCAGGAGCCCGCCGTAGCGCACCGCGCCCCGGCCCAGATACTGGACGTCGGCCACGATGCCGGCCCAGAAGCCCTGCTCCCGGCGGACCTCGTCGCCGTAGACCCAGATGTTGCGCACGCCGCGGCAAAAGACGTATACCGGGCCGAACAGCTCGCCCAGCACGGTGCGCGCACCGGGAAAGGCGGTGTCCACCACGTTGTTCCAGCCGCGGAGGAAAGCGGCCGCCAGCCACAGCGCGGCGGCGCGGATGGTCCGTCCGGCCCGGATCAGGGTGTACTCGCCGGTAAAGCCCAGCGCATACAGCCAGTCGCCCAGCTGCCGCGCCAGGGGGATGGCGCAGACCAGGGCGCCCAGGCCCTCCATATGATGGCGGGTGCGGGTCTGGAAGCGGTGGCTCCGCAGCAGGCTGCTGCATTGCAGCCGGGCCCAGGCCGCCCGCAGTTTATCCTTGGTTGTCAGGGGAGGCGGGACGGCTGGCAGGCCGCCCGGCTGCTCCTTGATCTTCTCATCAATCAAAAGAGTGTTTCTCCTTCCGGTGGTTTTGCCTATCTGAAGCGCAAAGCGGAAATGCAAAAAGACAGCCTGCCGGCGCGGCGGCCGGACAAGCATCGACTTATGTTCCATTATACACCCCGCCGACGCGGAGGCAAGGTTTTGCACAGGATTTGGGCACAGCTTTCACCGACTTTTCACGAAAATAACGCAATGATGTCGGCTGGCAGAGGGCTTTCCACCGTGACGGGGACCAGGCGCACAGGCGTCTCGAACCAGAAGCCGCCGGCCGCAAGCCGCCCAGCCGGCACCCAAAAGCGCTGGCGGGCGCAGTGCAGGGCCTGCCGGCCGATCCGGTCCCGGTGGCCGCCGTACAGGCCGTCTCCTGCCAGGGGGCAGCCGATGAAGGCGAAATGGACCCGGATCTGGTGGGTGCGCCCGGTGACCGGGACGCAGGCCGCCAGGCTGAGGCCGCCGCCTACCTTTAATATGGTGTATTCGGTGCGGCTGGGCTTGCCCTCGGGGGTGACGCACCGCCCGATGATGCTGTCCCCCCGGCGGCCGATGGGCGCGTCGATGACGCCGGGGCCCAGGGGCAGCTCGCCTTCGGCCACGGCGTAGTAGACTTTTTCCACGTGCTGGGCCAGCAGGGGAGCGGCGTAGGCGTTCTGCGCCGTCAGGACCAGGCCGCTGGTGTCCTTGTCGATCCGGTTCACCGGGCGAAACACGGGGCTGCGGCCCTCGGCCCGGCGCAAGGCGGCATAGCCGTTGGCCAGGGTGCCGCCGGGGTAGTTGAGGGTAGGGTGGACCGCCAGGCCGGCGGGCTTGTCCAGCACCGCCGCAAAAAAGTCCTGGTACGCCACCCGCACCGGGATGGACGGGTCGGGCTCGCAGCCGCCCTCCTCCCCGGGCAGGGCAAAGGAGACGGTCTGCCCCGGCCAGACCCGCTGGTTGGCCAGCACCGGCCGGCCGTCGGCCTCGAAGCCGCCGCCGTGGAATTTCACCGCCCGCAGCAGGTCGGTGGAAAGGCGGCACTCCCGCAGAAAACTGCGCAAAAGCACCCCCTCCGGCCCGTCCGACGCCGGCACCGGGAAATACAGCCGCATCCGTCCCACCTGCCTTTCTTGTCTATTTTAGTATATCAGAAAAGCGCGCCGCTTGCAAATCCCCCCAAACTATGGTATCATGTGGGGGGAAAACGAGTGGAACATACGGCGGCGGGGCGGCTTGGACCGCTCTGAGGAAAGTCCGGGCTTCGCAGAGCACGGTAACTGCTAACGGCAGCCGGGGGTGACCCCAGGGAAAGTGCAACAGAAAGCAAACCGCCGCGCCCCCGGGCGCGGTAAGGATGAAAGGGCGAGGTAAGAGCTCACCAGCGGATGGGTGACCATCCGGCTTTGTAAACCCTACCGGAAGCAACGCCTATATGGGACGTACAGCGCTGCTCGCGTGTCCCGAGGGCGGCACGAGCCCGCCAGCAATGACGGGCCTAGACAGATCGTCGTTTAATACAGAACCCGGCTTACGGTCTATCTCGTTTTCCCGCCAGGATCATCCAGGGCCTGCCCTTTTCGGGCGGGCCCTTTTTCTGCGTTTTTTACAAATTGTTTCTTTTCGTTTTGGGCAAAATGTGCTATACTAAGACCGTTGTATGCGCGAACGAACGCAAAACAGCGTTGAAAATAGACAAATGGGACGGGATGTGTCTTGTTATGAAAGATGGTTTTCTGAAAGCGGCGGCCCTCTCGCCCGCGCTGCGGGTGGCGGACTGCGCCTATAACGCCGGCCGGATCGTGGAGGCCATGCGGGAATGCGCCGCCCGGCAGGTCAAGCTGGCGGTGTTCCCCGAGCTTGCCCTGACCGGCTACACCTGCGGGGACCTGTTTTTCCAGCAGGCTTTGCAGCAGGCGGCCCTCCGCGGGCTGGATCAGGTGCTGGAGGCCAGCAAGGCGTGGGACCTGCTGGCCCTGGTGGGGCTGCCCCTGGCGGTGAACGGCAAGCTGTACAACTGCGCCGCCGCGGTCTGCCGCGGCCGGCTGCTGGGCCTTGTGCCCAAGACCTGCCTGCCCAACTACGGCGAATTTTACGAGAAACGCCACTTTGCCCCCGGCGACAAGCGGGTGAGCACCGTGACCGTCTGCGGGCAGCAGGCGCCGTTCGGCACCCAGCTGCTGTTCCGGTGCCGGCAGATGCCGGAATTCGTCCTGGGGGTGGAGCTGTGCGAGGACCTGTGGAGCGCCCTGCCCCCCTCCACCTTCCATGCCCTGGCGGGGGCCACCGTCATCGCCAACCTTTCGGCCAGCGACGAGACGGTGGGCAAGGCGGAGTACCGCCGCGCCCTGGTGGCCAACCAGTCGGCCCGGCTGCTCTGCGGCTACCTGTACGCCTCGGCAGGCCACGGCGAGAGCACCCAGGACATGGTCTTTGCGGGCCACGACCTGGTGGCCGAGAACGGCGTCATCCTGGCCGAGACCCAGCCCTTCCAGGGCGGCGACGCCGTCAGCGAGCTGGACTGCGCCCGGATGCAGGCCGAGCGGGCCCGCAACACCAGCTTCGTCCCCAACGACGAAGGGTATCAGGTGGCGGAATTCGACCTGGCCGTCACCGAGACGCCCCTGACC
>OERY01000133.1_pt1 | contig 13680 bp, 15 predicted proteins | sample 1540141 | NCBI WGS metagenome assembly OERY01 (sample SAMEA3891872, study PRJEB23780) | metagenome | biome: terrestrial biome; feature: animal house; material: Caecal content | place: Italy | collected 2015-05-05 | reverse complement strand
GCCTGTCTTAGATTCGTGCTCTGTACTCATTATACCATATCTGCTCCGCAGACATGGCGCCTCCGGCGGATGCGCCCGGATTTCTGCGGCAGGCGCAGAAACCGGTATGCGCAGGGTATAATGAGTACTCTGTACTCATTATACCCTGCCTGCCTCTATATTTCAAAGAGAATTTGGGCAAAATCCACGAAATATTTGATTTTCTCCTCAAAAAAGAATACATCCTCGCCATAAAAAGCGAAGATGTATCTATTTATAAACATATCAGAATCTGCTCTGCCAGAAAGACCGCCGCGCAGGCCCCTGCCGCCGCCGTCACCGCGGCGCCCGCGGCGGTGGATGAGACGCCGGTCCCCATCGACATCGAGGCCAACCCCAAGGTGAAGGCCGCCGTGGAGTATCTGAAAGAGATCGTGGCCCTGATGGGGGTGGAGGACGTAACCTTCAGCGCCGTCCAGAAAGGGGAGGCCACCATCATCCGCCTGGACGGCGACAAGATGGGCGCCCTGATCGGCCGCCGGGGCGAGACCATGGAGAGCCTTTCCTATCTGGCCAGCCTGGTGGCCAACCGGATGGAAGGGGATTACATCAAGCTGGGCCTGGACGTGGCCGGCTACCGCGGCAAGCGGGAGAACGATCTGACCGCCCTGGCCCAGAAGATCGGCCAGAAGGTCCGCCGCAGCGGCCGCTGCTTCTCCATGGAGCCCATGAACCCCTACGAGCGCCGGATCATCCACTCGGCCATCAGCCAGATGGAGGGCCTGCGCAGCGAGAGCAAGGGCGAGGGCAAGGACCGGCACGTGGTCATCTACTCCACCGAGCCGGGGGCCCAGACCGAGACCTATGAGCGCCGCCCCCGCTCCGGCCGGGACAGCCGCCGGGGCGACAACCGCGGCCGCCGCAGCGGCGACCGCAGCGAGCGGGGCAGCCGGGAAGGCCGCCGTCCCCGCGGCGACCGCAGCCGCGGGCCCCGTCCCTCCAGCGTGCCGGAGCGCAGCTTTGCGCCGGTGGACGCCGCCAGCGCCGCCCCCGTGGCCCCCAAGCGGACCCAGCGGGTGGACGACTTCGCGGACCTGGACTTCGGCAAGATCGAGCTGTAAACCAGGCGCAGAAAACCTGCGCCGTGGCCAGCATCGTAGATCGAACAAGCCCCCGCAGCCCACCGGCTGAGCCGGCGCGGCCCCCGGGGCAGGAGAGGAGGCGCCCTTTATGGCGATCACGGTCCATATCTTTTACACCGGAAAGAACGGCAGCGCCCGGCGCTTTGCCGAGGAGATGGTCTCCAGCGGCACGGTGGCCCGCATCCGGGCCGAAGCCGGCAACCTCCGCTACGAATACTTTTTCCCCATGGACGACCCGGAGACGGTCCTTTTGATCGACAGCTGGGCCGGCCAGGAAGCGCTGGACGTCCACCACGCCTCCCCCATGATGGGGCAGATCGCCGCCCTGCGGGACAAGTACGACCTGCACATGAAGGTGGAGCGCTATCGCTCGGACGACGCCGGCCTGCCCGCCCGGGACGCGGGGTTCATCCGCCAGTAAATAACGCTTCGTAACATGAGCCCCTGCTTTTCCGGTCGGGAATAGCAGGGGCTTTTTCTTGGCCGCCCGCGGCCGGGGAGAAGGGGCAAAGTTTTCCACATTTTCCTTGAAAAAAGTGGAAAACAGGCCCCGGGGCCGGCGTTCCTTTTTCCGGCCAAACGTGGTACAATACACACAGCAACAGACCTGCCCGGCGCTCCGGGCGGGAGAAGGAGGGGAGATCCTATGCTGGAAAACAGCACCATTGCCGCCGTGGCGACGCCCCCCGGCGAGGGAGGCATCGCGGTGGTGCGGCTGTCGGGGCCGGAGAGCTTCCGCGTTGCGGAGCAGGTGTTCCGCCCCATGGACCGCCGTAAACAGGTGGCCCAGGCCAAAGGCTACACCGCCCTGTACGGGCAGTTTGCCGACGGGGAAGAACGTTTTGATGACGGCATCGCCCTGTTTTTCCGGGCGCCCCACAGCTATACCGGCGAGGACGTGGTGGAACTGTCCTGCCACGGTGGGAACGCCGTGGCCTGCCGCCTGGTGGAAGCCTGCCTGGCGGCGGGGGCCGTACCCGCCGGGCCGGGGGAGTACACCCGGCGCGCCCTGCTCAACGGCAAGCTCAGCCTGACCCAGGCCGAGGCGGTGATGGACCTGATCTCGGCGGGAGGGCGGCAGGGGGCCGCCCTGGCCAACACGGCCCGGGGCGGGGCCCTGGCCCGGAAGATCGCCGCCCAGCAGCAGGCCCTGACCGGCCTGCAGGCTCATCTCACCGCCTGGGTGGATTTCCCCGAGGAGGATGTGCCCGCCCTGGAGGCCGGCCCCCTCCGGGCTTCGCTGGAAGAAGTGAAGGCCGCCCTGGACGAGCTGATCGGCGGCTACAACGCGGCGGCCGTCCTGCGGGAGGGGATCGACTGCGCCATCGTGGGCCGGCCCAACGCGGGCAAGTCCACCCTGCTCAACCTGCTGGCCGGCTTTGACCGGGCCATCGTCACCCCCATCGCCGGCACCACCCGGGACGTGGTGGAGCAGGCGGTCCAGCTGGGGGACATCCGGCTGAACCTCTTCGACACCGCCGGTCTGCGCCAGACCGACGACCCGGTGGAGGCCGAGGGGGTCCGGCGCAGCTGGGCCAAGCTGGCCGAGGCCGGGCTGGTGCTGGCCGTCTTTGACGGCTCCCGGCCGCTGACCCGGGAGGACTTCGATCTGGCCCGGCGCTGCGCCGGATGCCGGGCCATCGCCCTGGTCAACAAGGAGGACCTGCCCCTGCAGTTCGATGTGGAGGCGATCGCCCCGTATTTTGAGATGGTGATCCCGGTCTGCTGCAAAGAGGAGGGGGCACGCAAGGTGATCGCCGCCGCGGTGGCCCGGCTGCTGGGCACCGGCCGCATCGATCCCCACGCCGCCAGCCTGTCGGGCCAGCGGCAGCTGTCGGCGGCCCTCCGGGCCCGGGACGGCGTGGCCGGCGCGCTGGAAGCGCTGGACACCGGCTTCGGGCTGGACGCCGTCTCGGTCTGTGTGGACGACGCCCTGGCCGCCCTCTACGACCTGACTGGCGAAAATGCCTCGGACGCCGTCATCGACGAAGTGTTTGAAAAATTCTGCGTGGGCAAGTAAGCGGCCCTGCCCCGCTCCGTCCTCCTGGTTGAGGGCGGCAGCCCCGGCCCGAACGGGGATCGGGACGGCCTTCATCCCCGCCGCTGCGCAGGGGAATGCAGCAATGTGAAAACGGACAGCGGCCGCTGGGGGCTGCAACAGAAAGGACTTGTATGAACCATCTTGGAGATTATGATGTGATCGTGATCGGCGCGGGGCACGCAGGGATCGAGGCAGCCCATGCGGCAGCCGTCCTGGGGGCCCGTACCGCTGTTTTTACCATGAGCCTGGACGCGGTGGGCAATATGCCCTGCAACCCCAGCATCGGCGGCACCGCCAAGGGCACCCTGGTGCGGGAAGTGGACGCCCTGGGCGGGCTGATGGGCCTGGCCGCCGACGCCACCGCCCTGCAGAGCCGGATGCTCAACCGGGGCAAGGGGCCGGCGGTCCACGCCCTGCGGGTCCAGACCGACCGCCGCCGCTACAACGCCTGGATGAAGCACGCCCTGGAGCTGACCCCCGGCCTTGCCATCCATCAGGCCGAGGTGGTCCGCATCGAGGTGGAGGCCGGGCAGGTGAGGGGAGTGGTCACCCAGCTGGGGGGCGAGTACGGCGCCCGGTGCGTGGTCATTGCCACCGGCACCAACCTGGGGGGCAAGATCTTTGTGGGGGATGCCTGGTACGCCTCGGGCCCCGACGGGATGCACGCCGCCAACGCCCTGACCGGCAGCCTGCGGGACATCGGGCTGCCCCTGCGCCGGTTCAAGACCGGCACCCCCGCACGGGTCCACCGGCGGAGCATCGACTTCGACAAGCTGGAGCGCCAGCCCGGCGACCCCGAGGACACCCTGCAGCCCTTCAGCTTCCTGACCGAAGCGCCCGTCCGCAACAAGGCCGACTGCTACATCGCCTACACCAACCCCCGCACCCACCGGATCATTCTGGACAACATCCACCGCAGCCCTCTCTATGGAGGGATGATCGAGGGGGTGGGCCCCCGCTATTGCCCTTCCATCGAGGACAAGGTGGTCCGCTTTGCGGACAAGGACCGCCACCCCATCTTCGTGGAGCCCTGCGGGGAGGACACCGAAGAAATGTACCTGCAGGGGGCGTCCAGCAGCCTGCCCGAGGATGTTCAGAACGATTTCTACCACAGCATTGTGGGCTTTGAGCGGCTGGAGATCATCCGGCCGGCTTACGCCATCGAATACGACTGCGTCGACCCCACCAGCCTGACCCCCGCCCTGGAAAGCCGCCAGGTGGCCGGCCTGTACGGGGCGGGCCAGTTCAACGGCACCTCCGGCTACGAGGAGGCCGCCGCCCAGGGCATCCTGGCCGGGATCAACGCCGCCCGCCGCGCGCTGGGCAAAGAGCCGGTCATCCTGCCCCGGCAGTCCAGCTACATCGGCACCCTGGTGGACGACCTGGTCACCAAAGGGGTGATGGACCCCTACCGGATGATGACCAGCCGCAGCGAATACCGGCTGACCCTCCGGCAGGACAACGCTGACAGCCGCCTGACCCCCATCGGGCGGGAGGCGGGCCTGGTGTCGGACGCCCGGTGGGAAAAGTACCAGCGCACCCAGCAGCTGCTGGAAGCCGAGCGCGCCCGGCTGTCCGCCGTCCATGTCAGGACGGCCCCCCTGCAGGAGGCCATGGAGGCCGCCGGCCTTGTCCCCGCCGCCCAGGGCGGCCCGGCAGCCGAGCTGCTCCGCCGGCCCGAGATCCATTACCCCCTGCTGGCCGGTCTGATCGGCTGGGGGGAGGGGATCACCCCCATGCTGGCCGAACGGCTGGAGACGGAGGTGAAATACGCCGGCTACATCGCCCGGCAGGACCGGATGATCCGGGACGTGGCCCGGCGGGAAAAGACCCTGATCCCGGAGGATTTTTCCTACCAGGAGCTGACCGGCCTGACCCTGGAAGCGCGGGAAAAGCTGGCCCGCATCCGTCCCCGCAGCCTGGGGCAGGCGGGGCGCATCCCCGGCGTGTCCCCGTCCGACCTGGCCCAGCTGAGCATCGCGCTGGCCGCCGCCCAGAAACAGAGTGAGAAGGAGGCTCCCCATGATCGATAAAAACCGTCTGGCCGAAAAGTGTTCCACGTGGAACATCACCCTCACCGGCCGCCAGCTGGACCAGCTGGACCAGTACGCCGAGCTTCTGGTCAGCTACAACCAGAAGGTCAACCTGACCGCCATCACCGACCCCGAGGGGATCGAGGACAAGCATTTCCTGGACAGCCTGCTGTTCGCCTGCCAGCCCGAGGTGGCCGGCCGGATGGTGGACGTGGGGGCGGGGGCGGGTTTCCCGGGCATCGTCACCAAGATCTACAAGCCGGAGCTGGCCCTCACCCTGATGGAACCCACCGGCAAGCGGGTGGAGTTCCTCCGCTATGTCTGCGGGCAGCTGGGGCTGGAAGGGGTCGAATTTGCCAAAGAGCGGGCGGAGGAAGCCGCCCGGAAAACCTGGCGGGAACAATTCGACCTGGCCTCGGCCCGGGCGGTGGCCGCCCTGCCGGTGCTGGCCGAATACTGCCTGCCGCTGGTCCGGGTCGGGGGCGCCTTCATCGCCATGAAAGGGGCCTCTGCCGCCGAAGAGCTGGAGGCCGCCCAGGGGGCCATCCGCAAGCTGGGGGGCCGGTACAGCCAGACCCGGGCGTTCCACCTGCCCGGCGGGGACGCCCGCAGCCTGGTGGTTGTCCAAAAAATATCGCAGACTCCGACCGCATACCCCAGAAACGGCGGAAAAATTGCGAAAGCACCCTTGAAATAATGCGCAAATCCGCGTCCCCCGGCGAAGAGGGGCGAACGATTCTGCTGGAAAAGACGGCGTTTCTGTGGTACTCTTTGGATGAGAGGTTTTCCACAGGGACGCCTTTTTGTGTGGAAAATTTGTCCCGGGGGCGCCGGGCCGGCGTTCCAGAGGGGAGAGGGCCGGGGGATATTTCCCCGCGGGAATCTGCGGGGCGGCCGGGCCGGCGGGAACGTCCCCTGCCGGGACGGGATGCCGAACGTTGAAAAGGGGGTATCAGCTGTGTTTGAACGTAAAAAACCGGTGGGGAAGGTGGTGGCGCTGCCTGTAAGCCAGATCGAGCCGTCGCCCTTCCAGGCGCGGCGGACCTTTGACGAAGCCGAGCTGGCGGGCCTGGCGGCCAGCATCCGGGAAAACGGCCTGCTGCAGCCGGTGACGGTCCGGCGCCTGGGGCCCGACCGCTACGAGCTGGTGGCAGGGGAGCGGCGGCTGCGGGCCTGCAAGCTGGCGGGGATGGAAAAGATCCCGGCCATCGTCCGGGACTGCGAGGACCGGGAGACGGCGGCCCTGGGCCTGCTGGAAAACATCCAGCGGGCCGACCTGAACCCCTTCGAGCAGGCCCGGGGCCTCCAGGACATCCTGGCTTTGTGGGGCTGCACCCAGGCAGAGGCGGCCCGCCGCCTGGGCATGGCCCAGCCCACCCTGGCCAACAAGCTGCGGCTGCTGCAGCTGACCCCCGACCAGCAAAAATTCATTTTGGACAGCCGCCTGACCGAGCGCCACGCCCGGGCGGTGCTGCGCCTGCCCGAGAACCGCCGCAGCGAAGCCCTGATCTACATCAGCGCCCACAAGCTGAACGCCCGGGCCACCGACCGCTACATCGAACAGCTGCTGAACGCCCCGCCCCGGCCGCCCCGCCGGCGGCTGCCCATGGTAAAGGACGTGCGCATCTTTGTCAACACCATCGACCACGCCATCCGGCTGATGACCGACAACGGCGTCCCCGCCACCGCCCGCCGGGAGGAAGGGGACGGATACATCGAATACACCGTCCGCATCCCCACCGGGACGGGCGGCAAACCCTGAGGCCCGCCGGGCCTCTGAGCATGTCGCAAAAGCGACACGCTCCAGGGGGAACCCATTTCTGCCTGCTGCGCAGGACAGAAATTCCTTCCCCCTGGTATCCCCCTGGGGACAAAATTTGGCACTGAACCGCGCACTCGGCCTTGCGGCCTCGCACACTCTCAGCGCCAAATTTCCCTGTATGTGTCCCGTCCATCCGCGCATGTCGGCTGGACGGGACTTTTTTGACAGGCTGGCTCCTACTTTTTATTTTGCCGCCAGGGCTGCCTTTCAGATGCAGCAGGGGTCACCGTTTTTCTGTTCCCGCTCCTTTTGTTCCTGCTGTTCCCGCTCCCGCTGCATCCGCAGCTCGTGCAGGGCTTTTGCCCGCTCTTCCCGCTGGATGCGCAGCTGCATCTCGTGCTTTTGCACCTTATCGTAAAAGGTGCTGCGGGGCAGGCCGCAGGCCTTTGCCGCCTCCCGAATGGTCATCCGCTTGGCTTTCCAGGCTTCGTATGCGGTCCAGAAATTTTCGGGCAGGGGGCGCGGGTCCCGGCCGAACTGCACCCCCCGGGCCTTGGCCGCCGCGATGCCCTCGGCCTGGCGCTGGCGGATGTTGGTGCGCTCGTTTTCCGCCACAAAGGACAGCACCTGCAGCACGATGTCCGCCAAAAAAGCCCCCATCAGGTCCCGGCCGCGGCGGGTGTCCAGCAGGGGCATATCCAGCACCACGATGTCGATGTTTTTGTCCTTGGTCAACAGGCGCCACTGTTCCAGCACTTCTTCGTAGTCCCGTCCCAGGCGGTCGATGCTCTTGATGTAGAGCAGGTCGTCCCGCTTGAGGCGCCGGAGCAGCTTTTTGTATTTGGGGCGGTCAAAATCCTTGCCGGACTGCTTGTCGATGAAGATATTCTTCTCGGGGATGCCCGCTTTCCGCAGGGCGATCCGCTGGCGGTCCTCATTTTGCTCCCGGGTGCTGACCCGGATATAGCCGTACACCATCCTTGTTCCCTCCTGGCCGTGCGTTTTTATGCTGCCAGTATAACGCCGCCGGGCGGCGGAGGGAAGTCCGTTCTTTTCCGCCGAAGCGAAAGCCGGCCCGCCATGCAGCAGCACAGCGGGCCGGTTCGATCGGTCATGTGAATCGGGAAAAGCAGGGGCAGACGGTCACAGGACCTTGCCGGCGGCCTCCACCACATGGGCTGCCAGCACCGACGTGGTCATGGCCCCCACGCCGCCGGGCACCGGGGTGATGGCGGCGGCGGCCAGCTCGGCCTCGGCAAAGCGGACGTCGCCGCAGAGTTTGCCGTCTGCGCCGGTGTGGATGCCCACATCCACCACCACCTGCCCCGGGGCGACGCATTCCGCCCCGATCGCCTCCCGGCGGCCCATGGCCACCACCAGGATCTCGGCCTGGCGGCAGAGGGCCGGCAGGTCCCGCGTGCGGGAATGGCAGAGGGTGACGGTGGCGTTCCTGCGCTCCAGCAGCATGGCGACGGGCTTGCCCACCACCAGGCTGCGGCCCACCACGGCGACCCGTTTGCCTTCCAGAGGGATGCCGTAATGGTCCAGGATCTCGATGCAGGCCTGGGCGGTGCAGGGGGCATAGCCCACCCCGCTGCCGGTGAACACCCCGGCCAGGGAGGCGTCGGTGATGCCGTCCACGTCCTTTTCGGGGGCGATGGCGGCCCGCACCGCCCGGTCGTCCATCTGGGCGGGCAAAGGCCGGAACAGCAGGCAGCCATGGATGGTTCGGTCCCGGTTGATCTGGTCCAGGACTTCCAGCAGCTGGGCCTGTCCGGCGCCGGCGTCCAGCTGGAAGGGCCGCACCCCGATCCCCAGCTTACCGCACCGGGCCAGGACTCCCCGCTCGTAGGCCAGGTCGTCCTCCCGAGCGCCCACCCGCACCACCGCCAGGGTGGGTGTGACCCCTTCGGCGGTCAGGGCGGCGGCGCGGGCCGCAGTCTTTTCGTTCAGAGCGGCGGCCGCCGGGCCGCCTTTCAACAGCAGTGCGCTCATCTCAGTTCCCTCCCAGACGGTGGCAGACTTTGGCATAGACCGCTTCGGCCCGGGGCAGGTATTCCGCCCGCAGGGCTTCGGCCCGGGCGTCCAGGGCGGCGGCGCGGCCACGATCCGCCATCAGGCGGGTGTTTACCGCCACGTTCAGGCCCGCGGCCTCCAGGGCGGCCCGGCAGAACACCGCGCCGCACCCGGCGTCCGACACCGCCAGCACGCTGCCCTTGGCCTCGTATTCTTCCAGCAGGGCGATGGCCTCGCCGCAGGCCTCCATGATCTCCAGCGGCACCGCGGCGGCGGCCTCCAGCGCCCGGGCCATGACGGCAGGGCGGTCAGGGTCGTCCTTGGGGATGCCATAGGCTTTGGCCAGGGGGGCAAAGGCGGCGGCGTCCGCCTCCACCAGCCCCTCCAGCCGGGCGCGGAGGGCGGCGGCTTTCTGGTTCAGGGCCAGGATGTCCCCCTCGACGGCGGCGTATTTGGGCTTGCCCGCCGTCAGGCAGCCCACCATGTTGCCCAGGGCGGCTCCCACCGCCCCCACCAGAGCGGCCGCGCCGCCGCCGCCCGGTGTGGCGGACCGGGAGGCCAGCTCGCCCAAAAAGTCCTTGCAGGTTTTGTCCATCATTTCCATTGGTAGACCCCCTTTTCTGTGATGATCCCATCCAAACGGACGTCCAGCGGCCCCGCCGCCACAGCGTCCACCTTCTGCGCCTCGTAGGCGATGCCATAGACCGCCGCCCGGGCGCACCGCGGCAGGAACCGGTCGTAATAGCCCTTGCCCATCCCCACCCGGCGGCCCGCCGCATCAAAGGCGGTGCAGGGCGTCAGGACAAGGTCCAGCCCATCGGGCGGCAGGATGCGGGCCCGGGCCAGGACCGGCGTCCGGATGCCGTAGGCTCCCGCCTCCCAGCCGTCCACCGGGGCGGGCAGGGCCGCCGTCAGGGTGCAGCCCTCGCCGCAGACCGGATAGGCCACCTGCTTGCCGCAGCCTTCCAGCAGGGCGGACAGGTCCGGCTCCCCGCCAAAGGCGGCATAGGCCAGCACCCGCTCCGCCTGCCGCCACGCGGCCAGGGAAGCCACCCGGGCGCAGATGGCCGCGTCGGCCGCCCGCCGCGCCGCCGGCTCCAGCGCCTGCCGCGCCGCAATGCCCTGCCGCCGCTGGGCGGCTTTGGCGCGGGCGAAGTTTTCTTCAGTCGTCAAAATAAAACAGCTCCTCGAACTTTTTGTCCAGCGCGATGCAGAGGATCAGGGCCAGTTTGGCGGTGGGGTTGAACTGCCCCGTCTCGATCGAGCTGATGGTGTTGCGGGAGACGCCCACCATAGCGGCCAGCTGCGCCTGGGACAGCCCCGCCGCAGTGCGCGTCTCCTTCAGACGGTTTTTGAGCACAAGCTCTGCCTTCATGGTACGCCTCCTTACAGCCCCATCAAAAACCGCGCCGTAAAGGCCAAAAATCCAACCAGACAGCACAGGCCCCCCACCAGGTTGACCCGGGTTTTCAACCGCGCATACATCCACAGGTGGACAAAAGCGGCGTAGCCGGTGGCGATGGCGGGCAGCTCCCAGGCGTCCACTTCGGGCAGGGCCAGCCGGTCGGCCTGGAACACCCGCGCCAGCCAAAAGAAGGCGCACAGCGCCACCACCGCCAGGGCGCTGCGGGTCATGATGCGGCCCTGGATGCGCTCCTCGTATTCGCCGTTGCCCTCTTTGCGGGCTTTTTGCAGGATGTCCTCTTTTTTCATGGTACGCACCTCCCGACGGACTGACAAGTTTTATTTGCATACAGTATAACACAGACAAGTGTACTTGTCAACACAGGAACGCAAAAAAGCCCCCGCACCGGCGGAGGCTTTCGTGCCGTGATTCAGACGCCCAGCCCGGCCACGACGGCCAGGACCGCGGAGGCGACGCCCTGCAGGATCACCCAGCGGAGCACCACCTGCTCGTCGCTCCAGCCCAGACGCTTGCGGGCGTGGTCGTGGAGGGGGGTCAGGGTGTTTTTCAGCACGCTGATGTGCAAAAAGCGCTTGAGGCTGATCTTGACGATGCCCAGGCTGCCGTCCACGATGAACACCGCCGCCGCCAGCAGGAAGGCGAAGGGGTGGGCCGACTTGAGGGCCAGCAGCGCCAGGAAAAAGCCCATGGCGCGGCTGCCGGCGTCCCCCATCAGGACGGTGGAGGGCTTGGCGTTGACCCACAGGTAGGCCAGCAGCGCCCCCACGAACACCGCCGTGGCGGTGACGTAGCTGGCCAGCTGCTCGGCGTACAGCAAAGCGAAGGTGCCCATGCTGACCACCGCCAGGCTGGCGGACAGACCGTCCACGCCGTCGGTGCAGTTGACTACGTTGATGCTGGCCCAGATCAGGATGACGATCAGCAGCAGGTAGACCGGGTAGGGCAGCACAAAATACCAGTGCAGGAACCGCACCCCGCAGCCGTTGAAGTTCAAGTAGGTGACGCCGGCCACCAGGGCAATGACAAAGTCGATCAGGCCCTTTTTGTACTCGTTCCAGGCGGTGTCGGAGGCATCGTCCAGGTAGCCCGACAGCATGGAGGCGATGAGCAGCACCATATAGATGACCGTTTCCAGGTGGAACGGCATGAACGCCAGCGCCACCAGCACCACGCACAGCACAAAGATCAGCCCCGCGCCCCGGGCCTTGCCCTTGGACAGGGCGCCGTCCACAGCGAAGGCGCGGCCATGATCCTGGGGCAGCCGGCCGCGGAACAGGTTGGTCAGCAGCGCCGTGAGCACGAACGCCAGCAGAAACGCCAGCGCATCCACGCCGCGCTGGCCCAATACGGACAAGAGAATTGAAACCATGTTTGCTTCCTCATTTCCCATTTTTATAATCCTTTTCTCTACAGAGGAAGTGTACCATGTCCGGCCAAAAAAATCAATCGTATAAACTACTATAAGCGGGACAAGGGGATTTTGTGCATGGGGAGACTGACAGGCCCAAAAAGGGGCGGGCCTTTCGGCCCGCCCCGGTAAACTGGGTCTGCACACCCAGCTGGTTCTTTTTTGGTGCGGCAAACTACAAACGTAAATTTGTAATAAACCTTTGGTGCTATACTAAGCGCTTAGTATTTGCGCAGGGATAGCGTCAACAATGATGCGGCCAACGCATAGCCCTGCATGGGTCTACATCATACGACCGTAGTTGTAATACGTATTATCTGCAAAAAGATTAGACGGTAACAGTCTCAACAGTGCAATCAACAGTGATAACGATTGCAGCGTAGTAGCAGGTTGTGCCATCCAGCTTGGTGACCTGGGTCATGCTGACATTGCCAGAGTAGTTGTACGCAGCATAATCAGCCCCAACAACCTTACCGGCCGATTCATCAACCTTCAGGTTATCCAGAAGATCATTGACATAATCAACTACTTCATTCTCAGCGGCAGCCTCAGAATAGTTGTCAGTGGTCTTCCGCACCGCAACACCAATAACCTGCGTGCCATCTTCTTTGTCAACATTACCAGTACCAGGATTCAAAATGCTCTTGGCATTAGAACGCTCAATCGCAACACTGTTATCAATCATATCAACAATACTGTTACGCACTTCCTGATAAGTTGCATCCTCGCCAGCAGCAGCCAGAGCACGAGTCAGCTGGCTATCCAGAGTGGTGTCGGCAGTGAAGTTGATCTGCACATCGTTATCGGCATCCTGACCATTGTTGACAGCTGCAACAATGCCAGTAGCGGGCACCTGCTCCTCGCCATTCTGGTCACCATTGCCAGAATTGTTGGAGCAACCAGCCAGCATACTGACGGCCATAACGCCGGACAGAGCCAGAGCCAAAACCTTATTCAGTTTCATTTGGAAATTTCCTCCTTGTTGTTGTTTGTAACTCGCACCAAAACATTTGGGGAACAGGTCACCATCCCCGTTCCTTGTGCATAGTTTAACACAACAGTATTTCCTTTGTCAAGGCAGAAGTGCCAAAAGATGGAAGAAAAGGAAAATTTACACAAAATCAAACGTGGCTGCGAAACTAAACTTTGGTCCATTGTGAGAAGGGCGCAAAAAACCCGCCGTACGGGTCACCCCATACGGCGGGTTTATCAGGCTTTGAAACGTGGACCTTCGTTCCTTGGCCCTGCTTGACACCAAAAAGCCCCCAACGTCGCACCGTCAGGGGCTTTCTCCTCACGAAAAGGAATTAGGGTCAACGAGGATTACTCTGCGGCCGGGACGGTCTGAGTGATGGCAACACCAACAACCAGTGCATGGATTGCCTCATCACCACTGCCAACGGTAGTTCTGTACGCGCCGACATTGCCAGAATAAGAAATCTTACCCGCATCGGTTGCGAGATCGGACTTCAAATCCAGAACTTCAAGCGTCTTAGCGATGTTGTAGGCCACTTCACGATTCGTGTCGAAAGCCTCATCATCGGTGTTGTACACAAAAACCTTGACATAGGTGGCAGTTTCATCTGCTGCACTAGCATCCCACTCACCAAGCCAAATGTCGCCGTAGCCAGTCAGCTGTTCCACAGTATTGGAAATAGCATCGGTAGCAACGCCGCCAGTAACCTGGTTTGCGGTCAGGGTTCCAGCCACAGTGTAGAGGGCGTCCTTCAAATCACGATCATTCGCCTTGTAATTCATCATGTCCTGAGCACCATTCAGTTCACTACGAATTGCAGAGCTGCGATCGCTGAGAGCGCCGCCAATGCCGCCACCGCCGCAAGCAGTCAGCATGCTGACTGCCAGGACGCCGGAC
>OERY01000129.1_pt1 | contig 13792 bp, 12 predicted proteins | sample 1540141 | NCBI WGS metagenome assembly OERY01 (sample SAMEA3891872, study PRJEB23780) | metagenome | biome: terrestrial biome; feature: animal house; material: Caecal content | place: Italy | collected 2015-05-05 | reverse complement strand
ATACCGATGTTCTCTTAAAGGAGCTGTCCACCGGAAATCTGAAAAAAGCCTATCTGATTACTGCGTTTGCCCTGCGGCCCAAGCTGCTGCTTCTGGACGAGCCCACTGCCGGGCTGGATCCCAAGGAGCGGGTGCGGCTACGAAACGTGATCGCCACCGTGGCTCTGGACAAGGTCGTGATCTGGACGACCCACATCGTCTCCGACATTGAGTTCATTGCCCGGAACATCCTGATGCTGAGAGCCGGCCAGCTTATCGCCCGGGGTACGCCCCAGGAGTTGGTGAAGAGCATGGAGGGGAAGGTCTTCACCCTCCCGGTGGCCCCGGAGGAGGTCCCTGGGTGGCAGGCCCGGGCCCTTGTGGGCAATGTCCAGCGCCGGGAGGGGGATGTGCTGCTGCGGATCGTGGGGGACAGCTGCCCCGGCGGCGACCCGGCAGCGCCGGACCTGGAGGACGTATACCTGTACCACTTCCAGGAGTCGTCGGGAATGGAGGCGGGATAATGGGGACCTTGACCTGCTTCGAGCTAAAGAAGATGCTGGGCGGGAGGTTCTTCCTCATCGCCCTGTGCCTGTTGCTGGCGGTGAACATCCTCCTCAACTGCGGCATCCCCAACTATCTGCTGGTGCGGGAGGCGGTTGCAAGCGGCACCGCCCTCGGGTCAGAAACGCCGGATGCCTTCACCTATTGGTCCTATACGACGGGGAACCGCCAGATCACTGCGGGGAAGGCGGCACGGTACAGGGCCCTCTCCCGCCTAACGGCAGAGGATGAGGCGGCTTTTGTGGCGGCCATGAAGGCGCGGTACGGCGAGGACGCCTTCGCCGCATTCCGACTGGACTGGCCGGAGGAAGCGCTCCAGCCCTCCGGCTACTTTAAGGACTTCCCAGACGCCGTTATGATCACCGCCTACCGGGATCTCCTGTTCATGGACCAACAGATCGAGGAGGCACGGGCGGAGGTGATCCCCGCGGCCCAGCGGTTCGGTCGGGAGGCCCTGGAGGACGGAGACAACTACGGCATCCGGCGGAATTTGGACATCATCCGTCTCTACTCCGAGCCCCAGATGAGGGCCGCCGCCGATGTGGTGGGGTGGAACACCTTCCTGCTGGAGACGCCGTCCACCACGTTGCTGGTCTCCCTGCTCCTGCTGCTGGCCTGCGCCGGGAGCGTCTCCGGGGAGAACGACCGGCGGACCTGGCTCCTGCTCCACACAGCGCGCTACGGCAAGGGCAGGACCCTGGCCGCCAAGTACATTGCCGGGGCGTTCACCGCCGTGGGACTCACCGTCCTGTTCCAGCTGGCCGCCCTAGGGGCGGTATGGTTCCATGGTGGGCTGCTGGGAGCCGCAGGCCCTGTCACCGCCATTGTGGAGCTGCGGCTCTTCCCCTATGTAATGACGGTATGGCAGTACGCCCTGCTGGTCCTGGCTTGCCAAGCTTTCGCGGCGGTGGCGCTATCTGTCCTGCTGACCACCGTGTCAGCCCTCAGCCCCACCGGCGTTGTCTCCTACGCCGCGGGGGCGGTGCTCCTGGGCGGGTGCCTGCTGCTGGCCTACTTCCCGCCCAGGGCGGAGCAGCTCTCCGGTCCCCTAGCGCTGTCCGTGCCATTGCGGTATTTCGACACCTACTACACGGCGGACCTTTTTGGCTTCCCCGTGCTGTGGGCGGCGGTCCAGGCGGTGCTGTGGAGCCTCCTGGGGGCAGGCTGTGTGGTTCTGGCCCACCGGACCTACCACAGGAAACGGAGGGCGGTGTGATGCTGTACCGGTGTGAGCTGAAGAAAAGCCTTGTGACATACCAGGGGGCGTGGATCTTAGCCGTCTGCCTGCTGTTAAAGCTGGCCCTCCTCTGCGCCTTCCCGGAGCAGAAAGACCCACGCATCCTCCTGTCCCAGAAGCAGTACGACAATTATTTGACCCAGCTGTACGGCGAGAACACGCGGGCAAAATCTGACTGGATCTTGGGGGAGCGCCAGCATATCAAGGATGTCCTGGACAGGGAAGAGGCCATGTGGGAGCGGTACGCCAGGGGGGAGCTGTCGGAGGCGGAGTGGGACGCCTACGGGGAGGAGCTGCGCCTGGCGAGGCTCCATCGGAACGCGGTGGAGATCTTTGGAGAAAAGGCGGACCAGTTTTCAGCCCAGCCGGAGGACATCCCGCCGGCCCACTATATCTATGAGTACGGCTGGCAGACGGTCTTCACCCTCCTGCGATTCCCGGACATCTTCCTGCTGTCCGCTATCCTGCTTCTGACGGCCCAGTCCTTCCCCGCCGAGGCGGCGGGCGGGATGCTCCCTATCTTGCTGGCGGCCCGGGACGGGCGGGGAAGGCTCTACCGCGCTAAGCTGCTGGCCCTGCTGACCATCGGTCTCGGGGGCTGGCTGGTGAGCGGAGGGCTGGAGGTTGCGGTATTCCTCCTGCGGGGCTGGTGCGATGACGCCGCCGCGCCGCTGTACTCCGTCACGGCGCTGACGGACAGCGCCCTGCACCTGTCCCTGGGCCAGGGGTATGCCCTGTGCCTGGGGGTGCGGCTGCTGGCGGTGCTGCTGGTGACGGCCCTGCTGTTCGGCCTGTCCGTGTGGGTGCGCTCCGCCACGAACCTGATCTTCTTGGGGCTGTGCCTCCTGGGGCTGCCTCTGCTGTGGGACGGCGGCTCAATGCTCTATACCCACGGCGGGCTGCTGTCCGGGACCCGGATGCTTCTGTGGCTGGGGGATTCCGTGGGGAATCTGCTGCTCCCCCTAGCCGTGGTGGCGGCCTACAGCGTGGCTGTGTCTGTCCTCGCCGCCAGGCACCACGCGAGGGGGCTGTAATATCCGTGTATCAAATTAATTTCTCCACCCCATGAACCTGAGAGTCTTACCCAGCCTATTGGAAGGGCTCTTCGCTTATCAGAATATAAGATGAATATCTGAAACAAAAGTCCTCAAAAAGGTACCAGATCAGGATGATAAATGAACCGCCCCAGATTATACGGACAGTTGCAAAAAAGAGCCCTGGTAGGAAATATTGAGTTTTAGTAGGAGAGGCGTCGTGCAAACGGCGCCTTTCCAGTCTTTAACAGGATGCGATCATGATTGTAAAAGCGAATGTATCGGTCAATTATCTCAATGGCCTCGGAAAAAGTACCGGGCTTGTACCGGTAAATACACTCTGTTTTGAGGATGGAAAAAATTTTCGGCCATTGCATTGTCATAAGAATTTCCTTTCCTTGACATAGACGGTGTAATGCCGTATTGGCTAGTCAACTGCTTTTATTTTACCATCGCTGGCTGAATCCAGAATTAAGAGGATGGCATAAGCCTATGACCAAGGATGAACTTCACCTCTACCACGAGCAGGCATTTGATTCCTTCAGCAGACATGTCACCAAGTACAGACCTCATCACCCCCTGCCCTTGCGGCAAGCGCAAGTTTACAGGGATCGTTCAAGGCGGTACAATGAGAGTGTATTTCAGGGCGGAGCATTGTAGGGCGGAGCATTGCAGGGTGGACGGAAAGGAGGCTGGGGGTGTAGTCTGTCCCGGAACGAGTCCGCAAAGCCGACCAGGAATACAAAAACACAACAGGACCAAGAAGACCGTAATTGCCCGTGAGGGTAGTTGCGGTCTTTTTTTGTCCGCCGTGGAAAGGAGAAGCAACATGAAATGAACAGTCGGAGCAGACTGATCCCAGTCAGCTACTACAACGCCTCCCAGGAGGTGCGTCTGTCCGCATACGCGGATACCATTGTCTACGAGCAGAATGGTCCCAACAGAAATATACTCCGCGCCATTCGGTTCGGCGGCTACCCGGAGATGGTGCGCGGCCTTGCCGACGCCGTGTATGCCGGGGGGACGCTGGACGCCAACATGGGAGACGGCCCCTTATGGCTGGAAAGCCAGGCCAAGCGGTACCGGCGGCAGGTAACTCATGACGGCGTGTACGCGGAAGCGACGCTGCTGGCCATCGACGACGACCAGGAGACGAAGGCCTCTAAAAGCGAAGAAGATGGAGGCGAGGAACATGAGGAAATGGATCTGCCGCCGCGCAAGTGCATCATCTTCTGTCCGGAAAACGACAGAGACCGCCTTTTTGAAGAGGTGGACCGGAAGACGGCGGTGCCGCTGATCCCCGAGTTTCGGGACTATGTGCTGGATGAATTGGAGCGCCGGGGCATTTTGAAGCGGCTCCAGGTCATCTCCCTGCGGGAGAAGCTGGACGCCTGGGTACTCTATTGCCGGCAGGATGACGAAAATATCATCTCTGTAGTGGAAGACGGCCTCAAAAGCGGGGCCATTTCCATCCCCGGGACCGTCAGCGACCCGAACGGCTTTGACGGTGTAGAGAATGTCACCGGCTATCTGAACACCTTCGGCGTGACGGTGGCCAAGCGCATCCGCGGGCAGTTCCAGCCTCTCTTTGACCCGGCCAGCGAACCGCTTTCGCCAGAGATCCTGGCCATCAACGACTACATTCGTTCTCATGCGGGCTATTCCCTCTACGATGCCCAGCTTGCTGTGGCCGAGGCGGTAAAGCGTCAGCTGCAAAGGCACAAAAGCAGCATTATCGTAGCGGAATGCGGGTCCGGCAAAAGTAAGATCGGCGCTACGGCTATGGCCGCCGTGTACGCCCTGAGGGCGGAACAGGCCGGTCGGGGGCGGCAAAAGACATTCAATGTGATCCTGTCCCCATCTCATGTGGCAAACAAATGGGCGCGGGAGATCAGCGAGACCCTGCCGGACACCGCCGGCGTGGTGGTGTGCAGCAACACAGAACTGGACCGGCTCTACGACCTGTATGAAAAGGGCGACAAGAGCATCTATGCCATCATCACCAAGGAGAAGGCCCGGGACGGCTTTATGAAGCGGCCCGCCGTGATTTGGAACCGGCGTCAAGGGGCGTATCTCTGCCCGGACTGCCTGGAGCCTATTGAGGCGCCCTTCACGGAGGACGGAATCCGGTACAAGGGCAAGGTCAACCAGTTTTTCTTCCGCACGGAGAACAGCAAAAACCACAAGTGCGGCAACTGCGGCAGTTCCCTCTGGGCGCCGGTTAACCCCGGCCATGTCAGCGAGTGGGTGAAGTTAGGCACCTATGGCTGGATTCATCGCCGCCATGCAGCGGAGCACCTTACGAAAACGAAACATGAGCCGACGCTGGAGCAGATCCGAATGGTTGCGGAAAACCCGGACGGATACTACCCCGCCGTGGGGGCCTGCCGGCGCTACCCTATGAGTTCCTACATCAAGCGCAGGTACAGGGGCATGTTGGACGGATGCATCGTGGACGAACTCCACGAGTACAACAACGACAGCGGCCAGGGTGACGCCATGGCGGAGATCTACTCCGTGGCGGACCGGGTCATCGGGATGACCGCCACCCTTATCAACGGCTACTCCTCCGGCATCTTCCATCTGCTCTACCGAGTCTGCCCCGGCCTTATGATGCAGGACGGCAAGCGCCACTGCGCCCCCGCTGACTTTGACGCGGAGTATGGCGTTGTGGAGAACACCTATGAGGAAGACGAGCAAGATTACGCGGTCAACCGCAGGACCCACAGGCGAAAGACGAGAACCCGGCAGCTGCCCGGCGTCTCTCCGCTGGTCTACTCCCGGTTTTTGCTGGAGCAGACCGCCTTCCTCTCCCTGTCGGACATGGGTAAGGACCTTCCCGACTATGAGGAGATCCCAATCCCGCTGGATATGGAAGAGAAGGTCGCCGAGGAGTACAGGCGCATCGAAAACATTCTGCGGAAAATCCTGAAGACAGGGGGGAAGGGCGCAAGGAGGATCCTCTCGTCTTACCTTAACCTGCTCACGGTCTACCCGGACCAGCCCTATGACCAGCCGCCCATTGTGGACCCGGACTCCGGGGAGCCGCTGGTGGAACCGTGCGACGTCGGCGATTTTGACACCATCGGCGCAAAAGAGCGGGCTGTTCTGGAAATCGTGCAGCGTAAGGTGGAACGGGGCGAGCGCGTTCTGGTCTACACCAGCTGGACGCGCACCGACTCCCAGAAGAAACTTTTGAAGCTGCTGACCGGGGCGGGCTATCACACAGAGATCATGAGCGAAAAGATCCGTCCCCGTGCCCGGGAGGAGTGGGTGCAAAAACGCCTTTCCGCCGGGATGCAGGTGCTCATCACCAACCCCTCACTTGTGGAGACCGGCCTGGACCTGAACGCATTTACCACCCTTGTCTTCTACAGCATGGGCTACAAACTGTTTACGCTGCGGCAGGCGTCCCGGCGTTCCTGGCGCATCAACCAGACGGCGCCCCGGGTGGAGGTCTACCTGCTCTACTACAAAGACACCATGCAGCACAAGGCCATGAAACTCATGGCCTCCAAGCTGGCGGTGGCGGGCATCATCGAGGGCAACTTCACCGAAGAGGGCCTGGCGGCCATGAGCGATGTGCAGGACATGACATCCCAGATGGCCAAGGAGCTGATGCTGGGCATCAGGGACAATGTGGAGGATATTGCCTCCGCCTTCAAGCGGATGGCGGTCATCAACCACGGACGGAAGAGGCCTGAGGATAAGGCTGGTACAGCTGAAGCGGAAGCCGCTGCAGCGCCGCAGGCGCGCAGCCTCCCGGAAGCGGTACTTGCCGAGCCGGCCCCGGTGCCCATTCCCGCGCCTGAGCCGGCTGTGTTGCGTAGGGGGATTGATCCGGAGAAAGCCGCGGAACTGGAGGCGATTCTGGAGAAAGCCCGGAAGCCCAAACGAGCCAGGAAGGCCCAGGTGGACGAAAATCAGCTGAATCTCTTTGATTTTGTGGCATGAGAAAAACGACAGGAGGAATCGTATGTGGAAACATCGAAACTGATGACGCCGCTATTTTGTAACGGCATGTTCAACGCAGATGGCAAAAGGAAGCGTGCTGTATTTGTGGGTGAGGTCTCCAACGGCACGGACGCATACCGCCTCTGGCGCAGCTGCGGTGTGCCCAACCGGGACTATCCCCGGGCGGAAAACGACACGCATCTGCTCTATGTGGAACTCCATGGGTATCTGGCGCCCCTGGGCATGACCGAGTATGACCTGATCATCCGTAGCGGCGATCCCCCTGCCATCGCGGAGCTGTATGGGAGTATGGAAGGGCGCAGAGCGCACTTTCATGAGCTCAGCAAATCCGAACAGGCCCATAGCGTTGCGATCCCACGGGCGCTGGAGATCGAGGGTGAGACGATCCGGCGTCTTGGCAGCGACCCCGCCCGCCAGGCAGAGTACATCAAGCGGATGGAAGATGAACATATTTCCACCTACCTGGAAGCCAAGGAGAATGGCGGACAGAGTTTTCCGGATTTTTTTGGCGCGGCGGCTCTGGATGAGATTGACCTCTGCAGGGAGTTGTCCGTCAGATACCGGGCGAAGAGGAAGGCGGAGCATGCGGCATGGCAAGCGGAGATGGAAGCGAAGCAGAAAAGGCATCGCGAGGACACAAACCGCAAGGCGGAGCAGCAGATCCGCCAGGCAGTCCAGATCCTCAGGCAGGGAGGAGTGCTGGAAAATGAGAGCATCTGTCTGTACCGGGATGACGACGGCTATGGCAGTTACGCCATCGTCAACCACCTGATGCGCCTGTATGGAGTGGAGGTTCCCCTTCGCACCCAGGGCTGGATCAATGAGAAGCTGGTCAGCCTCAGAGTTGTAAACGGGCGCTGCAATGACCTCAGATACCGGACCAAAAAGGGTGGACGGTGCTCAGAGAAGATCTTCGCGTGCGTCAACGAATTGATTAAAAAGGTCTGTTCAGAAATGGAGGCTGCGGCATGAAGGTAACGATGAACCGGATGGAGGCGCTTTCGATTGCCAAGGCAGCTGAGAGCATCGCTCCCAGCAAGGCCACTATGGACGAACTGCGGTGCGTCCTGCTGGAGTGCGGCGGCGACGGGAAACTGACCATGGCGGCGACCAACAACGAGGTGGCTCTGGAGCGGCGTATGCCGGCGCAGATCCAGGAGGCCGGTGCCCTGCTCATCAACGCCAAGCTCTTTGCCAACATGCTGGGCGTCTTGGGCGGCGAGACCGTCGCCATCCAGGGGGAGGACGGCCGGCAGGCGGAGATCACAAGCGGCGCATGCCGCTATACCATCCCGATCCTGTCTGTGTCCAATTATCCACGCGCGGAGATCCCCTTCCCGGAGGATACCGTGACGGTTAAAAATATCCCCCACATGGCCGCCCGGACGATTTTCGCGGCCTCGGAAAATGAGAGCAAGCCCACCATGCGGTGTGTCAAGCTGGTCTTCACCAGCGACGGCTTAAAGGCGGTGAGTTACGATGGCTCCCGTCTCGCCGCAGCCAAGGGCGACAGCAAGGGTGAGGCGTCGGCCAGCCTGCTGATCCCCGCCGCGTCTCTCAATAAGCTGGCCCGCCTTGTGGGCAATAAGGATGAGCTGCATGTGGGCACCACAGGCAAGAGCGTAGTATTCACGAAGGAGGACTTCCTGTTTTCCGCACGGCTTCTGTCGGGAGAACATGTGGACGATGACCTGCTGCTGGGCAGTGTGCGAAGCGCATTCACTGTCCTCACCGATGCCGCAGCGCTCTATGATGCGGTCTCCAGCGTTTCCGTGGTGGCGGATGAATGCAGTGCGCTCAGCCTGCACTTTGCGGACAACCGGATCCGCGTGCGTTGTGAAGGTGCGAACTGCTCGTCCGCCCGGGATTTGGAGGTCGTGGCGCTGTCCGGGACGCCGGAGGGCGAATACTGGTACAACCCCCAACAGCTCTCCCAGTGTCTGTCCGCCCTCGGCGGCACGCTGATGCTGGAAGTCGGGCAAAACGGGGTGCTGGTCATGCGCACCGACGACCTGGTGTGCCTGCAGCTGTCCCGACGTAGGCCCGCGCTGCTTCGGGCAAGGGAAGAAAAACAGAAGAAAGCGGTCAAAGCGGCCGCGTAGGAGGGATGTCATTGGAGCGTATGGAGATCTGCCGCTATTGCGGCGGCGTGATCCGCCTGGTGTCTGCCCAGGCTGTCTACGGCTCCGCCGTCAAGCGTCTAGGCCTGGAAAAGGAGTACATCTATCAATGCCAGAACTGCAACGCCCGGGTTGGGTGCCACAAGGGCACCAAGCGCCCCTTGGGGCATGTGGCCAATGAGACGCTGCGGCTCAAGCGCATGGAGACCCACCAGGTATTCGACGCGTTTTGGAAAAACAAAGGGGTGAGCCGCACCAAGGGCTATCAGTGGCTGGCCAAACAGATGGGACTTCCCGAGCGGCTGGCGCATATCGGCGGATTTGAAATGGACCAGTGCCAGAAGGTCATCGACCTTTGCAGGAAAGAAGAGGAGGACGCAGCATAATGTGCGAAAAAAACAAATGCCGGCACCGGGCAGAGGGCTTTTGCGCCTGCCCGCCGGTCAAAAACAGAGAGGAAAACTTTCTTACCCTCCTCGAGCATATGGCGGTCAATATGATGGACATCCGCTGGGAACTGGACTATACGGACTTAAACCACCCTGAAAAGCGTAGGCTCTGCCGTGTGGGCACCTGCCGTGTCTGCGGCGGCGTGCTCTGCCATGAGCTGGACGCCTCCGATCCTCTGACCGGGGACGATTTCCTTGCGGCGGTTTACCGTCATCTCTACCAGGTCCATCGCGCGAGAGGCAGAGACATGACAGATGCACAATTTCGACGGCAGTTTGTGGAGATATTCCACAATCAGGACAGGCCCGTTGTCCGCGCATGGCTGGAGCGGCCGGAAAACAGCGATGTGCGGCACATGTACCGCCGCGGCTCGGATGTAGTAGGCACGGGAGAGCCGATCCTGGAGGTCCCGATTTATACCATTGTCCGGACAGGCGCGGATACAGACCGGGGCTTCCCCCCCAGACGGAAGGGAGTTTCCTGTCCAGACTGCGGGCCAGAGCAGAACTAAAAAAGCTGGTCGAGGTGGAAAAGGACGAACTGGATGACCGCTACGACGGCATGGAGTACAGCGAGGACCATTGGGAGGCATTTCAGGACGACTATGCCACCGCTTTGTTCACAAGACTGGATATTATTCCCTCCAAACTGCATTTGCCCTCCCGCACGGTGGCATTGGACGTAGACAGCTGCGGAAGTAAATGTGGAAGCCGGGAGGACACCCGCAATGAATGTCGGCGCATAGTCGCCAATGGATCGTATCAGGAAGCTGCAAGGACTGTAAAAAGGAGCACGAAGATGAGTAAGTGTCAAATCAAAACCGATGTTCAGCGCCGCGCCTCGGAATCTTACCAGGATATGAAGGCCCGTCAGCAAAAGGAAATCAACGGCTTCCCCAAGGCGTTCGCCTTCAGCGACAGACAGTTTGCCGAGGGGATGCGCGCCCTGGGGCTTGACCCGGCTGACAAGGACAAGATCGTTTTCATTGGCGGCGGCGGTTTCATCCGAAAAACGGATGAGGGTGACTTCCAGGCCATGTTCCAAAGGCACCGCTTAGAGCGCAAGGCCGCCATGGATGCCGACCAGACGGGAGACGGGTATCTCCTTGAAATGTTCCGTTGTGAACTTTCCAATCATGAGTACGGCTACACTAGGGACGCGGAGCCTGCCCTCATGGTGCTGGGCGTCGCCTGGGAGGACATCGGCGGCGATGAGCGGCTGATGCATGCCTTCGAGACGGCCTGCCGTCAGGAGGCGGAGTGGTACGACAGGCATTGCGGGGTGTGAAATGGCAGATGAGAGAACGGGCCGCACCTTCCGCATCACATACAGGCGGAAGGACGGTACCCTCGGGCAGTATTACACCACTGGGGAAAATGCCTGTTTCGCTGTAACCGATTTTCTACTGCGCACGGGAAATGCGCGGGAGAGCGTAGTTTCGGTGGAAATCGTCTGGGGGCGTGGTTGGATACGGGCATTATGAAATATGTGGCGTCTTGCTCCTTCGGGAAGGACAGCCTGGCCACGATCCTTTTGGCACTTATGCATAGCGAGCCGCTGGATGAGGTGGTCTACTGTGAGGTCATGTTTGACGATGCCATCTCCGGCGAGGTGCCGGAGCACCGGGACTTTATCTACGGCCGCGCCATCCCCTTTCTGGAGCGTAACGGCATCAAAGTCGTGGTGCTTCGGTCGGAGATGACCTACATCAGGAGCTTTTACCGTATCCTGCAAAAAGGCCAGTCGGCGGGGAAACTCAACTCCTGGCCGCTTTGCGGAAAGTGCTGCATCCAGCGGGACTGCAAACTGCCGCCCATCAGGGCCTATATGCGTTCCCTCGGCAGCGGTGTGGTCCAGTACATCGGCATTGCCTATGACGAACAGGAGCGGCTGACGCGGTTGGAGGCGGAGAAAACCATATCCCTGCTGGAGAAATACCAAAAGACCGAGCGTGACGCCGCGGACATCTGCAAACGGGCTGGGCTCTATTCCCCGGCCTATGCGTTTTCAGATCGAAACGGGTGTTTTTTCTGCCCCAACGCGAAGGAAAGGGAACTGCGCCACCTCTACGAATGCTACCCGGACCTCTGGGCGCGCCTTTTGGAGTGCCAGGGGGCGCCCAACAAGGCGACGGAGCTGTTCAACCGCAAGGAGCGGTTTGACGAGATCGACCAGAGATTTCGCAATGAGGATGCCCAGATGTCCCTGTTCGACGACCGGCCGTTCAGAGCGGCCGCATGACGAAAGGAGGAATGACTTGAGCGAGACTGAAAAACGCTGTGGCAGCTGCGCCTTCTCCTACTATCCGGAGGGGACGGGGCGGGAGCACTGCGGCAATCCCGGGTACAACGCGACAACTTACACCCATGAGATGCTCATGGAGGACTGGGGCCAGGGCCACTGCCGCTTCTGGACCCCCAAAATACAGAAGGGAGCACATGATGAAAAACAATTATTCACTGGCGGAGCGCAACCGCATCGTGGAGGAGTACCTGCCCTATGTCGATCAGGTGATCCGCAGAAACAGGGGACTGATGAGGGCGGCAAGGCTGGAGTATGACGATGTCTACCAGCAGTTATCCCTCCGGCTCATCCGCGCCGTCAGCACCTACGACCCCGACAAGGGCGAACTGGGCGCGCATATCTGGGCGCAACTGCGCTTTGAACTGCTCAACTGCAAAACCCCCAGCCGCCTGTGCGGCATGACGGATCTGCCCAGGGATTTTTGCAGGGAGAATATCATCTCCTTCGATTCTATCTGTGAGAACAGCGAATGGTACGAGCAGATCATGGCGGCATAGGATACGCCCCGCCGCCATTTGACCCGGATGAAAGGACATCTCCCCGCCCGCATTCGCGGGCGGGGAGAAAGAAAAAGGAGAACGCAATGAGCCTGTTATTTTCCACCGTCACGGTCACGCCCAAACAGGGGGCGGCCGTGACCATCCTGGAGAGCGGCCACCCGGACGAATACGATCTCCGGGAACTGCTCCGCGGCGAGGCGCGCTATGCGCCGGTCCGCAGGGCGGAGTACCACGGAGCCGCCGTCCAGGTGCGCCAGTACCGGTTCTTTGTCAAGGGCCCGGACTGGCTGGCCGAGCGAGACAGTTTCGCCCTGATCCACGCCTATGACGAACTGGCGCTGCGCCATGGGGAAAGGCCCTTTGTGCAGCGGAAAGATGTAAAACTGCTGGAGCAGTACACGATCTCCCTGGATCTGTGCGGCCTGTGCGCCCACAGGGGGATGCTGACCATGGCCGATGTGGGCTGCTGCAACTGCTGTGACGCGGGTGAGTTCTTTGACCCGGAACACCATGCGGGAGAGGAGGCTGCGGCAGGATGAAGTACAGGCGGATCTACCAGGCGCTGGAACAGTGCGGCGCCAAAATCACCTATGACGGCAGCGGATGGCGGCATACTGGGCCGGCCAGCACCCATATCGACCGGATAAGGCCGCTTTGGATTGTGGCGGAGGCGGAAAAGGCCGGGCTGCGCCTCTGGGTCTGCCATGAGGCCGGGCGCCTGTCCGTCACGACCGCCGACATGACCCTCTCCGTCGACAGCCGGGCATACCACCAGAGCCAGACCCACCGGGACTTCCGCATACAGGGAGAACTGGCCGGGTATCTGGAGACGCTGCTGAAGGGGACGCATCCATATGCGGCTTGACGGAAAACAGGAGGGAAAATCATGCGATATAAGCCGATTGAGAGCAGGAACGATGCCCTGGACCGGATTGCCGGCCTTGGCTATGACGAGTTTTCCATTGCTTCCTATGAAGAGAACTGGCAGCGGGAGCAGGGAGAACCGGACATTGAGATCACCCGCAATGCGGAACATGCCGTGGACAGGTTCCTCACACTCTGCGGCCGGGCCGTATGCGTGGAATTGCGCGGCATCCAGCCAGGCGGGAGCGAAACGGCCCTCTGCATTGGGGGGACCGCCCCGGATCTGAGCGAGAAAGGAGAGTATATTGAATGGTCGAAACCGGAACAGGAGCAAAATTCCCAGTTGCAGGCCAACGGCCGGTGGAGGGATGACGCCGCCCCAGAGGCAGCGCCAGGCGAATTCTGCCGTCGTCCGGACGGCGGAGAAGATGCCTTTGTGAAAATGCTGAAAGAGCGTCCCCGGGAACTCCGGCATCTGCGGCTTCAACTGGCACAGGCGCGGGCGGACAGCCCGAAACCGGGGCCGCGGGAAAGCGAACTTCCGCCGCTGTTCAGCGCGGTGCTGGAAAAGACGGACGCACAACTCCGGCAGGAGGCGCGATTCCATGTCCAGCGGTCGGAGAACGGAATGTCGTGGGAGACCGTCACGGAACACTGCTGCCTCGGCGGGTGCGATCTGGGCGTCTACACCTTTCCCACAGAGCGGGACGCCCTGCTTTTCGCGGCGCTGCTGCAGGCCGCCGGGTACCGGCCGCCCCACAACAT
>OERY01000119.1_pt1 | contig 14386 bp, 9 predicted proteins | sample 1540141 | NCBI WGS metagenome assembly OERY01 (sample SAMEA3891872, study PRJEB23780) | metagenome | biome: terrestrial biome; feature: animal house; material: Caecal content | place: Italy | collected 2015-05-05 | reverse complement strand
ATTTCTGGGCGTCACTGGTGGAAAGGCCGGCCACGTTCCGCATTTTCGTGTATAAAAAGAGGTTCTTATAATTATGCGCCTCATCGACAAATAAGCGGTCTACGCCCAGCTGTTCAAAGGTTACCACATCATCCTTGCGGCCCTCGGCCTGGAGCTTTTCCAGCCGGGCTTCCAGAGATTTTCTGGTACGTTCCAGCTGCTTGATGGTGAAACGCTCGCCGCCGTTGGATTTCACCTCTGCGATGCCCTCGGTGATCTCATCAATCTGCTCCTGAAGCAGCCGCTCCTGCCGCTCCTGGCTGATGGGAATACGCTCAAACTGGCTGTGGCCGATGATGACGGCATCATAGTCGCCGGTGGCAATCCGGCTGCAAAACTTTTTCCGGTTGTGGGATTCAAAATCCTTCTTGGTTGTCACCAGAATCTTTGCCGAAGGATAAAGCCGCAGGAACTCGGAAGCCCACTGTTCCGTCAGGTGGTTGGGCACCACAAAGAGGGATTTCTGACACAAGCCCAGGCGCTTACTCTCCATAGCGGCGGCCACCATCTCGAAGGTCTTGCCCGCGCCCACTTCGTGGGCCAGCAGGGTATTCCCGCCGTACAGCACATGGGCAATCGCCCCCAGCTGGTGTTCCCGCAGGGTGATGGCCGGGTTCATGCCGCCGAAAGTGATATGGGAGCCGTCATATTCACGGGGACGGGTGGCGTTCATCTCCTCGTTGTACTGCCGCACCAGGGTCTGGCGGCGGGTCGGGTCCTGCCAAATCCAGTCCTTGAAGGCATCCCGGATGGCCTGCTGCTTTTGTGCGGCCAGGGTGGTTTCCTTGGCATTCAGCACACGTTTTTCTCTGCCGTCCACATCCTCAATGGTGTCGTAGATACGGATGTCCCGCAGATTCAGCGCATCCTCCAGCAGCCGATAAGCATTGGCCCGGTCGGTGCCGTAGGTGGTGTAGGCTGCCACATCATTCTTGGACAGGTAGGTTTTCCCCGTGATCTGCCACTCTGCGGTGTACGAAGAATAGTTCACCTGAATACTACCGTGCCGCATATAAAACGGTGTGTCAAACGTCTCGTACATGAACTGCTGGATATACTTTTTGTCAATCCAGGTAGCGCCCAGGCGCACCTCGATCTCCGAGGCATCCAGGTCCTTGGGCTGGGCAGCGGCCAGGGCTTCCACGTTGATGGCAAAGGACGGGTCCTGCTGTGCTGCCAGCTGCGCCTGCCGCAGTTTCTTGCGGACATTGCCGGACAGATACTCGTCAGCGGTCACATAGCGGGGCTGCTCTCCCTCCGGCACCGGCTCGGGCAGACGGAAGATCACACCTTTCAGTTCCTCAGCCAGCTCCTCACGGGGCTTGCCGGTGAGCTGCTCCATATACTCCATATCCACACAGGCTTTTTCGGAAATGGATACTGCCAGCGCCTCGCTGGCCGTGTCCACAGATGTCACAGCCTTGTGGGGCTTGATGGTCCGCTTGGAGAACATATCGGCCTTGCTTTTCAGCTTGCCGTTCTCGTCGATCACTTCCAGTGCGCAGAGCAGGTAGTAGCTGGAATCATCGGCAAAGGCCAGCCGGTTTGCCCGGTCATTGATTAGACCGTACTTGGCAGAGAAGTCATCGTAGAGCCGGTTCAGCTCTGCTTGCTTCTCCTGAATGTCGCTGTCCGGTACAGCAGCATCCATCTGCAGTTCGATCAGCTCCTGAACACAACCCCGCAGGCCGACCATCCCCTTCACACGGGCTTCGGCGGTGGCGTTCAGTTCCGGGCGCACCATCCGGCTGTTCTCCCGGAAATAGACCGTTCCATCCACCACCGCATAGGAGTAGTTTTTCACGTTGGGGTCAGCCGGGATGGAGGCTTCAATGGACTCTCCCTCCCCCAGGTCCGGCAGCTCTGCCTCCTGGTAGGTGCCGTGAATCTGATTCACGGCCTCCTTCAGCTGTTCTTCCAGGTCTGCACCTTCCAGGGGCAGGACAGTGCTTTCTTCCCGGCCATACTGGGTACTCTCGGTGGAAAGCTCGCCCAAAATCATTTCCGGGTGATCTACAAAGTACTGGTTGATGGAGATACCGCTCTCGGTCTGGCCCAGCTGCACCCAGTCGGGTTCCCGGTCGATGGGGCGGTCACGTTTCTGCAGGAAGATGATGTCGGACACCACATCGGTGCCGGCATTGGCGCGGAACGCATTGTTGGGCAGCCGGATGGCCCCCAACAGGTCGGCCCGCTCGGCCAAATGCTTGCGGGCGGTGGAATCCTTGGAATCCATCGTGTACCGGCTGGTGACAAAGGCCACCACGCCGCCCGGCCTCACCTGGTCAAGAGCTTTGGCAAAGAAATAGTTGTGGATGGAGAAACCGAGGTTGTTGTAGGCTTTGTCGTTGACCTTGTAGTTGCCGAAGGGCACATTGCCGATGGCAAGATCGTAGAAGTCTTGCTGCTTGGTGGTTTCAAAGCCCGCCACCGTGATGTTGGCTTCCGGGTAGAGTTTTTGGGCGATACGGCCCGAAATGCTGTCCAGCTCCACGCCATACAGCTTGCTTCCTGCCATACTCTCGGGGAGCATCCCGAAGAAGTTGCCCACGCCGCAGGAGGGTTCCAGGATGTTGCCAGTCTGGAAGCCCATCTTCTCCACTGCATCATAGATGGCATGAATGACGGTGGGGCTGGTGTAGTGGGCATTCAAGGTGCTGGCCCGGGCGGCAGCGTATTCCTCCGGGGTCAGCAGTTCCTTCAGCTGCGTGTATTCCTTGGACCAGCTGTCTTTGTCCGGGTCAAAGGCATCTGCCAGACCGCCCCAGCCAACGTACTGGGACAGAATTTCCTGTTCTTCCGGGGTGGCGTTTCGGTTTTCGTTCTCCAGAGTTTGCAGGATGCGGATAGCTTCCACGTTGCGGGCAAACTTCTGTTTCGGTCCGCCCTCGCCCAGATGGCTGTCGGAGATGCGGAAGTTCCGGGCGGGAGGCGCGGGTGTTTCCTGTTCAGGAGGTTCGATGTGGAGTTTTTCGACCACCACATCGTAGGGCAGGTGCGTTTCCTCTGCCGGGTAGGCTGCCACCGGTTCCGTCGCAAAGGTGGGCTGCGGCTTTTCAGACCCCGGCTGATTCTGCTCCAGGTACTGACGAATCACCCAAATCGGCTCCGAGCGGAAGATGGGAAAACCGGTGGCCTCGGCAAAGGTTGCATCCCTCAGACTGACCCGCTCTGAATCCAGGTCCACCTGGTCCACCACAAACCGCCGGTCATCCAGATCAAAGGCGGTTTCACCCGGAACCAGATTCCGTCGGGCATACTCTGCATCGGACAGGACTTCCGGTTCCGGCTCCTCCGGTGCATCAACGACAGGTTCTACGGCTGCCTGCTCGGCGTCCGACACCACCTGCCGAATAAAGGGATCGTTGTCCAGCTTTTCAGGTTCCACCACCTGGCCGTTTACGATACCTCGATCAGCCAGGGTTTCCCGGATCGAAACAGGGTCCACATCATCCAGATTATCCCGCTCGACCTGGGTATAAAAACGGTCCTCTTTGATGAGCTGCACAATTCTGCGCTGGACATCAGACCAGGGCAGCTCGGTTTCTTCAGGACTGCCGGGGCGAACCGTAAACGGGGTTTTGCCGTCGCTGCCGTCATACTCATGGGCCAGCCATGCAGCGGTGTCTTTCTCCCGTGCATGGTTTTTCATATAGCGGACAACAGCGTGCTTGCTCTCGATTTTGCCATTCCAGCTCTGGATGGCCTTGTCGATGTCTGCATCCGAAAAGGGGTGCAGCAGTTCATAGAGCTTGGGATAGGTCTCGTCAACGACTTCCTGGGTCAAGCGCTGCCGGAACTCAGGGATATGGGAATAGAGATGAAGCAGTTCCCGGTTGCCAGATGACAAAACAGCCCGCTGGACGGCTGCCCGGCCTTCAATCACCGCGCGTTCTCGGTCGCCGTCGCTGCAAACATTCCCGTATCTGGCATCCCGGGCGACCGCCTCCAGCACAATGGGCTTGTATCGCTCGTGTAATTCCCGGATGGTGGCATTTTGAATTGCTTCCTCATCCGGGAACGCCCGGAATCCATCTGCGCCAAACTCAGCCTCGTGGGCATCAATGGACTGCTCCGCTTCGTGGTCGATGGAGAGGATGGTATATTCCCGGCGCTGGGCGCTGCCCTTCTGCTGGGTGGAAACCGTCACATCGTGCTTGTCGCGCAGCCGTTCTACAGTCTGTTCCAGCTGGGTCGCCGGAAATCCGCACATCTCCACCCGGCCTCCGCCCGGAATGGAGCGGCTGAAAAGGTTCAGGTTCAGCTCGGCAGCGGCGATACGGGCATCTTCGCCGTACAGCTCGAAAAAATCCCCCATCTGGTAAAGGACGAGGTTATCCGGGTGGCGTTCCTTGACGCCGTTGTACTCCCAAATGGGTTCTTCCTTGCTCGACTCGTCCAGATACTTGCCGGTGGCAATCAGACCCCCGATCCTCTTTGCCGCATCAGACCATGAAAACCTCTGCTCCTGCCCCTCGGGATAAGAGCGCAGCTGGATGCCGCGGGCATTGTATTCCAGGAAACCGTGGCTGCCATCCAGGAAAGTCCAGGTCTGCCCTCCGATACCGTACTCGTTTTTCAAGAACTCGGCCCGTTCTTTGGGAGTGTGGTTCTCCTGGAAGAAAGCCGCAATCCGCTCTTTGCCCTGGGCAAAGCCGCTGCCGCTGGCCAGGGCCAATGCGATATCTTCCCCGGAAAAAGAAAAAGCGGAGACTTTTTCGGTCTCCGCTCGTCGGTCGATCTGTTCGATTTGCTCTGCTTCACTGGGGAAGAAACTCAGTTGTTGATGAGTTCCGCCATCAGCATTTCTTCCGCTTGTGCCTTGCAAGTGTTCATCAGGCCTACCCACTGCATCGGGTCGCGGGCTTTCAGCTCCTCCGTCGCTCCCGCGTCCTTCGTCAGCTGAGGCATCATCTGTTCCAGACGGCTGTTCGCTGTCTTGTCGATCTCCAGCAGGTGCGGGTACAGCTTCTCGCTCATCAGCAGCTGATTGTAAATCAGGGGCCGGTGCTCCTTCAGGTACGCTTTCCGCATCCGTCCGTACTTGCCCAGGGGCTCCGACGGCTGTTCGCTCAAGGTCAGGTTCGGAATCAGGTAGTCGCCGTTGCGGGTGTAAGTCAGATTGTTCTCCATGGTTCATGCTCCTTTCTGCGGTATGCTCTCGCTCATAGTTTCGGATGGTGACGCCAATCTGCCGCAGCACCTGCTCGCTGGACTGGCTGACTGCCTCTCCCAGGGCACCAATGGTGGCCGGACTATTGAAGTCGGAGATTGTGATGAAATCTTCGTGGTCAAAGTAGCGTTCCAGTTCCAGGCCACAACGGGACATCAGGGCGTAGGAGATGCTGACGGTAGCGGCGGCCTTGAATTGCATCTCGATGTTATAATCATCGTAATCCTCCAGGAACGAATCGTCAACGATGTGGAAGAAGTCCCGCCGATGATCTTCCCAATACGCCCCGGCCAGCTTTCCGGCCACGTCGATGATCTGCTGAGGAAGATCGTCTCCAGATGCTCCATAGCTGTGCTCCAGCATGGCGGATACCGGTCCTTTATGCTGTTCCTCCAGCTGCCACAGCCAGGGGGTGCGGGAATGCTCACGGGTTCCGGTGTCCGAAATGTCGAACACATAGCGCAGCCGGGGACGGTCGTCGGTATCGTCCACCAGGGCAATGCCCTTGGACCCGCGCCGCACATACCGCCCCATCTTGTCATTCCAGAGGTCGTACTCGGCACAGGCGGTAGCGTCCGGCCTCTGGGCATAGATCATCATTTGATCCTGGAACGTGTACTTGTAAAGGCGGGCAGCCGTGGTAAGAAACCCCGTCCACTCCTGCCAGCTATCGGTGAGCTTGGCTGCTACCTGTTCGGCCATCTGCGCATACATTTCCGCTTTGGTCGGCATGGGTTTTGGGCCTCCTTTCCTGTTTCATAAAAAATGGAGCGGCCATATAGCCGCTCCATCTCGTTGTTTGCTACTCATCGAAATCCGGGTACAGCTCCAGTTCTGCAAACTCCTCGTCAGTCATAGCACGAAGTTTTTCGAGGGTGTGATCTGTCAGTTCCCGCAGCTCCGTTTCCTCCGGTGTAAGATGGCCGCGCATCTCGGTCAGGACCTGGATCAGCAGTTCCCTGTTGCCTCCGTTGTAAATGCACATGAGATTGGTCTCGTCAAAGGTGAAATCCTGCATATCACATCTCCCTTTCTGCGCTCTTTTTGGGCGCTGTCTTTTTGTGTTTGGTTCTGGGTTTGGCCTGCAGCTGTTCCCTTACGGATTTCTTCTTTTCCTGTTCCTGCGGCTCTTTGGGGCCGTTGTTGATGATGCCGTCAATCATGCCGTAATCATCTTCCACCGACATCTCCGCATTTTTCAGCGGATTGCCCGGAAGGAATCCGGGGATCTGCTCAAAGCCAATGCTGTCACAGTAATAACATGATAACCTGCCGCCCTGCCTGATTGCAACGATGTCGCTGACACTCATGGACGGACTGTGAAAGTCTGCCGGCTTTTGCAAATTGAACTGCTCGTACAGCCTGCCCAGCTGCTCCGGCGTACTGCCGGGACTGGTCAGCGGAGCCGTGTAAACCAGGTCATAGTTGCTGTGCTCCACTTCCTGCCCGCTGGCCTTGAGCCGTTCCAGCCCTTCATAGCGGATGTCCCTTAGATCGTCCGTTTGTTTGAGTTGATAGATGGCAAAACAGTCGCCCCCAAAGTCGAGGAAGGCCCGCTCCCGTTCTTCCTGATGGTTCATTCGGTCTTGAACCCGGTCATGAAATTCCGAAGTTCGCTCCCATTCATCGCGGGACAGTGCAAAGATGCCGTCATGGGCGTCCAGTTCGGCAACATCAAAGGCCATCTCCGGCTTTTCTCCGTCCTGGATGATATACACGGTCAGGTCCCGCTCCATCAGCTCGTTGGCCCGCTCTTTGGACAGGGGCAGAAGGTCGCTGTCCAGGCAGCTGCACTTTGCCAGTTCTTCCTCGGACAGTGCTGGGTCCGGCATGGGATACTCGTCCAGTGCCTGTTCCTTGGCACCGGGAAACTGGGCCGCACTCTGCTGGCTGGCAGCCTCCTGCAGCGTTTCGATCATGGATAGCGGTGCATACCGGATGGACTTATCGCCCACTCCGAGGTTATCGCAGATATGACCGATGGCTTCGGCCCGGCCCATACTGGGGCTATCCAGCTGGCCGCTGTTCATCGGCTCCATGGTCGCCGCATCGTAGAGCGTGTAGTCCCATCCGGCACCGTGGGACTGAACATGGAGATACGCCGCATCATCCAGGATCAACAGAGCCTCACGGCGTTCAGCCCCAGACGGGGCGTTTTGGACGCTGTGGGCAATCTGCTCTGCTTTTGTTTCCGGCACCAGCTGGTTCAAACGGTCCAGCAGCTGGGCGGCCTTTTCGGTCATTTCCCCGGGATCGTCCTCATCGACGATGTTCTGGAGCCAGTTTCGCGTTCCGCCGGCTTCGCCGCTGCGCAGTGTGATTGTCAATTCTTTCAGCGCATCCTCACGGTCATCCACGGTGTCATGATACTCATACGGATCGTAGTCAAAGGCAAACTCGTCGATGTCCTCAGCCAGCACTTCGATGGGGTCACGCTCCTGCTTCGGCGCGGCAGTCAGGTCAATGCCGCGCTCCTTGCAGATCTCCTTGTAGTTGCGCTCGATGTTGTCAATCAGCTCGCCGGAAGTCTTGTTGATGGTCTCCAGGCTGGCCCGCAGCTCTTTCAGCTCCTTGCCCTCGGACCAGGATGCAATATAGCCAAAGCTGTTTTCGCCGGTCTGGATGCCGAAATACTGACAGACCGCATAGGAGATGCTTTCTGCCTCCACTTCCTCGGTGTTGCGGTTCTTGGCGGCCTGCTTTGCCGCCGTCCGATCTTCCTCCACTTCCAACCGCCACTCAAACCGATTCTCGTCCACAAAGCGCCAGCCATCTTCGGCGGCGGCCTGTTCTGCCTCTGCTTCGGTGGCAAAGTCCAAACGATAGTCCTTTTTGGTGCCGCCCTCGCTCACCATGACAATCTTCCAGGCAGGTTCTGCCTCATACTTTTTGGGGTCATGGAGCTTGCTGTGTGCCACCTCATGGACGGCGGCAGAGATGGTCTGCACCTCGCTCATCCCTTCCCGAATGGCGATTCGCTGCTGATCGGAGGAGAAATAGCCGTCCAGATTGGCATTCAGCGCCTCAAACTCAATGGGGACCGGGGCGGAGCGCCGCAAGGCTTCCAGAAATGCCTCATAGTGCGGCACTGTGCCGGAAAGTTTGGATGCCAGTTCCGGCAGGGGCTTGCCGTCTGTCTGGCTCACATCGAACACCTTGACCGGGCGGAACATGGGGATTTCGATTTCTTTTTCCTCCATGACTGCCTTGCCGTCTGCATCCAGGATCGGAGCCTGGGTGTCCGGGTCCCTCTTCATCTCCTCGATCTTCTTTTTATACGGCGTGGGAGCAATGATGGTAATGCCATGCTCTCCCTTTTTCACATGGCGGCCAAACTGGTTTTTCCATTTGTTGTACCCTGCCACCAGAGTGGCATCAGGGCGCTGCATATAAATCAGCATGGTGTTGTTGACGGAATAGCGGTGAAACTTGGACATGACAGACAGATAGTGCGCATATTTCTCACTCTCGAACAGGTTCTTGATGCCCTGCTCGATGCCTGCCGTGATTTCCTGCAGCCTCTCCCGGCTGGTGGGTTTGTCGGCCATGATTTCCACGCTCCTTTCCATAGCTGTGATTTCTGACTGGTGTTCAGCAATCCACAGCTTTTGTTCTTCTTTGCTGTACGCCTGAAAGGTATCCAGCAGATAACCTACATAGCTTTTCTTCTGAATGGCTTCCGTGAAGCGGGGATGCAGCCGCTCCTCCGGTGTTTTGGGCGGATAGTCTCTTTCCCACCTTTGAAGCAGCTGGTAGTAGTCGGTCAGGATACGAACACTGTGGTTCCGGGCCTCCCTGAATTTCTGCCCCTCCGTTTTTTGCCGGACATACTTTTTTCCGGGGGAAGTCTGTCTGTCATGGTTCAGCCCAAAGTCCTGGGCCAGTTTTTCTGCAGCTTCCCTCGGGGACAGGTCATAGAGGCAGGCCGTGAAGTCAATCACATCGCCGGTAGCCCCGCAGCCAAAGCAGTAGAAGTAATCCTCATTTACTTTCATGCTGGGGGTATGGTCATCGTGAAACGGACAACAGGCCATACCGTTTCGGTTGACCTCAATTCCGTAGAGTTCCGCCGCCTCCCGCACCAGGATGGATTGCCGGACGGTTGCAAAGATGTTTTCAGCCATCTTGCTTCAGAGCCTTTTTCGCATCTCCCATAGTTCCTCCTTTTCGAGTAAAAAGAAAAGGCAGAGAATGAATCTCTGCCTTTTAACCATTTTGTGCTGGATCTCAAAAATTCGGCCAAAAGAATGACGGGAAGCCCAAACGCTTCCCGCCAAGATAGACCGACTGCAAATTTATTTTTTGGATGCAACCCATTTCAGGATAGGGGTAAGGACTGGGGGTGAAATCTTATCAGGAATTTGGTCTGGCGCAAAGAATTGAAGCGTCTCCACTTCATCTTCCTGGCAGATCAAATCCCCAGAGTATTCTTTGCATAGAAAGACAATGTCCACATTGGACACTTCGTCCCCGTTCGGATAGACGTAGTGGGTGTCTTTTCCCGAAAAAATGCCAAACAGTTCCAAGCTGAGGGCGGTTAATCCGGTTTCTTCTTTCAGTTCTCGTTTGGCAGCTTCTTCCACCACTTCGTCCAGTTCCACCGAACCGCCGGCATAACCCCAAAGGTGGTTGTCCTTTCGTAATTGCAGCAAGATGCGTCCCTGCGCATCTTCCACAATCACGCTCGCTCCCACCTGTAACAAAGGGCGATGGCCAACTATTTTACGCAGGTCCATGATATAACTCGACATTGCAATCTTCCTTTCAGCCATCCGCATCGGGTATCTTTTCGAGATGTTTTATTATATCACACTTGGCACCTGCTGAAAATATAGGGTTTTACTTGTCTCTTTCGCTTATCTGACTTCGATTCATTTTCTCTGATTTCTTCGGTTCTGCCGTCTTCGTCAATTCTCCCAGCACCGATTTTCTCAGCATCGGTTTGAGAGGGTGTTTCCAGCGGGCAAAAGCCATATCTTTGGGGCCGGTGAAGCCCCCGTAGGCGTCCTGCTCATAGACCCGGACCCGGTCAAAGCCCAGGTCTTTCCGCATCTGCTTCAGGATGTCCATTACCTCGGGGCTCTGGTTCACTGACGCCATCCGGGTGTAATCATCTACCAGGTAGTTCTTGCCCTGCCGGACCTGAAGCAGGTCGGCAGCGCCGGGCGGATTCTCCCGCTGAACACCAAAAGTCAGCCGGGCCGCCGACAGATCCTCGCTGTTATAGGGTTCAGAGCGCAGCTCCTGGAACCGGGTCACAGCCTGCTCGTAGTTGGCATAGAACTCGATGGGCGTATGGGGTTTGCTCCCCGCCGCTCCCGTCCAGGTGGCAAGGTCCGGGATAATATAGCACTGCCACTTGCTGTCTTTTTCGTCTGCCATAGACCCTCCTTACTTAGATAAAATCGGGGTACAGTTCCAATGCGTCGAACTCGGCATCGGTCATGCCGGCCAGCTTATCGAGGGTGCCGTCGGTCAGGTCCCGCAGCTCCGTTTCGGAAAGAGTGAGATAGGTCTTCATCTCAGTCAGCACTTCGATCAGCCGTTCCCGGCTGCCAGTGTTGTAGAGGGCCATCAGGTTAATCTCCTCATACGAAAAGTTCATCCTTTTCCACCCCCGTTCTCAAACTCCAGGCTGAACTGTGCCCGCCCATCAGCCTCGGTGGTCATCAGGACAGAGGCGTTATAAGTTCTACCGGTGCGCTGGCTCTTGCAGTCCTTGAGCCGGGCACGGCCATCCCGCAGCAGCTTATCCACCAGCTGGCCAGTGAGGTGCTTTCCCAGTCGCTTAAAGAAGGCGTTGTCCTTCCAGAGCACAAACCGGCACTCCCGGTTGGAACAGAACCAGCCCTTATCCCGTTCGGCCACATCGGCACCACAGTGGGGACAAATACCAACGATCTTACCATTATAATTCATAAGCAAATTTGCTCCTTTCACTGCCTCACTGGTCTGGACCAGGGAGGCGATCATCTGTTCGATTTCGTGCATAAAGGTTTCGGGGGCCAATTCACCCCGCTCGATCTGCAGGAGCTTCTGCTCCCAGTCCGCAGTCATATCGGGAGACTGGATTGTCTCGGGCATGACTGCAATCAGCTCCCGGCCCTTCTGGGTAGGGATCAGGTTCTTGGTTTTGCCGGTCCCCTCGCGGGTCAGAAAACCTTTCTTGACCAGCTTTTCAATGATTGCAGCTCTGGTGGCAGGGGTTCCAATGCCCCGGCGTTCGGCTTCTTCCGGCATACGATCTTTCCCGGCCGTTTCCATAGCCGAGAGCAGAGTGTCTTCCGTATAGGGTTTGGGCGGGGATGTTTGGCCTTCTTTCATTTCTGCAGAAGTGATTGCGACCTCCCCTTCTTCCAATACAGGCTGAGAGCGGGGAGGTTCCTTGGCCTTTCCAAGGATGTCCTTCAACATCTCCCACTGTGTTCTTTTCCACCCTTCCTGAAGCACAACCATGCTTTTCGCGGAGAAAAATTCTCCCGCGCACTCTGTCTCGAGGTGTGTTTCCTCATACTTGTACGGCGGACTGACAGACACCATCAGACGGGTGATAATCAAGCGGAGAATATTCCGCTCTCCTTCCGGCAAGCTGTCGATGTCAATCTGCAGCATCTTTCTCGTCGGCAGAATGGCGTGGTGATCGCTCACCTTCCGGCTGTTCACAATCCGAGCAATATGAACCGGGTCATCATCAATGTCCTCCCAGTCCAAATCCATTCCCAGTTCTTCTTCCAGCTCTTCGGCCAGCTCTTCCAGCTCGTCTTCCATGTCATCGGTGACATAGCGACTATCCGTTCGGGGATAGGTGCTGAGCTGCTGCTCATACAGGGACTGAACATAGTCGAGGGTCTGCTGCGCAGAATAACCCAACCACCGGTTTGCATCCCGCTGCAACGTTGTCAAATCATAAAGCAGCGGCGGGTTCTCCGTTTTTTCCTCACGCTTAATTTTTTGAATCGTAAGCTCCATCTCCTTTCTGCATGAGGCCAGCACCTTTTCTGCCTCAGATTTCTTGTCAAACCGCTTGCTGGATGCTGTAACGCCGCTGGATAGGCCCAAAACAACCGTGTAAAACAATTCCGGGCGGAATGCTTCGATGGCGGCTGTCCGTGTCACCGTCATGGCTAAGGCAGGGGTCATGACCCGGCCCACGTTCAACGGCTGGCCATAAAGGCACGAAAAAAGCCGGGTGGCGTTGATACCGACCAACCAGTCGGCACGCTCCCGGCAAAGGGCTGCTTTATACAAAGCATCATATTCGGTTGAGGGCTTGAGGTGGGCAAATCCATCCCGGATGGCGGCATCCTCCATGCTGCTGATCCAGAGCCGGGTAAAGGGTTTCGTACAACCACACTGGTGATAGACAAGCCGGAAAATCAGCTCCCCTTCCCGCCCGGCATCGGTGGCACAGACAAGCTGGTCCACATCAGGCCGGGCCATGAGGCTGCACAGGACTTCAAACTGCTTCTGGGTTCCAGGCGACACCAGGTACTGCCATGTTTTGGGCAAAATGGGTAGGTCTGCCCTGGACCATTTGACCAGTTTGGGGTCATAGCTGCCGGGTGGGGCCAGCTCCACCAGATGGCCAACACACCAGCTGACGAGATAATCTGCTCCTTCCAAATATCCGTCACGGCGTTTGGTGATGCCCAGGGCCTTGGCTATGGATTGGGCGACAGAAGGCTTTTCGGTTACGATCAGGTTGGGCAAAGTTTGATCTCCTTTCTATCTTGAAAATAGAAACAGCCCTGTGACTTGCACAGTGAACAGGTCCGTAAAAAGTAGACAATAGACAAAAAACCTCCCCGTGTAGGATAATAGAACTACACGAGGAGGTTTTGCTATGCCCAGAAAATACACGAAAATAAATCAATATGAGAAAGAAATTCTGCAATGGAAAAGCGAGGGTATTACCAACCGCGAAATCGCCCGGAGACTAGGCATGGAATACTCGCAGGTTCATAATTGGGTATCACGGTATAATGAACGACAGCGCAAACTCAAGGCGGGAATTGTTCCGCGGAAAAAAGGCAGGCCACGCAAAGACTCTGAGCCGAGAGATATTGTAGCAGAACAGACATATATCATCCAGCGACTGAGAATGGAGAATGAGCTGCTGCGGGATTTTATGCGATCCATGGGGAGGAGGTGAAGCCAGGATTTAAATATGCTGTTATCCACCGCCATCGTATGAAGTATCCAATAGTACAGATGTGCAGGATGCTAAAGGTTTCCCGAAGCGGTTATTACAAGTATGTCAAACAGATGCAGCACCCTGCAAAAGATCTGGAACTTGCAGAAAAGATTCGGGCGAAGCAGGAATCCAGCAGAAGAACATATGGATACCGAAGGATAAAACTCTGGCTGGACAGCGAAGGAATCGTCAAAAACCCCAAGACAATTTTAAGAATTATGCACAAATACGATCTTTTAAGTGAGATACGCCGCAGAAGAAAATGGGTCCAGATGGGCTGGCAGGTCCACAAATACCAAAACCTTCTGAATCGTGAATTCAATGCTACACATCCAAATCAAAAGTGGGTCACAGACATTTCTTACATTCATACCAAGGAAGGCGTTCTCTATCTGTCCATGATCCGTGATTTGTATGACAGAAGCATTATCGCTTACAAGACCGGTACCAGCCAGACAGTCAATCTTGTATTGGATACCATCCATCTTGCGATGAAGTCTGTAAAAACAGAAAGTCGCCGGGAGTTGCAGCTCCACAGCGACCAAGGGTTCCAATACACCTCGCAAGCATATTTCGACCTGACTAAAGAATACGGCATTACACCCTCTATGTCAAGGCGTGGAAATTGCTATGACAATGCGTTGGCTGAAAATTTCTTTGGCATCCTGAAAACAGAATGTATCTACAGACACAAGCCAGAGACTTTCGAACAGGCCAATAAAATGATTGACGATTACATCTACTTCTACAACCATGAGCGCATTCAACTGAAAACAGGACTGGCTCCGCTTACGCTTCGCCAGTCCTGTTAAGCTCCCCACTACACGAGGGTCTTTTTATTCATGTCTACTAATTCTGGGGCAGTTCATATGCGGCAGTATCTGCTTGCTTCTCTGTACAATGCACCCATGACCATGCACAGCAGCTACGCGGCCCGGGTGCAGCACGACCTGAACGCAAAGTAACCGGCACCTGCCGGT
>OERY01000116.1_pt1 | contig 14534 bp, 20 predicted proteins | sample 1540141 | NCBI WGS metagenome assembly OERY01 (sample SAMEA3891872, study PRJEB23780) | metagenome | biome: terrestrial biome; feature: animal house; material: Caecal content | place: Italy | collected 2015-05-05 | reverse complement strand
ACAAGAAATACCGGGACAAAGACCAATTCAAAAACCGTATTTTCACCCAGCACGTCCGTATGGGGCTGGATGGAAGAAAGCACCGCCGGACGCTCAATACCCTTGTATGCGGTGGAAGTGGCGCGGGAAAGAGTAGGTTCTATGGCAAAGTTAACCTTTGCCAAGCAAATACCTCCTACTTTGTACTCGACTGTAAGGGGGAGCTGCTTCGTGACTGCGGCGGTTTGCTGGCACGGATGGGCTATGAGATTAAAGTGGTCGATCTCCTGAATATGGAGAAAAGCCACTGTTACAATCCTTTTGCCTATCTTCAGAGCGACAATGACGTGCAGAAAATGGTGACGAATCTCTTTAAGGCGACCACGCCCAAAGGGTCGCAATCCAACGACCCGTTTTGGGATACTGCGGCTTCCATGTTGTTACTTTCGCTGGTATTTTACCTTTATTACGAAGCGCCGGAGGACGAGAAGAACTTTCCGATGGTAATGGAAATGCTGCGGGCGGGCGAGGTACGGGAGGACGACGACAGCTATCAATCGCCGCTTGACGAACTCTTTGAGCGCCTTGAAATGCGGAATCCCGACCACATTGCGGTGAAGTATTACAAGGACTACCGTTCCGGCAGCGCAAAAACCTTGAAATCCATTCAGATTACCTTGGCTTCCCGTTTGGAGAAATTCAACTTGTCATCAGTGGCGGCGCTTACCGCTACGGACGAATTGGATTTGTCCTCCCTCGGTGAAAGAAAAGTGGCTTTGTTTGCTTTGATTCCCGACAACGACAGCAACTTCAATTTTTTGGTGAGCCTTCTCTACGCCAGTACCTTTCAGCAGCTTTTCTATTCGGCTGATCGGAAACATGGCGGCAGCTTACCCGTGCCGGTGCATTTTTTGATGGACGAATTTGCCAACGTCTCCTTGCCTGATGATTTTGACAAACTGCTGGCTACCATGAGATCGCGGAACATCAGCGTTTCCATTATTATTCAGAACATCGCCCAGTTAAAGGCGTTGTACGAAAAGCAATGGGAATCCATTATGGGTAACTGTGATGAATTTCTCTACCTTGGAGGAAATGAAACGTCCACCCATAAGCTGATCTCCGAAAGCTATCTCGGAAAATCCACCCTCTGGCTGGACACCTATGGCAAAAGCACTGGTCATTCCGGCAGCTATTCCACAAACAACCAGCTTACAGGACGCGAACTGATGACACCGGATGAAGTGCGTATGCTGGATAACCGCTATGCGCTTCTTTTTATTCGAGGCGAGCGTCCTTTGATTGATGAAAAATACGACCTGTTAAAGCACCCTTATGTGAAATATACCACGGACGGAAAAGGAAAGCCCTATCAGCACGGAGGAACAGAAAACGCGGTGGCTTCCCTTACCTTTGGAGAGAAAAACCTCCCCAAAACTTCACCCGAACAGTTAGCTGAAACTAATCCTTCTATCCTCTCCGACGAGGACATTGCAGCTATTTTCCAGACTAAAAAGGAGGACGAGCAAAATGAAACTTTGGAATAAGAAGAACGACAAGGAAACCCGCAAGCTGCCAATGGGCAAAAAGAGCAAGCGCGTCTTTGCCGCTTATGTAGCAATGGTGTTGATGTGCTGCTGCTTTACCACTACCGCCTTTGCAGCCAGCGACCCCCTCACTGTCGTCAACAACCTTTCCGATTTTATTTTCGGACTGATTCGCGCCATCGGCCTGATTTTGTTGGGCTTTGGTATTGTACAGATCGGCCTTTCGCTGAAAAGCCATGACCCGAGCCAGCGCGCCAACGGTTTTCTCACCTTGGCCGGCGGCGTCATCATTACGTTTGCAAAAGAGATTTTGACCCTTATCACGGGCTGATTCGATATGGCAGTTTGGGGGCAGGCCGGTTGCGGCCTGTTCCTGATTCTGCCCGAAAGGAGGTATTGATTTGAGTGATAACTGGGTCGTACAAAACTTGGAAAACGCCCTCAACACATGGAATGAAAAATTAGCGGAAATCTGGCAGCTTATTACCCAATCCCCGCAGCAATTCAAAGGCGGGACGATATGGTCGGTGATCGTGAATATCCACGGTGCGGTACAGGCCATCGGCCTTGCGCTTTTAGTGCTGTTCTTTGTCGTAGGCGTTGTGAAAACGTGCGGGAGCTTTGCGGATGTAAACTTCTGTTAGAGAACATAAACAACTGAATACGGATTTATCTGATGATAAGCACTTGCAACTATCCGAGAAAAGAACGGATAAATGCAGGTGCTTTTCTTTTTCAAAAAATCAGAACACAGTGTCCAAAATCGGCTATCCGCACGGGCTGTAAGGTAGGGGGCAAGTCTGCCCGTCTGTACCTTGACAACTTCACAGCAGCCGCCAGAGGGATACCTGCCGCAACGGACAGCAGGCGATGATATGGGCCTGCCCATTGCTTAATCCATGCATAGCATTGACAGTGACAACGCCGCTTTGGGAAAGCGTGGAACCGTATGGAATGGCTGTGCTTACATATCCCCGTCCTTGTGGCAGGGATATAAAAATTTTAAGGAGGTCAAATGCCTATGGACAAGTATGCCAAAACCAGACGAAAGCGGAAGGAGGACGCCCATGCAAAAGCTGAACATGGTGGACGCAGACACCCTGCTCTATCAGCCGCTTGACAAACCCCGCTTTGTGGTGGACGGTCTTATCCCCACGGGATTGATATTGTTCTGCGGCTCACAGAAAATCGGCAAAAGCTGGCTCATGCTGAAACTCTGCTTATGCGTGTCGGCGGGGCTGCCATTCTGGGAGATGGAGACACGGGCAGGCGATGTGCTGTACCTGTGCCTTGAGGATACCTTTTTCCGCATACAGGACAGGCTCTTTCGTCTGACGGACGAGGCGGATAGCCGCCTGCACTTCGCTGTGGCGAGCTGCAAGCTGACGGACGGGCTGATCGTGCAGTTGGAGGACTATCTGAAGGAGTACCCAGACAGCAGGCTCATTGTGATTGACACCTTACAAAAAGTACGCACCGCCTCAAAGGATAACGCCTATGCCAGTGATTACGGGGACATTTCCCAGATTAAGGAGTTTGCAGACAGACATTCCCTTGCGGTCATCGTTGTCCACCATATCCGCAAACAGAACGACAGCGATGTGTTCAACAAGGTATCGGGGACAACGGGGCTGACGGGGAGCGCAGACGCTACCTTTGTACTGGAAAAGGAAACCCGTGCGTCCGATACCGCAAGGCTCTACTGTGTCGGCAGGGATACCCCGTATCAGGAGTTTGTCCTGCGTTTCAGGGAATGCAGTTGGGAAATGGTGGAGCGAAAAGGTCAGGAGCAGCTTGCGAGGGAAAGCATACCGCCTGTCCTTTTTCGGCTCGTAGAGTTCATGCAGGACAAAGAGAACTGGTGCGGCACAGCCACGGAGCTTCTGGCGGCAATGGAGGAAACGGACACCCCGCCCACGGTCATTACCAAGTGGCTTAACGAGTACCGCACGACTTTTTTAGCGGACAACCATATTGGGTATGCGTACCGCAGGAAGAAAGAGGGCAGGCTGATTGCGCTCACAAAGCAGGAGGGTGACAGTGATGACGGTGGTGACGGCGATGTCGGGATACCCCCTGCGCCTGTCACTGACACCACAGCAAAGTGAAGTCCGACGCTCCTGCCCTACGGGTGGCAGGCGTGGCGGAGATGACAATGCTTTTCCAATCTGCGCCCTGCCACCCTGCGGGAGAACACCCCGCAAACGCTCCGTGCAGGCGTGGGCTTTTCTCGCCTCTTGGCTCGTAAAGCCACCCCTGCGGCTGAAAAAACCGCCCCGGTTTTTACAGCCCGCTTTTGCAGGGTGTAACACACTACACCTTGCAGGCAAGGTCGTGTGCCAGACTTTCCCTCTGGACTCCCTTTATGCAGGGCTTGCGCCCTGCTCCCCGCCGCCTGCGGCTGCGGGGAAAGGCGGCGCCGGTGACAGTGCCGCACAGGTTTAGGGGGCATCCCAAAACCACCGTCATCACTGTCACCACCGTCACCGCCCAAAGAACACCCGCCGAAAAGAGAAAGGAGTAAAACGATTATGCCTTACGCAATCCTGCGTTTCCAGAAACGCAAGGCAGGCTCTGTGGCTGCCTGTGAACGCCACAACGAACGGAAGAAAGAGGCGTACAAGAGCAATCCCGATATTGATGTGGAACGCTCCAAGCACAACTACCATCTTGTGCCGCCGCCACGCTACACCTACAAAAAAGAAATCAACCGCATGGTGCAGGCGGCAGGCTGCAAGGTGCGCAAAGACAGCGTGATGATGGTGGAAACCCTCATTACCGCCTCTCCTGAATTTATGAACAGCTTACCGCCAGAGGAACAGAAAGCCTACTTTGCAGAGGCTTTGGACTTCATAGCGGAGCGTGTGGGAAAGCAAAATATCCTCTCTGCTGTGGTGCATATGGACGAGAAAACGCCCCATATGCACCTTTGCTTTGTGCCGATCACGCCAGAGGGAAAGCTGTCTGCCAAATACTTTTTAGGCAACCAGAAGTCTTTATCCGAGTGGCAGACCGCCTACCATGAGCGTATGTCCGCACGGTGGAACGAGTTGGAACGGGGGCAGTCCTCGATGATTACGGGGCGAAAGCATATCCCCACATGGCTCTTTAAGCTGGGCGGCAGGCTGGATAAACAGTATGAGGAAATCGTAGCGGCGCTGTCCGATATTAACGCCTTTAACGCAGGGAAGAAACGGGATAAGGCGCTCTCCCTGCTTTCCGCATGGCTGCCGGAGGCGGAAAAGTTTTCACGGGAGATCGGGAAACAGAGCGCCTATATCGACAGCCTCAAAAAGAAAATCGGGCAGGAAAGCGACTATGCGGGGCGGCTGCGTGACGAGAAATACGCAGAGGAATTAAAGGTGCAGAAAGCCAACCAGAAGATATTTGAGCTGCAGCGCACCAATCAGCAGTTGGAACGCCTGCTCAGGAAAATCCCGCCCGAAGTGTTGGAAGAATTGCAGAAACCGAATAGAAACAGGTCAAGAGAAAGGTAGGAAAGTGATTGAAAAAACAGGATTTTACTGTATTGAAGATTGCGGATTTACACCCGTTCCCCGATAACCCGTTCCGTCTGGTGGAGGACGAACTGCTGATGGAACTCTCTGAGAGTATCAAGGAGTTTGGTGTGGTAACGCCCATCATAACCCGCCCAAAGGAGGGCGGGAACGGGTACGAAGTCATCGCAGGGCAGCGGCGTGTCCGTGCCTCACAGCTTGCAGGGATAGAGACCATCCCTGCTTTTGTTTTGCCCTTAGACCGTGACCGGGCGATTATTACCCTTGTGGACAGCAATATCCAGAGGGAAAATATCCTGCCAAGCGAGAGGGCTTTCGCCTACAAGATGAAGTTGGAGGCGATGAAAAGGCAGGGATACCGCACGGATTTAACTTCGTCCCAAGTTGGGACGAAGTTGCGGACGGACGAAACGGTGGCGCAGGGCTTTGGTATTGGAAAGACCACCGTACAGCGATATATCCGCCTGACCGAGTTAATCCCGCCGATTTTGCAGATGGTGGACGAGGGGCAGATTGCCCTTACCCCTGCGGTGGAACTGTCTTTTTTGAAGAAGGATGAGCAGGAAAACCTGCGGATCACGATGGAGAGCGAGGACGCTACCCCCTCTCTTTCGCAGGCGCAGCGCATGAAAAAATTAAGCCAGATGGGGCGGCTTGACATGGATACCATCTTTGCGATTATGACCGAGGAAAAGGCAAACCAGAGGGAAACCGTGAAAATCGGCATGGACAAGCTGCGGAAATATTTCCCCAGAGGCACAACGCCAAAGCAGATAGAGGATTATATTCTCCGCTTATTAGAGCGTGAATTACAGAGAAAACGAAACCGTGACAGCCGATAATCTTCTTTTCTCGGCGGGTAACGGACAGAAAGGACAGGTCTTTGATGAAAGAAATCCAGTATGAAATCGTAAAACAAATCGCTGTCCTCTCCACAAGCGACAGCGGCTATACAAAGGAAATCAACCTGATTGCGTGGAACGGGAACGAGCCGAAGTACGACATCCGCAGCTTTTCCCCTGCCCGTGAGAAATGCGGCAAGGGCATTACGCTGACAAGGGCGGAGGCGGAGAAACTCCTTGCGGCTCTGAAAAAGGAACTAAAACAGTGAGATTTTGAAGGGAGGTATGCCTATGGCAAAGACAGCGGTGCGCCCAAAAATCATCGTGCAGACGGCTTATACGGGCGGCGCAGATATGCGGGAATTGTTTATTTCCCTGCTTGTAAATGAGGTGCGAAGGAGAAAATACTCTCCCCGCACCTTTGAGATAATCAAACTTCCGCAATACAATGAGGACAGTACAGATACAAAGGAGGCGAGCTGAATGGCAATGTTAAGGGCGGCTCTGTACTGCCGCTTATCAAAGGACGATATGCTGCAGGGCGACAGCGAGAGTATCAAAACGCAGAAAGCCATGCTGACGCAGTACGCAAAGGAACATGGCTTTCTGGTGGTGGAAATCTATGTGGACGATGGGTACAGCGGCTTAAATTTTGACCGTCCGAGCTTTAACCGTATGCTCGATGACATCGAGGCGGGCAAAATTGATGTGGTCATTACGAAAGACTTATCCCGTCTGGGGCGTGACCATCTGAAGGTCGGACACTTCACGGAGATTTACTTCCCGATGAAGAATGTGCGGTATATCGCAGTCAATGACGGTGTGGACACCGCCAACAAGAACAACGATATAGCGGCTCTGAAAAATGTGATGAACGAGTTTTACAGCCGGGATAATTCCCGTAAAATCCGTTCCTCTATCCGTGCGAGGGCAAAGGCGGGGCTGTACCGTTCTTCCTTTAACCCCATCGGCTACCGCAAATCCCCCGATAACCACAACAGGCTGATCGTGGACGAGGAAACAGCGTGGATTGTGAAACGGATTTTCGAGCTTGCCAACGCAGGCATGGGAGCGCATAAAATCGCTGCTGTGTTCCGCAAGGAACAAGTACCCTGCCCGTCATGGTGGCTGCACAGCCGGGGCGAGAAGGACTACTCCAAGCGGTTTGAAAATCCAGAGAACAAGTATGAGTGGTCGCACACCGTCATACGCAATATCATCTCCAATCCCCTTTATCTGGGGCATTGCGTGATGTGCAAGACCGAGAGTATCTTCAAGGTCAACGCCTCAAAAAAAGTACCGCAGGAGGACTGGATTACCGTGGAAAACACCCATGAGCCGCTTGTGACGCAGGAGGTGTTTGACGGAGCAAACGAGAAGATTTTGAGCCGCAGGCGGGATACCGCCGATAACTTTGTCTCTCCCTTTGCGGGGCTTGTGAAGTGCGGCGCTTGCGGAAAGGCGTTGGGATTACGCTTTTGGGGCAGGGAAAAACACCGTATCTATACCTGTACCACTTACGCTCACAACACCAAAGCCTGCACAGACCACCGTATTTTCTATGAGGATTTATACAAGGCGGTGCTTGCGGATATTCAGTACCACGCCCGCCTTGCCTATGAGGACAGGGAGAAAGCGGTGGCTCTGGCAGTGAAGGTGAACGCCAAAGCGGACGGGAGCAAAGGGAAAAACAACGCCGACAGGCTGAAAGCAGCAAAGAAACGGTATGAGGAAGTGACAAGGCTGTTTGACCGTCTGTATGAGGACAGTGTATCGGGGCGCATTTCCCATGACAATTTTAAGCGTCTGATGGATAAGTACCAGACCGAGCAGGAACAGCTTTTGGGGCAGATACAGGCGTTAGAAACCGCCATGCAGGAGGTTAAGGACAATCAGCAGAACGCTGTCAGGTGGGCGGAACTGATGGCGCAGTATGTGGGGATACAGGAGTTGACTGCGGAAAATCTCAATCTCCTTGTAGAGAGGATTGAGGTCTATGACCGCACGGAAACCAATGCCGGGGCAGAACAGATGATTAAAATCTGTTACCGCTTCGGCGGCTACATAGGGGAACGGGTATTTCCCGCAAAGGTGCTGAAACACCCTTGCAGGAAAAACGCCTGCCCTCTCAGAGAAAGGAAAGGCTATGGGAAAATATCACTTGTATCTTAGCGAGGAAGAAAGGCAGCTTGTTCTCCACGCTCTGATCGACTTCCGCAACAAGCTGCTTGCGGCAGGCAGATATACGGACTGTGTGGACGAGCTGCTGATAAAAGTCATGTACGCAAAGACGAAAAGGGTAAAAATACGGTAACGGAGGGAATGGCAATGACGAAATCAATCTTTGAACAGTTGGGCGGCACTTATGAACAGCAGGGGGATTATCTTCTCCCCTGCCTCACAGTACCCGCCGAGAACGAACAGCCCATAGGCGTATGGGGGCAGCGGCACCTGCGGTATCTGAAAGAATACCGCAGAGCCACCTACATAACCCTGCTCACAAGCGGCAGGCTGAACGCTTACCTTGCCGACATCTGTTTATGAGCGAGGTTAATTCCTCATAATTGGCGCGGCACTTCCTTAAAATCATCATTGTCAGACAATTATAATTACTCATTCATGCCTTGATTACCATTATCGATACATTACCGTAAAATCAAGGATTTTAACCGCGATAGCGGCGCGAATGCGTCCTTGATTTTTCGGAAATGTATTGATATTCTTTGAAACTGCATGAATATACAACGCTGATTTTAGGGAATCATAACGATGAAAATGGGGAAAATTGCTCGCCAAAAAACAGACATCGACAGGCAGGCGCAGGAACGCCTTGAACGGCTCATAGAGGCCATGAAGCAGGCACAGGGTATTACGGAACAGCTAAAGGCTGAAAACGCCTTAGAATGGGTACAAAGGCTCAATAACATACGGGCTTGTGCAAGGGAGATTGTGAACGAGGAAATCATTTACGCATAGGCGGCATGGCGGCAGAGGGTTAAAGCTCTGTCGCTTTGCATTTGTTAAAAAACATATGTCTACTTGACTTTGAAGCACAGAATGCGTATAATAGTAATGTTACTAATAGTAATATAAGGAGGTAAACGATGGACAATATCATTCTTGGGCTTTTACTTATGTGCAATAGAACAATCTATCAACTAAGGGAAAGAATAGATAAAGGAATCAATTTGATGTATAGCAGTAGTATGGGAAGCATACAGGCAGCTATAAGAAAATTGCTGAATTGTGGGTTTATCAGCTATGAGGAAATGGTTGATAACGGAAAGTATAAGAAAGTTTATTGTATAACCGAAAGCGGAAGGCAACATTTTTTCGACTGGATAAATGCACCCATAGAAGAACAAAGTCCTAAAAGTCCAGAGTTGGCAAAGGTCTATTTTATGGGATTTTCGGATAAAAAGAGCCGTGAAATAAGCATACAACAGCATTTAATGTTTTTGAATAAAAAATATGATGTGCTATCGGCAATATGTGAAGAAGCGGAAAATGTCAAGATTTCAGAGGAATATAAAGATATACTTAACTATCAGATCGTTTCAGCTCTTTATGGCAAAGAACTAATTAAATTTAATATCGACTGGTTTGAAAGTTTGTTAAGAAAGATGAGGAACGGTGAAATATGAAAGAATACCATTTAGAAGAATCGCCCATTGTTTATTATATCAGTAGAAAAGAAAAGGCTGAGTGGATACTTTTTATACACGCTGCTTTTGTAAATCACAATATGTTTCAAGCACAAATTGAATATTTTCAAGATAAATATAATATTCTTACCTTTGATATTATCGGTCACGGGAAATCAACAAAAGTACGAAAAGGCGATAGTATAGATAAAATGTCATCTTGGATAAACAAAATCCTAAAAACAGAAAAAATAGAAAAGGTACATATTGTCGGGATTTCATTAGGTGCTGTATTAGCACAAGACTTTGCTAACCAGTATCCAGAATCCGTGCAATCACTTGCTTGCTTTGGCGGTTATGATATAAACAATTTTGATGTCAAAATGCAAAAAGAAAACAGCACGTCACAGCTACTTATGATGTTTAAAGCTATATTTTCAATCAAATGGTTTGCAAAGTCAAATAAAAAAATATCTGCTTATACTTTGCAGGCTCAAAAAGATTTTTATGAGATGAATATTCAATTTCCTAAAAAATCGTTTATGTATTTAGCTTCTTTGAAAAGTATGATAAATATTCGGCAAGCAAAGCCGAGGAAATATCCTTTGCTGATTGGTTGCGGAAAATATGATATTCCTATGGAACTATCAGCTGTAGAAATGTGGAAGAAAAATGAGCCAGAATGTAGTGTGTTTATTTTTGAGGGAGCAGGACATTGTGTAAACATGGACACGCCAAATAAATTTAATGCTGTTATGGAGGAATTTTGGTTAAGTGGAAACTTCAAATATTAAAAGTGATTGGGTACACTGCCCTATCTGTGGTAGCAAAACCCGTGACAGAATTAGGGGAGATTCCGTTTTGAAAAACTATCCCCTCTACTGTCCTAAATGCAAGCGGGAAACTTTAATCAATGCGAAAGAATTACAGATAACTGTCATCAAAGAGCCAGACGCATAGACGCAGAGCCGATGAACTTGTGAGATACCTCACAGATCATCGGCTCTTTCTTTTTCGGATAGTGTTAATCAGTCCGCCATATAAAAAAACGGAGTTTTGACGGACTGTATTGTTATGCCCTAACGCTCCCTCTAAACCCGTTTTGAGTTTGGAGGGATTTTTTGCGCCTTTCGTTATTTACCATTCTGCCGCTAATCCGTGCGGCGTTCTACATATTGCCAGACAGAAACGAGGATAACCTGTTAAAAAAATCCTCGTTCTGATATGGCTCTTTTATGCGCTAAAAGCAGATGTCAAATATCTACATAAAAGAGTTTTTACTTCTCATAGCCGCAATGGTCTGACAGCCTTTGCGGTTTTTCTTTTGTCGCTTTTTGTCAAGAGGCAGGACAAGCCTGTTTCTGGCGTTGGATGTCGCTCTCCGCCTGCCAATCTGGATTTTCAAAAAAATTCAGATTGGAGGTAAAGAACAGTGGCATACAACCACGGAAAGGCAGAGCGCAGATGGCGGCTCTGGAAAGAGAAAGAAGAAAAGATTTTACGGGAGTGCGGCGTTGATGAAGAAACGATTGAGGAAATCCGCACTTTTGACAGGGAAGAATTTAATTCCGACAGACGGTTTTACACACGCCTGAATGATGTTGGGGAATACATAGCGGAAACTGCCATGCAGGAGCTGCCTATGGAGGTCAACACGGTCTGGGATATGCTGAATGAAATCGAGGACGAAAATCTGTACCGTGCATTGCTTACGGTGGACAAGCGTACCCTGCAAATTGTCCTGCTGAAAATGCAGGGATATTCCCTAAAAGAGATTGCGCCGATGGTTGATTTATCGGCGGGCGCTGTCTATGCAAGGTTAGACCATCTGCGGAAAAAAACTGAGAAAACTCTTATAGTATCTAAAACCCTGCTGTTTCCTGCGGGCTACTGGGTGAGAGGACAACCCCTCTCACCCATTTTTTAGCAGGAGGACAAGACAATGGCGATACCTAAACGGTCATACTGGCTTCAGGAAGTCGTAACGGAGGCAGGAACAAGCTATCATATCAGTTTTCGTGACGGGCAGGGAAAAATCCAAAAGTTATGTGTATCCTATGACTTCTACATGGCGTTTCGGAGACTGGAACTTGACGAACGGAAAATTGAGGGATGGGATTACCGCCACAGGGAGTTTTCGGAGATTATGGAGGAAACCTTGAATTGGCGAGCGGTAAGACAGCCCAAAAGTATTGAGGAGGTCATTCTTGAGGAAGAACGGGCAGAACTGCTCCAGAGGATTATCAGCAACCTGCCAGAAATGCAAAGGCGGCGTTTCCTGCTCCACTATGAGTATGAGATGACTTATAAGGAGATAGGGAAAATCGAGCATTGCAGCCAACAATCCGTTGGTCGTGCTGTAACTGCCGCCAGAGAAAAGATAAAGGCAGAGATGAAGAAATACCTAAACGCATGACCGTTAAGCATACCCTTGTATCTTCGGATATGAGGGTATTTGCTTTGTGTTCTCTAATGGAACTTCACAGAATTGAAAAAGCCGGAACACGCTCTGAAATTATTTATCCGCTTCGCGCTTGCCAAAGGCGTTGTCACCTATGGCTTGCAGCTTATGATGGCGCTGTTTGAAATCGTGCAGGGGCTTGTCAGCACCATAATGAATGCGGCGGGCTTCGGCTCGGCGCAGCAAACCGTCTTGCCGCAGGAAATCGTAACCGCCATTGAAAGCTGCGGCTTCTTTGAATCCATCCCCCTGTGGGCGGTGACGCTGATTGGCGGCTTATTCATTACGGTTTTGTCTTTTATCATGATTATGACCGTGTACGGGCGTTTTTTCAAATTATTTCTTTATACCGCTATCGCCCCCGTCCCTCTCTCCGCTTTTGCGGGGGAACCGTCACAGAACGTCGGCAAGAGCTTTATCAAATCCTATGCGGCGGTTTGCTTGGAGGGTGCGATTATCGTGCTTGCCTGCATCATCTTTTCCCTGTTCGCCGCTTCTCCACCGGCAGTTGACCCCAACGCGGCGGCGGTAACGCAGGTTTGGTCGTATGTGGGCGAACTGGTCTTTAATATGTTAATCCTCGTTGGCAGCGTAAAAATGGCCGACAGGATTGTACGCGAAATGATGGGCTTATAAAGGAGGGACTGTATGGACGACATTCTGAACAAGCCGCTTGCGGAGATTACGGAAGATCCGTTCTTCCGTGCGGATAATTTTGAAAACGAGCCTTGGTATGACGATTTCCAAATGTATCTGCACATTGGCGTTTGCCAGCCGAAGCCGGAACACGCCTTACAGATACAGAAAGCCTTGAAAATCATGGGCTATCCCACCCACACCGCCGAGCATGACGGGAAGCTGTATCTTGCCCCCGGCGAGATCGGCAACCGGCAGCAGAAAAAGAAGCACGACAGGGAGCGTTGAAGCTATGGGACCATATACAAGAATCTATGGCCGGTTTACCGGCTATACCTTGCAGGACTGCGCCTGTGAATACTGCCTTTACTATGGTGGTAAGCGCAAAGGCTGCACGGTAGAATACTGCTGCTGCCTTTCCGAGCGTTTGCAGGCGGTAGCGCGTGAAATCAAAGAAAAACGGAGGGAATCCCTTTGAGCATGAGCAAAGAAAAGCTGATGAGGATTGCCGAGCGCGTCTTAAAGCGCACGGAATCCTATCAGAATATCCGAGAATTGGACGTACCGGATGAGGATAATTACAAGGTGGACTATCTTCTGATAAAGGGCAGCAAAGCAGCCCCCGAAGATGTGATTGCCTATGCTTCCTATGTAGATGAAATGATGTTTTTTCACCCGTTGGAGAAAGACAGTACGCCTTTCGAGCATTATGAGGAATTATTCAATTTTGAAACCGACCTGGTTGAATATTTGGAAAACGGGTATTCGCTGGCGGCAATGTCGCTGGATTGCCATTACTGCGTATGGTTTGATATTGCCGAATACCACAGCGAATATCAATCGCAGAACGGTTTTCAAAAGTACCTTGACTACTGCAAGCGAAATGGCGTTACCCGGGAACTGCTTGCCAAGGAAAGCGGCTATGACGGTATGGACGTGATGACGCTTTATGACAAGCAGGCGGTGAAAGCCGCACAGGAAAAGCCCTCCAACGATTTTGAGCGATAACAGGAGGTGTTTTGCATGGAAGTAAAGATCAATCGGGAAATCCGAAACTATACCGAATCCATGTTTTTCGGTTTGAGTATGCGACAGTTTATATTTTCTGTTTTGGCCTGCGGCGTAGCTGTGGGCCTTTATTTTATCCTGCGCCCGTATTTCGGGATTGAAACCCTTTCGTGGATGTGTATTCTCGGCGCAGCCCCGTTTGCGGTACTGGGCTTCATCACCTACCACGGAATGACTGCCGAGCAATTTATTTGGGCGTGGCTGCGTTCTGAAATGATTGAGCCGAAAGAAATCCGGTTTGAATCTTCAAATCTGTACTACGAAGCCTTGAAAGATACCATTGAAAGCCACGAAAAAGGCGACGAACCGGCAGCACGCAGCAGGAAAAAGCGCAAGGGCGCGCGAAAGGAGGAACAGCATGATTAAAACCCTAAAAAATCTTTTGAAACAGGATAAGGAGCGATACACCGTCCCCCGAAAAGTGCAAGACGTGATTCCCGTCCGCCGGATTTGGAAGGACGGTATTTTTATGACTGGCGGCAAGTTTGCCAAGACGTATAAATTCACGGACATCAATTATTTGGTAGCCAGCCGCGAGGACAAGGAGAGTATGTTTTTAACCTACTCGGAACTGCTCAACAGCTTGGATTCCGGCGCGACCACCAAAATCACCATTAACAACCGGCGCTTGAATAAAGCAAACTTTGAACAATCTATCCTCATGCCTCTGCGCGGTGACTTCCGGGACGAATACCGCAAGGAATACAACCAAATGCTGCTGGATAAGGCCACCGGCGCGAATGGGATTGTGCAGGAAAAATATCTCACCATCTCGGTTGTGAAAAAGGATATTGAGGAAGCCCGGGCGTATTTTGGCCGCGTAGGAGCCGACCTTATTT
>OERY01000104.1_pt1 | contig 15808 bp, 15 predicted proteins | sample 1540141 | NCBI WGS metagenome assembly OERY01 (sample SAMEA3891872, study PRJEB23780) | metagenome | biome: terrestrial biome; feature: animal house; material: Caecal content | place: Italy | collected 2015-05-05 | reverse complement strand
TTTGTGACGAGCTGCATGAACTTTTTGTTTTTCTCAAGCAGCTTAAACAGCACCACTCCCAAAATGCACACGCATACAAACTCTCCCGCTGCCACCTGGAAGCATGACAGCCAGAAGGGGAGGTCGAGGAAGTAGTAAAGCTCAAAGCCGACAACAAAGGCGTTTGTGACGACAGGCGCCAACGACGCAACATAGATGTTGGGCGATATGTAGATGAGAAGCACCGCAAGAATTGTGGCGGCGGTTCCGAACACCATATCAAGAGCCATCGGGCTGAACAGATTTGCTATAAAGCATCCTACAATCAAAGATATTCCGTAATCCTTTTTGTAGAAGCACAGAAGCATCAAAGCCTCCGCAATCCGAAACTGAATGTTCGCATAGGACATAAAGCCCAGAGCAAGCGTTAGCACAACGTATACCGCTGCCACTACCGCAAGCTTTACAAGACGTGTTACTGACAGTTTTTTCACTTATATCACCTTGTTTTTTAAAAATTTTGGGTGGTTATCAAGGGGAACACCCAACATACCTGTTTGCACTGTCAACGGCGGCGCAAACATATGCATTATACATGCTTTGAGCGCCGCTGTCAATACTGTTTTGCGGCATGCGCTGTCCGGCGCTGCGCAAAAAAGCGGCAGGCACACATCTGCGCCCGCCGCCAAAACCGTCTGTTACTTTTTGCTGAAGGGGTTTTGAAGCACCGAAACCGCATCCGCAATCGTCTTTTCAAGCGCCTCTCTGCCGTACTTGTCAACCTCGGCCTTGTTCTTTTCGCCGTGGGTGAGGCATCCCGCGCCGCCTATGCAGCCACCTATGCATGCCATGCCCTCGATGAAGTTCGCGTCGAGAAGTCCCTTGCTCTTTTTCAAGAGCGCAATCTTGCACTGCTCTATTCCGTCGCACGAGAACGCCTTTAGCTCAAAGTCCTTATCAAGGTTTTGCTCTTTAAGTCCCTCTGCAACCGCATCGGCAAGACCGCCGCAGCGGGCAAATATGCGTCCGAAGTAGCTTGCGTTGTCCAAAACGCCCTCTTCAAGGGTGGTTATGTCGATGTCGCGGCTGTCAAACAGCGCCTGAAGCTCCTCAAACGTGAGCACCGCATCTACATACGGCTTTACCGACTCCTTTTGAATCTCCATCTTCTTTGCCGTGCAGGGGCCGATAAAGACTATCTTTGCGCCCTCGGTCGTGTCCTTGATGTACTTAGATATCGTCGCCATAGGCGAAAGGTTGTGGGAGATATTTTCCTTAAATTCAGGGAAGCTCTTTTCGATGTAGTTTACAAACGCCGGACAGCAGGAGCTTGTCAAAAATCCCTTTTCGCTAAGCTCCTTTGACTCGGCCTGCGCCACCATGTCCGCGCCCAAAGCCGCCTCCACGACGGTGTGGAACCCTAAAACCTTAAGTCCCGTGATGACCTGTCCGAGCTTTGCATATGTGAACTGGCTCGATATGGAGGGCGCGACGACTGCGTAAAGCTTGTAGTCCTTGCCTTCCTGGCTCTTTTTGATGAGGTCTATTACGTTTAGGATGTATGACTTGTCCATGATGGCACCGAAGGGGCACTGGTACACGCATGCTCCGCAGGCTATGCACTTGGAGTTGTCTATGGTAGCCGCCTTGTTTTCGTTCATGGATATCGCTTTAATCTTGCATGCGTTCTGGCAGGGACGCTTGTGGCTGACTATAGCGGTGTAAGGGCAGACCTTTGCGCACGCTCCGCACTCGACGCACTTTGTTTTGTCTATGTGCGCAACGTGGTTTGAGTCAAAGCTTATCGCCCCGCGCCGGCATACGTCCTCGCAGCGGTGCGCCAAGCATCCTCTGCATGCATTTGTAACCTCATATCCGCCGACAGGGCACTCGTCGCACGCAATCTCTATTACCTCTATTACGTTATGGTTGTCCTTGTCTCCGCCCATCGCTATCTTGACGCGCTCGGAAAGTATCGCCCTTTCCTTGTACACGCAGCAGCGCATGGTAGGTGTGTTGCCGGGGACTATTATTTTGGGAATATCCAAGAGGTTGTCAAAGAGCGTGTCCGCCCACGCCTGCCTTGCCACCTCGCGAAGTACCTTGTACTTCAAATGCTGAACTTTGGTATCAAATTTTCTCATTAGTACACCTCTGTAAAAACAAATTTGTATTCACCTATTCATCACGCAGGTGTTGCGTCAGAAGTAGCTCACTTTAATTCTCTTGCCCATCTGCTTCAGGCACTTTGACAGCTCCTCGACAAGGTTCATCTTTATGCTGAAGTTTATCGGGAGGTCGGGGTTTTGATGCGCGGGGTTAATGGCTCTGCCGACGAAGAAGTTTATGTCGGTCGCCTCTTCAAAGAGCATTCTCGCTATGAGCGACGCTCCGTCGCGCTTGTAGCTCCATTGCTCGTAGCTCTCGTTGTTTTTAAGGTAGTCCTTTGCATACTCAACCACCTTGTTTACCGTTATGACGCCTTCTGTCACAAGGTCTACTCCCTCTATTTCAGCTATGGGCGGCACGTCCGAGCGTTCAAAGTTTATAGACGCTTTAAGCGGCTTGCCCAAAAACTTAGCTGCGATTGAGGACGTCGTTCCGCCGCAGACTATGTGCTTGCCATTCTTTGAGAAGAACAGCGACATCATTCTGTCGCAGTCGTCGCGGTTTGAAGGCGGACCGAACAGAAGGTTCATCGGCTCGCGCTTTCTTATCCTTACGACGCATGCCGTGGCATCGTCTCCCGGACGCTCGCCGTAAAGCTTGTTGCACTCGTCTACAAGTATGGTGGACAGCGTCTTTGACGTGTAGCCCACTATCGACAGCGGCTCCAAAAACTCTATTATGTCCTCGCGCTTCCAGCCGAAGTTGAACGCCGAACCTATTCCCGCATGCGGGCAGCCGTCGCTCATGGCGACGAATATGTCGTTTTCGCAAAGCTTTATGCTCGAGCTGAGTATCTTCTTCCCGCCGATGTTCATCTCGGTGGTGGGGTAGTCGTAGTTGGCGCCGTTTCTGAAGAGTATGACCTTGGGGTTGTCATACTGTATCAGGTCGGCGGTTTCGTTGTTTTTGAGGTTTATTATCGTGAAGGTGGAGTATGCTACGCCGCGCACGGAGCATATGGGCAGAGTGGCGGCTATCGTCTCCACGCAGTCCTCGAGCGACAGTCCCTGCGCCATCATGGTGGATATTATCTTTGATGTCAGGGTGGAAAGTATGCTTGCCTTTACGCCGCTGCCGAGTCCGTCCGCTAAGACGATCACGGTGGAGTTTTCATCCTGCTCCACAATGTCAACGTGGTCGCCGCAAAGCTGCTCTCCGTAGTGGTTTATGCTTTTGTATCCGATATCAGCGCACAAATCATTCATCTGAAATGCTCTCCTTTAGCTTTGTGAGGGCTATCTTGGTTTCGGCGGCGGTCTCTCCTAAAAGCGATGCGATTTCCTGTACAATGCGCATCTGCTTGTCTACTACCTTGTCCGCTATTTCAACTGTCTGACGGCTGATGCTTTCCTTCTTTTCGCGCTCCGATTCTTCCTCCGTCACGTCTCTCATAAGGCAGATAAGTATGTGGTATTCCTTGTCGTGGATGACAGTCTGCTCTACATACTTGCTGTACTCCGCAAGGTACACCCGCTCGTTGCGTATGTTTCTGCCCGTCTTTAAAACGTCCATGAACACCTTGGGGTCGAGTATCCTTATAACCTGGTCGCCTAAGACGTCCGATGCGGAGCGAATGTTCATTATGCTCCTTGCGGCGTTGTTTATCTGCTGAACCTCAAGGTTTTCGTTCAAAACGATTATGCCGTTGGGGGTGTTGTTTATGATGTTGTCCGAGAAGCTCTCCGCTCTGTCCTTCAGATACGGCAGGCACATGGAGATTTCCGCCTTGCCCTGATATATTGCTATCGCCTTTTCACGGCAGGTATCGTATCCGCAGGAGCCGCAGTTCAGCTCGTCGGAGGGCTTGAACTTGCCCATCTGCCTCATTATGGACATGATTTCCGACTCGGAGGGCATTTGCGCTCCTCGGTCTATCTGCTGGAAGTTCTTTCTCAATGCGAGCGGGTCATGGTCGTCTATCTCGAAGTCCTTCTTGCCGGCAAAGTCCGCAATTGCCATGTAGTCCTTGACGGGGGAGCGGTGGTACTTCTCCATGACCGGTCCGCCTATGCAGCTGCCCACGCAGGAGGACATTTCTATAAAGCACTTGTGAATCTGTCCGTTTTCTATGTCCCGAAGCGCACGTATGCAGCTCTCGACTCCGTCCACAACCATGTATGTATAGCCGGTGTTTTCCTGCTCCATGGTCTTTAGTATTCCGCCGACAGTGGGGAAGAACCTTGCACGGCTGTTTTCGTCGTGATCCATCTCATGGGGGATTTCGATTCCGGCGTCGTTTAGCCAGTTTGTAAGCTCCTCAAATGTCAAAACGGCGTCAACTATTCCCTCGTATCTTTGCGCCTCGTCCTTCTTGGCTACGCACGGGCCGATAAACACGGTCTTTGCACGCGGACTGCGCTTTTTGATATCGACGCAGTGCGCCTGCATGGGTGACAAAACGTCCGCAAGGTAGATAAGCTCGTTCGGGAAGTACTTTTGTATCAAGAGGTTTACCGAGTGGCAGCAGGAGCTTATGATTACATCCCTGTTGCCCTCATTTATAAGCCTTTCATACTCCGTCTTTACTATTGATGCGCCGATGGCGGTTTCCTCTACGTCGTAAAAGCCGAGCTTTTTGAGCGCCTGTCTCATCGCAGCTATGCCGACGTTGTAATTTGCGACAAACGACGGCGCAAGGCTCACTATAACCGGGTCGCCGCTCTGCAAAAGAACCTTGACCTTTTCCGTCTCATCTACTATCTCTTTGGCGTTTTGCGGGCATACGACAAAGCACTGTCCGCAAAGTATGCATTCGTCGTCTATTATGTGAGCCTGGTTTCCCGAGAAACGTATCGACTTCACCGGACAGTGGCGGATGCATTTGTAGCAGTTTTTACAGTTGGATTTTTTAAGTGTCAAGCATTTGGCCATAAATTCATACTCCTGTTGCTCTTATGGGATTTAATATTTTGTCGCGGAAAAACTCGTTGAAGTTCTCCGGCGTAATACCGGGATAAATGTCGTCGTCAACCGTTATCGTAACTCCGTAGCGGTTGCAGCGTCCGGTGCAAAAGCTTCCCGCAAGTGTGATGTCGTTTTCAAGACCGTTTTCCGCAATGGCTTTTTGAAGCAGCTCTATTATCTGCTGAGAGCCTTTTATGTGGCAAGAGCTGCCGACACATATCTGCACGATCATGGCTTAACCCACCTTTGCAAGTATTTCCTTATCGAAGAAGTCGCCGACTGTTTCGGGGCTGACCGAGAAGAAGTTGTCGTCAACCGTGACGCACACGCCCTTGCTGCACTGCCCCATGCAGAAGGTTCCTCCGAGTTCCACCTCATCCTTGAGGTTGTGCTTGGCAATCAGCTCCTGAAGCTGTTCTACTACCTGACGCGAGCCTTTTAGATGGCAAGAGCTGCCGATGCATACTGTAACTTTCATAGTCTTATCCTTTCACCTGATTTTGCGGTGCGTCTGCGCCCGCACGATTATCTGCATTTTGTCCTTAGATTAAAATTATCTTACTCGTAATCGACAACGTCAACCCACGAGAGCAAAAGCTCGCGCTCGTGCGCGTTGCCCTTTACCGACTGAGAGGCTGCCACAATCGGCATCCACTTTTGAACGTACTGCTTTGCGGTGTTGCTCTTTTCGCAGAAGAGGTCTAAATACTTCTTTGCGGTTTCGTTGTCCCCTGCAAGGCAGAACAAAAGGTATGTCCTTGCCGCGTCTGCTGAGGCGTTGCCCTGAGTGGCGTGCGCCCAGTCAATTATGTAGGGCGTTCCGTCGTCGGTGATTATTATGTTTGAGGGGTTGAAGTCTCCGTGGCACAGCTTGTTGTGCTTAGGCATGCCCTCGAGCCTCGTCCGAAGGTCGTATCTTGTCGTGGCGTCAAGGTCGGCTTTGCTTATTTTCGTGCTCATCTTGTCCTTGAGCTTGCTTAAAAGCGGGCAGGACTTGGACAAAACCTCAAGCTGTATGTCCACAAACTTGTCAAGATACCTGTCCTTGCTGTCGGGGTCCTCCTGCATAATCCTTGCAAGCGTCTTTCCCTTTATGTACTCCGACACAATCGCCCACTTGCCGTTTATCTTTGCCACCTCGACAACCTTTGGGATGTTAAGACCCGTTTCCTCAACTCTTGCCTGGTTTAAGGCCTCGTTTAGGATGTCGCCCTTTGAATACTCCGAATCAAAGAGCTTTATGCACAGGTCGCCGTCTCGGTACACCGTCTTTGATGTTCTCACCGCAATAACTCTGTCAAGATTCATTTTTTCTGCCTCCTTGCTAAGCTTGTTTTGTATTTCATGCCGCGCATGCTGCGGCTAAATCTGCTTGTATAAATGCGCGAGCGAAAGCGCTAAGTTTTCCTCCTGAAGCACTACGCCCTGCGGCACGTGCAGCGACGTCGGAGCAAAGCTCCATATCGCCGATATGTTGTTTTTCACCATCAAATCGCAAACCTCCTGCGCCGCTTCCTTCGGCACAGTTATTATGCCTATCTTTACATCCTGCACCTGACAAAATCCAGGAAAACTATCCATTCCGTAAATGTGCTTTCCGCTTTGCGAGGACTGCCACATGTCCGCGTTTATGTCAAACGCCGCGGCAATCTCTATGCCGTAATCTGAAAAGCCCTCATAATCCAAAAGCGCGCGTCCGAGCTTTCCCGCTCCCACTATCACGGCCTTGCACTTGGCGTTGGTTCCGAGCTGCTCTTCAAGGCTTGCAATAAGCTCGCCGGTGACATATCCTACTCTCGGCCTGCCCTCGCCGCTGACCGCGCCCAAGTCCTTTCTGACCTGAACCTCCCCTAAACCGAGTGCTTTGGCTATGGCGGTTGCGGATATGGTTTTTGTCTCGGGGGCGATGGTCCTGAGATAATTAAGATAAGTGGGAAGCCTGCCTAAAGTAGGCTTTGGTATATTGTGCGCGCTCAAATGATCCACTCCTTTTTCGGCACGAAGGAATCGGGCTGTCCTAAGCAGCCTTTGTATCTATCCATAGGATAACACAATTATTGCGGTTTGTAAATTGCTTTGTAAGCGTATAAGTAATATTTTTATCGATAAATCAGGTAGCTAATACTCAATGAAGAAATTTCGACCGTTAAAGCTGCTCGCTTTGAAGTGCTTACGCTTTGCGCGGGCAAGCTCTGTTATAAACATTTTATCGAGATTTGACAGGCGATAGTCCTTTTTATGTATCAAAAAATCCCTGAACCCGCAGCAAAGATTCGGCACGTCTTTCTGCACCAGTTCCAGCGTATCGAGCATATCCTCCGGAAGGGGTTCGCTCAGCGTATAGGTTTTTGCGTTTGAAAGTATTCCGGGTGCAGATGCGCGGTCGTAAATGTATATTCTTCTCTTCACGTTTTCTGCGGTTGAAACGGTTATCGGCGCGTGTATGCCCGGGGCGGAGGAGCTTTGCGGCTCTATGTCGTCGCCCAAGGCAAGCTGCGCATAGTCGGACAGCATTTGCTCGGTTATCTGCGCGTCGTCAACGTCCGCGATGCTGCTTTTGCTGCTTATAAGCAGCACGCTGCGAAACTCCGCAATCGTCTTCCACTCTAAATTCCTGCTGTCCAAAAACTCCTTTACATACTTGTCCGTCGCCTGCTCGCACCGGATTATTCCTATGCTGCACTCCGAGTCGAGTATGTACTTTATGGCGCTCAGGGTGCTCGTCTCCCTGAAATACATCTTTTCCGGAACGGAATGCGCACCGTGAGCGGGCTGTGTCACGCCCTCGTTGCATTTTGCGGCGGAACAGATAAACTTCGAAAACGCTTCGGATATGTATGCCGAGCGCGGGGCGCACACGGCGAATTTTTGCGTTACGGAGGCGTTGCTCTTGTACATCGATTCAAGGTCGTCTATCTGGGACAGTATTCTCTCCGCATACTCCAAAAACATCTCGCCTTCAGGCGTCAAAACCATGCCTTTGTGCGTTCTGTCGAAGATAGTTGTTCCAAGTTCCGCCTCAAGTTCCTTTATCGCACGGCTGAGGCTGGGCTGACTGATAAAAAGGTTTGCTGCGGCTTTATTTAAAGATCCTACTCTTGCTGTTTCACAAGCGTATTTGAGATGAAGTATAGTCAATGTTCCACCGCCTTTGGTATTGTATATTAATTTAAGTATATCAGCAATTATGACAACATTCAAGATGAAAACGCATAATTTTCAGAAAAGATTGCACAAAAAAGAGCCGACGTAAAATCGACTCCTTTTTGTATCATGTGCCTTTTACAACTTGCAATGTTTGCGCATGCCGGCTCGCCTGAATTTATTCGTACACAAAGTGAGAAAAGCTTGCGCTTCCGCCGACTTTTTCGGTCGAGTATGCAAACAGCCCGACTCTGCATCCGACGAAGTGCTTTAAGTCAAACGTCGGGTGCACGGGTATGCCGAACTCCTTCCACTCGCCGCCGTCGAGGTAGTAAAATCTCTCTTCGCTCGAACCGAGGCTGAACTCGGCACGCACCCTGACTGTCGCCTCAGGCGACGAAAGGGGGATGCGCGCATACTCCGATTCGGTGTCGGGGTTTTCGCCCTCTCCCGTCCTTGAGCGCATAACAAGATAGTACTTTCCGCACTCCTTGGTTATTCCTATTATTCCGTAGCGGTATTGCAGCATTACAAGTCCCATCACGTCGCCGTCGTTTAGCTTTGATGCGTCAAGGCTGACCCGAGCGTCCGTTTCGGGGTACTTTGAGCGCTGCGTCAGGGTGTTTCTTGCAAACTCAACCGTCGAGGCGATCTTTTCGGTAGTGAGGGTAAACTTTCCGTCTCCCGCCGTCCAGTAGTCGGGCTTGGGGTTGTGGTTGAACTCCCAAACATCGTCGAGCTTTATCTTTCCGTCCGCGCCGGCAGAATAGTTAAAATCGTCCGACTTAAAGAGCTTGTCGTAGACGTATTCCGGCCTTGTGGATGTGGTTTCAATGTCCACCGTGGGCGTGTCGAAAACGGGGAAGCCGGTTTCATCAAAGTGCATGGGGACTATGTTAGGTATTCTACCCACAGCTCCTCTGTCGCCGAATATCACGCCGTACCACTTTCCGTCGGGGGTGTCTACTATGCCGCCCTGAGCTACGCCGGTCGTGTCCTCAAGATAGTAGCTTATCACGTCCTTGCCCACCCACGGGCCTTCTATGTTGTCCGCCATGAATGCAGCCTCTATTCTTATCCACTTTTCCGGACTGGTGTGGATGAAGAACGCATAGTACTTGCCGTTTATCTTGTACAGATGCGCGCCCTCGTATCCTAAGAACGGGCCTTCGGGGTCGCTTATTATCAGCTTGTTCACGCCGCCCTCCTTGGGACCGCTCAAATCGGGTTTAAGCTCGGTCAGATATATTTTGCGGTTGCCGTATATTATGTATACCCTTCCGTCGTCGTCAAACAAAACCGAACAGTCGTGATAAAATCCCTCTACGTAATGCTTTTCCCACGGGCCTTCGGCTTTGTCGGAGGTAAAGCAGTATGTTCTTCCGGTGTCGTTTGCGATGAAGAACACGTAAAACTTGCCGTTGTGATACCTCAGGCAGGGCGCCCACATTCCGCAGCCGTATGCGTTTTGTTCGCCGTCGAGGTTTTCTCTGGGCGTGTCCTCAAGCGTGTCATATATGTGCGAGCAGAACTCCCAGTTTATCAGGTCGTAGGAGCGGAGCATCGCCCCGCCCGGCATGAAATACATCGTCGTAGAGCAGATGTAGTATGTGTCGCCGACTCTTATCACGTCGGGGTCGGGAAAGTCGCCCTTTGTGACGGGGTTTGTCCCTTTGATAATGTTTATTTCACTCATGATTATGCTCCTTTCGGGATGTATGAGATTTTAAAAATGCAGCTCAACCGCTGTCGGGGTCTTTCCGGTGAGCTTGCAGCTGAGGCTGTCGGGAAGAGATGTTCCGAAGTACAGCGTAGTCTTTGCCTCCTTGTCGAGGTATCTTATTCCGTCGTCGCCGACAACGGTGATGTTTTTGAGCGGGAAATGCATGCTTATCGTCTTTTTCTCGCCCTTTTCAAGGTGAACCTTTGTGAACGCGCAAAGAGCGTAGTTTCTCACGGCGTCGGGGGATTCGGACCTAAAGTAAACCTCAAGCGCATCCTGACCGCTCATGCCGCTGTTTGAAAGCGTGACACTCGCCTTTATCATGTCGTCGTCGATTTCGGCTTCTGCGCTTTCAACTCTTATGTCGGAGTATGTCAGACCGAAGCCGAACGGATAGAGGATGTTGTCCTTTGAGTAATCGTCGTAGCGGTATGTGCGCTCGCGCATGCAGTAGTCGGTGAACTCAGGCATGTCCTCCACGCCCTTGTAGAATGTCACGGGGAGCTTTCCGGAGGGCGATACGTTGCCGAATATTATGTCCGCAATCGCCTTTCCGCCCTCTGAACCGGGGTAGAACGCCTGAATGAGCGCGTTCTCACGGTCGGTGTCGATGTTCAGGGATGAGCCGCTTGCCAAAACGACTATTGTGGGCTTGCCCACGTCCAAAACAGCCTTCAAAAGCAGCTGCTGAGACTTGGGCAGCAAAAGACTTCTCTTGTCGCCCGAACCGTATTCGTTGCTCTGGTCGCCCTCTTCGCCCTCAAGACCCTCGTCAAGTCCCAAGCACAAAACAACAACGTCGGAATGAGCAGCCACAGCCTTTGCCTCGGCGATTCTGTCGCCCGGCAGCGCAAGTCCTTCGCACTTGTCGTTGACGATGTGCGCGCCCTCAGAGAACAAAACTCTTCCTTCAAACTCGTCCTGAATGCCCATGAGTATTGTCTCGTACCTTGATGCAGTGCCGTAGTAGTTTCCTCTCAGCGCACCGATGTTTTGCGCGTTGGGGCCTATAACTCCGATGGTGTTTATCTTTGAGCGGTCGAGGGGGAGTATGCCGTCGTTCTTGAGGAGTACGCATGCAGTTTCCGCCGCCTTGCGGCTTACAGCGAGGTGCTCCTTTGTCTCGACGTCCATGTATCCTAAGTCGTCGTACTCCGTCTTGTCAAACATGCCGAGCCTCATCCTTGTGCGGAACAGGTGCACGCAGGCGTTGGTTATCTCCTCTTCCGTCACGAGGCCTTCTTCATATGCCTTGTAAACGTGAAGGTATGTGTTTCCGCAGTTGAGGTCGCACCCGTTTTTGAGCGCAAGCGCCACGGATTCGGTTGCGGTTGCGGTTACATGGTGGTGCATGTGGAAGTCCGCTATTGCCCAGCAGTCGGAGACGAAGTATCCGTCAAAGCCCCACTCCTTGAGCTTTGAGCTGAGGTATTCGCTTCCGCAGCACGGCTCGCCGTTTGTGCGGTTGTATGCGCCCATCACAGATTCAACATGCGCCTCCTTGACCAGCGCCTCAAACGCGGGCAGGTATGTCTCCTCAAGATCCTTAGCGTCAGCGGTTGCGTTAAATTCATGGCGTATAGCCTCCGGACCGGAGTGAACGGCAAAGTGCTTTGCACAGGCTGCTGCACGCATGGTCTTGCCCTCGCCCTGAAGTCCCTCTACAAACGCGCATCCGAGCCTTGAGGTTAAGTAGGGATCCTCGCCGTATGTCTCATGACCTCTTCCCCAGCGGGGGTCTCTGAAAATGTTTATGTTCGGAGACCAAAGGGTAAGACCCTTGTATATGTCTCTGTCTCCGAGCTTAGAGTACTCGTTGTACTTTGCCCTTGCTTCAATTGATATGATAGTTGCAATTTCCCTTATAAGCTGTGTGTCAAAAGACGCCGCCATGCCTATCGCCTGCGGGAACATTGTAGAAACTCCGCCGCGGGCCACGCCGTGAAGTCCCTCGTTCCCCCAGTTGTATGCGGGAACGCCGAGCCTCTCGATTGCCGGCGCGTCATACTTGAGCTGTTCGCAGCGCTCAAGAAGCGTCATACGCGAAACAAGATCAATCGCTCTTTCTTCGCATGATTTTGATGTATCCTTGTAGATCTCCATAAAAGCAGTCCCTTCATGTCATATTTTCGGCGCTGTATAATAGCCGTCAAGTTCATTTTACTAAAGGTGCAGAGGGCTTGTCAATAATATTATAGAGATAATTCCATCTTTATTTTTTCGGCGCGGCGTGGTAAAATGTAAAAGACAATATTTTTAATGTGAAAGCGGGGCTTGCAGCATATGTCTGATACAAAAATAAGTGGAGCACAGGTGGCGCTCATAGGCGCGGGAAACATGGGATACGCAATATTAAAGGGCATGCTTGACGCGGGACTTTACCCGCCGCAAAGCGTGTTTGTCGCGGATAAGAGCGCAGTTTGCCTTGAAAGGGCAAAAAAACTCGGCGTAAAGGTCAGCGATGATGCGGCCGCCGCGGTTGCGGGAGCAAAGACGGTTATCTTTGCGGTAAAGCCGAATGCGTTTGCACAAACCGCCGAACAGGTAAAAGACAGCATCCCCGCCGACGCGGTGATAGTGTCGATACTTGCCGGAAAGAAGATAAGCGTAATAGATGAAGCGCTTGGCGGCGGCAGAAAGGTCGTAAGGGTGATGCCTAATACGCCTGCGCTTGTCGGCTGCGGAATGAGCGGAGTGTGCGCCGCTGAAAGCGTTAGCTCGGACGACGTTTCGAGCGTGATAAAAATATTCTCCTGCTTTGGCAGGGCGGTGCAGACAGACGAGAGCATGATGGACACCGTCACCGGAATAAGCGGCTCGGGACCTGCATACGCGTTTATGTTCATAGATGCAATGGCAAAGTCCGCCGTCAGACACGGCATGAGCGAAGAGCAGGCAAAGCTTTTTTCCGCACAGACGGTTTTGGGCGCCGCAAAGATGGTTCTTGAGAGCGACGAGTCGCCCGAGCAGCTTAAAATAAACGTATGCTCACCCGGCGGAACAACGATAGAAGCCGTGAATGTGTTCGAGCAGAGCGGGCTTTATCAGATTGTAGACAGCGCAATCGACGCCTGCATCGAAAAATCAAAAAAGATGTCCGAGTAAAAAACAATTTGAAGCCGCATAAAGCATAAAAATACCCTCGACTCAATGTCGGGGGTATTTTAGTTTCAGCCGTTATATTTAAATGCGTCAAAGTACCTAAGCTTAAACTCGTTTATGCGGTGCAGGCGGTCTATTTTTTCTTTGGTCGCCTGCGGCGGCTCTATGCCCTCGCGTATATAGCTGTCAAGCTCGGCATAGGTAAAGCCCAGGTTGTCCTCATCCGTCTTGCCGCAAAGGCCGTCTATCGGCGGCTTTTCGACAAACTTTTCGGGAAGTCCCAAGTACCTCGCTATCGCCTTTACCTCCTGAACGGTGAAGTGTGATATTGCTCCGAAGTCGCCGGCAGCGTCTCCGTAGCGGGTGGAGTATCCCACCCAGTCCTCGGACAGGTTGCATGTGTTGGCAACTCTGCCGTTTACGCACTGGCTGACGGCGTAAAGCACCGTCATTCTCACCCTCGGCGGAATGTTTGTCGCCGCCTGGATTGAAAGCTCAAGCGGTATCGCGCGCTTTACTGCGTCAACCGCCTCGCCGACATTCACCACGTAATGCTTAATGCCGAGAAGCTCGCAAAGCTCATATGAGTAGTCTATGTCAAACTGCTCGCCCTGCGGCATAAGCACGCCAATCACTCTGTCCTTTCCGAGCGCCCCCACGCAAAGAGCCGCAACGGTTGAGCTGTCCTTTCCGCCCGATATGCCTATTACGGCATTGCATCCCGCGCCGTTTTTATCAAACCACTCGCGTATCCACTCTATGCATGCGTTTGCGGCTTTTTGCGCATCAAATTCGTATTTGCCCGACATTGCACGTCTCCTTACCGAAAGCCTTTAGTTTTGCTTTCTTACAATCCTGTATTCGTCGTCCGGCTGATAGTATGAACATTCAAAGTTTGCGCCGGACAAAAACCTTGCCATCTCGTCCTCGTCAAGGTTCACCATGCAGCTGTAGCAGTCGTAATCCTCGTCGTATACGTAGTTTGCGCATGCCTCGCAGCATGTGATTTTGCCTTTTTTGGCGTTTTTGCCGCCTGACTTGTTTGCGCCGCTTGTGCCGCTTGCGCCGCCTGTGTTCATAGTTTTACCCTCCGAGATTTGCCGTCAAGATAAATATCGCCGCATGCGCAGCCAGCGCCACGCCGTTCACCGCGTAAAACTTTGCATGAAGGGTCTTGTGCCGAAAAAGCTGCATCGCAATAAGCCCTCCCAAAGCTCCGCCGAGCGCGGAAACAGTCAAAAGCGTGCGCTCACGTATTCTGCGCCGGCCCTTTATCGCCCTCAGCTTGTCGATGCCGTACATTGCAAACGCCGCTAAGGACATCGCCGCCATGTACAGGGCAAACGCATACTCGGGATTGCCAACAAAAAACCCGAGTATGCCCGATATTTTCGATTGGCGCAGCAGCGGCTCGCCGAGCGAACACGCCATAAGCGTGTATGGTGGCATGTATGATTACTTTTTGCTTTCGGCGATGACCGCAAGCGTGTCACGCGCTATCAAAAGCTCTTCGTTTGTGGGCACAACCCATACCTCAACCTTTGAAGCGGGCGTGGATATCTTGGCGAGCTTGCCTTTAATAGTCTTGTTCAGCTCCTCGTCAATCTCGATTCCGAAATAGCTCATGTCACGGCATACGCCCTGTCTTGTCTCCCATGAGTTTTCGCCTATGCCTCCGGTGAACAAAACTGCGTCGAGTCCGTTCATGGCGGCAGCGTATGAGCCTATGTATTTCTTTATTTGATACTGCAAAATTTCGGTTGTGAGCCTAGCTCTTGCGTTGCCCTGCTCAGCCGCCGCGCATACGTCGCGGTTGTCCGAACCGACTCCCGAAAGTCCCAAAAATCCGGACTTCTTGTTCATGTACTCGCTCATCTGGTGTGAGTCAAAGCCGTGCTTAGCCATTACAAACGTCACGGCGGAGGGGTCTACGGCGCCGCAGCGTGTGCCCATGATAACTCCGTCAAGAGGTGTAAAGCCCATTGATGTGTCAATCGACTTTCCGCCGTCAACAGCGGTTATCGAAGAGCCGTTTCCTAAGTGGCAGGAAACTATCTTCAAGTCCTTTATGTCCTTGCCCATCGCATCGGCTAAGCAGTGCGAAACAAAGCGGTGAGACGTGCCGTGGAAGCCGTACTTTCTCACATGGTACTCGGCGTAATCCTCATAGGGGAGTCCGAACAGATACGCTTTCGGCGGCATGGTCTGGTGGAAGGCGGTATCAAAAACAACCACCTGCGGAGTGCCCTTGGGAAGAACCTTTGTGCAGGCGCGAAGAGCAAGTGCATGAGGGTGGTTGTGAACCGGCGCAAGCTCCGAAAGGCCGTCGATTTCATCTATGACCTCGTCTGTGACAAGGCACGCCTTGTCAAACACCTCTGCGCCCTGAACTATTCTGTGTCCTACGGCGGAAATTTCGGACATGGAGTCTATGACCTTTCCGTCGCCGGTGGTGAGAACCTCTACGAGCTTTTCAAAAGCCTCTGTGTGGGTGGGGAAGTCGCAGTCCGCCTCATAGTCGTATCCCGTGGAGGGGATTTTGTGAGACACGTGTCCTCCGATGCCTATGCGGTCGCAGTTTCCCTTTGCAAGCACCGACTCATCATCCATGTTCAGAAGCTGATATTTCAAAGAAGAGCTTCCCGCGTTGACAACCAAAACTAAATTCATCTTTTCATATTCCTCTCTTTATTTCAGAAATAAAAAACACCCTAAATTATACTATAAACCTATATAAAAATCAATACGAATTTGAGGATTTAACATGCCCGCCGCGCTCTTTACCCC
>OERY01000103.1_pt1 | contig 15879 bp, 13 predicted proteins | sample 1540141 | NCBI WGS metagenome assembly OERY01 (sample SAMEA3891872, study PRJEB23780) | metagenome | biome: terrestrial biome; feature: animal house; material: Caecal content | place: Italy | collected 2015-05-05 | reverse complement strand
GTTGCTGAAAGCCTATAAAAAAGTACCCAGTGGCAAGGTGGCTATCTATGGGCAGGAGCTCAACGCTCAGACCTGGGCTCTCTGCACGATGAATATGTTCCTGCACGGTGTGGATGACGCCCGAATTTGGCAGGGCGATACTCTCTCCAATCCTCAGAATGTTGAGGATGATAATTTGATGAAGTTCCAGGTGGTAGTGGCAAATCCGCCGTTTAGTCTGGACAAGTGGGACAGCGGATTCCTCTCGGAAGCTGAAGCAGACAGCAAGGGCAAGAAAAAAATGTCAGCTGAGCTGGACCCCTACCATCGTTTTGATTGGGGGGTGCCGCCCACTTCGAAAGGCGATTATGCTTTTGTGCTGCATATGCTTTCCAGCCTGGATGCGGAGAACGGTCGCATGGCAGTGGTGCTACCCCATGGTGTTCTGTTCCGCGGGGCCAGCGAGGGAAAAATTCGCCGTCAGTTGGTCGAGATGAATCTGCTGGATGCAGTCATTGGCCTCCCTGCCAACCTGTTTTACGGCACCGGTATTCCGGCTTGTATCCTGGTATTCAAGAAGAATCGGACATGCCGGGATGTGCTGTTCATCGATGCCTCTGGAGATGGGAACTTCGAGAAGGGTAAAAATCAGAATATCTTGCGGGACGGCGATATCACCCGCATTGAGAAGGCTTATCAAGCACGACAGAACGAGGATAAGTATAGCTATGTGGCCTCCTTTGATGAGATCAAGGAGAACGACTTCAACCTGAATATCCCCCGGTATGTGGATACCTTTGAGGAAGAAGAACTGGTGGATATTGATGAAGTGCAGCGGAACATTGCCAATATTGAGGCAGAACTGGCTGAGGTACAGGCACAGATGAAGAACTATCTAAAGGAGCTTGGATTATGAGCGGTGAACTGGCGAATACCGGAAAAATCCTGATTTATCAAAACGAAAAGGGCGATACCAAAATTGATGTCTATTTTGAGGAAGATACAATCTGGATGACTCAAAAAGCAATGTGTGAGCTTTACCAGGTAGCCAAGTCTTCCGTCAGTGAGCACATCAGCAATATTTTTAAAGACGGAGAATTGGAACCCGAAGCAACTGTTCGGAAATTCCGAACAGTTCAAACTGAAGGAACCCGGCAGGTAACCAGAGAGCGCGACTACTACAATCTCGACATGATTCTGGCCGTCGGTTATCGGGTGCGGAGCAATGTGGGTATGCATTTCCGCCGGTGGGCCAGCAGTATTCTGACCGAGTACATGAAGAAGGGATTTGCCCTCAATGACGAGCGGCTGCGCAATCCCCGTGAATTCGGCGCCGACTACTTTGATGAATTGTTGGAGCGCATCCGGGATATCCGTGCAAGTGAGAAGCGGGTGTATCAGAAGGTCAAGGAGATTTTCGCACTCTCGGTGGACTACGACAGCAAAAGCCAGATTGCCCAGAACTTCTTCAAGTCGGTGCAGAACAAGCTGGAATATGCCGCCACGGGCCACACTGCGCCGGAACTCATTGCCAAGCGGGCCGATGCATCCAAGGACAACATGGGGCTCACCTCGTTCAAGGGGGCCAAGGTGCGCCAGGGCGATGTGACGGTAGCCAAAAACTATATGACCCATGAGGAAATCAGTACCCTGAATCTCATTGTGAATATGTATCTGGACTATGCGGAGCTGCAGGCCAAAGGACACCACCCCATGCACATGGCGGACTGGGAGAGCAAGCTGGGAGATTTCCTACGCTTCAACGGCCGGGAGGTTTTGGAGAATTTCGGCACAGTCAAGCGGGAAGTGGCGGAAAAACTGGCGCTGGAGCAATATGAGCAGTATAATGCCCACCGCCGGGCGCTGGAAGCGGCGGATGATGTGGACGAGTTTACCGCAGATGTGAAGCGGCTGAAACCATAGCATGGAATATTAAGACGAAAACATGAATTGCTTGAACAATAGAAAGATAAGGAGATAAAGATATGGGTGTACTTAAGGTTGCGGACTTTCACTATGGCGCATTTCTTTCGGCGCTGTTGAATTATGGAAAAAAGAAGCCGTCTTTGTTTGACAAGTCGGAAAGTAACGATTCCAGAAGAGTCTATCGTCTGACAACAGATAATAGCCCGAACGATTATATTATTTTTACCAAAGCGGTGATGGCTCAGAATAACAAGACGGAAAAGTTTGAACATTGGATTTTTAATTTTGACGAAGACGAAGTTAAAACGTTGTCTGATCTCCACAGAGACTATGGTAATGTTAAATTGGCACTTATTTGTATCCAACCCGGGTTAACAGATAGCGAACTTGCCTTGTTGGATTATGAAACGGCTATGGATTGTCTTGGCGTTGACATAGGCGTGAAGAGCCGTACCATCAACATTAAGTATTTCAGAAAATCTAAGAAAGGGGAAGGAGCAACCGGTCAAGGAAAAAATGGCTTGCGTGCATTTGGTTCTGGTCGAGTTGAAAAAATCGCAGATAAGGATAACACAATTATGATTCCTCGAGATGCACTGAAGAAACTATAAGAGGTGTTGAACATGACGCCAGAAACCAAACAGCGAATTGAGCAAATCCACCGGGGCGAGGTGCCGGAGGGGTATAAAGCAACAAAGATTGCGATTTTTCCAAAAGAGTGGAAGACTGTTCGTCTAAAGAAACAGTTTATTCGTCAAACGAGAAAAAACACAGAGAGGAACACAAATGTTCTTACAATCTCTGCACAGCATGGTTTGATTAGCCAAGAAGATTTTTTTAGCAAAAGTGTAGCAAGTGAAAACAAAGAAAATTATTACCTTTTGTATCGCGGAGATTTTGCCTACAATAAGAGCTACTCAAACGGATATTCATACGGCGCAATCAAAACCCTTGAATTATATGAAAAAGGCGTGGTATCTCCTCTATATATCTGTTTTTCAAAAACTAAAGAAAATGAGTGTCCGGAATTCTATACACATTATTTTGAAGCCGGCATGTTGAATCACGAAATACAAGCATTGGCACAAGAAGGTGCAAGGAATCATGGATTGCTAAACATTTCCATTGAAGATTTCTTTAATGCAATTATTGTGCAGCCCCCGCTTGCAGAGCAACAAAGAATTGCCGACATCCTCACTACTGAGGACAAGGTGATTGAGCTGAAAGAAAAGCGCCTTGCCGAAAAGCAGCAGCAGAAAAAGTATCTCATGCAGCAACTTTTGACTGGCAAAAAGCGCCTGCCAGGGTTTAGCGGAGAGTGGAAAGTAAACCGCCTCCACAACATCGTAAAACGCTATACGAAAAGAAATGCAGTAGGAAATACCAATGTGCTTACTATTTCTGCTCAGTACGGGCTAATCAATCAGAGCGAATTTTTCAACAAAGCGGTTGCGAGCGATGATAAGAGTAACTATTTCCTCCTGGAAAAGGGTGACTTTGCCTACAATAAAAGCTATTCTAACGGCTACCCCTTCGGGGCTATTAAGCGGTTAACACGCTATGATGTTGGAATAGTGTCTCCGCTCTATATTTGTTTTCGGATAAAAGATGGAAGTGTTTCTGGCGAATATTTGGAGCAGTATTTTGAAGCAGGCCTTATGAACCATGAGATACAGGCATTTGCTCAAGAAGGGGCTCGGAACCATGGTTTACTAAATATTGCAGTGGACGATTTTTTCAATTCGAAAATTCTGCTTCCTTTACCGGAAGAGCAGGCTACCATTGCTGAAGTCCTTTCTGCCGCTGACTGTGAAATCGACTTGCTCCAACAGGATATCGAACAGGAAAAACAAAAGAAAAAAGCCCTGATGCAGCTGTTGTTGACGGGAATAGTGAGGGTGAAAGTATGAAATGTCCGCATTGTGCAACCGGAGTATGTATTGCTTGGAAAGAGGTCACCTTTCCGATTCCTTCCCCGGATGATGAAGATGATCGAGGCGGGTATACGATTCAATATGGTTTTTGTCCAGAATGTGAAAAACTAATTATTCAATTGCAGCACGGCCTTGAAATTGGCTATAGCAGAGATTACTGGATAGACAATATTGATGAAGAAAGCATGATTTATCCACGGTATTCTGTGGGTAGAACGCTTGATCAGTATGTTCCTCCTAAATATGCTCAACTATTTCGTGAAAGCGAAGAAGTTAATAACGTAAGCCCCCGTGCCAGTGCGACTCTCAGCCGATACTTATTGCAGATGCTCTTGCACGAAGAATTACATATTCACAAGAGAAACCTGGAAGATGAGATAAAGGAATTAGAGAACGGGAGTAATATTCCCACTAAACTTGTTACTATGCTCCAGGTTATGCGCAGAGTTGCTAATTTTGGAGCGCATCCGAAAAAGAGTACTAACAGCAACGAGATTGTGGAGGTAGAGTCAGGAGAATCTGCAGTCATGCTTGATCTGTTAGAAGAAGTGTTTGACTATATTTTTGTTAAACCGAAACAACAGGAACTTTTTTTGAAAGGCATTGAAGAAAAGTATGGAATTAAGCCATAAGCGAGGAGGGATTTCCCGCCTCACTATTCCTGCTTTTACTGATATTTCCGAAAGGAGGCAACCATGGACAAATCCCTGTACTTAGAAAAGAATATCAGCCAGCAGCCGGCCATTGATCTGCTGCGGTCCATGGGCTATACCTACATATCACCGGAGGACTGCGAGGCGCAGAGAGGCAGCCGATACCATGTGCTGCTGAAAGACATCCTCCGGGGCCAGCTGCGGCGGCTCAACCGCTATGCCTTCGCCGGTGCGGAAAACGAGTTCTCCGCCGCCAACATCGAGCGGGCTATGGAAGATCTGGATGAGCCTTTAACTGACGGTCTGATCCGCTCCAGTGAAAAAATCTATGATGCCCTGTTGCTGGGTAAAAGCTATCCAGAGACTGTCGGTGAGGGTAAAACCCTCAGTTTCAATCTGAAGTATATTGATTGGGAACATCCGGAGAACAACCTGTTCCATGTTACGGAGGAGTTTGCAGTAGACAGCCGGGACAAGCTTCACAATGCCCGGCCGGATATCGTGCTGTTTATCAACGGTATTCCCTTCGCTGTCATTGAGTGTAAAACGCCCCAGATCAGCGTAGAACAGGCCGTGGAGCAGAACATCCGCAACCAGCAAAAGGAGTATATCCCACAGCTCTACAAGTTTGCCCAGATTGTGATGGCGACCAATAAAAACGCTGTGAAGTATGCTACCACCGGCACGCCTAAAAAATTTTGGAATGTGTGGAAGGAACAGGACACCGCTTTTCAGGAAGAGGCACTGGCCCAGTATGTGAGTGACCGCACCCCAACTGAGCAGGATCGGAATTTGATTTCTCTGTTCAGCAAAGAACGGGTCATGGAACTGATCCGGTATTTTGTCCTCTTTGACGCCAATGTAAAGAAGATTTGCCGGTATCAGCAGTATTTCGCCATCAAAGAGATTATCAAGACCATTCAGCAGTCGGACGAAAAGGGTAACCGTCAAAGTGGCGTTATCTGGCACACCCAGGGCAGCGGCAAGAGCCTGACCATGGTTATGCTGGCAAAGTATATTTTAATGGAGCTGTCCGACTGTAACCCCAAAGTTGTTGTTGTTACTGATCGTAAGGAACTGGATCGCCAGATCGCCGCCACCTTTGCTCACACCCGTCTCAATCCGGCCAGAGCTACCAGTGGACGGAATCTGGTGGAGCTACTGAATAGCGGCAAGGCGGATGTAGTCACTACCATCATCAATAAGTTCAACACCGCTGAGAAAATGGAGCACAAGAACTTTTCGCGGGATGTGTTTCTGCTGGTGGATGAGAGTCATCGTTCCAACTATGGCCTGCTGGCCACTAAAATGAGGGCGGTGTTTCCCAATGCCTGCTACATTGGCTTTACCGGTACTCCTTTGATGAAAAAAGAGAAGAACACCATGGCGAAGTTCGGAAAGCTGATCCATAAATATACCATCAAGGACGGTGTGGATGACGGAGCCATTGTGCCGCTCATTTACGAAGGCCGCTTTGTGGAACAGAATGTGGACGAGGCAAATATCGACCTCTGGTTCAAACAGACCACCAAACGGCTCACGGAAGCGCAGCGGGATGACCTTTCCCGGAAATGGAGCAGTATTCGCCGCCTGACCTCCACCGATGCCCGTATCAAGCGGATCGCTCTGGACATCAATGAGCACTTCATTGATGGGTACAAAGATACCGGCTTTAAGGCTATGCTGGCCACTAACTACAAGCGGGATGCGATTCGGTATCTGGAGTGTTTTGAGCAATTTGGGGATTTGAACTGTGCCGTGGTGATCTCACCGCCTGATCTGCGGGAAAGTGTAGACGATATAGACGAGGGTGCCGACGATAAGGTTATTGCCTACTGGAATAAAATGATGAACCGCTACGGTGACGCAGATGCCTATGAAGAGGCAATGAAGAACCAGTTCTGCGCAGGGGACATCGATATTCTTATCGTGTGCAGTAAGCTGCTTACCGGTTTTGATGCCCCCATCTGCCAGGTGCTCTACATCGACAAAGAGTTGAAAGAACACGGCCTGCTCCAGGCCATTGCCCGCACCAATCGTCTGTATGAAGGCAAGGACTATGGCCTCATTGTGGACTACCGTGGACTGATTGAAAAGCTGGATACCGCTATGGATCTGTACAGCGGCGCCGGGCTGGAGAACTTTGACGGCGGAGACCTGAAGGGTGTCGTGGTGGATGTCATGTCGTCTGTGGCTGGCCTGCGGGAAGCTTATACCCGGTTGACAGAATTGTTTGCGGACTTGAAAAATCCACGCGACACCGAAGAAGTGGAAGTGTTTCTTGCTGACGATAAGAAGCGAGAGAACTTTTATAATCTCCTCTGTGCTTTTGGCAAAGCGTTGAATATGGTGCTGAATGCGGAACAGGCGTATGCAGCCATTCCGAAAGATGAATTGAAGCAGTATCAAAACACTTTTATCTTTTTCTCCAAGGTACGCCGTAGCGTGAAAATCCGTTACTGCGATGCCATTGATAACCGGGAATATGAGCCGCTGATGCAAAATCTTCTGGATACACACCTCTCGGTAGCTGGCCTGAAGCAAATTACCAGCCCCATCGATATTCTGAACAAGGATGACTTTCAGCGGGAATTGGAGGAGTTGGGATCTCTTCGGGCAAAGGCGGACGCTATTACCAGCAAGTTGACCCGCAGCATCAGCGAAAAGTATCAGGAGAATCCCGCCTATTACGACAGTTTCTCCAAGCGGATCAAGGACGCATTGGAGCAGTACAAGGAAAAGGTGATCTCTGAGGCGGAATATCTGGCAAAGATGCGTACCATCATGGAAGACTATCACGCCGGAAAAAGCACCGTGACCTATCCGGAATCCATTAAGAATAATGTCCATGCACAGGCGTTTTACGGTGTCCTGTCAGCAGTATTCGACGGAGCGAAGGAAGCGGAAGTTTCTCCTGATTTTGCTGCGGAGATTGCGGAAGAGATCACAAAAATTGTAGCCAACCACAGTCAGGTGGACTGGACTAACAACAAAATAATCCACGACCGTATCTCGCAGGATATTGATGACCTTTTTTATGACTATGAGAAAGAACGGGGATTAAAACTGTCTTTTGACACCATTGATAAGATCATCGAAAATGTCAAAACAGTAGCACTTCGGAGGTTTTGACAGCAATGACGCAGGAAAGAACCGTCGTATATGAAAACAACGAGATCCACTACCTGCTGGAGCAGAAGCAGGTAAAAAATCTCAATTTGCGGGTTCATAAGGACTGTATGGTTTATGTTTCAGCTAATCCAGATGTCCCAGCTGAAAAGGTTGACGATTTTGTAGTGAGCAAAGGGGCCTATATTCGCTCAGCACAAAGAAAGTTTCGTGAGATGGCGCAGTATGCCCCTCAACCCAAGCAATATGTCAGTGGAGAGACTTTCTATCTGCTGGGCAGAGGAGTCCGCCTGAAAGTGGAAAACAGTCTGCGGGACGCAATTTCCTCTGATGGGATATATCTTCATCTTTGTGTGAAAGACACGGAAGACTTTGCAAAAAAGCAAAAGATGGTGACCCGTTACCTGGATGAGCAGTGTCGATCCATTTTCGGTGAAATTATTTTGGAGACCTACCCCGTATTTCAAAAATATGGGGTACCGATGCCAGAATTACGGATTCGGAATATGGAGACCAGGTGGGGATCTTGTCTGGCCAAAAAGGGAATTGTTACGCTGAATAAGAGGCTATTAGAAGCCCCACGCAACTGTATCGAATATGTTGTGATGCACGAGTTCTGCCACTTCGTTCACCCCAATCATTCAAAGCAGTTCTATGCGTTCCTAACGATGCTGATGCCGGACTGGAAGCAGAGGAAAGAGACCCTGGATAAAAGCGCAGCTTTCTGGTTGTAAAATATCCGCAAGGAGCTGGCTATTCCCCCTGATCTGTACTATTGCGTCTTGTTAAAAGAAGGCGACGTGTACGAGCGAAACGCTGAAGTTGCTGTAGTACAGAACTTTACGGACAGTTTCGTCCCGAATCGTTATGAAGGGAACAGGCATCCACTGTCAGTTAAAGAAACTGAGGTGGATGCCTGTCCTATGCTATAGAATGAAATAGGGTACAGTTCATTTTCATATTTCCCGATTTTATATTTTCATTTACAATCAGCGTAAGCGTCAAGGTGGCGGCTGGTTTTTGTCATTTTCTAAAGATTTTGCCTTTTGCGTTTTTGATGCCCCACCATGCCAGATACGGCAGGCAGCGGTCTTCGTTCCCCGCTTCCCGCCTGGCCCTGTTCACCAGCCGGAATACCTCCCGCCAGCATTGCAGTTCGCTGCCTGGATACCTCTGCCGCAGGTGCTCCAGAGCTGTCTTTCGCGCCTTAGTGACGCCGTCCGGGGAGAGCATCTCCCGCAGGCCCAGCTCATCGGCGGATAACTTCTCGTAGCCATAGACGCCGAAGGTGTGGCCCAGGATGGAGCGGTCCTTGGCGCTCAGCGACCGAAACAGCGGTTCCAGCAGCTCCAGGCACACCTTCCGGTAAACGATTTGCTCCGCAGATGCCCCCTGCCGATTGGACAGGAGCCGCTCCAGAGGATCGCCCTCTTCATCTTCCTTCCGCAGGTCAAATACAGAGAGAAAATGGGTGTTGTATCCCACCAGCCGCGTCGCTGTCCCTTCGGAAATACCCATCTGCGCGGCGATCTCCTCCACAGATTTGTCCTCCGTGTGATAGAGCCGCTGGGCCAGACGCACCCGTTCCATTTCGTCCTTGCTCAGGGCCATGACGCCCAGGTTGGTCTCCAGATAGCGGTACATCCGCCCACGCAGGAAGGGGTAGAGATAGGTGGTCAGCTTCCCGGCCTCCTCGTCGTAGCCGCCGGCCTGGAGACGCTCCCACAGCTCCAGGCTTCCCTCGGCGCACAGATCTTCCATCAGTGTCACCGCTGCGGTGTCTTTACACCCAAATTTTCTGGCCACGTCCAGGGCGATGGCCCGGATGAAGTCCTCCAGCTGTCCGTAAAGTTGTTCAAAGGCAACGGCATCGCCGGCCCGCACCTTCTGATACAGTTCCTCATTGGTCAAGGCCAATCGCCCCCTTTCTTCCTGTGATAAAGTTCAGGCGTTTCGTTTCGGCCTCCCCCTGGGCTTGCTCTTTCTCAGAACGCCGCACAGGGGATAGAGTTCCTCTTTGGACAGAGACGCATCGAACGCATTATAGCTCGTCCCCGGTCTTGTCCGGGCCGTGTGGTAGAGCTCCTGGGCCTTCTCCCGCAGCAGTTCCCGTTCCTCTGCCGTAATGTTGCCCCGCGACTTGTCCTTGTCGATCCGCTGGAAGCAGCGGTAGAGGGCCTGGGTCAGTGGGCTGTCCTCCGCCTCCTCCTTGACGCCCCGAATCCGGTAGCCCAGCTGGGCGCAGGTGTACCTGGGATGGGTGGGATTGGGCAGGTCGCAGTATTTGGTGTGGTAACCCTTTTGCAGCAGGAAAAACCGCCCGCAGTTCTCACACCGGCGGATCAGGTGGCCAGCCTCCAGTCCCTTGTAGAAGTCCAGCTTCAGCATGGTCTGGAGGCGGTCCGCCTCATAGTACTCGTAGACCTTGAACGTACCGGAGCCAGAGGAGGTCTCCCGTGGAATCAGGTGGAGCCGCACATCGTCCATGCGGGTGTAGAATCCTGTCCCGTCCACAGGGTTGGCGATCCACTTGTGGGCTCGCTCATGGAACAGGAATGTGTGCAGCGCCGCCACATAGTTGTCCGGCGTCAGCCTGTCCAGTTTGGAGAGTCCTTTGCGGATGAAAGCCCGCAGCGTCTGGCAGACGGAGGCGATGTCCATGAGGATTTTCCCGTAAGTCATGCAGTAATTTTTGTAAAACTCCCACTTCATCTCCACCGGCCCAGGCACGATCAGCAGGGCCCTGGTCTTTTCCGGCGGAGCTGGTGGGACTGGCGGACGGGGGACCTCCGTTTCAAAGTGCTCTCCGTTAATCTGATAGCCAAGATGATCCGAACCGCCATACTCCTCTGGGTGCTCCAGATAATTTTCGTAGTCCATGATCGCACCCAGTATACTCAAATCCCGTTCTCCTGGTGTCAGCGTATCCCCATTTTCCGGGAACAGCGTGTACTGCTCTGTGAGTGTCCGTGCCTCATAGAGTACCTCCGGGTTTTCTTGAATCAAGCGAAAAAATCTGTGCTGGATCAGGGATTCGTGGAGCCGAACCATCTCCTCGTTTGCGTTGAACCAGTCCTGCATCTGGCGATTCTTTTCGTAGCGGTCCATATTCTCCATCGCTCTGCCCATCGTCCGGTGCAGCTCCTGGTACTCCTCCGGGGAGATGTTCAAAACCTCCGCGGTCAATTCTCCCAAGGGATACTCCCGGTCGTTCAATCCTAATACTTTCTCCCCAATGTAGAAAGCGATGGAGGAAAACATAAAGGTCACCTCTTTTTCGTCTGCAAGTAGTTTTAATTTGTCTGCTGTTTCTCTGAGTGTATCAAAAAAATCTCCACAATACAAGTAGAAGGGTGAGGACCGAGCGCCGGCGGTCCCCGCCCTTACTCTTTTTGGAAGGGAGATTTTTATGAAGAAGTTAGACACCATTGACGCAGATACCCTGCTGGGCATCCCCTACGAGCCGCTCTCGTTTGTGGTGGAGGATCTGCTGCCCCAGGGCCTCCACCTGCTGGCGGGAGCGCCGAAGATCGGCAAGTCCTGGCTGGCCCTGTGGCTTTGCCTCCGGGTGGCACAGGGGGAACCCCTCTGGAATTTTGCCACAAAACCATGCGAAGTCCTGTACCTCTGTCTGGAGGACAGCTTTCAGCGTATCCAAAATCGCCTGCTGGATCTCACGGAGGATGCGCCGTCCACCCTGCACTTCGCCGTCATGTCCCAGCAGCTCCACGACGGATTGGTGGAACAGATGGAGCAGTTTCTCCGGGAACATCCGGCCACCGGTCTGGTGGTCATCGACACTCTCCAGCGCATCCGGGCGGCAGGCAATGAACCCAATCCCTACGCCAGCGACTACCGGGACATCGGCGTTCTCAAGGCATTGGCAGACCAACACCGCATCGCCGTCCTGCTCATCCACCACCTGCGGAAGATGAACGACGATGACCCCATGAACATGATCTCCGGCACTACTGGCCTGAGCGGGGCCACGGACTCCAACTTCGTGCTCCGCAGGAGCAAGCGCAGAGAGAACACGGCCACCCTCTACTGCACGGGAAGGGACATCTCCTACCGGGAGCTGTCCCTGGAGTTCGATAACGAGAGCCATGTCTGGAACCTGCTCTCGGATGACTATGGGGATGTGGAACAGTCTTGTAGTCGACTTATTTTTCTTCTCTCTGCCTTGCTGCGGGAGCAGCCAGAGATCTGCGCCCCTGCCAAGGCCCTGCTGGAGAAGATCGACCCTGACGGCGTGGAGGGGCTGACGCCCAACAGTTTCTCTCATAAACTCCGCAAAAGTGTTGATGCGCTAAGGCGGAGCGGCATCGTAGTGACCTTCCGAAAGAGCAACGGGGAGCGGCTCATCTGCCTGAAAAGGGCCGATGGTGTCGATGATTCTACCGCCGGAAACACCGTCACCATCGACCCTGCCAATTGAGTTGTGGCAAGAAATGCGACCGGGGACGGGGATGCGGATTCCTCCCTTTCGGGAGGGCAAGCAGAGCGCCTGTCCGACTTTGTCGGTCTTGGCGCCGCCGGAAAACCGGCGTATTCCGGGCGGAAGCCCGAACCCACTTTACGGAGGTGCGAATGAAGCAGAAGAAAGAGAAACGGATTACGCTCCGGGTGACACCGGAGCAATATGAAACCATCCAGGCCAAGGCAGAGGCGGCCCACATGTCCACGGGAGCCTATGTCCGCGCCGCCGCCTTGCGGCACCGGGTGGTGGTGATCGACGGGCTGAAAGAGTTCACCCGTGAGCTCAAGGGCATCGGCCGCAACATCAACCAGCTGGTGGTGCTGGCCAATATGGGGAAGATTCAGGAAGTCCGGTTGGGTGAGACCATGGAGGCCCTGAGGAGGATCTACCACCAGCTCCGGGAGCTGACCGAACAGGAGCACCGCTGATGGCCACCGTCAACTTCATCAAGTACAAAAAGCAGTCCGCCGGTGCGCTGAGCGGTGTGACACGATATGTCTCCCAGGAAGAGAAGATCCGGGATATGGATGGCCTGCAGCTGGTCAGCGGGCAGAACTGCACGCCCCAGCTGGCTGACCGGGAGTTTCAGGCCACCCGGGACGTGCACCGCAAGGACAGTCCCGTGTGGTTCTATCACTACGTCCAGTCCTTTTCTCCGGACGAGGTGATCACCGGGGAACAGGCCCACCAACTGGCGAAAGAGTTTGCTGCAAAGGCATGGCCGGACAGCGAGGTGCTGATCGCCACCCACTTGGACGCCGAGCACATCCATTCTCACTTCATCGTCAACGCGGTGTGCTGGGAGAGCGGCAAAATGCTCCGGCAGGGTCCCAATACCCTTCGCAGCCTGCGGCAGCTGTCGGACGAGCTATGTCTGGAGCGTGGATTATCTGTCCTACCACAGCAGAAGGAAAAACAGACCCAGGGCATGGGCGCCCGCGAGTACCGCTCCGCCGCCAAGGGTCAAAGCTGGAAGTTCCGCCTGATGAACACCATCGACCAGTGCATGCAGTACGCCGAGACCCGCGAGGACTTCATCTCCCTGATGGAGAGTGAGGGATATCAGGTGCGGTGGTCAGACGGCCGGAAGAACATCACCTACACCACGCCGGGCGGTATGAAGTGCCGGGATGACCGGCTCCACGAAACAAAGTACACCAAGGAGGTCATGGAATATGAATTCCGACTTCGGACAGCGATTGTCCATGGAGGAACTGAAACAGTTGAACCAACCCAAAACCATGCCGCCGCAGTCGGCACCCATGCCTTCAAAGCATCTGACCCAGCGGGAGTGGGACGAGCTGCTGGTGGCATTGAACCGCCTGGAGGCCGGTGTTTCGGCACAGGAGGCCCTGTTACGGGCGTTGACCCGGCAGGTGGGGCAGCTCCCCACCCAGGCCCAACTGGAGGCGCTGGCGCAGGATGTGGCCCAGATGAGGGCAGAGCTGAAACAGGCTGGGAAAAAGAAAGGGTTTTCTGTTTCTCCGTCCACTCTGGAGACGACGCTGTCCGTCCTGATCTGGCTGGCCCTGATTTTGCTGGGCACGATGGTGGGCATGGTGGTCTTGCGGACGATCTGGTCCGGCTTGGCCGCTCTCTGGAGCGCGGTGCAGGCGCTGATCCCGTGAGGGACGCCACCACCACGCACCAGCACACGGATAAGAAAACTCTCCGCAAGGAAAGGGAGAAGAAGATCGCCCTGGGCCACAAGGAGGACGACCACGAGGAGGAGCAGACCTGGGAGCAAACTATGGAGTATTAGGAGGACATCATGTTTTTATTTGAGGGAGATCAGCTACGCCACGAAACGGTGATTCGCGGAGTCAAGTATGTTACCGTCAGCCACTACAGCGGAGAACGAGATATCTTCGAAGTGATTGGAGACCTGATCACAGATTCCTTTTGTTCATCAGAGATCCACAAACTTACGAAGGAATCTTCAGTGAATTTGGATATGGATATGGAGGGCAAATAACGGTATTGTGTGTTGCGAAAGGGGGTAAAAGCCTTGCAAAATAAGGAGATCGCGGCAGTCTATTGCCGGCTCAGCCAGGACGATGGCAGTGTGGGCGAATCAGGCAGCATCCAAACACAGAAAACTCTGCTGACCCAGTACTGCCAGGAACACCGTATAGAAATTGGAGACTACTATTGCGACGATGGATGGAGCGGTACCAACTTCGACCGTCCAGAATTCAAACGGATGCTGGAGGACATCGAGAGTGAAAAAATTAATCTGGTCATCGTCAAAGACCTCTCCCGGTTTGGACGGGAATACGCTCAGATGGGTCTGTACATCGAACACTACTTTGAGGAAAAGGGCGTCCGCTTTATCTCGGTGGCGGAAAATATCGACTCGAAAAACGGGATCGACAACCTGGTGCTGCCCTTCACCAATGTCATCAATTCCTTCTACGCACGGCAGGCGTCCACCAAGACCAAAGCGGCACACCGGGCAAGAGTCAAAAGTGGAATGTATATTGGGAGCCGGGCACCCTTCGGCTATCAGAAAGACCCCAATGACCGCCACCACCTGATCATAGACCCACCTGCCGCTGATGTGGTGCGGGATATCTTCCAGATGTTTGCTGATGGGATCGGCTATGTGCGGATGACCAAGATTCTGCGTCAGCGGGGAATCTTAAACCCACAGGCATATTTCAACCAAAATAATCCCGACTACTACAAAAACAGTGGCTACTGGCGCAAGCCCTTTGACTGGCACGCCACCTCGATCCGAGCCATCCTCAACAATCCGGTCTATCTGGGCAAGGTGGTCTTTGGCCGGAGCAAAACCAAGGGGTTCTTTGACAAGCGTCGGGTGGAGACAGCCGAGAAGGAGTGGGTGGTGGCGGAGAATACCCATGAGCCGCTGATCTCCCAGGAACTCTGGGATACCGTCCATCAGATGATGAAGGCACGGCGGCGGGAGAACGGAAAAGGGGAGGTGCAGCCTTTCGCGGGACTGGTGAAATGCGCTGACTGCGGCTCCTCGCTGAATGTGAGCTATGACAAGAAAAAGGGCAGGTATACCGGCTTCTCCTGCTGGGTCTACAAAAATTACGGAAAAGAACGGTGTACCTCTCACGCCATCGGCTGGAAAACGCTGAACCAACTGGTATTGGAGGATATCAGGCGAAATGCAATGGAAGCTCGGGTCTGTACTGGCGACTACATGGATATGCTTATCTCCTCCAGGACAGAAAAGAAAAAAGAGGAAACGGATCGATGCAAACGGGAGCTGAAGAAGGTGGATAAACGCATGGCGGAACTGAACAAGATCCTGAATAAGCTCTATGAAGACCTGGCTCTGGAGAAGATCAGCGAGGATCGGTACCAGGCCATGGCACCGGACTATGAGCGGGAACAGATACTGCTGCGGGAGAAACGGGAGAAATTAACCGCGGAGATTGCCCAGAGTGAGGAGATCTATGAAAATGTGGAGAAATTCCTGCCTGTCATTTGGAAGTACACCAATCTCACAGAACTGAACGCCCATGTACTCAACGAGCTGATCGAAAAGATCGTGGTGCATGAAAAGGTAGTGGCTGCGGACGGAAGTAAGAGCCAGCAGGTGGATATCTACTATAAGTTCATTGGATGTATCAACTGGAAGCGCTCCCCTGCCAGCTATTCCACATCGGAAAAAGCCGCATTTCAGGAACATCCATCATCCTGTGCCCAAACTGCCTGAGAATAATTTGGGGGAGCCGCATGGAGGCGGCTCCCCCGTGATTTTTTGTTCACAGCTGGCGTGCGAGAAGCCATGCCAGCAGAT
>OERY01000095.1_pt1 | contig 16821 bp, 15 predicted proteins | sample 1540141 | NCBI WGS metagenome assembly OERY01 (sample SAMEA3891872, study PRJEB23780) | metagenome | biome: terrestrial biome; feature: animal house; material: Caecal content | place: Italy | collected 2015-05-05 | reverse complement strand
CAGCGCGCCAGCTTTCAAAAAACTGCGCCGTGTCAGATTCATGTATCGTTCCACTTCCTTCCGGTTTGCATTGGTACCAGTATACAGCAAACCGCCCCCCGCGCAAGTGAAAAATTTGGAAACATTCCCCGCCCGGGCAACATTTGCACAAAATTGTTTCAACAAATTTGGAAAGGGGAACGCTTGCTTTTTGCTGCCGTTTTTGCTATACTATCACCGTTACCGCGGCGCAGCGATGGGAGTATGCCCTCAGAAGGGAACACCGGTTCCCACCGCCCTGTCACGGCAGAAAAACAGAAAGAGGTATTTTGCAATGAACAAACAGGAAGTTATGGCCAAGGTTGCCCTCAACGAGAAGGACACCGGCTCCCCCGAAGTCCAGGTCGCTCTGCTGACCGCTCACATCAACGAGCTGAACGAGCACCTGAAGAAGAACCCCAACGATCACCACAGCCGCCGCGGCCTGCTCAAGATGGTCGGCCGCCGCCGCAATCTGCTGGCTTACCTGCAGAAGAAGGATGTGGAGCGCTACCGCGCCCTGATCGCTACGCTGGGTCTGCGCAAGTAATTTCAATGAACGAGGGGCAGGCGCCATGCTATGGGTGCCTGCCCTTTGTTTTACTTGGATACAAGGCGGGGCGGAGGCGTCGGAGCGGCCGGGAGGCGGCGTTTCCGATGTGCTCCGGGGGATGCCAGGGGAAGGGGTCCGGCGCGCGCAGCGCGGGGACAGGCCCTCTCTGAGGCGCGGCGCACAGCGCTACAGGAAGCAGGGCCGCCGCTGCGTGTTGCAGCAGTAAACCGAACGCCCAAGGCGCGTTGGGCGCTGGGTTTATTGCTATAGCCCGCGGCGGCCGGCCTTATGGGATATACGGACGAAAAACGTCCGGGCAAATTAGGAGGTAACAAATGGCAATCGAATTCGGCTCCCGCAGAGAGACCTTTCCCCACTACAAGGTCTACGAGATGGAACTGGCAGGCCGCCCGTTCAAGGCAGAGATGGGCAAGATGTGCGGGCTGTCCAACGCCAGCGCCCTGATCCGCTACGGCGAGACGGTGGTGCTGTGCAACGTCACCATGAGCCCCAAGCCCCGGGAAGGGGTGGATTTCTTCCCCCTGAGCGTGGAGTACGAGGAAAAGCTCTACGCTGCCGGCCGCATCCCCGGCAGCTTTATGCGCCGTGAGGGCCGCCCCGGCGAGCGCGCCATCCTCACCAGCCGGGTGGTGGACCGCCCCATGCGCCCCCTCTTCCCCAAAGAGATGCGCAACGACGTGTGCATCACCATGACCGTCATGAGCCTGGACCCCGACTGCAGCCCCGAGATCGCCGGCATGATCGGCGCGTCGCTGGTGACGGCGGTGTCCGAGATCCCCTGGAACGGCCCCATCGGCGGCGTCCAGGTGGGCCTGGTGGACGGCGAGATCGTCCTGAACCCCAACTATGAGCAGCGCCGGGTCAGCGACCTGGCTCTGACCGTGGCCGGCACCATGGACAAGATCGTCATGATCGAGGCCGGCGCCAACGAGGTGGACGAGGACACCATGCTCCAGGCGATCAAGACCGCCCACGTGGAGATCAAAAAGATCATCGCCTTCATCAACGGCATCGTGGCCGAGCGCGGCAAGCCGAAGGTGGAGTTCCAGACCGCCGGCATCGACATGAACCTGTTCTACGCCGTCCGGGACAAGTACCTGGACCGCTTCAAGGCCGCCATGGACACCGACGACAAGAACGTCCGGGACGCCGCTTTGCTGCCCATCCTGAACGACATCGCCGAAGAATACCCCGACCTGTCCGACGCCGACCTGGACCTGATCAGCTACAAGATGCAAAAGCAGATCGTCCGCCGGTGGCTGCTGGACGAGGGCAAGCGGGTGGACGGCCGCGGCATCAACGAGATCCGGCCCCTGGCCGCCGAGGTGGGCATCCTGCCCCGGGCCCATGGTTCGGGCATGTTCACCCGCGGGCAGACCCAGGTGCTGACCACCTGCACCCTGGGCGGCACCAAGGACAGCCAGCTGATGGACGACCTGACCGACGAGCAGACCAAGCGGTATATCCACCACTATAACTTCCCGCCCTACTCGGTGGGCGAGGCACGGGCCCCCCGCAGCCCCGGCCGGCGCGAGATCGGCCACGGCGCCCTGGCCGAGCGGGCCCTGGTGCCGGTGCTGCCCTCCATGGAGGACTTCCCCTACACCATCCGCTGCGTCTCGGAGGTGCTCAGCTCCAACGGCTCCACCTCCCAGGCATCCATCTGCGGCTCCACCCTGGCGCTGATGGACGCCGGCGTCCCCATCAAGGCGCCGGTGGCCGGCATCAGCTGCGGCCTCATCACCGAGGGCGACCGCTGGATGACCATGCTGGACATCCAGGGCGTGGAGGACTTCCACGGCGACATGGACTTCAAGGTGGGCGGCACCCGCAAGGGCATCACCGCCATCCAGATGGACATCAAGATCGACGGCCTGACCTATGACATCATCGCCGACGCCTTTGAGAAGTGCCGCAAGGGCCGCCTGTATATCCTGGACGAGATCATCAAGCCGGTGATCGCCGAGCCCCGCCGCGAGCTGAGCCGCTGGGCCCCCAAGATGTTCAGCATCGTGATCCCCACCGACAAGATCAAGGACGTCATCGGCAAGGGCGGCAAGGTCATCCAGGAGATCTGCGCCAACTGCAACTGCAAGATCGACGTCCAGGAGGACGGCCACGTCTTTGTCTCGGCCATCGACCAGGAGGACGCCAAGCGGGCCATCTTCACCATCAAGACCATCGTGGAGGACCCCGAGATCGGGGCCATCTACAAGGGCAAGGTCACCCGCCTGATGAACTTCGGCGCCTTCGTCGAGATCGCCCCCGGCAAGGAGGGCCTGGTCCACATCTCCAAGCTGGACACCAAGCGCGTGGAGCGGGTGGAGGACGTGGTGGCCGTGGGCGACGCCATCGTGGTCAAGGTCACCGACATCGACCAGCAGGGCCGGATCAACCTGTCCCGCCGGGACGCCATCATCGCCCTGGAGGCCCGCAAGCACGGCCAGAACAAAGAGTAAACCCATAAACAACCATCGCCGCCGCCTCTCCCGCCATGGGAGGGGCGGCTTTTTGACGGGCGTGTTTTGACAGAAAATACAGCTGTACACCTTGCAAAAACGGGCCGGTTCTGCTATCATAGTGTAAACTGTTGAACCGACAGCGGCGAATCATGGATCACATCCAAAAAAGAGAGGGGTATTTGCCATGTACAAAGAAATGATGGACACCATCGGTCTGGTGAACGGCGTCGACCCGGAGGTGGGCGCGGCCATGGGCCGGGAGCTGGCCCGCCAGCGGGAAAACATCGAGCTGATCGCCAGCGAGAACATCGTCTCCCCGGCGGTGATGGCCGCCATGGGCAGCGTCCTGACCAACAAGTACGCCGAGGGCCTGCCCGGCAAGCGGTACTACGGGGGCTGCGTCTATGTGGACGAGGTGGAGAACATCGCCATCCGCCGCGCCTGCCAGCTGTTCGGTGCAAAGTACGCCAACGTGCAGCCCCATTCGGGGGCCCAGGCCAACCTGGCGGTCTATTTTGCCCTGCTGGACCTGGGCGACACCGTCATGGGGATGGACCTGTCCCAGGGGGGCCATCTGACCCACGGCTCGCCGGTGAATATGTCGGGCAAGAACTATCGCTTCGTCTCCTACGGCGTGGGGGAGGACGGCCGCATCGACTACAACGAGGTGGAAAAGGCCGTCAAAAAGACCCGGCCCAAGATGCTGGTGGCCGGCGCGTCGGCGTATCCCCGGGCCATCGACTTTGAGCGGCTGGCCGAGATCGCCCACGGCTACGGCGCCTACCTGATGGTGGACATGGCCCACATCGCCGGCCTGGTGGCGGGCGGGGTGCACCAGAGCCCGGTGCCCTACGCCGACGTGGTGACCACCACCACCCACAAGACCCTGCGGGGCCCCCGGGGCGGCCTGATCCTGACCAACAATGCAGTGCTGGCCAAGCGGATCAACTCGGCGGTGTTCCCCGGCACCCAGGGCGGCCCGCTGGAGCACGTCATCGCCGGCAAGGCGGTCTGCTTCGGCGAGGCGCTGCAGCCCGCCTTCCGGGAGTATGCCCGCAAGATCGTGGACAACGCCCAGGTGCTGGCCGGCGCGCTGATGGAACGGGGGGTGCAGCTGGTGTCGGGAGGCACCGACAACCACCTGATGCTGATCGACCTGCGCAGCGAGGCATGTACCGGCAAGGAGCTGGAGGCCCGTCTGGACGCGGTGCACATCACCGCCAACAAGAACACCGTCCCCGGCGAGACCCGCAGCCCCTTTGTGACCTCCGGCGTCCGGCTGGGCACCCCCGCCGTGACCACCCGCGGCATGGGCGCCGGCGAGATGAAGACCATCGCCGGCTGCATCGCGGACTGCATCTGGGACTTTGACGAAAAGAAAGAGGACATCAACGCCCGGGTGCTGGCCCTGACCAAACAGTTCCCCCTGTACGAATAAGCCCCCGGCGTATGCCGTAAAACCAAAAGCGCCCTCCCGGCCATGCAGCTGGGAAGGCGCTTTTTGGTTTTGCCGTGTTCGGTGCAGGTTAGGATTCGGGCGGCTCGGTGCGGCTGTCCGGCCACATCAGGCGGTTGGAGCGGGCGGTCACCTGCTCGCGGGTAGGGGGCGTGTCCCCCTGGGCCGCCTTTTCCAGCTGGCTGATCCGCTGGTCCAGGGCGGTGATCCGCTGGGCCACCAGATCGGGCAGGTCCTGCTGGTCCAGGTCGTCGGCGGGGTTCACCGCCTTGTTGTTGATCCGCACCACCTCGGCGGGCACGCCCACCGCGGTGCAGTTGGCGGGCAGGTTTTTCAGCACCACGCTGCCCGCGCCCACCCGGGCATTGTCCCCGATGTAGACCGGGCCCAGCACCTTGGTGCCCGCGCCGATCAGGACGTTGTCGCCCAGGGTGGGGTGGCGCTTGCCGGTGTCCTTGCCGGTGCCGCCCAGGGTCACCCCATGGTAGATGGTGCAGTTGTCCCCGATCTCGGTGGTCTCGCCAAAGACGATGCCCATGCCGTGGTCGATGAACAGCCGCCTGCCGATGGTGGCGCCGGGATGGATCTCGATGCCCGTCTTGTGGCGGCCTCGCTGGCTGACCCACCGGGCCAGGAAAAAGTGGCCCCGCTGGTACAGCCAATGGGCGAGGCGGTGGTAGACCAGAATGTGAAAGCCCGGATACAGCAAAATGACCTCCAGCACGGTGCGGGCGGCCGGGTCCTTGCGCTGGATGTTGCGGGCGTCGTCAAGCAAGCCCATGGGCAGATTCCCCCTTCTCTCTATGGATAGCCGTTCGTTTGTTTCTTTCCCGCCCCTATTTTAACACAGCCGGGGGATAAAGTACAGAGCGTGTCGGCCCCGCCCGGGGCGGTGAAAGGGCCGGCAGGGCCCCGCAGACGGAATTTTTGTGAGCTTTACTAAAAATTTACAGGCAGGGAGGCCCGACTTCTCACAAAGAAAAGGCGATATGCCATTGACACTTTTTGCGCTTCTATGATAAAATACCTGCAAGACAAATGAGGAAGGGGAACTGTGCCATGCTGTGCGCCCATGCGCTGGAAAAGCTGAAGATGTGCTTCGCCGCCGGTTTTTTCGCAGCCGGTTTGTTCCCCGTTTCTGAAAGCTGAACTTTTCCCTTTTGGGGAAAAGTTTTTTTTTGCCCGCGCCCCGGCCCCCGGCCCCGGCGCGGCTGGCCAAAGGAGGAAACGCCATGCTCATCCAAAACGCAGTCAACGCCCGCGGGGAAGAGACCGAGCTCTACCTCAGCGGGGGAACGATCCAGGCGGTGGGCCGGGGGCTTGCGGCCCTGGCCGGCCCCGACGAACCCGTCCTGGATGCGGGCGGTCTGACCGTCCTGCCGGCCTTTGTGGACCTGCACACCCACTGGCGCACCCCCGGCTTTGAATATAAGGAGGACATCGAGACCGGCAGCCGCGCGGCGGCGGCGGGCGGCTACACCTTCGTCAACCTGATGCCCAACACCAGGCCCGTCTGCTCCTCGGCGGCCCAGGCGGCCGCGGTGGAGGAGGAGGCCGAACGCATCGGCCTGTGCGGCGCCAACCAGACCGTCTCCATCACCAAAGATTTTGACGGCGTCACCCTGGACCACCTCAAGACCCTGCCCGCGTCGGTGCGCTTTGTCACCGAGGACGGCCACGGCGTCCAGGACGCCAGCGTCATGGCCAGGGCCTTTGCCATCTGCCATCAGCGGGGCATCACCGTCATGAGCCACGCCGAGGACATGGAGATCAGCCCCTGGGACTACCGCCTGGCCGAGGACCTGGAGACCCTGCGCAACTGCTGGCTGAGCGAATACTACCAGACCCGGCTGCACATGTGCCATGTCTCCACCCGGGGCGCGGTGGAAGCGGTCCGGATCGCAAAGCTGCGGGGCGCCCCCGTCACCTGCGAGGTGACCCCCCACCACCTGTGGTTCACCGACGACGTCTGCGGCTACCGGGTCAACCCGCCCATCCGCACCGCGGACGATGTGGCGGCCCTGATCGAGGGCATCCGGGACGGGACGGTGGACGCCATCGCCACCGACCACGCCCCCCACTCGGAGGAGGACAAGGCCGCCGGCGCCGCCGGCATGGTGGGCAGCGAGACCGCCTTTGGGGTCTGCTACACCAAACTGTGCCGGGGCGAGGGGCTGCCCCTGGAGCTGCTGAGCATCCTGATGAGCGAGCGGCCGGCCCAGATCCTGGGCCTGAACAAGGGCCGGCTGGAGCCCGGCTGCGACGCGGACCTGGTCCTGGTGGACCTGGAACACCCCTACCGGGTGGAGCGGGAAAAACTGCATTCCAAATCCAAAAACAGCCCCTACGACGGGGCCGAGCTGTACGGCCGGGTCTGCGCCACCATCAAGGGCGGCAAGCTGACCTACCAGGCTGAGGATTGAGACAGAGAACGAGAGAGAAAGGAACACTGCTATGATGACCAACATGGATAAGCTGTACGAGGCGGTCGAGGCCCGGGGCCCGGTCTGCGTCGGCCTGGACACCGACTTCTCCTACCTGCCCGAGGGCTTTGCGGACACCGCCCTGTCCCGGGGCGAGAACATCGTCCGGTTCAATAAGGCCCTGATCGAGGCCACCAAGGCGGTGGCGGGCTGCTACAAGGTGCAGATCGCCTACTACGAGGCGCTGGGCCTGGACGGCCTGCGCGCCTACGCCGAGACCCTGAAGGCCGTGCGGGAGGCCGGCGTGCCGGTCATCGCGGACATCAAGCGGGGGGACATCGCCAAGACCGCCGAGATGTACGCCATGGGCCACTTTGCAGGGGACTTTGAGGCCGACTTCGTCACCCTGGCCCCCTATATGGGCCTGGATTCCATCAGCCCCTACCTGCCCTACGCCGAAAAGCAGGGCAAGGGGATGTTCGTGCTCTGCCGCACCTCCAACGGCGGCGCGAAGGACTTTGAGTACGAGAAGCTGGCCGACGGCCGCCATGTCTACGACCTGGTGGGCGACAAGCTGAACGAGCTGGGCAAGGGCTACATGGGCGAGCACGGCTACTCCTCCATCGGCCTGGTCATCGGCGGCACCCACATCGAGGAGGCGGCCGAGATCCGCGCCCGCTACAAAGACAGCTTTTTCCTGATCCCCGGCTACGGCGCCCAGGGCGGCAAGGCCGAGGACATCGCCCGGTACCTGAACCAGGGCAACGGCGGCACCGTCAACTCCAGCCGCGGCATCCTGCTGGCCTACAAAAAGCAGCCCGGCGTGGCCTTTGACGAGGCGGCCTACAACGAGTGCGTGAACATGAAGGAGGCCATTGCCCATGCGTGCAGCCTGCTGTAAGGCCACCGTCCTGAGCCACAGCGCCCCGGCGGCGGACATCCGCCTGCTGCGGGTGCTCTGGCCCGACCCCGCCCACGTCCCCCACGCGGGCCAGTTCTTCACCCTGCGCAGCTGGGGGGCGGAGGAAGCGCCCTTCCTCTCCCGGCCCATCAGCGTCCACAAGTGGGAGCCCGAGACCCTGACCGTCTCCTTCCTCTACCAGATCGTGGGGCAGGGCACCGCCCGGCTGGCGGCCCTGAAAGAAGGGGACGCCCTGCAGCTGACCGGCCCCATGGGCAACGGCTTTGACGTGCCGGACATCGCCGCCCGGTACGAAAAAATCGCCCTGGTGGGCGGCGGCATCGGCACGGCCCCCCTGTACCAGCTGGCCCGGGAGCTGGCGGCGGCCGGCCGGAAGCCGGACGTGTTTTTCGGTTTCCGGGACGAGCCCTACTGCATGGAGCAGTACCGGGGGCTGGCGGGGCTGGTCAAGGTGTCCACCGACAGCGGCCGGGTGGGCTTCCACGGCTTTGTCACCCAGCTGTATGACCCGGCGGCGTATGACGTGGTCCTGATCTGCGGGCCCACCCCCATGATGCGCAACGCGGCCCGGCAGTGCGCCGAAAAGGGCACGCCCTGCCTGGTCAGCCTGGAAAAGAAGATGGCCTGCGGCATCGGGGCCTGCCTGGGCTGCACCATCGAGACGGCGTCCGGGGCCAGGAGCGTCTGCAAGGACGGCCCCGTCTTTGCGGGAACGGAGGTGTTTGGATGGCAGACCTGAGAACGGAACTGCTGGGCTTTGTCATGAACAGCCCGGTGATCGGCGCGTCGGGCACGGTGGGCTACGGCGTGGAGTATGAGGACCTGGCCGACTTTGCCAGGATCGGCGGCATTTCGGGCAAGGGGCTGACCCTGCACGGCCAGTACGGCAACAAGGGCGAGCGCCTCTGGGAGACCCCCTCGGGCCTGATCAACAGCATCGGCCTGCAAAACCCCGGGGTGCAGCACTTTATCGACGTGGAGCTGCCCGAGATGCTGGCCCTGAAGCGGCAGTACGGCACGGTGGCGATCGCGAATCTGGGCGGCCACAGCGAGGAAGAATATGTGGAGGGCGCGGCCCTGCTGGACGGCAGCGCCGTGGACATCGTCGAGCTGAACATCAGCTGCCCCAACGTCAAGCAGGGGGGCATGGCCTACGGCGTCAAGGCCCAGGCCGCCGGCGAGGTGGTGCGGATGGTCCGCGCCGCCTGCCGCAAGCCCCTGATGGTCAAGCTGAGCCCCCAGGCCGAGGACATCCCCGCCATGTGCCGGGCGGTGGAGGCGGCCGGGGCCGACGCCATCAGCCTGACCAATACCTTCCAGGCCTGCGCCATCGACCTGGAAAAGCGCCGCCCCGTCTTTGACAACATCTTTGCGGGGCTGTCCGGGCCGGCGGTGCGCCCCATCGCCCTGCGGATGGTCTGGCAGGCGGTGGGCGCCGTCAGCATCCCGGTGGTGGGCCTGGGCGGCATCGCCACCGGCCGCGACGCGCTGGAATTTATCATGGCGGGGGCCGCGGCGGTCCAGGTGGGGGCGGCCAACTTTGCCAACCCCCGGGCCATGAGCGCCGTGGCGGAGGAAATGGCCGCCTGGATGGACGCCCACGGGGTGAAGGACCTGGCCGAGATTCGGGGCTGCGCCCGGTAAATATACGCCGGTATAGCGCATATATACTGGAATAAAAGAATATTCCAAATCAATTTGCATTTTCCGCCCTCGCGTGTTACAATACCGTGAGAAGGACGTTTTTTGGACTTTTTGAGAGAATCAAGGGAGAAAGATTATGAGTGAAGCGATCGAGATTTTGAAGAGCTGCGATGCGTTCCTGGAGGGGCACTTCCTGCTGTCGTCGGGCCGCCATTCCAGCGCCTACTGCCAGATGGCCTATTTGCAGCAGTACCCGGACCGGTGCGCCGAAGTGATGGCCCCTGTGGCCGCCAAGATCAAGGAGCTGGGCGCCGACGTCATCGTCGGGCCCGCCATGGGCGGCATCGTCTACGCCTACGAGCTGGCCCGCCAGACCGGCCTGCGGGCCATCTTCACCGAGCGGGTGGACAATGTGATGACCCTCAAGCGGTTCGTCATCCACCCGGGCGAAAAGTGCGTCATCGCCGAGGACGTGGTCACCACCGGCATCTCCTCCCTGGAGACCAAGCGGGCCATCGAGGAGGCCGGCGGCATCTGCCTGGGCATCACCTGCGTGGTGGACCGCACCAAGCCCGAGGCGCCGTCCCCCATCCCCATCCTGGCCAGCGCCCTCAAGCTGGACCTGCCCAACTACGCCCCCGAGGAGTGCCCCCTGTGCAAGGAGGGCAAGCTGCCTCTGGTGCACCTGGGCAGCCGCAAGATGAGCCAGCAGGCCAAGCAGACCCTGTGACGCCTGCGCGAGAGTGAACGAGGGAACGCAATGAACGCATATCTTCTTTTGGCAAACGGGATGGTTTTTGCGGGCCAGTCGGTGGGCGCTGCGGGCGTCACGGTGGGCGAGGTGGTCTTTGCCACCGGCATGGTGGGCTTTGAAGAGACCCTGACCGACCCCAGCTACTACGGCCAGATCATCACCCAGACCTACCCCCTGATCGGCAACTACGGGATGAACCGCTGGGACATGGAGTCGGGCAAAGTCTGGGCCCGGGGCTACATCGTCCGGGAGGCCTGCAGGACCCCGTCCAACTGGCGCTCGGAAGAGACGCTGGACAGCTTTTTGAAGAAAAACAACATCATCGGCATCGAGGGGATCGACACCCGCCACCTGACCCGGGTGATCCGGGAGAGCGGCGTGATGAACGGCGCGATCCTGACCGGGTTCGACCCCGCCGACCCCGCCAACCGGGACAAGACCGAGGCCCTGCTGGCCGAGGTGAGGGCCTATGCCGTCACCGGGGCGGTGGCCGCCGTCACCTGCAGCGCGCCGGAGGTGCACAACCCCGCCGGCGCCCCCCATATCGTCCTGATGGACTACGGCTGCAAGCGGAACATCGTCCGCTGCCTGACCCGCCGGGGCTGCAAGGTGACGGTGATGCCCGCCTTTTCCACCGCGGAGCAGGTGGCCGCGCTGGACCCCGACGGCATCATGCTGTCCAACGGCCCCGGCGACCCCGCCGAGCCGGTCCAGGCCATTGAGAACCTGCGCCGCATTTTTGAGCTGGGCATCCCCACCTTCGGCATCTGCCTGGGGCACCAGCTGTCGGCCCTGGCTGCCGGCGCCAAGACCACCAAGCTGAAATACGGCCACCGGGGCGCCAACCAGCCGGTGACCGACTTTGCCAGCGGCCGCACCTTCATCACCAGCCAGAACCACGGCTATGCGGTGGTGGGGGACCAGCTGCCCCCCGAGATGGGTTCCGTCGCCCAGGTCAACGCCAACGACGGCACCTGCGAGGGCATCCAGTACAAAAAATGGAACTGCTTTACCGTCCAGTTCCACCCGGAAGCGAACGGCGGCCCCAAGGATACCGAGTTCCTCTTCGACCGCTTCCTGACCAATGTGAAAAAAGCAAAGGAGGCGCGCTGATATGCCCAAGGACCCCAGAATCAAAAAGGTGCTGGTCATCGGCTCCGGCCCGATCATCATCGGCCAGGCGGCTGAGTTCGACTATTCGGGCACCCAGGCCTGCCGGGCCCTCAAGGCGGAGGGGATCGAGACGGTGCTGCTCAACTCCAACCCCGCCACCATTATGACCGACCCCGACGTGGCCGACCACGTCTACATCGAGCCCATGACCCTGGAGGTGGTGGAGCGCATCCTGGACATCGAAAAGCCCGACTCGGTGCTGCCCAACCTGGGCGGCCAGATGGGCCTGAACCTGTCCATGGAGCTGGCCCGCAGCGGCTATCTGGACCGCACCGGCATCCGGCTGCTGGCCTGCAAGCCCGAGACCATCGACCGCGCCGAGGACCGGGAGCTGTTCAAGGAGACGATGGAAAAGCTGCACCAGCCCATCATCCCCTCGGAAGTGGTGGAGACCCTGGAGGACGCCCTGGCTTGCGCCGACCGCATCGGCTACCCCGTCATCGTCCGGCCCGCCTTTACCATGGGCGGCACCGGCGGCGGCATCTGCGAGGACAAGGCCAAGCTGATCGAGATCGGCACCAACGGCCTGCGGCTTTCCCCCATCCACCAGATTTTGGTGGAAAAGTGCATCGCCGGCTGGAAAGAGATCGAATATGAGGTGATGCGGGACCACAAGGGCAACGTCATCACCGTCTGCAACATGGAGAACCTGGACCCCGTGGGCATCCACACCGGCGACTCGGTGGTGGTGGCCCCCAGCCAGACCCTGAGCGACCACGAATACCAGATGCTGCGCACCGCGGCGCTGGACATCATCACCGAGCTGGGCATCGAGGGCGGCTGCAACTGCCAGTTTGCCCTCAAGCCCGACAGCTTCGACTACGCCGTCATCGAGGTCAACCCCCGTGTGTCCCGCTCGTCGGCGCTGGCCTCCAAGGCCACCGGCTACCCCATCGCCAAGGTGGCCACCAAGATTGCCATCGGCTACACCCTGGACGAGATCACCAACGACGTCACCGGCAAGACCTGCGCCTGCTTTGAGCCGGCGCTGGACTACATCGTGGTCAAGTATCCCAAGTGGCCCTTTGACAAGTTCGTCTATGCGGACAAGTCCCTGGGCACCCAAATGATGGCCACCGGCGAGGTGATGAGCATCGGCAACAGCTTCGAGGCCGCCATGATGAAGGCCGTCAGCTCCATCGAGCTGGGGATGGACACCCTGACCCACAAGCCCTTTGAGGAGCTGGACGACCGCGAGGTGATCGCCCACCTGCACGTGCAGGACTCCGAGCGGGTGTTCTGCGTCTACGAGGCCCTCAAGCGGGGCATCGACCACCAGACCATCTACGACATCACCAAGATCGACTGGTGGTTTTTGGACAAGATGCAGCACCTGGCCGACCTGGAAAACGGCCTGGCCCGCTGCAACGGCGTCCTGAGCGCCGAGCAGTACAAGGAGGCCAAGAAGTACGGTTTCCAGGACAAGACCATCCGCCGGCTGGCGGGGGTGGAGCAGCTGCCGGTGGAGGACTACCGCGCCGGCTTCAAGATGGTGGATACCTGCGCAGCCGAGTTCTCGGCCAACACCCCCTATTTCTACTCCACCTACGACGGGGACAACGAGGCCGCCGCCTTTATCCAGGAGAAAGAGGCCGGCCAGCCCCACAAAAAGCGCATCCTGGTGTTTGGCTCGGGGCCCATCCGCATCGGCCAGGGCATCGAGTTCGACTACTGCTCGGTCCACTGCGTCTGGACCCTGAAAAAGCACGGCTGCGAGGCCATCCTGGTCAACAACAACCCCGAGACCGTCTCCACCGACTTTGACACCGGCGACCGCCTCTACTTCGACCCCCTGACCCCGGAAAGCGTGGACAACATCATCGCCACCGAAAAGCCGGACGGCTGCGTGGTCCAGTTCGGCGGCCAGACCGCCATCAAGCTGGCCAAGCACATGGACGAGATCGGCCTGCCCATCCTGGGCACCCCCGCCGACGCCATCGACGAGGCCGAGGACCGGGAGCGCTTTGACGAGCTGCTGGAGCGCTGCGGCATCCCCCGCGCCCCCGGCCGCACCGTCTACACCCTGGACGAGGCCCTGGCTGCCGCCGACGAGATCGGCCTGCCGGTGCTGATGCGCCCCTCCTACGTGCTGGGCGGCCAGAACATGATCGTGGCCTACACCCAGGCCGACGTCATCGAGTATATGGGCGTCATCACCGAGCACGTGGACATGGACCACCCCGTCCTGCTGGACAAATACATCCAGGGCGTGGAGTGCGAGGTGGACGCCATCTGCGACGGCACCGACTACCTGATCCCCGGCATCATGGAGCAGGTGGAGCGCACCGGCGTCCACTCGGGCGACTCGATCTGCGTGTATCCGGCGCAGCACCTGTCCCAGAAGGTGATCGACACCATGGTGGACTACACCGGCCGCTTTGCCCGCGAGCTGAAGGTGGTGGGCCTGGTCAACGTCCAGTACGCGGTGGCCGACGGCAAGGTGTACGTCATCGAGGTCAACCCCCGGTCCTCCCGCACCGTGCCCTATATCTCCAAGGTGACCGGCGTGCCCATGGTGGACCTGGCGGTCCGCTGCTGCCTGGGCGAAAAGCTGGCGGACATGGGCTACGGCACCGGCCTGCACCCCAACGCCCCCTATGTGGCGGTCAAGGTGCCGGTGTTCAGCTTCGAAAAGCTGCACGGGGTGGACACTCAGTTTGGCCCCGAGATGAAGTCCACCGGCGAGGTGCTGGGCATCGCGCCCAACTACCACGACGCCCTGCTCAAGGGCCTGATCGGCGCGGGCTATACCTTTAAGACCCCAGGCCCCGCCAGCTGCTGCATCTTCACCGTCAAGGACAGCGACAAGCCCGAGTTCGTGGACATTGCGTGGAAGCTGAAGAGCATGGGCTACAAGCTGTACGGCACCTCCGGGACCTGCGCCTGGCTGAACAAGCACATGGTGCCCTGCAACGAGGTGCGCAATATGTCGGGCGAGGCGCCCAACATCATCGACCTGCTCCAGAGCGGGCTGGTGGACTACGTCTTTTCCACCAGCGCCAAGGGCCGCGACCCCCGGCGGGACTCGGTCCGGCTGCGCCGCAAGGCCGTCGAGCTGAGCATCCCCTGCATCACGGCGGTGGACACGGCCAACGCTTTGGTCAACTGCCTGCGCAGCGACCACAGCCTGAAAAATGTGCCGCTGGTGGACATTGCGACGCTGTATAAGGAAAAATAAGGCTTCGTGTGCACAGGATGCTGTTTCGTGCGCAGAGTATCGCTTTGCCAAAGCCCCTTTGCTATACTCTACGACGAAAATTTTGCAAAAGTACGTTACTTTTACGAGTTTCTTGGAACTCCTCCACAAACAGGGGGAGTTCTGTACAGAAAAGCTGTTCCAGGAGGATATTGTTACATGACCCGTTCCCAGATGATCGAGACTGTCGCCCGCAAGACCGGCTTCCCCGAGAGCCAGGTGGAGACGACGATGGACGCTATGTTTGACCAGATCGCCGAGTGCCTGCGGGCCGACGAGAAGGTGACCATCGCCGGTTTCGGCCGTTTCGAGATGCGTCCCCGCAAGCCCAAGGCCTACACCAACCCCAAGACCAAGGTGTCCAGCCGGCTGGAGTCCACCTCGATCCCCGGCTTCAAGGCCAGCGGCCGCTTCAAGCAGAAGCTGGAGGCCGCCCGTGCAGCCGCCGCGGCAGACAAGGCAATGGAAGAGACGGCGTAACCCCCGATACGACAAGGCCGGACGCGGCAGGCGTCCGGCCTTTTTCTTTTTCCTGCTGACATTTTGACCGCCGCGTGTTATACTAATATTATAATGGCATATTGTCGGAAAATCCCGGCCCGGCCCGGCGCCGGGTGCAAAGCGGCAGGGGCGGCCGGGGCCCCGCAAAGCGCGGTGCAAAACGCGCGGAGAACACCCCATTTAGAATAGGACGGAGAAACCATGCGTTACAGTGAATTACAGTGCAGCGAAGCCATCCATCGTGCCGTGGAGCGGATGGGCTTTGATGAAATGACCGAGATCCAGGAAAAGGTGATCCCTCTGATGATGGCGGGCCGGGACGTGATCGCCAAGGCCCCCACCGGCACCGGCAAGACCTGCGCCTTCGGCATCCCGGTGGCCGAGCACATCGAGGCGGACAAGGCGTATCCCCAGGCGGTGATCCTGGCCCCCACCCGGGAGCTGGCCCAGCAGATCGCCGGCGATATGGAGGACCTGACCCACTTTATGCCGGCGGTCAAGGTGGCCTGCGTCTACGGCGGCGCCAACATGGACAAGCAGGCCCGCCGCCTGGCTGAGGGCTGCCAGATCGTAGTGGCCACCCCCGGCCGCCTGATGGACCACTACAAGCGCCGCAGCATCGACCTGAGCCATGTGGCCCAGATCGTCCTGGACGAGGCGGACGAGATGCTGAACATGGGCTTTTACAAGGATGTGCGGCACATCATCGACCTGATGAAGAACCGCAAGGCCCTGTCCATGTTCTCGGCGACCATCAGCCGCGAGGTGATGGACATCGGCTGGCTCTACCAGCGGGATGCGGAGGAAGTCACCGTCCAGCCCCGGGAAGAAAGCCAGCCCAAGATCACCCAGTACAAGCTGGAGACCTCGGGCCGCAACAAGCTGTCCGACCTGGCCCAGCTCATCATTGGGGAGGGCTACAAGCGGGTGATGGTGTTCTGCGACACCAAGTTCGCCACCGCCACCCTGGCCAACCAGCTGGCCCGGCTGGGCTTCTCGGTGGACTGCCTCCACGGGGACCTGTCCCAGAAGGACCGCAACCGCATCATGCAGAGCTTCCGGGACGGGAAGGTGTCCATCCTGGTGGCCACCGACGTGGCCGCCCGGGGGATCGACGTGTCGGACGTGGACGCCGTCATCAACTACGACGTCCCCTCGGACAACGAGCACTACACCCACCGCATCGGCCGCACCGGCCGCGCCAAAAAAGAAGGGGTCAGCTACCTGTTCTATATGCCCGACGAGAAAAAGCGGGTGGACGAGCTGCTGCGGATGACCCGCAACACCGAGCTGTGCCTGCCGGTCCACTTCGATTTCAACCACGAGCACATCGTGGTGGAGGAAAAGAAGGACACCGGGGACAAGTTCCAGATCCGGAGCTACTTTTAATAGAAGGCGGGGGACGGATACACTCCGCTCCGTCACCCCATCCGCCGTATGGAATAAACGGGAAGAAAAGGCTGGATACTACGTGTATCCGGCCTTTTTTGCGCCCGGAGAAGAAAGAAAGGAAAAGTATGACATTTTTTGTAAAAAAAGGGTTGACAAAAAGGCGGGGTTGTAGTATTATATTCGAGCGCTCCACGGAGCGGCCACGAAACCGAAACGAACTTCAAAAAACACCTCAAAAAAGTGCTTGACAAGTTCCCGGTTCTGTGGTAAAATAAATAAGCTGTCAGCCGCGAGGCGAACGGCACA
>OERY01000094.1_pt1 | contig 16871 bp, 10 predicted proteins | sample 1540141 | NCBI WGS metagenome assembly OERY01 (sample SAMEA3891872, study PRJEB23780) | metagenome | biome: terrestrial biome; feature: animal house; material: Caecal content | place: Italy | collected 2015-05-05 | reverse complement strand
CACTGGATGATGTGCAGAGCTTTATCGCCATGAATACCCGCAATCACATGAAAACATCCATGAAGACGGTGAAGGATCGCTTCATGAAGGCTCCTTACGGTTTTGTGGAAGACGATGTGCATTGGTTGGTAGCGCGTCTGTTCAAGCGCGGCGACCTGTCCTTCACGGTCAACGGAGCAACGGTCAGCCTGAATAATAAGAGCGAGGAAGAGATTATCGGCTTCATCACCAAGAAGGCGTTTGCGGAAAAGCTCCTGATGGAAGAGCGCGTCCGTGTCAGCGACAAGGACAAAAAAGCTGTCTGGGATGTGATGAAGGAAACCTTCCGCACTACCACTTCTGCGGAAGACGAAGATACCATCATGAAAAACTTCCAGCGTTATGCGCAAAACATGATTTACGAAATCGAGCGGCTGGAAGTGAACTATAAGCAGTACCCCTATCCGGGCAAGAAGGTTTTGTCCAGCGGAAAGGCGCTGATGCAGTCTGTCGTTCAGATTCAGTCTGCATTGGACTTCTTTACGACCGTTTCCAAGAGGCGGGATGATTTCTTCGACTTTGCGGAGGACTACGAGCCAATCAAGACCTTCTTTGAGGGCGAGCAGTCTACCATCTTTGCCCGTGCGCTGGATATGCTTGCAATCTATGATGACAGCAAGACCTATATCGTCAACGCCGAGCTGGAAGATATAGTCGCACAGATGCGCTCCATTACCCGGCAGGAAAAGCCGTATGCCAACATTCCGAAGCTGCCTGAGCTGCGTGAGCGGTTCATGTCCTGCTATGGCGAAATCTTGCAGCAGGAATCCGCCCCTGTTCTCGATTCGATTGATCAGGCGTGGAAGCGTGTTTTGGAGGTGCTTTCCACCAAAGAGTACAACGACCAGAAGCGGACGGCTTACTATGAGAAGTTCCAAGAAATTCAGGACGGAGCCACCCACTGCAACAATGTCTCTACGCTGAGAAGCTATGCGGACAAGGCAGATGCACTAAAGCTCCGGCTTCTCAATGAAATGGACGAACTTGACCGTAAGTTGGCAAGACAAAAAGCCGAAGAAGAGGCCCGCCGTCAGGCAGAGGAAGCCAAACAGAGCGGGAAGCCTGCACCGGAAGTAACCGTTGCCCCTGCGCCGGTGAGAATCCGTAAGACAAAAAATGTCTCCATCAAGATGATGACAGGGACATCCTCTTGGCGTCTGGAAAGCAAAGAGGATATTGCCCGGTACATGGACAGCCTTCGCAAGACGCTTGAAGCGCAACTGGATGATGATACGATTGTCAATGTAGAATTTTAAGGAGAGCTGCTATGTTTAGAAACACGCTCAGAATGCTGGAACAACTAAATGGGACAATGACTTATAAGATGGATGTGCTTCCTGATGAAGATGGATATTATGACAAAGAGTGCCCAAACGAAAAATGTCTATCTAAATTCAAAGTAAATGCAGAAGACTGGAAAAATTTGTTTTCTGATGAAGCGGTTTTCTGCCCGTTTTGTGGTCATTCGGCTCCCGCCAGAAGTTGGTGGACAACAGAGCAAATTGAACAAGCTAAAGAGCAAGCAATCAACCAAGTGTCTGCAAAAATCGGCCAAGCTCTGGAAGCTGATGCCAGAGAGTTCAATCGCTCACAGCCTCGAAAGAGTTTCATCAAAATGTCCATGAAGTTTTCTGGGCGTACATCATTCATCAATCTTCCGGCAAGTGCACTTGAAGAGATGGAACAGAAAATTCAATGTGAAAAATGTGGTGCTCGCTATGCGGTTGTTGGGTCTGCATTTTATTGTCCCTGCTGCGGCCATAATTCTGCAAAATTGACATTCTTCAACACCATTGATAAAGTTAAAGCAAAAATCAACAATCTGGATGTGATCCGAAAAGCTTTGGAAGTCATAAGCAAAGATGAAGCAGCCCGAACCTGTACCTCGCTTATAGAAACTTCGGTTCCAGATCTCGTTGTCGCATTTCAACGGCTGTGTGAATGCGTTTACCCACAGATTGAAGGGGCAAAACCTTTGAAAAGAAATGTGTTTCAGCGATTGGATGACGGAAACAAACTTTGGCATGATCTTGTCGGAAAAGGTTATGACGATTGGATTACAGATGTGCAATATGCAAAGCTGCGGAAATGTTTTCAGCAACGCCACTTGCTGCAACACCAAGATGGCATTGTAGATCAAGACTATATTAGCAAAAATGGAGATGTTTCCTATCAGGTTGGACAGCATTTGATTATTAAGCCCGAAGACATAACAGAATATGCTGGAATTGTAGAGGCTCTGGGGAAACAAGTCCTTGCTCTTCTTGAGGAGGTAAAGGTCAATGAATAAAACAGACATAAAAAACTTTGCAATATGGGCGCGGAATAAGCTCATTGCGGATATTCAGTACCGCGCCGGATTGATGGGGATCACAGCGGACGGCATCAAAGACCCGTTGCCGCAGTCTACCGGGACGATGGAGTTCTATGACATTGGGACTTCTGAGCCGTATGCCATCAGCGGCGATGCGATCCCGCAACGCAAGAAGCTGGTTGAGGAGATCCGCAAAAAAGAAAAGGACAGCAACTACGCCACTGCCTACAAGTACATTCTGGAAGAGGTCGCCTACACTTGGTTCAACCGGCTGATCGCCATCCGCTTTATGGAGGTCAACGACTATCTGCCCTCCCACATCCGCGTTCTGTCTTCTGAGAGCGGCAAGATCGAGCCGGATTTGGTGACAACTCCCTTCGACGCGGAGCTGACCTTCACCTCTGCCGAGGAAGAGACTGTCCTGCGCCTGAAAACCGAAAACAAGCTGGACGAGTTGTTCCGGATGCTGTTCATCAAGCAGTGCAATGCCTTGAACGAAATCCTCCCCGCCCTGTTTGAGAAGACCAGCGACTACACCGAACTGCTGCTGAACCTTTCGGTCGTGGATCAGGAAGGTGTCGTGTATCACCTGATTCATGACATTAACGAGGACGATTTCAATATCGAAAAGGGCGGTCAAGTTGAGATCATCGGCTGGCTGTACCAGTATTACAACACCGAGCCGAAGAACGCCGCCTTTGCAAAGAACGGCAAGATTACCAAAGAGGAAATTCCCGCCGTCACACAGCTTTTTACGCCGGACTGGATCGTCCGCTATATGGTCGAAAACAGCCTTGGCCGTATCTTCATCGACAAACGGAAAGAGCAGGGCGTTTTCGCTGACGGTCTTGCCCCGGAAGAAATGACTTGGGATGAAGTCGAGGCAAAGCGCATCGCCAATGAAGAGGAAATTGCTGGGCAGATGGGCTGGAAGTATTATCTGCCGGAAGCCGCCCAAACGCAGGAAGTCCGCCAGCAGCTCGACGAAATCCAGAAGCAGAGCGAATACAAGGATGTCCGGGACATCAAGGTCATCGATCCCTGCATGGGCAGCGGCCATATTTTGGTGTACGCCTTCGATGTGCTGATGCAGATGTACGAGAACGACGGGTACAGCCAGCGCGACGCGGCACAGTGCATCCTTGAACACAACCTGTTCGGTCTGGACATTGACGAGCGGGCGGCGCAGCTTGCCTATTTTGCTGTGATGATGAAAGCCCGCCAGTATGACCGGCGCATCTTCTCCCGCGGCATCCAGCCCCATGTCTATGCGATTGCCGAGAGCAACGATATTGACACATTCACGCGGAACTACTTTGTGAACAACGACCCGAAGCTGAAATCCGCTCTGGACAGCATCATCAGCGATCTGCGCGATGCAAAGGAGTACGGTTCCATCCTGACGGTTGCCCCGGTAGACTTTGCAGCCCTGTATGCCCGTATGGATGAGGTGCAGAACGACATCAGCCTATATCGAGAATCTGCCCTGAATACCATCCTGCCGCTAATCCGAGTGGCTGAGATCATGGCAGAGAGATATGATGTTGCAATCACGAATCCGCCATATATGGCAATTAGCAGCGCGTCCGCCAAATTGAATGATTATATCAACAAAAATTATATAGGCGGTAAAACGGACCTTTTTTCCGTGTTTATTGAAAGATGCCTTACTTTTAGCAAGCAAGCAGGATATACATCCATGATTACTATGCAGTCATGGATGTTCTTGACGAGTTTTGAAAAACTAAGGCATAAGATTCTTTCTAATGAAATAACCACAATGGCTCACTTGGGAGCAAGGGGATTTGATGAAATAAGTGGAGAGGTTGTTCAAACAACGGCCTTTACTGTCCGGAAAATGTCATTGAATGGGCAATATACCGGAACTTATAATAGATTGATTACCGGAAATTCAGAAGCAGAAAAATCAAGAGATTTTCTTTCTGGAAAGTATCGCTTTCAAAGCTGCGGAAAATACTTCTTGCAAATTCCCGAAAGCATAATTGCTTATTGGATAAGTAGAGCTGTTGTCGATTGCTTCAAAAACAGGCCGCTGTCCACAATTTTTGTTACACGAGAAGGGATGGCCACCGCAGATAACGACAGGTTTCTAAGACTATGGCATGAGGTAGCGTTTCCTGTAATAACATTCGATTGCGAATCTGAACAAGACGGAGTTAATAAATCAATAAAATGGGTCCCTTATAATAAAGGAGGCACAACAAGAGACTGGTACGGAAACAATGAGTATATTGTGAACTGGGCGCTAAATGGTGCTGAAATAAAGAATAATAAAGACCCGAAGACCGGGAGAATCCGCTCACATAATTATAATGGCGAATACGGATTCAAAGAAGGAATAACTTGGTCTGCTATTAGTTCCGTGGATTTATCCGTAAGGTATTGCAAAGCAGGATTTCTATTTGATTCCAAGGGAGCAAAGGGATTTTCTCAGAACGAAGATAATCTGTTATGGGTTCTCGGACTGTTAAACAGCAAGGTTTCTATGCAGTTCCTGCAATTTCTCTCTCCAACACTTGACTTTAAGGTTGGAGATATAATTTCCATTCCGTTTGTCGAAGATGAATGCAAAAGAAGTTATGTTGTTTCTATTGTCCGCAACCAGATTGACTTATCTAAAGAAGATTGGGACGCCTTCGAAACCTCATGGGATTTCAAGGGACATCCTCTTGTTCTCGGAAGACTTCCTGAACCCGTATGGGGAGATGTGCCTGACAAAGTGGCTTTTCAGAACACTTCGCTTTCTTATACTTACCAGATATATTGGAAGAAGACTTGCGAATATAGGTTTGAAAAGCTCAAAGCCAACGAGGAAGAACTGAACCGCATCTTCATCGACATCTACGGCTTGCAGGATGAGTTGACCCCGGAGGTGGCGGACAAGGATATTACCGTCCACCGCATTTTTGACACCAAGGACGAGGTGCCAGAATCCATGCAGGGCAGTAGCTATGTCCGCACCAAGCGGGATGAGGTCGTTTCGCTGCTTTCCTACGCCGTGGGCTGTATGTTTGGGCGCTACTCACCGGATAGACAGGGGCTTATTTTTGCCGGAGGAGATTTTGATTCTGTATATTGGAAATTCAAAGGACAAGCTGCTCTTAATGAACAGGGTGATCCGATTGAAGGAGGGTATGCTGGAATTTCACTGGCGAATTATCACTACCCCAAATTCCATGATGCAGAAAATTGGGAAGATGCTACTTCGCTTTCTTATGAGCCGGATGCAGATGGCGTTATCCCCATCACCGACGAAGAGTATCTGGAAGACGATATTGTCTCCCGCCTGTGCGATTGGCTGAAAGCAGTCTACGGCGCGGACACGCTGGAAGAAAATCTGGACTTCATCGCCGGGGCGCTGGGCGGCAAGGGCAACAGCAGCCGGGAGATCATCCGCAACTACTTCCTCAAGGATTTCTTCAAAGACCACTGCAAGACCTACCAGAAGCGCCCGATCTACTGGCTGTTTGACAGCGGCAAGCAGAACGGCTTCAAGGCGCTGATCTACCTCCATCGCTACACGCCGGACACCATCGGCAATCTCCGCGTGGACTATCTCCACAAGATGCAGCGCGTCTACGAGTCCGAAATCAACCGGATGCAGGATATGATCGACAACAGCACCAACGCCCGTGAGATTGCCGCTTCCACCAAGCGGAAGGAAAAGCTCCAAAAGCAGCTCAAAGAGTGCCGCAACTATGACGAGATGATCGCCCACCTCGCCCTGAGCCGCATCGAGCTGGACTTGGATGATGGCGTGAAGGTCAACTACGAAAAAATCCAGACCGCCAGCGACGGCAAGAAATACGCCGTTTTGGCGAAAATATAACATGAGGTGATCTTCTTGGAATTGTTTGATACGCTCAAAGAATGTGTGCGAGTCGCACAGCAAGCAGACAATGTTCCTCTTGTACGGGAATTGATAAATGCACAAACGCAAGTGCTTGATTTGGTGGATGAGAATCAGAAGCTCAGAGAACAAATTAAAAAAATGCAAGAAACAACTGACATTGCTAGAAAGATTGAGCGGCATGAAGATGCCTATATCACGCTGGCTGATGACCCTGATAAGCACATTTATTGCTCGTGTTGCTGGGACACAAAAAAGATGTTGGTACAGGGGCAAAAGACCGGTGTAGGAACATATCGCTGCCCCTCTTGCGGAACAAATGCGTACTACGACAAAGCAGCTTATGACAAACACCAGGCGGAAGCTATTGCCAGTATTGGGAACATGACGGCGCAAATAAATCGCCGCAGATGATATGTAATTCAATAGAAGGAGGTGGCCGAGATGACCGCAGAAGAGATTTTCGCCGGTGAATCTGAAAATGTAGAGTTCAAGAGCGAGATTCCCGCCAAAAGCGAAAAATACATGAAGACCGTGGTTGCCTTTGCCAACGGCAAGGGCGGTAAGCTGGTCTTCGGTGTGGAGAACGGCACATGGACTGTCACCGGCTTCTCCAAAGAGGAAGTCTTTCAGAAGATGGATGCGATTACCAACGCCATTTTCGATAGCTGCGAACCCAAGATCACCCCGAACATCGCGGTACAGGAAATCGACGGGAAGGCAGTCATCGTTGTTGAAATCATCCCCGGTATGCAGCGCCCCTACTATATCAAAAGCCAAGGCATCATGGAAGGCACCTATATCCGCGTAGCAGGTACAACCCGTCATGCGGAGCGCTACCGTGTGCAGGAACTCATCATGGAAGGGACAAACCGCTCTTTCGACCAGATGGAGCGCGAGCAGACGGTATCTGAGGAAGAGATCGCGGTCTTCTGCGAGAAGATGTATCAACACGCCCTCAAGCTGGCCGAGACAGACACGGCGCGGGAGCAGATTCAAAAAGTGGGCAAAAATCAGTTGCTCTCATGGAAGCTGCTGGTGGAGCGCGACGGAGCTTACCATCCCACCAACGGGTATCTGCTGCTGAACGGCGACACGGCTGAGTTCCCCGATGCCGCCATCCAGTGCGCGGTATTCAAGGGGACTGTCCGGGATATTTTCATTACCCGTAAAGAATTTGCCGGTGCGATCTATGAGCAGATTGAGGATGCCTACAACTTTGTTTTGCAGCACATCGACCTCGGCTCCCGCATAGAAGGGATCGCCCGTCAGGATTACTATGAGCTGCCGGTCAAGACCATCCGGGAGATGATCTCGAATGCAGTCTGCCATCGCAGCTACCTGACACCGGGTAAGATACAGGTGGCACTCTTTGATGACCGGCTGGAGGTCACCTCCCCCGGTATGCTGGACAGCGAAATCACCATTGAAAAAATGAAGTCCGGCCTTTCAAAGATCCGCAACCGTGGTATCGCAGCCGCCTTTTCCTACATGAACATCGTGGAGGCATGGGGCAGCGGAATCCCGAAAATGTTCCGGGAAGCAAAGGAATATGGACTTCGTGAGCCGGAACTGATTGATATGGGCAGCGATTTCCGCATCAACCTGTATCGGAAAGACGCGGCTACCGATCAGAATGGTGTCATTGACCCCAAAGAGCGTGACACCAATGACACCAAAGTTGAACCCAATGACACCAATGAAGAAGCGATTCTGCGCATCCTCCGAACCGATCCAAAAGTAACGCAGAAAGATGTTGTAGAGATGCTGGGAATTTCCCTTGCCACTGTGAAGCGGCTCATGAATAGCCTTCAAAAAGCTGGCAAAATCAAACGCAAAGGTTCCAACCGGAGTGGGTCGTGGGTAGTCATAGACCAGAAGGAGTAAGGCGGCATGGCAGAAATGAACATCAAACAAATCATAGACCGGCTGAATGCTGAATTTACCGGCGATACCCGTAAACTCGTCTTTTGGTACGACGATAACGGCGAGTTTGTGGAGGATATGCAGAATGTAGAGCTTGATAATGCCAAAGTCTACTTCTTGCAGCCGGACAATCAGTTTGCCACCAAGCTCTTTCTGGAACGGCAGGACACCACCACAAACTATCTCATCTACGCCCCCTTCCCCAAGCCGGATGTGCGGGACAACCATCTGGAAGACACGCTACTCTACTCCAAGCGCTTCTATGCCGACCGCGCCTCGCTGCTCTCGGTGGATTTGGGGATTGACGAAAAATACAAGCCCATCATCGAAAAGCACATCAAGTTCTTTGCCAACAAAGAACGGACGCAGCGATTCTATGACCTTGAGATAGAGAACTTCAACGAAGAGAACATCATCACGGGGCTTCTCTCTGCCATTTGCCGCACCCGTACTTGTTCCTTTGAAGAAGTGATCCGGGTCATGCTGACGGACGGTGAGCTTGCAGATAACAAGTTCCTGTCCGAGGTGGAGAAATACGGCCTACTGGATGATTTCTGGAAGCTCTGCGAACAGCATTTCGGCTATACAGATGTTAAGCCGACGCTGGAAAAGCTGATAGTGACCATGTTCGTCACCTACACGGCCAAATATGTAGGAAGCGAACTTCCGAAGCCGTGGAAGGTGTTCCTCTCCTATAAGGCCGGGAATATCATTGCCTTTATGGATAACCTGATGAACAATATCCTTTACCGTGGGCGCTATGATGAGCTTTCCGCTCATGTTGCCTCCGGCTTGAATGTCCAGAAGGCTTTCTCTGATTATTCGCCGGATGACTTAGTGAACTGCGATACCTTCCTTGCCATTGACCAGATCCTCATCAAGTGGATTGTGGAGCGCCTTTTAACCGAGGATGTGGGCGCAGCACTGGACGGCCTGACCATCCCGCAAATCTGCGATAAGCGGAGCAAAATGCACTTTGGGGAAAAGACCGGAGGCTGCTATCAGATGCTTGACAGCTCCTATCAGATCATTCAGGCTGGGAATTACCGTTGCCCGGACAACTTCAAAGAGATTCTGCGCCAGTATCAGGAGGAAGACTTCCGGCTGGACTACGAATATCGCCGCTTCTATTCTGCTTATGATCAGCTTGAAGAAACGGCAGCTTTCGAGCCGCTGCGCGATTTGGTAGAAAACATCTACACCAACGAGTATCTGGAAGCGCTGCTTCCCAAGTGGAATGCCGCCATTCAGGAGCCGGACGCATTTATGGCGCTGCCCTTGCAGAGGGACTTCTATGCCCGCAATTTGAAGAATGCCAAGGAGCGCACGGTGGTCATCATCTCGGATGCAATGCGCTATGAGGTGGGCAAGGAGCTGTTCCGCCGGATGCAGGATGATCCAAAGTGTACAGCGAAGCTGGAAGTCCAGCTCAGTGTTTTGCCGTCCTATACCCGTCTCGGCATGGCGGCGCTGCTTCCACACGCGGAGCTGACGATGACGGACGATTTCAAGGTGCTGATCGATGGTATGCCTTGCGATAACCTTGCTGAACGAGAAGCGATTCTGCAGAAGTACAGCCCTGATAGCGTTTGCGTCCAGTTTGACAGCATCAAGTCCCTCAAGGTTGCAGAATTACGCAGCGTCTTCACCGGCAAACAGGTAGTGTATGTGTACCACAACCAGATTGATGCCCGTGGAGACAAGCCAAATACCGAAGATGAAATCTTTGTCGCCTGTCAGGAGGCGATTGCGGAAATCATTGACCTGATCCGCCGCATCTCTACCAGTGCGAATACATACCGGTTTATCGTCACCGCTGATCACGGCTTTATCTATAAGCGTGATAAAATCGCGGAGAGTGACAAGATTGAAGGGATCAAGGGTAAGACTTCCTTTATCAACCGCCGCTTTGTGGTCTCACAGGAACCCGTTTCGGGAGATGGCATTGCCAGCATGGAGATAAGCAAAATTCTTCGCAGCGCCGATACTAAATGGGTATCTTACCCGATCAGCGACGATGTTTTCAAGGTGTCTGGCGGTGGACAAAACTATGTGCATGGCGGCTCATCTCCGCAGGAGATGCTTGTGCCTGTCCTTGACCTCAAGATGGAACGCGGACACATGGAGACGCGAAGCGCGGGTATTGCACTGGTGAGCATGGTGCGGAAAATCACCAACAAGATCACCATACTGGATTTCATTCAATCCGAGCCGGTCAGCGATGTGGTCAAGGCGGCTTCCTATCGGTTGTTCTTTATCTCCGATGACAACGAACGGATTTCCAATGAGAATAGCTGCATCGCGGACAGCCGGGAACAGGATGCCGGAAAGCGCATCTTCCGCATGAAATTCCAGTTCAAAGACAAGAAATACGACAAAGACAAGCAGTATTTCTTTGTGATATACGATGATGCAACAGGGCTTGAGGTGTTCCGGCATCCTGTCATCATGGACATGGCTTTTGCCGATGACTATGGCTTTGGCTTTTAAGGAACCCCTAAGTGACAGGAGGCGATTCAAATGGTTGACATGACAGAAAATGAGGATAAAAGAGCTGTCATTAAATCAAAGTTGCGGCAAAACTTCGACGGGAAGATTGTGCGCAAGGACTTGACCAAGAAGATCAAGGAAGGGGCAAATGTGCCGGTCTATGTCCTTGAATTTCTTCTTGGACAATATTGCAGTTCTGATGACCCGGAGATCATTGAAGAAGGCGTGGAGAATGTCAAACGCATTCTTGCAGATAATTTTGTCCGCCCGGACGAGGCACAGAAAATCCTCTCTGTGCTGCGCCAGCGCGGCAGCTACACGGTGATTGATAAAATCACGGTGAGCCTGAATATCAAGCGGGATTTCTATGAGGCTGAGTTCTCCAACCTCGGACTAAAAAACATTCCCATAGATGAGGAATACCCCGCCAAATTTGACCGTCTGCTTTGCGGCGGTATCTGGTGCATCGTACAACTGGATTATGAGTACATGGAAGAAGATCGGAACGGAACGCCGATCAGCATCCGAAAGCTCACCCCTATCCAGATGCCCCATGTGGACATTGAAGAATTGGAACAGGGGCGGAAAGCATTCACGCAGGATGAATGGATGGATGTGCTGCTGCGATCTATCGGAATGGAGCCGGACAAACTCACTTACCGAGAAAAATGGCTGCTCCTGATCCGCATGATTCCGCTTGTGGAAAACAATTTCAACCTCTGCGAGTTGGGACCGCGCAGCACCGGTAAGTCCCATCTTTACAAAGAGATTTCCCCGAACAGCATTCTCGTTTCCGGCGGTCAGACAACGGTAGCCAATCTGTTTTACAACATGGGACGCAAAACCGTTGGTCTTGTCGGTCTTTGGGACTGCGTTGCCTTTGACGAAGTTGCTGGTATTCGATTCAAGGATAAAGACGGCATCCAGATCATGAAGGACTACATGGCATCAGGGTCTTTCGCCCGAGGGAAAGAGGAAAAGGCCGCAAGCGCGTCGATGGTTTTTGTGGGCAATATCAATCAGAGCGTGGATGTGCTTCTGAAAACATCCAGCCTCTTTGATCCTTTCCCGCCTGAGATGGGTACTGATACGGCTTTCCTCGACCGGATTCACTGCTATCTCCCCGGTTGGGAGATTCCGAAATTCCGTCCGGAGCATTTCACAGATGACTATGGCTTCATTACAGACTATCTGGCAGAGTTCATCCGGGAACTGCGCAAGGAGCAGTATGGGGATGCACTGGACAAGTATTTCCGTTTAGGCTCCAATCTCAACCAGCGCGATACCATAGCCGTTCGGAAAATGGTTGGCGGGCTTTTGAAACTCGTCTATCCTGACGGCGAGTTCTCAAAAGAACAACTGGAAGAAATTTTGAAGCTTGCGTTGGAGATGCGCCGTCGCGTTAAGGAACAACTCAAAAAGCTGGGTGGCATGGAGTTTTATGATGTGAATTTCTCCTACATCGACAAGGACAGCTTTGAGGAATACTATGTTTCCGTGCCAGAACAAGGCGGCGGAAAGCTGATCCCAGAAGGGATGTGCAATCCCGGTCAGATTTATACAGTTTCGCAGGGAAAATCCGGCATGATCGGCGTGTTCCGTCTGGAATCGCAGATGCTCCCCGGCAACGGCAAGTTTGAACGCACGGGTATTGGCTCTGAACGCGAGGCAAGAGAGGCCACAAATACTGCATTCAACTTCCTCAAAGCAAATGCAGGACACATCAGCGGAATGATCAGCACCACGACAAAGGACTATATCATCAACTATCAGGACTTGCAGGGCATCGGTATGACCAGTAAGCTTGCCCTTCCGACGCTGATCGCGCTTGCCTCTATTGCCCTGAATAAACCCACTGTCAGTAGCTTGGCTGTACTGGGTGAAATCAGCATTGCCGGTACGATGATCAAAGTGGATGAGCTGGCAAACGCCCTGCAAGTGTGTCTTGACAGCGGGGCAAAGAAAGTATTACTGCCCATTACATCAGCCGCAGACCTTGGCTCTGTCCCCTCAGAGTTGATCGGATGCTTCAATCTCATCTTCTATCAGAGTGCGGAGGACGCAGTATTCAAGGCGCTGGGCGTAGAATAAGAAGGCAACAAAAAAGAGCCTCAGCCGACACCCACAAGGGCATCGACTGAGGCTCATGCGGTTAAATTGAGAGATGAAGAAAGGCTGGAAAATCGACTTTCATCCTGACATTTTGGGCTTTAGGGGCATAGACGGGAAAACATACAGGGCACCTTACCAGCGCCGCTTACAGGGCAGAAAAACCGCGATTTTCAACCCTTATCACGACATATTTTCCGCCCTATCTGTCCAGTTGTAAGTGACAGCTTTTTCATTCTTTTGGTTTGTTTTCTTCTCCCCATAAACATAACTGATCCAGCACTTTCATCAATGATTTTCCCCGCTCACTCAAGCTGTATTCTACCTTTGGAGGGATTTGGGGATATTCTGTTCTTATGATCAAATTGTCGGCTTCCAGTTCTTTAAGGTTTGTACTGAGGGTTTTGTCTGATATGTTTTTTAGATACCTTTTCAGCTCATTAAACCGTACCACCCTATACTCCATCAGGCAATATAAAATTACCATCTTATGCTTGCCGGAAATGAGGGAGAGTGCGTAATGAAAACCGGTATCTTCAAAATTGGCGTTCTCAATGTAGTTCTGTATCATAGCATCACTTACCTCATAGAAAGTACCTGTCTTAATTGCCAGTACTTGAATTTGTTTCTCTTCTGGATATAATTATAAGTAAGACATACGGTCATGTCAATAATGCAAATCAGAAGGAGAGATAGTTATGAGAACCAAGTTGAATATCACCGAAGGTGTTTTCCCGATGCCGGTGCTGATGGTTGCGACCTATAATGAGGATGGCAGCGTCAATGTTATGAACGCTGCATGGGGAACTATGCAGGAAAGAGATACTGTCGCTCTCAACCTTACCGAGAGTCATAAGACTGTAAAAAACATTAAGGCTCGGGGCGCTTTTACCTGCACAATCGCGGATGCTGCTCATGTGACGGAGGCGGATTACTTTGGTGTGGAATCCGGCAATCGAGTATCGGATAAACTTGCTGCAAGTGGCCTGACTGCCAGCAAGGCCGAAAAAGTGGATGCACCTGTGATCAACGAGTTCCCGCTTTGTCTGGAATGTGAGTTCATCGAGTATCAAGACGGAAAATACGGTTGCGGCGTTATCGGTAGAGTTGTGAATGTTACTGCCGATGAAAGCGTAATGGTGGACGGAAAGCTTGATATGTCCTTGGTGAATGCTATTGCATTTGATCCATACACTCACGGGTATTACAAAGTGACGGAGCGCGTCGGCGAAGCATTTAAGGACGGTTTGAAACTCAAAAAATGAGCGTCCTGTTCAAGGAGACGAACCGGCAAAGTAAAATGAAAAAAGAGCCTCAGCCGACACCCGTAAATGGGCACCGACTGAGGCTCTTCGCTTTTGGTTAAAATTCGACCTTTATCCCGGCAATTTGGTTGCTGAGGGCGCAGACAAGAAAACATACGAGGCAACCTATCAGTGCCGCTTACAGGACATAAAAAACGCGATTTTCAACCCTAATCACGACATATTTTCCTTCCTATCTGTCCGCTTGGATGCGTAGAAGGGACACGCGATGATTTCAGCACGAAAACTCTGCTTGCAGGGATGGAGACAACGGCGGCATTGCTCAGCATATTTCCTCCGCCCGTTGCTGTCAAGGAAGAAGCTCCATTCGAGCTTCCATTTCTTACTCCGGCTCATAACTCACGCTCGCTCTTCTTCTCCTTGTGGGGAGAAGGCTTATCCGTCTGCTGGGCGGTTTTGGCGGATTTCAGCCGATCCATGATCGAGGCTTTCCCGCCTTTCTCGCTCACTTTGTCTTCCTTCGGACCGTTGTTGATGATCCCGTCAATCATGCCGTAGTCATCCTCAAGCGACATTTCAGCGGCTTTGAGTGGATTTTGCTTTTCCAGCTCAGCCACCCAATCCGCTTTCTCCACACCGAAGATACCGCCTTTGGCGGCGTGTTCCTTGATCTCCTTAGCGTCCAGAACCAGCCCCTCGGTATCGTCGCCGTACAGCCGGTAAATCTGGCACGACTTCATGACCTCAGCCGCAGCCTCTTCCCGCATGGGCAACATTCCGCCCCATTTGTAGCCGTACTGCTTCATTTCCTCGATGCTGATGCTGTCATCCGGCATCTTTTCGACCGGCATGACCTCCTGACGGAGCAGATCAACCGTGTTCTCATCGAAGCCGTCGTAGATATGGGACAGCACCAAGTCACCGCGCTCATCGACTATGATGCAGGAGGCATCGTCACCAAAGGTATCATGCTCCATCAGCCAGAAAGTGTGACCGTCGATTTCCTTGTGATCAATCGTGTGCCATGTGCCGATATGGCCATCCACCGCCATACCGAAAGTGTTCTCATTGACAATGGAGCTTTGTTCTTCAAGAACCGTCTGTTTCCGCTGTTCTTCGGAAATCATCGGGATAGCAACAATCCTGTCTCCGATTTTGGCAAACTGCTCCGGCATTTTGAACTCCGTCATAAACTGCCGCAACAGATCCGGCGAAAGCGAGCCGAAGCTGTCATCCGTCAGCCCCGTGACGAGGAAGGTACCGGCAACAATATCATAGATTTCACCGCCGTCATCCCGCAGAGCGCGGTTGAGAGGCAAACCGTTCATCTTGCCTTCTTCATTGCAGACAATGGCAACCGGCTCTTCAAAGGGATAGACCGCCTCAATGTCCCCGCCAACCTCATGCTGTAAGGACTCAAGGCTGGAAGGGATTTCTTTCACATAGGGCTTCTTGTCCGGCTCAACCACCAGCACAGTGATCGTGCTCGGCTGCTCCAATTCCTCGCCGCTTCCGGTGACGCGGTACTCATCGGGAATATCTTCAAGAGAGCCGTCAAAGTAGCGGTTCCAGCTATCGCCGGTAGGACGGATGTACCCGGCGTCGGTCAGTGTGCCGCCTTCATTGATTGCGCAGTCTTCGCCGTACCGCTCAAAGTCAATGTAATCCACAAAGCTGCCGAACTTGTTGTCGATGTTGTAGCCACCCTCAAAGAAGTAGTAACGACCGAGATCGTCATAGTCCTTGATGTCGGGGATAAAATCATAGTTGTCGAGATTGTAGGTCAGGTTAATCAGATCGTCGAGGTCATTCACTTCATCGCAGCCACTATCCATGATTGCCACGAAATGCTCAAGCTCAGAGCGGGACATCTCATCCAACCGGGCGGCGAGGTAGTTGAGCTTATCGAGGTTTTCGTATTCGCCAAGGAGATTGCTGACTCCATGAATGGAGCAGTCATAATCCGTGATAAACCATTCCTCATAGACCTGACCGAACTCATCCTTTGAGCCGATACCGATCCGCTCGAAAACCTTCTTCATTTCCTCTTCGGCGGTCGGGAAATGAACCCATTCACCGACAAGCTCGCCTTCGTTGTACTTGCCGAGATTGGTCACGAAGGCTTCAAAACTGCCATCCAATACGGGCATAGGCATCCTCCTTTCAATCGTCCATCATGCTGTCCGGCGCGATGTAGAGCTGGGCAAACGCCTCGTCGGTGATACCCTCAAGCTTCCGAACGGTATGAAAAAGCAGCTCCGCCATCTCATCGTCCAGCTCATTGATGGGCAGCGACTTCATTTCAGCAATCAGCCTCTTGCGGCTGGAAGTGTCGAAACAGCACATCAGGTTAGTTTCTTCCACGGTAAAAAACATAATCACATCTCCATTTCTTTTGATTTTGGTTTCTTCGTGTGCTCAGGTTTCTTAGCGCCTTTATCTGGCGCAGTCTGGGCGTGTTCTTTGAGCTTTGCGAGGACAGAAGTCTTCTTCTGAGAGGGATGCTCTCTGCGATCCATTGCTTTCCAGAGGCTTTCTGCCGGAGCGTCCTCCACATAGGAACGCACAATAGACATACGCTCATGGAATGGAACGGGATGCTTCCTGTCCGTGATGTCCGTCAGGCTGACTTCTTCATTTGGAAAATCCACTTTGTCAACGCGGACGGTTTTGCCGTCCATATCCATCACCATGCCAACAGGGATATAGTCCTCAGCGAGAAGGTGCTTGACGGTTTCCTGTCTACCGTCTTCACCGGATTGCGTGACAAGGACATCGTTGCCTTGTCCCCACAGAGCCTTTGCCTTGGCAACCCACTGATCTTCCCGAAAGCCGGTCACGGCGACCTGTCCGCCGC